>Ga0179593_1263770_pt1 | contig 12774 bp, 12 predicted proteins | sample CZODoug2_1_08_16_FD_185931 | JGI IMG/M metagenome (GOLD analysis project Ga0179593, IMG submission 185931) | Vadose zone soil fungal communities from Angelo Coast Range Reserve, California, USA - CZODoug2_1_08_16fungal (PacBio error correction) | ecosystem: Environmental > Terrestrial > Soil >... | reverse complement strand
CCTCGCCCTTCGTCTTGTCCTATGGCCTCTGCTGTGTTGAAGGAGCCCTCAGACTCCTATTTTTTATACCGGCTTTCTTCTTGCAGATTAGTTTTTCATCGTCCAAAATGTTTCTGTCAACTAGTCCCAAAGTCGAGTAACCTTATGTACTAATCTCGGCGATGGTTTTCCCGTCGTCCTCTGCACAGATTCCCCGCGCGTATTTCCGCTTCTCGTCTTTACGTTTCTTGCCTTGTGAAAGTGCTCGTAGTAACAGTTATAGCTCTGCACTTTCGCCTACTTCTTTGGCTCTCCCCTTTTTTACTTAGGACGCCAACGATAGACTCCCTATGCGATAGAGATTACTTTTAAGATGATCAATCACCTTCACGCTCAATTTGGCCCCTATTCCGCTTGTAACCGATAGAATCCGCTAGACCCGGATGAGTCGGCTTTCTCACTCCAAGAGAGCTTTTCTCCCTTCTGGATCCTCGACGAGGTCCCCTTGTACCACGAATTGCATCCTCCAAACGTAGAGTATCTTAGGTCTCTCTCGAAATTTCATCTCTTGCGATTCGAGGTTACTGCCATTCGGCTGATATCCGAACTTTCCTCGTCTCCTTCCTATCCAAAAGAAAGTCTCCCTTTCCCTAAAGCCCCCGAGAGCGATCCAGCAGAGGCTATTCCGTAAGAGAGTTAGTCTTGGCTGTCTCTCTAAGATCTATGGCAGTTTTGATGTACGCAATCAGAGTTAAGAATTTCTTCTTGCATTGCTCAGCACGAGTAGTCTTGAACAAAACCGGCGCCCCCTTATTAGAGAGTGTTGCATTTAAGCAGAACTCAGCGAGTTTCTTCCCCGTCAGCCATGAATCTCTTTGACTCAATTATGGAGGTACGCTTTCTACGAATTCCCCCGATTTATCCCCGGGGATATGCAGTAGTTTCTAATCTTACCCTTGTTCGGCCTCCTTATTTTGAGCTGCTGGATTGCGTCTCTGGCCTGATCCCTTTCTCGGAACTTCGGATTATGCATAGGTTTCCAGCATTCTTTTTTACCCTCCCCGAAGATCCGACTCTCTCCCCAAGGTCTCTCTTGTCCTTCCCCTCGCTGGCCGCTCCCATACTCGTGCTCCGGAGCTTTCTCGACAGTCCCAGGATGACGTTTTTGTCCTTTCCGCTCTTTTAGCCTCCGCTTCTTGTTATGATCGGTCGAGCTGACCTTAAATTAAGTCGTCCCTCTCAAGACGGAGAGCGAGGTGCACTCCATATTTCGCTTATAACCGTCGTTATTGTCTTCCCCGGTCGACTCATTTCTCGTCCTGAGTCCCTTACCCCTTTTGCGACCTTTTTCTTTTCCGCCCGTTTCTCGCAGCTGAGACTTCTTCCCGATTCTTGACACATCTATGCATCCCCCCCCCGACGACGGCCGAGATTGCGTCCCTAGCTCTGGTGCCGTTCGGGCGTCCACAGAATGCCTCATGACCCCCTCCCGATAGTCCCGATAGAAGTCGCGGACGAGATCCGATTCGCTTCGACCGTCCTCTTTCCTTCGACAGTTCCTTCCTTTCTTATTGCCTTCAGATCGTCTCCCCCCAGGCCGGTAATCCCAAAGGAGCCCTTGCGTTCCATTTCCTTTCCTCCATGGACTTGCCCTCCTTTTGCGCTCAGTTCAGAGACCCGCCTTTCCCGTTCCCCTCTCTTCGGATCCCTTGACACGCCGAACGATTTCCCGTTGTTTTAGAGTTGATTCAGTTGGCTCATCGGTTTTGAGTAAGATCCCCTCTGGCCTCCTGATGCTGCGCTCCTCTCTCGACAGAGCTTCTCTCGGTTGCCTCTCCTGCGATCTTAAGTGAAATTCCTAGTTTTTGGCCGATCGAAGATTCGTCTGTCCTTCGGCGTTCTCCCTGTAGCTGATCCCAGGGGGCACTTTCTTCCTGCATCTCGCCCTTTTCCACATTATTGCCCTCGTCCCCCCTTTCAGCGGCGAGCCTCACATGATGACGCCCTCCCCCCCCTCAAGCTGATTGTCCCACTCGACTAGCATGACGATCCAGCTCTCAAGCTCTTTCATCGTGGTTGGTGTGATTCTTCTTCTGGGTCCTCATGTATTTCTTTTTTTCTTATGGCCATCTCTTTCATCGTGCTGTTTCGAGTTTCGTTTTCGAGTAGGCGCAGCGGCGCCTTCTCCGCAGTCTTCATCGACCGTGATGTCCCATTTTTGCGAATTGCTTGCTCTCAAGACGTCACCCGTGAGAGTCTGATTCCGTCTGAGCGTCACAAAGACAGTCCCCCCCCCCCCCCCTTCGTCTCTCCGCTTTCCGACGTCTCCCCCCTTTCTCTTCTTATCTTCTCGCTATTAACCCTGACGAGCCGCCCGTGATCGAGCTCTTAATCTCCTTGCGGCTCTGATCTTCATCTCCCCCTGGCCGACCGCCGGTTTAGAATTTTTCTCTTTTCGCAACTGAGATCTTGTCGCTTTACCTTCTCTTTTTCTCCCAGCGAAGAAAGGTGCCGGTTCTCTTTCTGCCCCGGAGCCCCCTCCTTTGTCGGACTGGGACAAGGGAACTTTTTTCCCTTGCTTCCTTCTAAGGATGTTGATAATATCTGTTTTCCGTTCTTGAAGGAGACTTCCTTTCTGGGCTCCTACTCCGAGGCCTTCGCACGTCGGACTGTCTCTATCGCGCGCTTAGCGTTCCTCGGGATCCGTTCCGGCAGTCTGTAGCCGATTCCGAGACTATTTTACGCATATCGGGCCGGCGTTTCTTAATAGACCTGATGGTACGATAATTTTCGCCTTGAATGTATGACGTGCTTTCGTGATTACCAGATCAGCGTGCCCTGTAAGCTCCTTGTGACCTTGCAGTAGACGGGCGACACTTCAAGACGGTCCTTTTACTTATCATTGCCGATCCTCGCTCTCCATGCATTTCCCTTCCTTTGATGACGTCGTGAGACCTGGCCCCTGAAGATAAGGACGTCATAGCTTCTTTTGATCTCTTCAAACAGGAAACAACGTCATCTTCGAGTCTCTCCACGACGGCTCTTCCGCTTCTGGTTCTCGCTAGGAAGGGCCCTTCTCTTGGCGAATCTCGCGCGGTGTGTACACAGCATTGCTTATTCCTCCCCGTGCAGCTCATGTCTTCTGCCCTCGCTTCAGCCTTTCTTATGAGGGAGGAGAGTGTGTCTTTTTTTTTTCTTTTTTTTTTGTTTTTTTTGGTTTTTTTTTTTATTTTTGTGTGACTTTCAACTTACCACGCATCGTCCCCCATGTCTGCCGCGTCCATTTTTCCGTCGCATCAGTAATACCGACAATATTTTTTTTTTTTTTCATTTACTCGTGCGTGTCATGGCGGCCTCCTGACTCCCTAGAGGAGTCGGGCTTGCCCCTCATGGGCATACCCCGCTGAGGTTTCGATTGTCTTCCCCTTTACGCCCGGCTTCAATGCAGAAGATCTTGCCTCCATTCTCGCTCTGGACTTCATTAAAGCCGTCGTTCTCCCCATCAACTATCTTCGCTCCCAGGGGCTTATCTCCTCTGTCTGGACTCCTTGCGCGCGTCCGCGGGCTGGACGTCGTCTTCGTCGCTTTTTTTCTCTCTATCGCTTCTGCGTTTTCACCCTATCATCAAGCTTTTCGATTGGCTTTGCCTTCTACTCCCCCTGACGGACTTATTACGTAGTGGGGACACGACGGACGCTCGTCTGGGCGCCGCGTCTTCTTCATCGCTGCTTGTACTGCCGAGCCCCTAGTTTTCTTTAAGCTGCGGGTCTCGCGGATTCTTGCTGGCACCTTCTTTTGGTGCCCCTTGCCGCGTATTTAACCTGTTTGTCAGTGTACTTCGCATCTATCCGAGAGCTCTGTCGTCGTCGAGTTCCTTGATCTTCGCACCCCCACCCCCAGCTTAACGGCTTTCCCGAGACTTCCCCTTTTCCTACTAGCCCTGTCTCCGTCAAATTGAAAGGACGATCTGACGATGGGGAACCAGACTCTTGTTCGTGACCCTCCTCCCTTTTCTTCCTCTTAACCCATACTTTTTTTACTCTTCACGTTTTTCCTTTAGATTTCCTTTAGTTACGATGATTTTTCCCTCTGCTAGAGGATGATTTTTCGGTCTTTTCTTCCTTCGGAATGCCAGACGCCCCGAGCCGAGAGATCTCCCAATCTTTCATAATTTTTTTTTTTTGATAGATGGATCTAGGCTATCGTATCTTTGACCTCGCGGTTCCCCTGACGTTAACTCTCCCCGCCGACCTCCTATTTCGTATTGCAAGATTCCCGATTCTCGTAAACGTAGAGGGTAAAGTCGAGTTTTGTCAAACGTCGAGTTCCCCCCTTGGAGTCGATGCGTACTATTTTTCCCAGTCGTTACCCTATCGTTTTGTCCAGCGATCGCTCTGCCGTTCTGCTGTGCCCGTGCCTATCTTTCCAAACGTTAGAAGAATCTCTTTATCGCCCCCCTATTGTCCTTCGTGGGGGCTGATTACTCGACTAGGACTCCCTGAGAGTCCCGATTTTATTCGATCTGCTCTTATTTTTTCTTTTCGCTTGCAACGGTTACCGGTCATCCCGTGGCACCGAGGCCGCATCCTTTCCCCGAGCCTATCCGTCTACCCGCTTATGATGACCGCGTTCTTTTTTTTTTTTTTGCATCTTTCATCCTCTCCGATTAGCGCGGCGGTCTCCTCGATCATGGAAGTCGTTTCCACGAGTCTCCCCGCACGTCTAGGTCCTCTTTTTCTAGCTCCTAGCCCAATCGTAACCTCCCCCCCCCCCTTTGAGATTTGAGGTTTCTCGATCTCTAAGTTCCTCGTCTCTTCTCTCTCCTTCCGAATTAATCCCTTTGCCCCCTAGCCAAGACATGTCTCAAGCCCTGAGGTCCCCCCCCTTCCTTAAGACGAGCGTTTCTTATTGGATGGAGCGATCTGCGACTTCGTTCTTCCGATGTATACCTATCTCCCTGGAAACTCCTTTCTTGAATTGAGGGTCTTTTATTTATCCCCTGCTCCCCCCGCTTCTTCTGTAGCCCTTGGGACAAGCCCAGAACCTCTTATTAAGGAGTAAATTCCCAAATCGAGTTTCAAGACCTTCTTCTGGACGGCGTCTCCTCCCCTCTATCTCTCCCCTCATGGCGCGATGCCAGGGTAGAGTAGATCTTGACCCCCTTTTTTCTCTCGTTTCAATTCCTTCTAATCTGCGGATCTGCGTCTCTTCCTCTCCATTTTCTTCCAGTTCTGCCTTCAGAGTCTCTTTCTCATGAGGTTTTCACAATCAGCCCGCGTGCGCGTTAGCCCCAATGTTTTTCCCCGTTTGCCTCATACTCGCGGCGCTCCAGAGAGGGGAGCCCCCTTCTTGTTTCTCCCTCGATCAGGCAAGAAGTTTTTTCCGTTTTTCGTCGTTACCCATTCGATATTCATCTTCCTGATCGTCTTTGTCATTTCGTCCGTTCATCCTTCTTAGCCGTCATCCCGATTCTTTCCCGCGTCGGGATCTGAAGATATGCTCGTTTTTTCCTTCGAGTGGGACGTCAGTCCTACGTTCCCTCTTCCGTTCCCTGCTGAAGCGATACGTCGTCTCTGTCTCATACAGAGAGACCTTCGTCTGATCGGCCCTTATTTTTCCCCCGATGAAGAGGCCGAGATGCCGTCTCGCTCCTCCGGGACGTCGTTTACTGAGGCCGCACATTTTCTCAGATCTACCCCTAAGCCGAGAGCGGGACGATATAACGCTTCTCCTTGCGCACGGCCTTGGATAGGAGTGACCCCGCGCTTAGTCCGTCATCTACGTTTCTTTGCCCTTCTCGCTCGTGACATTTTGTTTAGCCACCTTCGATCATTGTCACGTTTTCACGTTACCATGTACTGACACCTGATTGATTTCTCTCATAATTCTTACCGACTTTCACCGTTGCCGCTGATTTTTCTACGTCAAGGCCGACTTCTCTAACCGATACCCGTTGCAAGCCTGGCTAAGTTGGATACGTGGGCTATTCAAGATTTCGAAGGTGAGCTCGAGTCTATCGCTTGATAGTAGTTGAATCTCGATCTGATCCGACTGCACAGTAACGTGGTCGGGTGACTGCCCCCCTCTTCCTGCCAAAAGTCTTCGCTGGACTGATCCCCTGTGGTTCCTCTCCTTCTATCACTGTGAAATTTTGGCTGTCCCTCTGCAATCTTCACCTGCACCTCTCGTTCGCCTTCCTCTTTGCAGGTGGCGCACTTCTTTCTGTCCCATCGAGAGCGCAAGACGCTTTAAAGAGATGCCAGGCGATCTCTCTTCTCATATACTTTTTTTTTTGTTGATCTCATTCGCTATGGATCTCTTGTTCTGCGACCCTGCCATTCTCTATTTTCCTCTCTAGGTCGGCGAGAAGGTCTCCTATGCAGCCCCCGAAAGTGGTACTTGGTTCGCCTTCTTTTCCCCCCCCACCCATTTGAGGTGCGATGAGCGTTCCCCCCCCTCTAGACAGAGCCCCCCTTCGAGTAGTAATCGTTCGATCTGTCCCGTTGACGACGGGACTTCTGAGAGCTCCTCCCTCCCCTATAGCCCGCTTCTTGAGCTCGATGTACGTCCGTCTGCTATTGGACTTTCTCCCTCGCCACTATCGCGAAGCCGGGCAGTCTTTCACTGAGATCGGTCTTTTTCCCCCTGTGCTTCTCGTGCTTAGAATCGCGGCCGGTTTCACCCGCGTTTTTTCAATTCCGCGTGCCGATTCTCCCCCCCCCTCTTTGTCTACTGGGCACTGGACAAAACCTCCATTGTGCTTCGTGTTCCAACGGTGGTTGCTTCCGATCTCGAAGGCGAAAGTCTCCGTGCCTTCCTGCATCCTCTGGCCCTATCACGAGGCTTGTTTCCTCCTCGGACCTCTGTCCGCTCGTGGTCCCCGCGGATTTTTCCTGTTTTCCCCTTTCTACGTTGGATCTCCGATCGCCTCTCTTGTACTGTACGCTTTGTCTGACATTGCTTGCATTCATCTGAACTGTAGAATTTCTGCGCTGTCTCTTCTTTTCTCGTCCGTTAACTGGTCAGCTCCAGGCTTTGGAGCACTGCTCCGGACGGGCCACAATGAGGGCCACGCGACTTCTATGCAGCTCCTCCGCGCTCCGCATCGCTTCCTTCCATAAGGTCCTTTTCGTGACGACCTTGCAATCCGATCCTTCCCTCTTCAGAGAGGTTCGTTCTCCGATTCTCGGTTTCAATGCCACACTTCATATGTCCGAGGCTCTCGAATTTCTGCCGTTCTAAGTCTGGGAGCGACTCGATTTATGCCTCGCGCGCTCTCGCTCGAGGTTGGATTTCACCAATCATTCGTCACCTGTGCTCTATCCGAACGTTGCCTAGGTAGGCCGCCCCTCAGATCCGCATCTTCCTTCCCCCCCATTTTTGACCTCGGTCCACATCTCCTTCCTCCGGTTGGCGTGCTCGATTCCCTGCGTGCCTCCTCGCCGCCCCGCCAATAACACAGCCTTTTTTCACTTTCCTGAGCCTCTTTCCGAAATCGTCTGCTTTCGATTCTTTCAGCATGTAAATCTCAGCTTCTGGTTGTCCTTTTGAAATACCTCCAGGAGCAAGCCTCAGCGGGTCCATACCGAGGATTGCTAGTACGGCCTCGGCCCCAAGAACAGTTGGCGGCTCTTCTCTCACATCCCCAATCCGCAGATAGTCACTGTGTCCAGTTTATTCTGGTTTCTATATGGCGACTTTCCGTGGCAGAGGCTGGTCTTCATTTGTAGAGCCGGAGATCGGTCCTTTTTATGGTTCCATCAGATCGGCCAGTTTTGTGAAGATTGGCTCTTTCCTGCATAAGTGCGCCGTCCGCTCCGTTATGGCTGATCGTGGCCTACGACGTTTTTTTTTGCAAGGATCGTTCTTTATTTCGAGACGTCGAGTCTTCTCTCTGTTAATATGAGAGCCCCCCCTCATAGTTATGAAGTAGCCGGTCGCCCGGATTCTGTTCCCTTTCTTCTGCGTATGCAGAGGTCCGTTTTTTCACTTGATAAACTCCGCATTTCCCCGAGCTATTCGTCCTCTCCTCCTTGTTTCTTTCGTAGGTAGCTTTTCCGACTCCCCAACTCTAGGGAGAGATGCGAGATCCCCTGGTTCCTCTCGTAACGTGCTCCTCCTCACTCCCCTCTTCAGACCTGTAGAGCGGAACATTGACTCGTGCTCGTTACAGTGATCCCCGTCCATCGCTCGTTTTTTTCCTGCGTTTGCATCGAGTGAATAGACTTTTTACCCTTTAGATGACTTCATCTGACATGTACTACAGGGAGCTTTGTCCCCTCTTCTCAGGTGTCAAGACATGAACCGCTCCATAGAAGAGCGCCAGGAGAGATCCCTCTCTCTCGGTACTACTACTGAGGGTTTGTGTTGTTCGAGTATGTATTTCTGACCCGGAGCTCCTGATTTGCTCGGTTAATTACTGCGACCTCGACTGCCGCCTCTCCCTGCTTGATTCTTTGACATCCAAAGGATCCGCCCTGAACACGTCGATTTAAACCGTCGAAGTCCCACCTTCGAGTCAATCTTGTGACCGTCCCGTCTTAAGGTCTTCCGTCTTTCCGATCCCTCTTTAAGCCCTCCCCCCCCTATCGTTAAGCGTTTTGAGCAAGTGCTCAGTCTTATCAGCTGCACTTCTCGCCCGCTTGTAAGGAGTTTTCGTGAGCAGCTTGAGAAGAAGATGCCAGAGATTGTATCTCCTTTCTTATCTTTCTTCCCCACCTACGATTTTAGTCCCCTTTTCAGTTACACCGTTTTCGTTCCCTTGCGATTTCCTAAGACGTCCCGCTCATCCGCTCGTACCCGTCCGACGACCTCTTTCTCTTTGTGCATCTAATCTCCGAGTCTTTCCGCCCCCCCCCTTCCCGCGACCTGCCTCTCGTGCAGGTTTTCGTCCCACGGACCCGTGATCCAGAACCGTCCGTCGGTTCGTATCTCGGAGACCCACAGTGACCAGCGCTTTCGATCGAGGGTACCCGCCTTCTCGATCTATAGAATTCCGTCTTTGCTTAATTTCACTCCCGTCACGCCAGGCTCGCCTCCACGCGCCCTTAGCTACCCTCCCCCATTTGGCGGATACTCACCTGCGTCTCGCTGGTCTGTGAGGCCCTGCCTCAGCACCGTTCTTTCTTTGCCTTCGCCCTCGTCGGACTCCTTTCTTTCTGGATGTCCACTGTAGTCGTTTTCCTCCCCAAAGGCGCCCCCGCCTTTGGTCCCGGGCCATGAAAATCCTCTAACTCCGCGATTTTCGTACGGGTCCCTGCAACTCTCGTTTTTCAGCATTTTTCTATTGGCGGTTCGTTATATCTCTCCCGACGCTTCTCGAAACGGGGTCGATAGATCTTTAAGCCGGTTATCGCCGAACTCCCTTTTGGCCGGTCCTGATGAGTTCTTGCGTTTCGCGGGATTACATGAGCTGCACGTGAGGCGGAGACAGCATTTTCCGCCTGCTGTTTCCCTCCAGAAGAGTTGCTTTTCGCAAGGCGATCGCGATATCTAGAGGCGCTCCAGCGGATTCGTGCGATTTTCTTCCCCGGCGATAGGCCCAGTCTTGAGTTTTTTCCGTTTTCTCTATTAGCTCATCCTCCCTCTCTTTCTTCTTTTGAAGTCTCTTTCCATCGCCTTCGACTATAGCCGTCCTCCCGATTCTGGCGCCTAGGCTTTCCAGATAATTTTCCGTTTTCCTGACGACATTGTCTCTTCTACTTCCGTTCCTTTTTTTTTGATTAGTGCCGCGTGTTTGGAGAATAGATACGAGTACGATGCCAAGTCAATTCTATAGCCCTTCCGGAGCTTAGCTTCCCTCTTGATGATTCCTGCGGGCCCGAGATTGCGTATAGCTTTCGTGACCGACTGAAGCCCTGAGGATTCCGAGATAGGACCCCTAAGGCTCGTCCGCGGGACTGTTTCGAATTCTTTTCGAATGCGAGGGTCTTCGGAGCTAGTCTTAGTACTTTAGATCTGAATTCGATGATCGTAGTTTCCAAGACGGGTTCACCCATCGATCCACTGGATTTTCCCCTTCCCAGCCCAACTTCTTTTCTCCGCGCTGTCCATGTGCCTATCGCCCGGAAAACCCTGTTAAACGTTCGCTCTTCTCCGCACGTCCGATCACCGGCACGCGAACCCCGATCTCGTTGCTCTCCCGTCGCCGGTTCCGCCCCTGTCTTTCTCTGGTGATAAGATCCAAGGAGCGCTCTCTTCGGTCTCGATTCGATCTCGTCGCTTTGTCGGTGACTATTCGAGACTGGCTCGAAGATCCAAGGCCGTCGTCGGGTCCGTATCTGACATCTTTTCTTGATGGGCGCTGTTTGATCCTTTCTTTTAAGACATCTCTGATGCACATGTGCCCTGTGGCCTTGTCTTCTCACATTTCCCTTCCACCTTATCGATTGATTCATTGGAGGCCGGCGCTTGCGCCGCATCAGCGGAGGTAACAAAGCGAAGCCGCGGACTGTCCTCCCGAGAAAGAGCCGAGTATCTCTTCTCAACCGGGTGTTTTTCTTTGGACGAGTAGCATGGCATAGTCTGTTCCTCATGGCCGCTTTTTCTCGAGAGTGGCCCTCCCGTCTTTCTGTCGGCCGCGGCGCCGGCTCTCCCCGCTGATCGACCGCGAGTTGCATGTGAGTCTCGCCAGAGTTTTCCAAGCCACCTGGCACCCTTTGAGAGTTAGCTCCTCTGCGTAATCCCCCCCACCGGCTTCCAGCGCTTTGAACGCGAATAGTTCCGATTTAGGCCCTTCTCGTCCTATTCCCTCTCTGATATCACCGACGTGCCAGCTCTCAGTTTACATCTCGTGCCCTCTCTTCGCTCTTGGAGCCTCTCGCCCGATAGACACGAGTCCCTGCATTGCATTCGAATCGGTGTCGCTTTCCAGGTTATTCGGAGTCGGATCCCGGTTTGCCTTTTTACCCCAACCAGTGTCCTCGTTCTACCTTAATGTCGACTCACCGCTCTCTCCCCTAATTTGTTGCGTCAGGTTTCAAAAGCATTGATCTGCATTGTTTTTTTTTTTTTTTTCTTTTTTTTTTTTTTTTTTTTCTTTTTTTTTTTTTTTTTTTTTTTTTTTTTTTTTCTTTTCTTTTTTTTTTTTGTTTTTTTTTTTTTTTTTTTTTTTTGTTTTTTTTTTTTTTTCTTTTTTTTTTTTTTTTTTTTTTTTCTTTTTTTTTTTTTTGTTTTTTTTCTTTATTTGTTGATATCCTTCCGAAGGCAAGTAAAGTTATATTTACTTCCGAAGAATCGGTGAGCTATCCGAGGCCTTCGGCACCGAAGGGATCTTTTTCGTCCCCTCTCTTTTTCTTGACTTTATATCGCTGCTTACCTGTTCTTCCGTCTGTGCGCCCGAAGTCCTGGGACTCTCTCGACACTTCTCGTTGAAGTGCTGTCTTACATGCGGACGTTCATCGCCGAAGGCCCGTACGTGCTGCCGCCTTTTCGTCGATGTCTCGGCTTTGAAATTTACCGAGCCAGGCGTACGTAGGCTTTTCTGGTTCCAGAGTTTACACGCAGACTTATTCTGATCCTCTCTCTCCGACCATCCCCCCCCCGCCGTGCGGACTGTCACGTCGTTTTCAGTCTGACGGCCAATTCGATATAGAAGCGCTGGTCCTACGTGTGGACCCCAACCCCCAATTCGGCCCACGGACACAAAGTTCATCTGACGCGTCTCGCTCACCGACGTCGCATTGTTCCTCCGCCGCGAGTCTCTTTCTGCGCCTTGGTGACTCGCGAGCGGTATGGATGGTCAACTTATGCGGAACTTTCTATACCGGTCATGGATCAGGCCCCCCGACCCTCAAGACTCCATTCTTCCGCCCCTTTCTTTGCGAGACGAGGTAATCTCCTACCGGTTCGTCGAGCCGATCTGCGCGACGATGCGCCGACTCCGCCACCGCCTACTTCCAAACGCTAGTTTAATTTTTTTGTTGTGGCCATTGTTACGACCCCCTCTAGGAGTTTCCGTGAGGCTCCGAATTTTTCAACGCCTCTCAGCGGTTCTCATTGATCACTTACCAGCTGCGAACCAACTGCAGATTAACCTTCGGGTCAGCCGGGAGATTTTCGGCCTCCCGGCCCTCCCATCGCTAGCTGTCTCCTAAGCAAACGATTTTGCGCTTCTGCAGTTTGTTAGAGATGGTAGCCTAACTTTTCTCCTTAGGAAAGGGCTTTGACTTTCGCCCTTTCTCTAGCAGGAGCGCTTACCTTCTCTATCTTTATTGCGGGTCAAGAGTCCTGCCCTCCCGTTGGTCCTGGATAGAGTCATAAGCTCCCCGTTCTACCGCGAATGTCTTGTTTCCTTCTGAGGACGTTTACCCTTTTCCGCTCTTCGAGGATCCGCGCGCTTTAGTCTCTCGCCTAGTACTTGCTCCCCTCCGCGGTCCTTGTTAAGAGTTTTGTCTCGCGTATTCGAGTTTTGGGACCCCGTTCTTTCTTCTCCGGTTCGCGGGCCGTGTAACTTTCCTCGGATTAATCAATCGATCGTCCCGGACGCGCGTCTTTTGTAGTCGAGTCCTGAGCTTGCCTGCCCCCGTAACACGCGGGGATAGTTGACGAGCTTCTTCTTCCTGTTCCACGTTCTACTAGCCTCACCTGGCTCCCACGAGATGACCTCTTAGAGATTTACAAAGATTTGAAGGAAGACGTGATTCCAGTCCGAATCCTTCGACAGCACTACAGAGTTTGGCGAGTTTTGGACTCCCGAAGTTCCCTCGTACGTTCCGATGATCGACGCTGCCCTATAAAGCGGAGCTTGTTAGGCTCGATTTCACTTACGAACTAGCCAGAGACGAGCGACGTGCC
>Ga0179593_1431176_pt1 | contig 12775 bp, 11 predicted proteins | sample CZODoug2_1_08_16_FD_185931 | JGI IMG/M metagenome (GOLD analysis project Ga0179593, IMG submission 185931) | Vadose zone soil fungal communities from Angelo Coast Range Reserve, California, USA - CZODoug2_1_08_16fungal (PacBio error correction) | ecosystem: Environmental > Terrestrial > Soil >... | reverse complement strand
TGGCAAGCTTCTTGTGTTAGGGGTTTCCATCACGTAAGAGGCGGACACAGGCAATTAAGGCCACCCGAGGGAACAGATGGAGCCTTAAGAGCACAGACATAGTCTCATTGTTTTTCCTGGTAGCTAGCACCTGGCTCCGTTTCGTACATGTTTTTGCATAAGGCCTCCGGCATTTTCTTTAGTTTAGAGGGAATTTGCATCAGTTCCTCCGGTAGACCGTGTGATTTTCAGTGATAGGTCCTAGCGTTTGAGGGTTTTTCTCCTCGGGCCTCTTCCCCAGGTTTTGAAGATCAGGGTACTGCCTCCCCCTACGCAACGTCGGGTGGCTATTCGCTTCTAAACCCCGGTTCACTGTGGTGTCTCCTCTTTTTGACTTACAGAAAATTATCAGCCCCCCTCTTGTACAGCTCGACGGAACCCGCGCCCACTAAAGATTCTGTCCTACGACAATCTTTCTTTCCCATAGGGACTGATCTATCTTACCGATGCTCCCCGAAACGGGTCCTTTCATCCCTTCCTTCTCAGGAGAGTTCTCTTCCAACCTGCGACCAGAATTTTTTTCTCTAATAGGAGACCATTCCCACCCAAAACCCATAGATACGTTACGAAGAGGCCTCTTCTCCATGGTTAATCCGTTCTCCGCAACGTCTCCCTTCCGGTGGACAGAATAAGCCTACACCCCCCCCAGCAACGAATACATGACTAACCCGTCCTGGCCCTTTAGACTTCTGACCCTACAGCCCCTTACCTCGGGACCTCGCTTTGAAAATTGTCGCCTCCAACAGTAACTCCCCCCTATCCCCTTAGCTGACAGCGGTAAGATCCGCACAAGCTTCCACGTCTTACTTCCCTACCCCTTAGAAGGCAAATCGCTTGACCCGCTACAGGTGCCTGGTTCCGTTGTCAGGCCTTAAGAGTCAAGAGAGGGTCCTATTTAGGGCCCTGCCTTTCTCGGCCCCAAGGCCCCGTTGCTTGTGTCCTGCCCCTGACGAATCTATGGCGCGATAGCACTTTCTCGGACTAGTACCCCCCCCACAAGGGAAATAGTTGTCCCCTGTCCAGGACAAAGAAGTCCTATGACGAGCACTCTAAAGGAACCGGTAAAGAAGTCCGGCCACATCCTCCCATTTAAGCCACCAATCTAATAATCCTTACTTGTTGCAGTATGATGGATTCCCTTTTGAAGTTTATGCGTTCCTTTCATCTTTGTTTAAGTTCGCTTAGAGATCCTCAGTTTTTTGCCTCCTTTCAGCCGACGAACTGCTGCCCTTAGGTGGTTGTGTAAATCCTCTCACGCTGCGATCTCCCCCAATAGTTTTTCCCGGCGTCCTGCAGACCCCTCGATGACCGTGAGTTAAAAGGGGATTTGGTCCCCAGTTTTCAGGAAGACGCCCCTCGGTTCCAGTCTTTCTGCCGGCATGGCCTTCCTCCCTGACCCTCAATGGACTGTCCAGCCTTTGGTGTGTCAAGGGCGGACCTGTGGACAGCCGGGACCTGCGACGTGCCGCGTTTGACCGCCGGGCTTGGAAGCGGATGTTTTCCGGCGTGTTTCGTGCCTTTATGAGCTGTCCCCCTCCTAGCCGGCCTCTAGCGCCTTTTCGGAAGTATTGCTGAGGTGTTGCCCGGAGGGAAAGATACGTTATACTTTCCCCTTATACGGCGGCCTCCTTCCTTACTACCGGAAAGGCCCGTACCTACCTCTTCATTGTGTTTGAGATCCCCTCTCGTGGCTATGTCCCCTTTTTGGAAGACAGCGCTCTGCCAACCCGAGTTGCCTGTCCGTGGTGTTTAGGTGATGCATAGCTTGTTACACATCGGTACCTTTCACAGCTTTTTTTCTGGATCTTCTCCATTATTACGAAGCTTTTCATATTGAGTTTTCTGGGTGATCCGCCGACGGGAAGTTGTCTGTGTTACCATCTCGGTCTACCTTTCCCCGACTGTCGTAATTCTAGCCCCGTTCAGCTGTCCTTGTGACACGTGCTCCCTTATTGTCTCGGCACCACGAGGCAGAACCTCCGCCCCAGCCGAACCCGTCGGTCCCTGGTTTCACCCGCAGGTGGAAGAAACGATCTCCCTGCACAACCGCGGCGCCATCATGCGAGTTCTTCAGGAATACAGACAACGTCCTTTGGTCGCAGCCATGCATACTTCATCGTCGAAGCCACAGAACCGTGCGTGACATATTTTATTACGAACATCTAGCCCGTCTTGTTCCTCGGCATTACGATTGAAGTCCCCCTGGACCGCACCGCATCGCGTAAAGACGTGCACCGCTTGCGGCCCTCCTCCACCCAAACGACTACCAGGCTGAGCCCTGCCTGACCCTGGCCAAAGACCCCCCGTACCGTTGCCCGATACACTCCCACGACTAACAACATCAATCTACCAATCCACCACCGAAGTGCACTCTAAGGATCACAAGCGTCACACCCAAACGCGTCCACCTTACGAACCATTCCCCGAACGCTGTGGACAACCCACCCACAAAAGAGCACGGCACAGTACGCCCACTCTAACCGCCCACTTCATAAGCTCGGACGTACCGGAACTCATATCCCCCCCTCACCGAGTACTCCTTCTAACGTAAGTCTCTACCAAACAAGTTTCCGACCGACCGTATGCCAACGAGTCGACCTCCTCCAAAACTCTCTGCCCCAAAATAAGTCTTTTTATGGTTCCTAGCGCCTCAGTCGTTAGGTCAGTGTCACAACCGCGTCCTGGCAAGAGAACCCTTTCCAGACCTAAACGAGTCTCTCCTTATGAGTTAACTTTTTCCTGGCAGGCCCCAAATCAAGGGCCCATCCCCGATCGGCCGTCGGTCAGCCCCGTTATAGGTCGCTTCTCCGTCCAGTGTTCATGTAGGAGGCCTGCGGAGCAGCTCCTTTGCCGTTTCGCATACTTCCGTTTCCCCCCCCGAATTCCCCCCCTTCCCTGGCTCCGGATCGCCTCGTTCCTCCCCCCTCGTCGGGACCGACGCGACCCGTACCCAGTAGTGATGGCCCTAAAGGATAACTTCTTTCGTCCTTTTCTCGGACTGTCATCTGGGCTTCGGCAGTGGCCTACTAAGCCGTTCTTCGGTCGGATCGACGTCCAGTTCCGGGACTCGGCCTCTTCATGAACTTCTTGGACTCTTTCCCATGTGAATCACCGGAGTTGCCGGCTTGCTCCCCTCTTCCGCAAGGGTTTTCTTGTTTGACTTAGATAGTCCGTGCCTAGGCCCCCTCCGAAGCTCTTTTCCCGTCTTGGTCGGCCTAGCCGCCTGAACACCGGATCGGGCGACTTCCTCCTCCCTTTCCCCCTGCGGCCTTAATTCCCCCTCAGATGATCTCGTTTCCACATGGGTCTTTTCTTACTTCGTACCCCCTGTTCCGTTTGGGAGCCATTTCCTGGGAAGGCTACCAACAAGAAGCGCTCTAGACCCCTTCCAGTCCCCCTCGTGAAAGCCGTCGTCCGTGGAAAAAGTTGCTAACCTGCCTGAATTCTGTAATGAGGTGGCCCTTTTTGCTTTGACTATTGTTTGTCTCTAAGTTTTTCAATCCCTGTCTCAATGACTCCCCTCTCTTTTCCCTCCCCCTCCCTCCGTGGGGTAGAGAGTAGGAGCTGTTTAATGGCTCAATCTTCTTCGCCACCCCCCCGACAACGAACTGAAACTTCTTCGTCCCCGTAACTCATAGCCCCATTCACCCCTTACCCTCTCGCCCGTACTCTCTTGGAGGGTATATTCTGTGTGTCTGGTCTCAGGCCCATAACTGGCTAGGTCGGAAGCTCCCAGGCGCCTATAATTCTTCAGTGGCCCTTCATGGTGACACCCCGTATTCTTCCCTTCTCGGCTCTTTTGCAGGTCGTAGTTCCAGGCCCTACGGCGCTGGAGGTCCCTCCTGGATGACCCCCCTTTCGGTTCCTGACACCCCCCCCTTTGTAAGCTTCCCTACCTTTACGAATGCTGCACTATCGTCTTCGCGATACGGCCCGCATCTTCTTCACAATTTCCTAGCTTTTCCGACAATATCCGCGTACGGGCGTTCGCATCCTCGACTAAGACTCCCAGTCAAACCTTCAGCCTGGATGATGTAGGACCTCGCCCCCGAGACGACTGGGTCTGCGGCTCCGATACGACCTTTCAGAGGCAGCCATTTGCCCTTCTTACCCCTGCCTACATGATTGTTCACCTTATCCCGGAGGCCGTCCTCCCCCTGATATGCTCCGCCCTCTGCCCCGTTGCCGGTTGCCAACCTGAGAGCTCTTCTAATGCCCGGCAAAGTCACGTGTCCTACCCCCCCATGTCAGGTCCTCTGGGCGGCCATACGGTAAAGGACCGGTCGAAGATCAGTCTCATAAGACACGACCGACATTGGCGTTGTGCCCCCTCGCTAGTCTACCTTCCTCAGCTTCAGCCACCCTCCGATTCTTTTCCTGACCTACCGTCCTTACCTCCGCGTCCGGCGCGTAGTCCCTCGGGGGTTCTTCAGAAGTGTAGTATTCCCCCTCAGGTTTGTGCTGGTTTCACCAGATGAGCGGTCTTGAAGCGGGGCTTTGCTGACCTCTCTCCAGTTTTAGCGGCCCGACTTTCTCCGGTTTCGCACATTTTGTACGGAACGGAGATCGGGAGTTTTCTTGGAAAGGATCTCTGACTGAGTGGAATCAGAGTCCTTAGCTTTTCTAGAATTCTCGTGGGACAAGTGTTAAACTTAATTTCCACGCTTTCAAAGTCTTACTCTACCTAAACCATAGAACCCGGTACATTGTTCCTGATTTTCTCCCCCCTTTCAGAAGACTGGTCCTTTCTCCTTCACACTAGGGGATTAGCCTACGGATCCTCCCCCCTTTTCTGTCTCTAGGTCTCCCCAGTGATTTATCAGTCTGTCTTCGTTCATCCTAAGTGCTTTGGGCAGTGCCAATCGGAACATCTTTCGTGCCTCTTTTTGTATATATACTTTCATTTAGACGTGAGATACTGTTCTCCCGGACGCGAGAATCTCTGGCGTATACAAACGGGCGGCACGTTTAGAGCCCGCGGAGACACTAATTTCCGCCTGCACCCTGTCAGCCGGGCCCCCCGATGACCCCTAGACCGGTTAAGAAGCAGGACATCCGGCCCCCTCTTTTCTGATTTTACCGAGTCTTTTCCATTCCCGAAAACCCTGGCCCCCGGCCCGTAGAATAGTGGAACCACCCCTGGGACCCAAGTCATGATTAAACTACTTTAGCCCAGGTTACCAACCCACCCCAAGAGCCGTTCCTGGTCTTCCACTCTCTCGGACAGACGTAGGCCGGAACTCTACGCGGTCCTGCACCGACCCCCGAACTTACTTAAACCCCTTCCCCTTCTTTCCCGGCGCCTTCGAACAATTATCCCTCTCAGTCACCTCCCGAACAAGAAGTGAACCGTCCACTTGAACACCCAGATGACATCTTATCGGTAAGTTCTGTCTTTTCAAGTAAGGCCTCCCCTGTAATTCACCTCTAGGGCCAGCACGGTGATGGGTTCCAGTAATTTCCCGTGCCGTGTTCTGTCCTTCCGGATGCGCCTGCCATGTATTTTCCGCCCCTTACCCGCGTATCCTTTGATCGCGGTATGCGCCTCCTCCTTGGGCGCCTCAATCCCAGAGGTAACCACCCCCCTGTCAACTGCCGTTTGCCGGACAAAATGCCCTTGCACCCTTCCCCGTACCGGTACATGAACAGGTTGGCCACTGAGTCCGGTCAATCCCCAGACCCAAGGAGCCATCAGACCCAAGCCCTCTATGACCCCCCTAAGCTCTTGTGTGTTGCTGTGCGCTTTCCTGCTTATCCATTTTTAGAGCAGTCCTTTTGAAAGTTCTTCATGTAAGGGATCCCCCATCTTCGAGGTGTTTACGCATCCCGACGCGTGTCCTGGCTTTTTTGAAAGCGTGACGTAGGTGCCCCCTCTCTCAGATCTTCGGCGGCAGGAACCCGATGTTGAATAGTCCCGGAGACCTGAGGGCCCTCTCCATGAGTCGTAAGCCTTTCCCCGGAAAGGCTTACAGGAACCCATTTATCCCCCTTTATATTTGAGCCGGAGGCCGGATACCTTAGTCCGTACTGGGGGTGACACTTTCCTTGCCCCGAGGACTCCTAGTCCACGGGGATCGTTCATTAATTAGTCTTGAGGCTTTTCCGTCTTTCTCTCTTTACTCCTTAGACTAGGACCTTTTCTTGGCCTTTTCGGCTTTTGTTGGATTCTGTGCGGCGGGCTCAGCCGCCCAGTTCCGGAGGGCCTAGAAGGTCTAGACCACTTTTACTCCCCATGGACGCGTTTTTGCGACCCCCTGGTTTGTTTTGTGAATTTGCTCGTTTGAGATCACTGCTGTCCCAGTCGGGCTCCACGCTCTCTTTTGCCTTAACGTAGGGCCGGGCCCCTTTCCTTTCGCGTTATAGTCGGGTTAAAGCACTTATAATAACCCCTATGCCCTGCTATCGTAGATTTTTTCCTTCAGAGGTTCCTCTGTCCTGTTTGAGATTGGCCCCTAGTAGTGTCTACAGTCTTCGGCGAACGAATAGTCTCCTTCCTCTTAGAAGCCTTGACAAGGGTAGACTCTTACCCCACCTTTTGCCGATGTAGTCGACCCGGTATCTTGCACAGGGCGCCCTTTTTTCTCTCCAAAAGGCTAGACTCTCCACTCCGACCGAGCTTTCCTTTCCAAGAAAGGAGGATGGTACGAAAAGGCCCCCAGGAGAACCACCGGCGCAGCCACAATCCTTAGTGGGCCATTCTCGAAGCCAACTTTCCATGTTTTCGTGCGACATCGGATTCTGTACACATTGTTCACACGACTTTCATTGTTTACTTCTGATGTTCTTCGACCCTTCTCCTCTCTGTAACTCAGGAAGGTTCCACTCTGCCCCTAGTGAAGGTTACCCCCTTTAAAAGGAGCCGCTTGAGAGCAACAGGGCCCGGGCACTTCGCAGCCGCCGCAGATTTCAAACAGGAGGTTCTGGAAGCTTAAGTTACGGTGGCACCCCTAATACCAGTCGGCGGCAGCAAACACCAAGAATGCAACAATCCACGGCCAGGAGACACTGGAAGAAGAGATCTGCACAAGCGAGACGTTTGCGGGCTGGCCGACCGGACCTCCAGCCTTACCCAAGGAGGGACAGCGCGGCGAGATAGACGAGTTCCAATGCAGGTTTGAGTCCAAGGAGGTGGGTAGTCTTTATCATCTCATGAACGGTCTTCCCTCGAGTTTAGATTTGAAAAACCGCCGGTCGGGCCAGCAGAGTATCTCTCGCGAAGCTCTCTTACGACTTAAGGGAGTTTCCAATCCGTACCTTAATCCCTGGCAGACCTCTGCCCGGGCGTTCTATTGTCTGAGCTCCAAGCCTGGAGTATGCTAGCTCGCGCTGCTGCCGGCTCCCTGATTTTACTTTGTGTCCACACCCCTCTGCTGCACTCCTTCTGTCCATTTACGCGAGCTCCTCTTCTGAATCTGGCGCCCTTAAATTACCTCGCGGTAGCTCTTCGGTCCAGGTCTTCCTAGAATTTGTTCTGACATGCATCGAGGGCCTCTTTTTTCTTTGATCTCCCTTCGAGTCGGCGGCTAGAGTGTACTGGCTGACGACTGCCGATTTGTTTTTTGGATGCTCGCCGTTTGTTATTGAAGGCGTAGTGTCCGGAGTCTTGCGTTAATTCTTTAATACTGACCCGGTTGTTCGGGGGACGCAAAATGCCTCGTCAGAAGACCCACTTCCCAGTTCTTTGGGAATCTAGCCGCCCACTTCCCCCCCAAGATAGATCGACAATTGACCCTCCTGGTAGAGGTAAGGCATCTGCAATACCAGGCTCTCCGGTCCACCCCTCGTTTTACGCGATTCCCAGACCTGGCTCCCATCCCCTCGCGAGTAGGAACTCGCAGTCTTCTGGCTCGGTAGTGCCCTGAGAAACTGACTCGTTGTGAGTGTGCCGGGCGGAAGTGTTCTCGTGGTCGTGTTTGGCTGTGTCCTCAAGGTCCCCGCACCTTTTTCCTACGCGACAGATATATTTCTAATCTTCTTTTTTTTGCCTTCTCTATTTCTTCCTGGGCTGAACAAGGCCTTCTCCTTCCCCCCGACACCTACCCACTGCCTAAAATGCGTCCGGAATGGGTGTTTTATGATCCCCAGGCCGACGCTCACGTTTCCACTGACGCTTTCTTCCTCTTAGTAGCGTTTCTCGGCCGCTTGGGTTGGCTGCCCCTTTTAGGCCATGTAGGCCCTCACTGGGTCGATCCCTCCCCTCCCACTGTGACCTCTGGGCAGTATCAGAGCTTGACAAGCTCCCTCTTGCTTTCCGTAGGACCGGCTTGGTGACCTTTGACTTTACGGCCTGGAACCTCTTCTCTATTCGCTTTGGACGTCTGTACTAGCCTTCCTCTAAGTCCCACCGTTGCGTCACCTTCTCCCTATGGCCTCCTACGGTGAGCCCTTTACATCCGGTATTACTCTTAGCTCCGCACTACACTTTCAGCATATCTAGCAATAGGAGTCCCCCCGGCGTAGAGCATTCGACCATTTCTCTTGGACCGTTTAAGAGCCCATTAAGCAGTATTATTAAATAGTCCCATTGACGACGCCATAGTACGTTGTCCGGAAGAGGAAGCTAACTCTAGGACAATTCCTGCCAAGTCCCTGCAGACTTAGAGGGTCTTTTGACAAATGATACTTATTCAAGCTTACTCGAGGTCCGACTCTGAATGCCCCCCTCAATGGGATACTCTACGGCCCCCATCACCTTTAACCGGAACCCTCGGAGGCCTCATGTGTAGTTTGGCCCCTTCACAGGATATTCAAGCTCTCCAGAGTTTGTAAGGCGAGATCCGCCACATTTTCGACCACCCAAACACGAGCCCCGTTGTGAACGAGCGCAAGACTCCGGTGGCGCGAATACGCCGGATCCTTATTACTCAAGAAAGTAAGTGTAAATAGAAGAGTTAAGAGGATCTCCGTCTTCAGGGGGGGCAATTCTGTTTGGACGCAGGCAGACGAGGGTATCAGGCGCGACGAGTTATTCTCCCTGTACTGGAGGTTCTAGTGACTATGTGTCGACTGCCTGAGTACCGCTTAGGTGCCCACTGTGATCGATCGCTACCGGTACGGCCACGAGCCAGCCCGGTCCAACCCCGGACAACCCTCTCCCCACCCTGCGAGCCACGCTATCCTAGTGGTCCAGGCCCAACCGGGAAATAGCATACCTAACCTCTGTCACCCTTCTACAACCCGTTCCCAGACACTGCCTCGTAGTGAGGCCCACCCGGGTCCCTTTGAACCAGACGGTCCCACCGGCGTGACAACTATGAGACGAATGCGACCCGTAGGTCCCAGCTAGTGCTACACTGACGAGATCGGAACAAGAAATGAACATCTTGCCTCGATGGTTCCGGCTGCACTACAACCCCTGAGTGGTCTTCAACATTCAAGGTGACCCCCCCTTTAATGGACCCATAGTGGGGGCTACTCGTTCCCGAGCTAAGTTCAAGCATCCGTGGTCAGTTGGGGTGGGGAACTCCGGTCTCGTCTCTCGATGTTTTCCCTATTTTAGTCACGGGCCTCATCTTCCCGGTGGACCCCTCCTTGACAACTGCCTGGGGTTCTCTTTGCTCAATGTCCGGCTTCGGAGTGGCGACACATACGACTTCAAGTCTCGCCGTACCCAGCTGTCTACCCGTGGACCCTTTCTTCCGTCTACACACAATTACCAGATGACTGTTTACCTTAGTCAGAAAACCAGGAAAGCGGCTCTTTAGGACAGAGATGTTATTAAACCAATTGGCCATCTTCAATGAGCCAAGAACACAATAAACATCTCTACAGGCCCGAGAGCTTACTTCTCAGTACACGGCATTTCCGTAAGTAGAAGGACCTCTCGAGCCTGACTAGGCTTGCCGATGCTACACACAAACGCCCCCAAGACGCCTGAAGCAAGGCCCACCTCGTGACCCCCCATGGATCAATTACGCAAGAGCGACACTTACAGAGACCCGAAGTTCCCCCCAATCGACTTCTTATGAACCAACGACCAGGCTTTTGGAAGAGCCAGCGTTTTCTACCACATACAACTTATTCCTCCGGTCTGTGAGGGCCCTAGCGGGACCAAGAGTGTTCTGGGGTTTACTTATGATGGAATGGTTCCACCGTGCATTTACGGACGGCTGTCGGCGTGCCCTGGGAGCAGCCCTCCGGGTTTAGTTTTTTCTTTGGCTGCATGCTCCCCGCCCCTTTTGCTGTGGCTCCCATTCCCCCTTTCTATTGAACCCAAACTTTTTAACTCCCCCCTGTATTCCGCCTTGCCCACTCTTTCCGATGCCGCTACGGCCTGAACACGGCCCCTTCCCCGCTCTACCTGCATGAACAACCAAGTTCTCCGACTGAATCTCTTAAAATCATTTTCCTGAAGTAGATGGTGTTCGCAAGTGTGTTCAATCCGGCCGGAAAGTTTCAGTCACAGTTTTCGCATGGCCTTCCTGGCAATGAGGGCTGATGGCCGGTCTCTCACGAACGGCCATTGCATCAACAAAGTACCCCCGATTGAAAGCGGTTGGGTGCTCACGGGGCACCCATTGATTGTCCGAAGCCATGGAGATCATAGTCCCCTGAGATTCTTCATCTTGTCACTCCCTCATGCGAGGCACCACGTGAGAAACTCTTCAGCTGGTACGTCCGGACGTCCCACCTAATCCCCTGAATGACAAGAAGCGAAGGTTACCTCTTGAAAATTGTAACATCAACTCTGAGTTCTGGAAATCTAGGGGCTTCATGGGCTTGGAAGGCAGCCAGGGAGGTAATCATTTGGACTCTTTTCAGCGAAGAGTAACGTACTGGGTCCCGTGTCGCGCTGCCACTTTGAGGCGTTAGTTACCCTCTTTGAGGCGGTAGTTCGTGGATTTCTTTCCTCACTCGACTGCCCCTTCAACCTGATTTTAACTTCTATCGAATGGTTGTAGTGAGTCTTTTTAACGACGCTCCTGCTTACTGAAGTTTTTTACCATCGGACAGTGCCCGTGCCGTCCTTCCCCCCTCGCTTTGAGGTCTCTCTTAACTTGTTCCTGGCCGACTAAATGCTGTCCCCGTTGTAATTGCCAGCAGTCTCCTTACGGTCCCGGCAGGGCCTGTTTTCTAGCTGTTTAAAGTCTGGCCCATCCGATTGTGACTTTTGATCTTGGTCTTGACCGGTCTGCTGGTCCTTAGGGAGTTTAATCTGGTGGCCGACTAGACGTTAAATTACCGTAAAAGGGTCTTCAAGCTCCTGTAAGCGGAGTTTTTCTTATACGAGGTACAGTGCCCCAACTTCTTCTTTTCGGAAATTCCTCTTCTGTAGAATGCCCCCCCCTTGGCCACAAAGGGTCCCTTCAACCCTACTCCCCCCCCCTGGTTCCTTACCGACAAGGGGCATGTGCCTCAAAGAGCTCCAAGACCCCTTCCACGACGGGCTCCCCCAACTATTCTCTAGAGTGATTGCGAATCCATTTCCGGTGGCCGCACATGAAATTTTTTTCCCCTCCCCTTGGATTCTGGTAACCAACAAGCCTTCTTGTTAGGCTCTTCTATTTTACAGCCCACGATTTCATCGGAATTCAGGGGCGCTTTCCGCCCCGTCGTTCTTGCCCTGCGCGCCCCAACGCCCCTAATCTTTTGGCAACAGTAGCCTGTGACACCTCACCCGCTCTATTGCTTGAAACCCCTTTGTCAAAGATTCGAACCTGAAGGTTCCGTTTTCACCATCCCGAGCTGCTTTTTTCCCACCCCCCCCTCTTCACCATGCAGCTCTTTTTTAAAGTTGAACCCCCCAGACAAAATAGGCCGGGCTACTCCATGATCTAACCCCCGTCTAGCCAGCCCATAGCCCCTCCTCGGTAGTAAGTCAAAAATGTCCAGGAGCCGGCCAAAGGAAGAGGAGTGTTTAGCCTGCGAAGAAGGTCCTATACTTTTAGTGTTACCCCCGACTAGTCCGGCTCTCCGTCGAGTCTTTCTTTTCCAGATCCTCACATCCCCCACTTGGAATTTACTTGTACCCAATACTTGTCCCCCCTTGATACCAACTCACTTTCCTTAGGAGGGCCGTGACATTTTCCGCTTACTACCTCCCCGGACAGGACTTTTTTCTCTCTAACTACATCTTAACTGTAGCCCCATGCTGATTAAAAAGGAGTTTTTTCTTATCTTCCAGCATGGCCTATGAGCCGTCATACCTTGCCGCGTAGGACCAAAGTGAGTAACCTCCTTCCAGACCTCTCGATCGTTTTTCGACAGCATTCTATCCCATTTTTGCTCCCCCCCCACCTATGACGCCTTTTCGAAGGGGTCGCACTTGATTGTCGAGTTTTCCCCAAGTTTCCCCCTTTGAAGTGGGACTGGGCGCAGATACTACTCCAGGTCTAAGTTCCCATGACCCCAGGTTAACAGGAGTCTTCAAGGTTCCTTGCCCTTAATACAGGGGTTTGGTTAAGCCGCAGTAAGAATCGTCTTCCTCAAGTAGTGACGGTAAGACAGAAGAAAAAACCGGATTTCCTTCCGACATCTTCTCGTAGTTTAGCACTTTTATTCCTACGAATTTTCATCCTGTAACCCCCGTGTGGTCTAGACCCCGGTTTCGACCGAAACTTCTTAATGTTGCAATGGACCCCCCCAGTCCCCCTGAGAAGTAGTTAAACTTTTTCATCTCCTACGAACGGGGTGGACACTTTTTCCTTCGTCTAAGGATTGAGTGAACCCGTGAAGTGTTTAGTTGGTATTTTTTTGCTCCGAGTCACAATTGTTTCAGCCCCTTTGAATCCTCCCC
>Ga0179593_1366446_pt1 | contig 12775 bp, 15 predicted proteins | sample CZODoug2_1_08_16_FD_185931 | JGI IMG/M metagenome (GOLD analysis project Ga0179593, IMG submission 185931) | Vadose zone soil fungal communities from Angelo Coast Range Reserve, California, USA - CZODoug2_1_08_16fungal (PacBio error correction) | ecosystem: Environmental > Terrestrial > Soil >... | reverse complement strand
TTGCTCCCGACGGCCGCATGAAGTTCTACGCTGAGTAATGCGAGCGGGGTGCTTTCTCCCCCTTTCACTCTTATTTTTTGTGAAGTATTCAAGTCCCAGGAGCCTCCTTCTCTCCTGGCCATTGTTTCAAAGATGCTAGCCATCCGTGGAGGATAAGACTTTTTTTACATACGTCCCGGTTCCTGATGCAAGCTGTCCAACGGCTTCTTCCACATAACATCCCTCTTCTTGAAAGACTCCCCTTTTTCTCTGTGCAGTGAAACCATATCTTCTCCCCCTCCAGTTTTTGTTGTAGAGATTTATTTTTTTTTCCCCGCCCGTGCACCGGTAACCTACCGACAGAGTCTTTCTGCAGGTGCCTTTGCGGTGAGAAGCCGTGTTCTTCTTTTTTCATCCCCCACATCTTTTTTTTTGTAAATCTTTTCAAACACGAGTCTTTCTTCTCCGGCAATTTTACCTTTCTAGCATCTTCAATTATCTTCCCTGCTACTTCTCCTGGACTGATATCTCCCTCCTGCTTATCCCCATTGCCGTCCAATCTGCGGCCAAGCTACACCGCTGTTATTAGCCCACTAGCGTGCTCCCCTGCAAGGAGGAGCGTCCAAATTTTTCCACCCTTTGACCATCAGATACGGAGACTCCTATGCACCTTATTTTTACCCTCAGCGCTTCTTCTCGTTTCCAGTTTGCCCCACCACGCTGCGTTTTAACCTACTTCTCGCCCCTCAAGGGCTCCGTCATGCGCTAGTATTTTTCCGAACAGGTAGGTTCCCCCACTCCACGTCCAGGCCCCGGATCGAGGCGGAGGCTGACCAGGCGAGTATTCGCCCTTTTCTTCAACAAGTTTTTTGAACTGGGAGCCCCCAAACAAGCACTGCTTGCATTCGAGTTGTCTTACCGATTAAACACGCCCCGGGAAAAGTGCCCCGTCTACTTTGAAGTGTTGAATTTAACCGTAGCAACCATCATAGAATGCAGTTTCTTTTTCAATCCCGTCAACCCCTTCCCAACTTATCCAAGGAATTTTCTTTTTTCACTTCTACAATGAGCTCTCCCCGACAGTCAACTGTCTGTAGTGCTGTCACATCAACTGGGAATTAACTGCCCCTATCAATTGTTTCCCCAGCTCCCCTCGCAATATCCGAGGAAGCATTTGTGTTGTCCCTCTCTCGACTTGAGGCCTTTCTCAGAGTTTCTGCACTTACATAGTCCGTAGAACCTTATAAGCAGACGTTGCGAGAGTTTAATAAGGAAGTCTCCCTTTTTCGAGGATAACCTCCCACCGGCTATGCCATGGTTCTTTGAATTTTCCGGTTGTTCTCCAACCCTTCGGACGTGTCCAAGACGTACGGTACTTTCTTTTCTTTCCTTTTGATCGGTGAATACCGGCCCACCGCCCCTCCTATTTTTTGGCGTGGTTTTCCCTTCATTCAATGAAGCTTTCCTGCCCCCCCTCGGTCGAGAGATTCGCACCCCCATGGAAGTATTCAAGCCTTGTAAAGTAACCTACGACTCCCCCAGGCGTTCTACCTTTCCCCCTGCCATCCGGAGGTGTTTCTGGATGTAGAAGTAATCTGTTCTCAGCTGCCACATATCGGCTTTTTCCCGCCCCTGGCTGTTACAGCCTTACCCCTTTCATCGCTAACACACCAGCCAATAAATATGATTCAATGCGCCGACGAACGCGTGTTTTCTCCAAGTCTTGTTATCTAATGGACAATTCTTTTCCCCCTTTATGTTTGCCATCTTGCGTCCAGAAGCAAGTTTCTTACCCTAGGCCCCAACGACCAACTCCCCTGATTCGGTCTTGTTCTTACCCCCTCCGCTACATGGACCAGTTCTTTTGGGTAAACCAAGAGAGAGGGCTTTACAACCCGCTCTGGCTTGAGGCGTTAGTCCCTTTCAGGCTTTTGAAATAGGCTTCCCCTTGGTTAGGAGACCCCACCCTTTTAAAGAACAGCATGACCACCGTTCCTTTTCCTTGTCCCGGAACTATGTCCTTATCCCCCTGTTGGGAGAACTCCTCGACAGTGTGGTTTCTCTTTTACCGTTGTGCCAAAAACCCACAGGGCCATCGAATGGCCTTCCGGGACTCCGGTAGGCCGCCCTTCTCCTTATCACCCTGAACGTCACCTTCCTTCTTCCGTTTTTCCTTTAATCTGACATTCTCTATCTTCTGTCAGGCGAGGACATGACAAGTTGTCTTGCCACTGTCCATTGAACTTGCCATTCTTTTTTTCCCCCCTTTTCTCTCCCTTGTCCAGTCACTTTTGAATTTTGGAAGATTAACTTTATCTTTCTCCCCCCCTTTTAAAACCGAACCCCCCCTCGCCTTTATTGTATTAGGTCAAATTTGATCTTTTACCATTTGCTCCATTGCTTGAGACTCCGTTTGGTTCTGGATTTTGTGAATTGCGTGTTATCCTCCTGCCTTTTTTTTTTGAAACCGGTGTTCCTCCCCCCCTTCTTCACTCGTATAGACTGTTCAGGCAGTATTGTTTCAGTTTCTAATTACTGTTTTCCGCCCGGATTAACTCCGCTGGTTGCTTCCCCAGCCCCCCGACCTTTGAACATTCTTCCCCACTTTACATCGATAGGTCTGGAGATGATGATGTGTCCCCCAGTGTCTTGTCCTCGTTTTTGTCTCCGCTTTACCTTTTTGTAGATTCTCTTTCTCGTGTTCTTTTGAGAGATACGACGGTCCAGGTGTTTCAACCCCAGGACGGCTTTACAAAAACAAGCAGGAAAAGACAGGAACTCGGGCTCAAGCCTCCATTCCCTTCCCTATTAGAGACCCTTTGTTTGCATCCTTTTCCCACTCCCCTTCGTTTGTTTCGCCCCTTGGCAGTTCTTTTTTTTTTTTTCCCTGCGGAACAATGATTGCCCCGACGCTTGACAGAAGATCCCGTCCCATTTTTTTCATATGGACGATGTTAATTTTCTCTCCCCCAATGGTTCGCCGTTTTCAACCTGTCCACTTCTGTCCTCACCCAATTCCCCCCCTTCCTCCCCTGCGGCAGTCTCACCTCCTCATTTGCCCTTATAGCATTGTGCCTGTAACCACTCCCGCATCCTGACGGGGATTCCCGGTTTTGCCGCTTGAGGACACCCCCTTCTTTCTTCTTATTCCCCCTTTGGCCCTTTTTCAATCCCCGGTCTTTTGCAAGTACGCCCCCTACTTGGCAAGGAAACGGAAAAAAGGATGGCAAGGACCTTTTTCTTTTCCTCCAGTAGTCTTTCTCTTTCTCCTTCAGCATTTCCCTACGTTTTTTTCCTACGGGTTTAGCTCCGCACCCTTTCCTTCGGAGTTCCGCCACATGCCATGCGAGGGCCTTGAGTTTCAAACTGTTCTGGCTCCTCCCCCCACCTGTCGACACCGTCTTTATTTTTTGTATACTGTCCATCTTTTTTCCTCCCCAAAAGTCCAATGCCTGGGCGGCGTGTGCTAATTTTCTTTCCCACCTTAATGGGACGGTGTCTGACCGTAGTGCGCCTTTAATGTTTCAGTAACTTCTTTGCTCGAGCCGTTTTTTATTCCAGGCACGCAGTCTTTTTTTTACCAAGCCCGATTTCCCTTTTATCTGCGGTAATGAGACATCATTCTCCCTTTGTTGATTTGGTGGGGCTTCCCAGGTTATAAATTGATTCTGGCGATTATGATGCCCAAACACTGCCTTTTTTCCCTCACTTTTGCCATCCCAGCCCCGACTTTGTTGCGAACCCCCGCGTTCGCGTCTCATTCCCCTTTTTTTATTTGATTGATTTTGTGCCTCTTCCGGTAAAGAAGGATGTAAAGCCCGTCTGCACGCGCGTATGTCATGTCTTCTTCCATGCCGATGTACTGAGAAAAGTTTCCCCCCCCCCTCCCTTCTTGCGGCGCCGAGGCTGAACGCGCTGTCTGAGTTTTTCTGTCCTTCTTGAAATATCTTCCCTTTGTTTACTAATCTCTCGACGACGGGTGCAGGACCTCTTGTGGCTATACCTGATCCCAACTCCCCCCCCTCCACAGTCTCTTCTTGTTTCCGTCTTCAAGATCAACTGTTTTTTTCCAAGTGAGTAGACCCCAATCCTGTACTCATTTCCCATTTTTTTGTCCACAACCCTCCTTTTGAAAAAATGCCTCGCATTTTGGAATTTTCTTTCCGGGTCCCTTACGCGATTCATTGCAGTAGTAATTCTCTCGCTCTTTCTACTTTCTTCAATAGGTCGGCCAGTGTCGACCCCAGTCACTCCCTTCGGTTAGGCCTCCCCTCACAATCCGTATGCCGCGTAATTTCTCTAGACGACATAGGGACTTTTTTATCTCTTTGCGTGAATATGGAGCACTTTTCCCTCCACTAAGAACCGTTGTTTCGTTCCTTCCTTTTCGGTACTCCCCCTCCTTTAGGTTTACTGCAGGTAAAGTTCCCCTTGGAAATTTTCTTGCCCCCCTCCTCCTTCTTTTGTGACAGGGTTAGCGTCTTTCATTTCCCAGGCAAACCTATAATTGTTCCTTCACTGTTTTTTACCCTTGTTTAATATACCCTCGTACATGAACCTCCCCAATTGTGTTTGTAGGCCACCCGTTTCTTTCCACCTTTCCTTTCAAAAGTTTTTTGCTCGCCATCTAGCAGGTCTGACTATGAACGTCGATAAGGACCTTTCCCGTTTTTTTCTCAACCTTCTGTTTAATGACGAGTCTGCTAAGAGCATTCCGCTTGAGAGACTTTCTGTCTGGATTTTAATTTGAGTAAGACTCTGTTTCCTTGTAGAACCTTTTTCTGAAGAGATGCGGCGCACTTGTCTTTTTTCTACCCCCGTTCGCTTTCCCCGTTGTGGCCCTTATTTGATCTCCGTACGGCCGCATTTTAATGACGCCAGATATTACGTCAGGCTAGGGTGGAGCTTGACCCCGTCCGTTTTTAGGCTCTTCTTTGCTCAACCTCGTTCGTTCTTCTATTTCAGTACCCTGAGCGCGTCCTTATCTGCTTGGACGCTGCTCGAAATCCTTCTGGAGTCCAGACTTGTTTTTCTTTTAGCAGACAGTCTTTTCCGGGAGGTTTTTTCACCGATGAGACCCGTTCTGCCCCCTCACCATCGATCTGGCGCAACGACGATCCTTTCTTTCCAATTGACGATTAACCTACTCTTCGATAGGGAAACGCCTCAGCATTTGTTGTTGTTGTCGGAGATGGGTTTCCGCCGTGTGTCCGCGGGACCTAATCCACGTAAAGAGTCTTTCTCAATGTTTCTTTTGGTGATTAGCAAGCCGTGACGAGTTCTGGTCAACCACTCACTTTTTTTGAAACCGTATTTGCAACAACCGCATCTTACTCCTGCAACGAGTTCAGATCTTAACATCTATTCTTTGCTTCCAGGTTAGGCCCCCTAATATTTAACCTGCGCAGTTCTCCTTCTCCTCTGGCTTGATCTTGGTCCAGCCCACAAGCTCCATAAGACCTTAGAGTGATTTCTTCCTTCTTCCTGGTGATCCACTAGGCCACACCTTTTTGACAATCGATAAGGATAAGCTTCCCTTGAGTCTCAGACGCCCAGTATACAGTTGACAACCCTATGGTAATCCCCGGAATACCTCCTCAAGGCTTCCTTTTATGCTTTATTTCTGCTCGTTCCTTTACCCCTGTCCCCCTGAGTTGGTGGTTACCTGTTTCACCAAAGAAATTTCCAGTTTTCTTCAGTATAGTTCGACCGGTTGCTCTCTGTTGAATGTTCTGACCAACCTTCGATAACTGCCCCCTCAACCCCCATCCTTTCCTTTCACTCGCTTCTATTACCAGTTTCCAAAGCCGGGCAAAGGCTCCGCTTATTAATTTTTGGGAAGTGTTTGACGAACGCCTCACCACCTCTTAATAGACTTCGTACAGAACTGTGCCACTTATCAAATACCGTCAAAGCCTTTCCTTACGTTCCCCACCTCTGCAGTATTTTCCCTGACCGGTCTTTCTTTCTTCCCCTTGCTAATCCAAGCTAGTACAACGGCGTCACAGATTTCGATCCTCTCACCTCGCTGCCTGTCACGCTTTTGGTTTTATGTTTATCCAGTAATTTGCTGGGATTGCGCCTCTTTCTCGCCATACCTAGTTCCTCACTCTTCCTATACTGTCTCGTCAATTAACCGGAACCTATCCTTCAGTAACCAGGGGTTGGTGACCTCGCCCTTTCAGTAGAACCTACCACAGGTTTTATGGCACCTTTTCGTGAATTTAAGGTTTTTTTCTTTCCCAACCACCTCTGGAAGCTTTCCAATTCAGTACGTTTTTACTTTGCGAATACTTTTCCTTTGTGCTCTTTTTCAGACGGCCTCCCACGCCTCTTCTGTTGGAGTGGATCATATCTTCGCCTTATTCCCCGCCCCTTGGCACCGCGGTAGTAGAGTTTTTCCGAACCAAGGGGCCTCTATTCCCTTCCTGTCCACCCCCCCCCATAGCCGCATTCTTAACATATCCCTTCAGTCTGGATGCGGGGTTCGTTGGTCGCTTTTTTATAAGTTTTCTCATGCATGCTCCGACTTCCTTACCGCGTGCCGTCTCCCGTCAAGGGCTGTTACCTCCTCTGTCCCCCGCATGATGAAACCACCGCCCTCCTTTCCCTGAGTTCTACCTTTTTTGCTGTTTTTTTTTGCCACGTCACTGGTTCTCTTCATGGCCAACTTTTTTTGCAAACGGGCCAGGTTGTTCTTCTCAATTAGGATTTTTTCTTCCTCCGCCCCGGTTAAACTGATCTGCAAAATTGACACCCACTCAAGAAAATTTAGCGGAGGTATATTACCTCTTCTAACCTTTAAGTTTAGTTTTTTAACCCCCATACTAGGCTTCTACCCAGCTGGTCCTATTGATAGAAGTTCTCATTTTCCCAATGGTGAAGTATTCTCACACGTTACCATTTTCCTGGTCAATTCTTATTATACACTACATCTAACCACGCATTTTACCCATTCCCTTCATTTTGTGGAGTCCCCCTTACTTTAAAAACCCCTATCAACCTTGTGCCGGGATCCTCACTATCCCCTCCTCCCTGCTTCTTCCTGCTCCGAGTCTCTGTTTCCTTTCCGCGCCTCTCTGTATACTCCTATATATCCCTTTCCTGCCGACACGAACCGAATCAGACGACCAGCTAGGGGGATGGATATCCTACCAACGTCCCCCCCCCCCAACTGCGCCCAAAACCAGGTTCCCAATCGACCCTGACCCCCCCGATTAAACTGAGGGACAAATCGTGAGGCCCTTCACCGGTTTCGAGCACAGCCCGTCCCTTCCCCTCTTCCGGTTTTCATGCTTCCCGTCATACTGTCGCCGATCTTGCTTACCATTCCCTTTTCCTTAATTGTTAGTTCCCTTCCCACTTTTTTTTTCCCTTCGTTCACCATTGCGTATTGTAGTCCCCTTTCTGTTCTATGGTACTCTCATCTAAGTCGGTTCCACCCTCTTTCCAAAAAAAACGAACATTCCCCCCTTCTTACTTCTGTTGGATATTCTGCACCACGGCTATTCCTTTCTCCATTGCTGAGGTGAGACTCTCCTTTCTGCATTGTGCATTTTTTGAAGTTCTTGCAGGTGAAAGAGGTCCCCCTTTTTTTCCTCTTCAACTTAACGGTATCGCTTCCTTTTAAGGATATTGTTTCATCTTTTTCCCATTTAATGGTTCCTTGGTTTTTTTAATCCCGCTGCAGACCGACCCGCCAGGTTTTTTTCCCCCTTCGTTCCCACACGTTCTCTCCTCGGGCCGTTCTGTTCTCTTTGGCGGTTTAAATTGTCCGTGTTCTTTTTTGTTTTCCTCCGTTCTTGTTGTAACATTCTTGTATCTTCCTTTTTTTTCCCCTCTTCCCTGGTTTGTTTTCCCTTTCCATCAACACGTGGTTACGACCCTTGTTCTCCCAAAAAACCTAAGGACAAGCCACTTCAACGGGAACGCCCTCCTCCTTCTCCCGGCCCTCTCTGTAAGTGTTTCCTATTTTCCAGCCTTCTTTTCTGTTCCCAGATGTATGCGGAATATTTTCTTTTCCCCTCGCTGAACCAGTTCATATCGTCAAAGAATATATTCTCTCCTCTTTTCAGGTCCGAGCCAACAACTTTTTTCCCGTAGGTCACCTGGAAGATTCATTGAAAACTTCACAAATTTCATCCCCCCCTCCCCCTTCTTCACCTCAGCAATGGTTCTCCAATTGAGAATAGACATGTTCCTTCCCCCCCCCTACCCGGGTCAGACTGGACCTGTTTTATTACGGTGATTTTTTTGGAACGTGGCAATCTCCTTCCTCTTACATCTTTCCCATTAATTCCGGGAAAGGGTTGACCTCCCCTCCTTTTTACAGTTGAACACGAACCTAATTTCAAGTTACGCACAAAAATCTAAATAGTAACCCTTTTGTCGTCCTACAGATCTTAGAATGGGACTTCTCACCCAGGAGGCTTAGTGACTTTTCTTTTCTCCCTCATACCTGGAGCCCCTTGAGTCACGACTACGCATCCCTCTTTCCCTGGTCACAACACCTTTTTCCTTGGAGTCTCCGACCACACTGTAATACGTTCTTCGCTCTCACCCTTTTTTTTAAGGAACTTCTTGTCCTCTCCCCACTTCTGGTGAAATTTTTTTAGCGTTTTTTCTCCGTGTTTCCTCCCTCCTCTTCAGGCCCCTTTCTTGTCTTTCTTAGGCCCTGATTCAGTACCCTTCAAGACCTTCTTCTTATCAATCAGTGTGGTTACACCCCCCTCCCCTTAAAATTTAGCTTTGTTTCCCCCTATACCGCCGCCCCCTTGCTTTTTTGAGTTGTAGTTTTTCTTTGCCGCCCCAGTTCGAGAACATTGCTGGCTTTTTCCCCTCTTCCCTCATTGCTTCCAAAACTGGCCGTGTGCAACATAATTTCCCCTCATAGACATATGAATTTTGGTCCTCCCCCTCCTTTTCTCTGTGGACTGTCCATTCTGATTGGCTGTTGTTGCAGCATGCTGCACCGCAGGCTGTCAACCTCCCGTGCTGAACGTCCACGCCGCTATGGAATTCTTATCCTCTCTTCCTTTTTCAAAGTCCAACCTAATTTCTGTCTATTTCGGAAAGCCTGGTTCTTTTTGATGGTTTTCCTGGAACCCTTGAAACTCTTCCCTTGTTTTCGATGAATCCTCTACGCCCCCCCGGTGTGAATTGAACTATTCTTTTCCTTAATGAAGATATATGTCCCCCAACCATGCACTCTGATTCTTGAGTCATCTTTCACCTCTCACCAACCCTTCAAAATTTTCCTCAAAAATTACTTAATATTTACAGCTTTCCTACCGGTTTTTACTCCCCAAGTCACTTCGAAACTTTCCCTAAGAATTTTGTTTTCCTTTCTTCTCGGGTCCCCCACGGGTTACGCCTTTCTTTCCCGTATTAATCTCCCTTTCCCCCCCCCCTGTCGTGAATTGGAGCGATCGGTATGAGAACTGATCTTCCTAAGGAACGAAATTTTTACGTTTTGAAGAAAAGAACCACGCTTCTTCTGCGATCATTCTCTCTCCGCACCGTTGGCACGTCCCTTTCTCTTCTTGTAATTGGATTTTGTCTCAATTGTAGCCCCCCCTTCTCCCCTTCGTTTCCAAATTTTAAGTGAGGGCCTTATAAAGGGCCCCTTTTTCTGCTTTTTACTTTTGTGAAATTTTTGCATTGAAGAGTTTTTGCGCGTTAGTCCACCACTTAAAAATTATAATCTTTTGAACCGTGTCCAGTTTATTTTTTCTTTTTTTCCTATCACACTAGTATGCCCCATCACATGATGTGTTGCTTCCCCTCTTTCCGACCTTTTTTTCCAACCCATTCGCACTCTAGCCTTTCCTTCCATACGCCTCTTTCCCTTACCTTTCCCTTTCTTTTTTTCTTTACACTGCCCTGGTTAGGGACCGTTTCCTCTTGCTCGGCGAGCGCTTTCGTCTTGGATAGCCGGGATGACCTCCTCCTGTCCCTGGAGAAACTTTACCTAATCTCTTTCTTCACTGTCGCCTCTGATTTCAGAGGTTTGCAAGCTTTTCTTCTCTTTGCCGTATTGCTCTGCGATATTGCTTCATGAGAGAGGTGGAGCTGGACCTCCCCTACTTTCCCTTGGCCGACGGAGATTAGTTCCCCCTGTCCTTCTCCGAACGTATAGGAACATCATTTTTCCAGTAGCTAGAAACCTTATTGGTTAGAAAGATATCCTTGTTTGAAACCCCTTCCGTTCCAACCCTTTTTTTTTTGAACTCCTCTAACCCGGTCTTTTCTCCTCCCAAGCCAGATTGCTACTTATACTCTTCCCCCCCTCACAATTATATATTTTCCTCATATTCTTTTTTTGCGCGAGTGTTCGCCTTGCACTGTAAAATACTTTTTTTTCCTGCCAGCGGGCTTTTTATTGACGTTTTTCAGAGCTTTTTCCCCACACATCGGGAAACGTATGGTAACACCCCTCCCCTCTCTCTTATACTCCGGCACTAGTTCTCTTTCACTTTCCCCCCCTATTTCCTGATCCCTTTTTTTTCTGGACTTTTGAATTATAGCACTGACGCCGTTTCGCCCTCCCTCTTCCTGGATATGCGTCTTACCATCACCGATTCATGAAGCACCTAGCGTGATTCCCTTCTTTTTTTTCCTGATGAAGCCCTCACCACCCCCTCCCTTCTCCCCCATTCGGCCCCATCGTTTTCAGGACAGCGTCATTTTCATCGCTTTCTTCCCCCTTGCACCAGCGATGTTCCCTGCTCCCGCCAGCCAGGCTCTTTCTTCTCTCGTCGCTTCCGACAGGGCGTATTTCCTGCACTTAACGTCCCCGTCCTTCTCCGAGTGCGGTCCTTCTCCTTCTCGATTGCCGCTGTTCGGCAAAAGGCGGAGAGTCCTTTCCTACAAACCACATCCCATCTTCTTTCATTTACGCCTTTCTAATGGAAAACACTTACCCGTTGAAAGTCCCCTTCTTCTAATTTTGAGTTTTACACGAACGCTTTTCCCCCCCCCTCCTTCATGAGGACCGACCCCTTCACCTTAAATTTCACAGCTCGTACTTCCCTACCTGAGAGCCTTATGAATCCCCCTTTCTGAGTGCGGGCCCAATTGCTCCAGAAATTCACGCTTCCCGAATCAACGGTCGTCAACGATTTCGTTTCTTCGACCTTCTCTGCCGACGCTTGTGCTGACGTCTGCCTCGATCCCCCTTTTCTGTAATGCGCCGCTTTTTCCCTACTCTTTCGAACGTATCAAGCTACGGAGAGATCTCTATTATTACTTCCCTTCGTCTGACCTTTTTTTTTGCCCCGATCTTCCCGCAAAAAGGCGGGGCCACCATGGTTTCGATTTCCGTTTCTCAACACCGATGGAAGCTTTTCCCCAAGCACTCCTTTAATGCTTTCATACTGTTGTCCCTTTGATACGAGGTTGCCGCCCGGCCTTGACAAAGACACCTACGTCTGTTGCTTTTGCTTTGTCTCAGCTCCTCACTTTCCACCAGAAGTCAGATTTCCCCCCCCTTTTCGTGTCGAGATGATTCTCCCGAAAAAAGGGAAGATATTTCAATGTGTGCCTTTTCCAGTTCCAATCCCGAAGAAGGCGTTTCTTTCCCTCGCAGATGGATTCGTGTGATATTTTTTCTCCTGTCATCTTCCCTTCATAATGAATGCCCCTCCGCTATGCGTGCAGAAAGTTTCTTCCTCCTGATTAACACGCATTTCCCCCCAACACTCCCCTCACCTATGATCAATGCTATTGTAATACACTCTTTTGCGCCACGTCCTTTGCGGCGCTTTTTGCCAGCTGGCACTTGGCATGTTTTCTATCTGCGGATCTGTGACTAGAAGCAAGTATCCCCTGCTTCCCTAACCCTTTTGACCAATAAAGTACAAAGTAGGCGGTGTTTTCGCCCTCTCCCCATTTCCCAGTTTTCGTTTTCCACCCATAGGGGTTTTTCAACACCTCCTGCCGATGCTTGCTTCTTCTTCCCAGTTTCCTGTGCGCACTTACGGCCGCCCGGCAGGCTTATTTTTGAGGAAACCTTTCTCCCCTCATTTCCCAGGTTTTTCCTTTTTGCGCGGACGGACTGTCCTCTCCCCCCCAACCACTTGCTTATCGCTACCTTCCCCTACCCGTTTTGGCCGGGATGAAGACCAGTTGTCCCCCCCCCCAGTGCCAGAGCCTGGACGCCCTCAGTTCCTACGTTTGCCGTCCAATTATGCGGAAGCCTCCCTCCAGACGCGACGGCTAATCTGACCCAGCCATTAGACCACAGGATCTCGGGAGTTCCCCCGTTTTTCTCCATTTGTTTTCGTTTCCTCCTCTTGTCGTAGTTGCCTTTCCGTCCTTCTCCCATTTTATCCTATTGGACAGATTAATCGCCGTCTCTCCCTCCCCCAAAAATAGTTTTCCTACTTCCCTGTCCGGTCTTAGTTTATTGCTATTCTGCCGGCTTCCCACGCCAATTGATGGAGATTTTTTACCCCCCCGTCAGGGTCTGACCCCATGTTCACTTTTGCGGATCTCTGGTTTCCAGGTGCCCCTAGTGGAGACCCCCTTTGGCTATGAACGTCTTTAAAAATAGGCTACAGATTTCCTGCTCTTGCTGGTCCAGTTTTTTATCCCCTCATTGTTCCTGCCTTTTGAAATCCTCTTGTCCGACTAATGTCATTTCAACCTTAGGAAAACAGTTATCGAAGCTGTTTTTTCGCGGAGTATGAGTGGAACTTCTTTCTTTATGGTACTTCTTGGTTTTTTTTCTGAGTCATGGAGTAAAAAGTATTGTATCTATCTTTTCCCCCCCCCAAGTGTTGTTGTTCTATTTCGA
>Ga0179593_1334290_pt1 | contig 12775 bp, 17 predicted proteins | sample CZODoug2_1_08_16_FD_185931 | JGI IMG/M metagenome (GOLD analysis project Ga0179593, IMG submission 185931) | Vadose zone soil fungal communities from Angelo Coast Range Reserve, California, USA - CZODoug2_1_08_16fungal (PacBio error correction) | ecosystem: Environmental > Terrestrial > Soil >... | reverse complement strand
GAGACTTTCCGGGGCGTTTTCGGTGGTCGTCCATCTCTCCTTGGATTGCATATGTTGAGCCCTTCTTAGTACCAGAGATCAAAAATTTTTCAAAGCCGCCTTGATCCTAGTTTTTTTGATTTTTGCCGCAGCTTCCTCCCCCATTTCCTCGTACCACCCCCCCCTTCCGTGTGGACTCCCTCGCCCGCCGCGCTAGAGTAGGCGAAAAACAGTGGACTGCCTCAAACCCCCCCCGTCTAGCCCCGCGCCACCTTCACCCAGGTATTTACAGTCTGGATTCAAGACGATTCTGGATCTTTAAAACAGATAGTTTTTTGCTCGGTTGCACTTTCTCGTATAAAGACATCACCCGCCCCCGCAACTTTTCCAACCCTTGTCTACGTGTTTTCGATGATACCCCTTTTGTTTTCCTCTCATGGTCATAGTTCGCTTCCTTCTTTTATATTTCCCGCCCTCCATTTCGGTCGCAGGGCTTAAACCTTCTTGTAAGATTTCAAAACTCCCTATTTGTTTTCTCCCCTTATTTTGCATCAAACAAGTTTGACTCCTTTGTAACGGTTCCCCTCCCCGTCATCGTTAAATGTGATTCCCTTGTGGCCCCCGAAAGGGGTGGTAAGTCGCGGGTGCTCTTCCCTCTACCAAGTGACGGTCTTAATGTGAGGCGATTTTTTTTTCCTCCTTTTTAACCTCGGCCCCCGCTACCCGTACGCATTTCAGAGGAGCACACCCTTTCTCCTTAACTCCTGCATCCGTTTGGCTTCCTCCCTCTCTCCACCTCGTTCTGTGTTTTTTTCTGCTTGGGATCGCGCCCCTAAGTGACCACGAGCCTTTTTCGAGCACTCCTGTTTCATTTGCCGTCACCTTCTTTGTGAAACGATTCCCCAACGCAAAACCCTTCCTTTTTTCCTCTGGATGAGGACCATTTTTCAACGTTCGGCTTTCCCGGTTCTCCCATGCATGCAAACCGCCCGCTGCAATGAATGACCCCCCGGTCTTGGCCTCACCCTACCTTTGTTCACCTCCGAGAGTTGATGCGTCGATAATTTCCCCAACACCACGCCATTGGTACAGTCATCCGTCTGATCTCTCCGCGGTGCTTTCTCCTTACAAACGTATTGTTTCTCTCAACCCCCTTTTTCAAATTGTAGGTCGGGTCCCATACTTGTGTCGACCCCCCCCCCAAACACTGGACCGCCCACACTCGGTGCTTCCCCCGAAAAGTTTTTAAACAACTGCCAGGTATGCCCCACAGCACCCCCGCGCTATTGATTCATCCCTCGAGAGTATCTTTTTCACTCGTAGGTAAATGAGCTAGCCCCCCGAGAATGTTTACATATTTTTCCTATCTCTTTCTTTTTTTTAGAGAGATTGCGCCTTTTGTCTTACGGCTTCATCTTACATCTGTACCGCGAGTTCTAGGAATACGTTCCTTCTTTTTTGGTGAGCTCTTTTGTTTTTTTTTTCCTCTCTTGCATTTTTTAACCACTTTTGGTGCACCATTTTTTTCGGAAGTGTTTGTTTTTTCCTCACCACCCCTTTCTGATTCCTCCCTCCCCCTTTTTTGACCAGAAACGTTTTTCCAGTCTCCCGCAGCTTCTCTATCCCTCCTGGATTCTTTCCATGGAGGTTGGTTTTTTTTTTTTACTTTTTTGCCCCCCCCTTCTTCTCATCCTATGCGGTTCACGCCAGTTCACCGATTAGCCGTTTTTTTCTTTTTCAGTGGCAGTCGGGCGGTTTTTTCTTTTCCTTGGCCCCGCCCTTCTACTTCTCTTCTCCTTTCGTTTCTCATCTAAAACGTTTTTTTTTTTTGAATTTCCCTTTTAGGCCTCCTTTCCCGTGTACTATCGCATTCGCCGGCTTGCTCGCCCTCTTTGCTAGGTTTAATCATGGCTCGAGAACGCTTCCACTCTCCTTTTTTCTCGTTTTGAGAGCGATCCTCACTTGTCTGAAGGAGTGAAGTTCCCTCTCTATCCCTTCGTTGGTACTTCCCTCTTCACTTTTTTTGCAACGTTCGCCTTTCACATTCATACCAAGTGTAAATTTTTTGGTAGGAAATAAGAAATACTCCTGTGTCCCCCCCTTTTTTTTACACGGCAGAATTCACTCCGCATGGTGATGGAAGTGCCCCTGGTTTTTCCCCCTTTGTCGCCCACCTTTCGTTCTGGTTATTTACATAGCCAGGGTTCATTCTGACGAATGGAGGGGTCCGGAATCCTTTCGAAAAAGAGCTCTCTACCAATCTCTTCCCTTTTTCTCCTGGCGAACCGCATGTGACCCAACAGTCTCTTGATTTGGTTGATCTCAACGATCCCCGTATCCGCTGCTATTGATCACAAAATCACTCCCTGCTTGAAGCTTCTGTCACTAATTTCCTTGTTTCTCTTGGAAGTATCCTTTTCCCCCATTTTCCTTTTTACTGGAGCTGTTTGCCTCTCGGCGCGTGAATAGTTGATTCAAGTCTGGTCTAGTCGTCCTGGATGCTTCTCCTCCCCTTTCCCCCTCTGGCTCAAGTTGGTTTTCCCATTTTTGATTATCGTTAGACAGATCTCTTTGCCCCGATGCATCTAGACTTGCCCAACTCAAACGCCCCTGTCCCGTTAGAAGACGGTCCTTGAGGTAGTTAGAACCTCGGTTTTGGCCAGTTTCTTCCTTTCTTCCTGTTCGTTTTTCGCCGGACCGAGGGGTAATTGATTATATATATTCTCCATAATTTTTTTTCCAGATCAAAGGTTGTATCTTTCGTCGAAACTACTCTTATATCCACGCCCTGGAAAAGACCAAACCTGTTATAAGAGCTAGTCTTACTAGCGCGGCGATGTTTCCTTTTTTCCTTTTTAGTTGAGTCCATATAGCATGGATGAATCGTTCCTTTTTTTAGTCTTTATCCAACCGAGATCAAACTTTTTTAGATCCTTTATCCACTTTTTTTCGAGTTGAGTAGCACCCCCCCCCCCCCCCCCCCCCCCCCCCACCTGCCCCCCCCCCCCCCACCCCCCCCCCCCCCCAGCCCCCCCCCCCTTGCCTTCGCTTTGCCACAATGCGGTGGGAATCCCATTCCCTCCGAGAGCCGAGAGTCCTCCAACAGTTCCCCCCGCGACAAACCCCTTTTTCAATCTAGTCAGCGAACACCTGACACGGTTATTTAAAGCGGCACCCGATTGAGATTGTATCCCCATATAATCTTCTCTATTCCTCACGTCCGTCGCTCAGCCCCCCCTCCCCCATTCAACTCTGATTTTTTAACCACCGGGCTCTTGTGTTCGAATTGAGATCCAAGTCCAGCGCTGGTTTAGGCCTTGAGTCGAGTGTCCTGAATTCTTCTGTCGGCCAATTTTAGCAGTAAACACCCTGGCTAGTCGCGAACGACCAGCACGCTTTTTCTAATTTTCGTGTTCTTCCCAAGTCGTTTCACGGCAGCCCCCCTCAGTTGAAATTGCTTCTTTGTGTCTCAGTGGTTTCATTTTTCCCATTTAGAGGCCATTGATACCACGTTCCCGGTGATGACCGAGGTTTTCCACTCTGTTCCAGCTGGTCGAGACCAGAGTCGGTTTCTTGCCGATCAACCCCTAGATTTCAATTCACTCCTTGCAACCTTTGGTCTATTCACCATCGTTCCCCTGAGATTTTAGCTGGGATTTCTGAACATACTGGAAACTTTATTTCGCCACGGCTCATTTGTTCCCTTCATTCTGCGGACCAAGTTTAAAAACCGGAACTTTTTCGATGATGAGAACCACCTCCACCACGTTCGCGACGTGCAGGAGGACCGATCCTCCACCCGCCCGCTTCTCCCGCCAACTTCTGCCTGAAGGGAATCACTTTCACTTTTTTGGGAACCCGAGTTGAGATTTGGCGATCCCGACCCTGCTCCCAACCCCCACCACCCGCCCTTTTGCCCGGAATTCGGTCTTTCTTCTTTTCCCGGTCGTCCCGTGCCCCATCAGTTTGCTTATCATTCACAAGGTAGGTCTGAATCGCAGTGGAGGAAAAACCCCCACCCCCTGCCGACACCTTCTTGCGGCCCCCAAGTTGTTACCTGTTCCCTTTTCTTTTTTTGACACCACCGCCACCAGCTTTGCCCCCCCCCACCAGGATAGCCTCTGCCCTCATCGAGTTTTTTTTTTTTTAACAGCGCTTGTCTTTCCTGTTTAGACAAAAGAGAATCCCCCCCTCTCTTCTCCTCCTCCCGAAGTTTTTTTTGTGAGATCTATTGACGTATCTTTTTTTTAGCTAATTACTCGCTGTTTCCCTGTGCTTGCACCTAGTTCTTTGGTGTTCCATTCTTTGCTGTTTGCTGGTGCTCATCGCTTGGCCATTTTTTCCACTTTTTTTTTTCTGTTTTCCCCCTCGGGTTTGTTGTTTGTCGCCACACTTCTGATTCGCCCTCCATTGTGAAAAATGATCCCCCAATTGGGTTTTTCACCTTCCGCCTCCCCGCTTCATCTCTTCCTCATGGTAATAATTTAGTCCTTTCGTTTTTTTTTGGAGCTTTTCTTTATCTCGCCTCAACCCTCAGCGTTTAAAGACAGTGAGTGACCTCGGAGAAGAGTTACCCCCCCATTTCCTTCCCCTTTGCTCTTGCTGTGATTTTCCGTTACGACTCCGGCGACCTTTTTTTTCTCTCAACGTTTTTCGGTTTTCTTCATCGAACCGGCTGTTTTGCTTTGAATGTTGTAAAGGAAGTAAGTTTTAGATCTCCTTAGCGGATTGTCTCCCTCTTTTTGGCCGTTTTCCTTTTGCACCGATAACCCAGCCACCTTTTTTCTGCCTTTTCCCCGAGGGTGAGAGCTCTTTTTTCCACTCCCCGGTCGCAGTCCTCGAGCAAGCTTTTGGCTCTACTTATTCTTCCTTGGTCTCCCGTTTCATAGTGGCCACGTTTTCTCCTTCACCTTAATCATTTTCCTTTTGGTAGCTTCCGCAAATCTCCTTGCTTCCCCCTCCTGTCTTTTTTCAAACGTTTTAAAATCATGACCTGGTGGCTTCCTTTTCCCCTTTTCTTCCTTTTTCTCCCATCGGGCCAACCTTCGTTTGTAGTTCCCGTTTTCTTCATTGAGGGCCGTTCTGCTCGTTCCCACAGCTCCTCTTCTCACCAGCGCTGAAACTTCCTGGAGAACATTCTCCCTGTTTTCCAAAAAGTTCTCTTTTCCCTTTCTTGTTTGCGCTAACGTCCGTTCGACTCGCGTTATCTTTTCCTCCCTTCCTTGCAGCCGTCTTCCTCTCCCAACCTTTTCCTTTTTCATATTGGTCCCCCTTTTCGGTTTCTTTCTCCTTCTTTCGGCGTCGCGGTCTTTTTTCCACTCATTGTGGTCCTGTTCGGTGAAGAGGCCGAAAAAGAAATGGCTTTCAATTTTTTTTGCCTTTCTCTGGTTTTGCTCCGCCGGCCCCTTCCTTTGTGCCACCTATGCATCCCTGCGATTTTCCGAAACTAAAACGCCGTCCACCTGTAGAAGATTGAGGATTCCGTTTCGTTTCTCTATCCCCCTCTTTTTTCGGTTCTGCGGTTCTATCAGGCCCATCCTTACGCCATTTGATATCTTTCCTTCCTCCCTTTTTTTTGAGATCTCTCCAAATTGCCAGGACCTCGGTCTGCGTTTTTGAAAACTTCCGGCCACTAGTTTGCAACCTTTTGAAAAACGCCCTTGCTCCTCCCTCTGGCCCTCAGCAGAGAGCCTGTGCCGTTTTCGTTTTTTGCGGTTCGTCCAATATCGCCTGGCATGTTCAGGTTCCCCAGTGACTGGCGCTGGACCCTGATTCCCCTTCCTCCTCCTGCGTCCCGTTTGGGTGAGTGGCGGTCACAGCTTTTTTTCATTCTCTTTTCAACCACTTGTGTTTTTCATCCAGCGACGCCGTCTCGCCGAGATTCCTCCAACTGCATTTCCGTACCAACAGTTTTTTAGTTCCAAGTCCCCTTTCCCCCCGACCTGTCTTCCCTTCTTTCTTGGTCTCCTTTTTTTCCCCCACCCGCTTTTTTTTTCTTCTTTCATTCCTTTTTCGCAACAATCCCCCCCCTCCCCTCGACCACTGTTGGACAACAAGTTGCGGTGTTAGCAAGGAGCTAAAAGTTTTCATCCGCTGTCGCCTCTTCCTCTTCCCCGCTCCTCTCCTTCCCCCTTTTCTAGCGCACTTTCTTTCCCTCCCCGACCGAAGAGTGTGCTCCGTCTTTTTTCTGGAAAAAGGCTGGGGTCCTTCAACTTCCTCTTGCCCGGGGCATTCTGCCCCTTTTCCCCCCTCCCCTTTGGGGACGCCCTTAGCTTTTTTCACGACACCACGTACCTTTTGATTTTTTCTGGGCTGTCACGTTTCCCGCGGTGACTCTGTTTGTTTGAGGGTTGGTTCTCCCGAGCCCCCCGGCCTTCCTAGGCTCCTCCACCCCCTTACTCAATCCTGCAAGACGGTTTTCCTGCCCTCTCCCCCTTTCGGTCCCGATTTAGCTGGTTCCGGCCTTCTACCATAAGGAGAGACGATAGTTTTTTCTCCACTTGCTAATTCGCTTCTTCCACGGAATTCGGCCTTACGCCCCCAGCAAAATCCCCTTTCTATTTCTTTTCGAACGTACAACTGGCGTATCTAGTAGCCTGCTCTCCTTTTTATCAGAAAAAAGTATGTACCCCCCCCCCACGCCTGCCACCTTCTTCTCCTAATTGAATCCGTTCTGGCGTGTCCCCTAGGAGTGATTTTCGCGATAACTTTTACTGCCAACCACCACACCCTCCCTTGGATTCTGAATAAATTCTTTAGCTGCTGCTTTTTACCCCTTTTCCCCTTGGCGGATCCTGTATCCCTTCCTCCAGAGTTTTCGTGCCAACCCCCCCCCTCTCCGCCACAATGCGGTGCGAACCTAAGTTTTAAAAAGGAAATGTCTACCACCCAGCAAAAGTCCTCCCTTGACCACCCAGAATTATCCGTATTCTGAGATTGCGCTCTTTCCCAGCTTTTCTCTCTTCATACACCTCCTCCCTCTCTTTTTTCCTCTCCTTTTTTGTTGTTCTATTCTATTGCCTACCCTTCTTGCTTACGTCCCTGTACCTTGTTACACAAGGTTATCTACGGTCATATTGCTATTCTTTTTTTTCACGTGATTCGCTGGTTTTTTTTAATCTTTATTTTTCACCCCTTGTTAGTCCCTTTCATTGGCGCCTTTGTTTGTTGTTTGTCCCGCACCCTTATGATTCCAACAAACATTTTTTCCAGTATCCCCCGCCCCCCAACTGTTACCCCTTTTTCCCTTCTCCCGCCCGCCGTCTTCCCTCTTCTTCCTTCTTAGATGGAGGTGTGTTTTTTTGTTTTTTTTTTCCGTATCTCGCCTCAACTCTCGCGGTTTTCGCAGTGAAGTGATTCCCTCGGTGAGCCTCGTTTAGGATGACAGAGGTTTTTCTTTCGGTGACTCCCTGCTACTTCTCCTCTCCGTTTTCCCCTTTTTTTATGCGACGGACTGTTTTTGGGATCTTTTTTTGTCCCGGCTGAAAGGCCGTTGGTCCTCTCTTAGCGGCTTGCTCTTCCCTTTTTGTTAGTTTTACTATTTAACGCTATCCAACCTAGTCCTTTTCCCCCTATGGTTTCTGATCGCGTTTAAACAGGTATGCACTGATTTCTTTCTCTGATTTTTGTGCTCCTCTCTCCTCTGTCTGCGAACTCTTCCTTTTTGGCGGAAACGTTCGAATTATGGGCTCTGCGGCCTCTCCCCCCCCTTCTTAATGCGTCACTCCACTTGTATGGCAACCCAGGCCCAGAATACCTTAGATTGTTTTCTTTTACCCCCCCTTCGCTTTTTCTTTTCCACCTTAGAGCCACCTTCTTTTTGGTCGTTTCTCTCCTCGTTTTCATGCGAAGAAGGGATCCGTTGACTATTTTCTTCAAGACTCTCCCCCTACATCTCCTTTGCCCTGTTCTCTCCTGTGAAACACACGCCCTGGTCCAACAGTTCCGGTTGTTATTGTTCTTTTTCTAAAGACGTTCAGTCGCTTCATCTTTTCTACCTGCCAATCAATCGCTTGCCGACGTTATGGAGTAGAGTGGAAAGTTTCACCTTGTAGTGCTTCTTTTTTTCTCCCTCCTCTCCCCCTCTCTCGTCTTTTTTTATTACGCATGGGTGTAATCTCGTGTCTGGATTTCTCCCTCAACCACTCTGGGCTCCCGGGGTTCATTCTTCTAGTTGTACTAATCTCCAGATGGCTGGAATTACAGCCAGTGTCCCGCACCCCTCCACCTCCCCTTCCCCCCTCTCCCCCCTACGCCATTGAGGCCGTCTCGTTGTGGAAGCCCGCCTTTTCTCTGGTTCTCTCACGCGTTTTTTTTTGGACGATTTTCCGGGCCCTTTGATCTCCTTTCCCTTCCTCATATTTGCGAGAGATAACGTGACCTACACTTTTTGCGACCAAGTCCATTGACTTGCAGTTCGAAACGCTTTTTCCCTGTCCTTTTCCCCTTTCCCTTCTACTTTGCCGTCTTTTCCTTTTGTTCCATATCGTCCTGGTATGCATCCCTTTGGCCCCCTACGAGTTCCTTTGCGCTTATTCACATGCGAGAAACCCTGCCAGCCGCCTTCTCTTTTTTTTCTTTTCGCTCCGCTCCTCCTGTTTCGTCCCCCAATGGGGTTCCATTCATGCCTTTTCTCTCGCCGATGAGGGCCGAAACACACATGGACGTCTCCCCCCCAGGAAAGCTTCCACGTTTTAATTTATTTCCAGCCGGCTTTTCCCCTCCCCCCTTTTTCCTTTTCTCTGGTTCAACCGATAGCGGCGCTGAGGTTTCCGTGCGGTTAGCATCACCCCCCCCCTCCCTCCCCTGAACTTTTGTCCAACCCTTTTTGTGTTGCAGGAGAATTTCCACTTTTTTCCGTTTTTTAGCAGAGCGCTTGGTCATTTTCTCCATTAGTCGTCCTTGACCCCCTTTGTCTCTTCTCTACCGTTCCCATAACGACGGTGTGTCGCGTCTTTTTGAGAAACAAGGCAGTCCCCCCGTTTCGGGTCCCAGCCCCCCGTTCAGCTGGACAGGTCTTTCTGTTGTGACCCTCCCTTGGCTTTACTCCCCTTGAGCAGGCGACCCGCCTACCTGTACCCGGTTTTCTTTTTCCTTTTTCTGCTAACTTTTCCCCTCCCTTTTGTGTTTTTTCCCCCCCTTTTTAGACAGCTTTCAGGCATAGGAGCTCACACCCTCGTTATCCCATCCTTCACTCCAGCTGTGAGTTCCTGCTCTTCTCACCCCTGGTTCCAAGGCGATGAGCTGGTTACGCCGATGACCATACTTCAAAAGAACTTCCTTGGTGTTTTTTGTTGTTTTTTTTTTGTTTTTCTCTTTTTTGTTTTTTTTTCTCTTTTTTTTTTTGTTTTTTTTTTTTTTTTTTTTGATCCAATCCTGCTAATTATAGTAAAAGACATCTAACTTTGGAACCCTACCCCCCCCCTCTTTTCCCCCTCCCAAACCCCTGAAGTTTAGCTTGCATCTGCACCCACGTGCTCGGTGACTCCATCTGCGCACGTCTCCTCACTTAAAGACTGCTCATGGAAAAGTTTTCCCCCCGAAGGTTCATTTTCCCTTCCCCTTTTCCCTTGGGACCGCGAGGTCTGGATTAACAATGACGCCAACAAACAAACGTCTCCTACGGCTTGCTTCAGCGACGCTTTTCTTCGCGGGACCCAGTCCATTTGCTGGATCATTTTCAAAATGTAGGTCCCTGACTTTAGTTTGTTTTTTTTCCAACACCCCCCACCTGCCTCCCCCACTCTGTTCTCCCCCCCTACAGTTTTAAAACTGCTTTGCGTTTACCCCCTCCCCCTAGATAATTGACCCCTCTTTTTTCCGTATGCCTGAGTAGCCTGCTTTGGGAAAGTCGGGTAAATGCTCGTAAGAAAATCGGAAAAATCATTTTCTTCTTGTGATGGATCTTGACGTCTTCCTCCTTTTTTTTTTCCGCATTAACCTCGCTGGTCCCCTTTTCTTCCCTTTAAGTATTTTGCACAGTCTTTTTTTTGCTGGTTTTTAATTACTTTCTTTTTTACACATTTCCTGTCGCACTCATTTGTTGCGAGGGGTGTACTTCCAGTCTTGCTTCCCTTACCTACCATTGTTCACCTTCTCCGTCCCCCCCCCTGTCCATTTTTTCCTCTCCCGCACTCGGCGCTATATCATGTTTTCCCCCTAGTTAAGATGCTGTTGTGGTGTTTTTGAGTTACTTATTTATTCTCTCCTCAACTTACTCGGTTCACTCCCGTTTCAAGTATTAAATAGGAGAACCGTTTGCATCCTTTCCCTTTCGGGCGGTTGCTTGGCTTCCTTCAGAAGAGTTCCCCAGGAGTCACTTTTCGTTTTTCTTTCCCTCCATATGAAAACGGCCTTGTTTTGATGGAATAGGTTGGTCCATTTTCCGAATGGTTTTTTTCTCCCCGAGTAGCCGGATTGCTCTTCAATATTTGTCATGTTAGTCACCCCCCACTCCACCCTCGCCTTTTCCGAGGGTGAGTCGATAGGGAAATAACCTTTTATTCGTTATATTACACGATTTTTGCTCTCCCTACTAAGAGGGTCGCTTCTCCCTAGTTGTCACCGTTCTCCTTTTTTTCCCCTCACACAACCGTGTACTTTTCTCTGGTAAGCCCTGTCTTACTCCATTACTCTAGAATCCCTTTTCCCACTCTTCATGTGGATGGACGTGTTTTACCTTTGGATTTTGAATTTTTCTCAAACATCCTTTTCCCACCCTTTCGTCTGGTCGTCTTACTCCCCCCAAATTCCTCGCTTTCCCCTTGTCGTGGCCGGGTCAATGACTGTTCAAGCGCCCCTCTTCCCTCGAGTACCGGTCTTCTTTAAAACCCCCACCGCCCTGGTTGTCCCCCCCCGTTCGCCGTGCTTTGGATGTTGCTTCCCCCGTAGTTCATCTTCCGCTCTATCTTTTATACGCTCCATTCTCGCTTGAAGCTTCTGGGCAATCCCTTTTCTTTTTTTTTCTTTTTTTTACTCCCTTTCAAGGGTTTTCCTTTTTTTGTTCCCCCTCTCCGTCGCGCCCGGCCCTTCCCCGCTGATTACAAGCCTTTTTTTTTTTCCCCTTCTATGGGGAATCTTCGTCAATCACCCACTCTGGATCAATGCGGTTATTTCTCTTCCCTTTGGATTCAGATTTTTGCCACCGATGAATACCAGTCCCTCTTTTCTGCACCCTCCCCCCCACGCCCGGCCCAGTTAGTGATGATTCCGGATCTTGGGGCGCCCGGGTTGGCGTTTCTTGCTTTTCTCTCAGTCGTTTTTCTCGCGATTCCGTTTTGATATATATCTTTCCATTTTTTCGATCAAAGGGCCGTTCCTCGTTCTTCTCCCTCCCGGCTCTACCCTCAGCACCCGACCCTCCCTTTTTATCTCGGTCACACGTATTTCCCCCCCTCTCTTTCCTGTGCCGGGGCGTTTTCTTTTAGAAATACGCGGTATGCATCGTTGGGAAAAGCCGATTGTTTTCTTATTGTGATCCAAAACCTGTCTCCCCCTCCCTTTCGCCCATCTTTTTTGGATTCGCGCAGACCTAAATGAGAGGTGAAAACCTTTGCGGTGTTTTTCCTCCACTTACCTCGAGCGTCCGATCGGTCCTACACCAAAGTGCCTCTTTCAAATTTTAAGAGTCCAACTCCCTACCCCTGTCCCTTTTTATTTAAGCCGGCTTACGAACTTGGAGAGTTGGTACTATCACACAGCCTTTTCCTATGTTTGAACGTATTTAGCTCCTGTTTTAAAACCCCCCCCAAGCAACTCTTTCCCTTTGGCAAAAAGGGTGTTTTTTTTGGTTTAGAAAGATAACCTCCAGCTGTTTTTCGCTATGCGCTTGTAACTATCATATTCCGGCATTATGCAGGTATTTTTTTCTAACCGACCAGCCCGAAGTTTTCGACTTATTGTGAGTAACAAATTTCTTTTTGGGGTGGGCTTTTTCCTTCTTTGGGGTGTTGTTTGTGTGGGGGGTTTTGTTGTTTGGGGTTTTTTTTGGTTTTTTTTTTGTGGGTTTTTTTTTTTTTGTGTGGGTGGTTTTTGGGGTGTTTTCTGGACAGAAAGGGGTCCACCCAAGACATTTACCTGGATATTGCCCTTTTTCCCCTCCCCCTGGTGCGTAGCCTTTGCAATGGTCGTTCCCAGCTAAACAAGTTTACAACCGATTAATTTCTTGCGAACTTCTTTACGCTTTGTCGGACGCGTCAGGACTAGTTCCGCTTCCCCACAATTAGTTACCCCCTCCTGAACCTTTGGAGTTTCCTCTCTCCCCCCTCCGGAAACGCGATTTAGCTGGTGATTCAGTGTCCCCCCCTTCCGTAAAACTCCTCATCTTTTTTTCTCAAATCCGGCTTCTTCTCACTGCATTTCTGCTTGTCCCTCCCCGAAAAACACAGGTTTCGTATCAGCCCCCGACCACCCCAGTTTCTCTCTCAGTTCTCCTGTCGCACGCTCCGTTTCACCCCCTCCCTCTGCATCTTCATTTTTTCCTAAGGGAATCACGTTCACTGGCGTGAACCTGATCTTGCTGCTTAGATTTTAAAGAAGGATCAACCACAAGACATATGGTGTCCTTCTTCCTCCCTTTGATGATAGAGCCGCTTTTCTTTGTTCTTTACCCTGTAAACTTGGCTGCTAATCTTCCAGAAGTGTGCTGCCAACCCACCCCCTTTGCCGCACCCTTATGTGCGCCCCTGAAAAGTTGAAATGTAGTTTAAAAAATTTTCCCTGACTTCCCCCTTGCACCCCCCCTCCCGCCACTTCTTGCCGCGAGCCGTTTAAATGACTTCCCAGGGAGCGTCAATCC
>Ga0179593_1712863_pt1 | contig 12776 bp, 26 predicted proteins | sample CZODoug2_1_08_16_FD_185931 | JGI IMG/M metagenome (GOLD analysis project Ga0179593, IMG submission 185931) | Vadose zone soil fungal communities from Angelo Coast Range Reserve, California, USA - CZODoug2_1_08_16fungal (PacBio error correction) | ecosystem: Environmental > Terrestrial > Soil >... | reverse complement strand
TAGATCCCCGGCTTTTTTTTCCTTTTCACTTAATTTTCCCAAAAGGTGGACGTATACCCCCTTTTTTGCCCGGTTCCCCGCTCCCCTTATGATGCGGTTTTCCCCACAGGCCCCCTTTCGCTCCCTTGGTTTCCTTTCCTTCTTTCAGAATGAAGGCACCCCATTTACGCGTCGGGTTTCCTGATATTTCGCGGGCCTTTTGCTTTTGATTTCCCCTGGCCTCTCAGGTGTTCGACGGGGACCAAACTCCCCTCCACAAAAAAGGTTTTTTTGACCCCCAACTTCCTTCTTTGCCTGTCTTTTCCCACTCTCCCTTCCAGATCACAGTCTCCTGGTATTGCCGAGCTTTGGTTTTTGTTACCCCGCGTCTTTTCCAACACTCAAGGCTTCACGGCTTGGTTTTTCGTTGCATCTCCCCTCTGGCATCTTCTTCCGGCTTTTCCCCCTCCCCCCCCTTTGATTGGAACTTGCGGTCTCCTCTCTAAAACTCCCATTTTCTTGATAATTGATGGACATGCGCCGTTTCTTGGTTGCTCTTCTTCTTTTCTTTTTTTTTTTTAGACCTTCTTTCGCACCACTTTATTTTTGTTTCCCTGGGCGCAGCCTTTTTTCTTGTGATCTATAGCGAATACGGAGGGACCCTGAGAACTTTTCCTTGATTTTTTTTTCAATACCCACCTTAATACGGCACGGACTGCTGTTTTCGGGTTCGTCTTTCCGCGATTCCTTGGGGGTTTTTTTCGTCGTTGGAGATTCCCCTTTGATTTTTTCCAAACTTTTTTCCTCCCCGCCTTCACCACGGGTGCTGTCAATAATCGGGCGTGCGTTCAAGTCGCGTGCGGTTCTTTCAAGAGACCTTTTTTATCCTTTCCCTTTCCCTTCTCTTTCTGTGGTTGTTGTCTGATGATATTTTTCCGAGTACAGCTTTTTTGATTGGTTTTCTCTTACTTCAACCTTCTTTGCGCTTTATCTTTTCTGGGATCCTTTTTTTCCTCGTAGCCCCCCGTTTTTATGAGAGGTCCAAAAACCACCTCTTTCCACCTTTTCTCCTTCCCCCCCCCAACCCCTTCCCGATGGTTTTCCCCCCGTCCCCTGCCCCACAATCTCCGTCTCGATTTGGCCTTTTTTCCCTCCCCGACCCTGGCCCTTTCTTCTCTTTTCCCCAAGCGTATCTAGAGTTCCAGCTCCCTTCCCCTGCGTGTTCTTACGGTCTTTCTGCGACAACACTTCCCCTTTCCAACAGTCCCAAACGCTGTTTTGTAACTTCCGTGTTGACCCCCTTCCGGCCCCCCCCTTTCAAATCCGTCGTCCTCAGAAGCCATGGAGTTTATTCCTTTTTCCCCCAGTTTTCAATCTTATTTCGTTTCTTCAATCCTTTCCTCCGACCCCCCTCCCCTTTTTGATTTTCCTTCTACTCAACGGTGCTTTTCAGGGGATAGCCCACCCAATGCCTGACCCCCCCACAAGGCTCGACCAATTCCCTGTGTTCCCCTTTCCTTTCCTTTCTCAACAGGGCGGCCTTTCGTGTCACCAGGCCCTTTTTTTTGTCGATTTTTTTTTTTCCTGAGGTAAGTTTTCCTGGATCAGTTCTTTCTTTGTCTAGGGGTTCTCCCCAACCAATTGCGGTGTTTTTTTTTGCCCCTTTCATCCCCCCGCATCCTCTTAATTTTCCCTTCTTTCCATACTTTGTCCCACTGCAGTTGACGTCTCTACTTTGGGGCGGCCCCGCCGCAGTGGTGATTCCTTCCCTCCCCCGGAGCTTTCCTTCCCTTTTCCGCGTAATCTCTACTGAAATCCCCGTCCCCCGTGTGAAAATTCGAGTGCCCTCTGCGTGTCGTCCACCGAAGTTTTTTGTCATTCACTTTCCTTCCCTGCCTCTCCCCCCCACCACGGCTCTCCCCCAAAAAACAAACCGCGTTTGTTCCTCTCTCATTGCCCAATATCTTTAGAACAGGAATGGCTCCTGAGACCCTTCCCTAATTTCCTTAGCCCCCCTTCATAACCCCGCTTCATAAAATCTCCTTTCCCCTCGGTGTTTTTGATAGATTGGACCCCCTTGGTAGGGGCCCTTTTGACGAGTACCCCGTGTCGAATATCTTCCTGATTTTTTTCTTTCTGATATTTCCCCCCCCCCTTTCGGTACGCGGTGTGTTTTTTTTTTTTGATATTTTTTTTTTTGTTCTTGTACTTTTCGTCTCTTCTGGAAGTTTCAGCCACGTCAAGTTATCTCCTCACACGCAGAGTTCGTTTTGATGAGTTTTAACCTTTTCTTGTGAGGTCCCCTTCGTTTTCCCCTTCCCCAAACGTTTTTTTTTTTCCCAGATTTCTCTTTTCCCCAATGAGAGCTCCCCTGGTGCTACGACCCACCTTTATTCCTCGTCCGCCTCTTTTTCCCTCAGACTTTCAGTCCCCCCCGCAGTATTCCCCTCTTCCTGATGGGACGTTGTTCGGGGAGACCTCCATGTGTGTTCCTTTTTCTCAACAGGCCCCCCCTCCCCTCCCCCTTTCAGGGTACTCCTTTCCCTTTCACGTTCATCTTCCCAAACGACAAAACCCCCCCCGGCGCCATTCTTCCGGGGGGGGAAGGCTTTTTTTTCCAAACCTTTTTTTCCGGTTTCCCCCCCCCCCTCTGGACCGTCCACCCCAGTCTCGTGCTTTCTGCCCGTCGCCTTGTTTCTTTCCACGGTTAATTCCCCCTGACAGCCTTCTTTTGGGCCCTCCCCTCAATCTTTTCTTTCACTTTAGTTGTCTTTCCACACCAAACTACGGATTTTTTCCCTCGCCCACCGATCAGGGACCAAATTTTTTCTTGCTTCCCCCTTCCTGGACCTTTTTTTCCGGGTTCGGTTTCCGCCACCGCGGCTTTTTGGAGGACATGTTGTTTTTCGAAATGTTTTGCCCATTTAGCCCCCTTAGAAATTTTTTTTTCCCCCTTCCCTTCTCTCTGGCCGTTCTGAACATGCGTTTTTGTACACCATTTAGGCTTTCTCTTTTTCTTGACATTTTTTTTTTCACAAACCGCTCTTTTTCTTCGAGACGACCTGGAGGTTTTTCACAAAACGTTTTCCCTCTCCTAAGCACCCCGGATTCTTTTTCTCGAGTCCCCCTTTTCCTTGTAGCGGGCGTTTCATTCAAGAGTACCCCCCCCAACCTTTTACCAGTTTCGCTTTCCTCTTCCCTTTTTTTTGACCGTCTGTGTGTTTGCTTTCTTTCATCTTGATCCTCGTACAGCCCTTTCCCCCTTCTGTTAGTTCTCGCTGCAATAAATCCCCCTAGCATTTGGCTTTTTAAGAGAGTTATAGATCTCACAGAAACTCGTCGAGGCTTTTGCCCCCCCCCCCCTTTTGACCCCCCCCCCCACCATGTCAACTTTTTCCGCCCCACGAAGCTTCTGTGGTCTTCCCCTTTTTCCACCTCTTTCTTCTCGACGACTTTTGAAAAGAAATATATACCTTCTTCGAACTTTCTTTTCAACGTTCTATCCCCTGTTTCCTTTGCTTTTCAGGTGCCAGCGATGTTTCCGTTCACCCCAACCCTTGTTTTCTTGTTCCTAACCCTTATTGATCTGATCCCCCCCTGCAACCCCCTTGCAGGGTTCCCCTCAGCCACAGGTTTCAACCCCTTTTGTTTGATCATTCCTTGGGCGGTTTCCTGTCTTAATTCCCATCCCCCCTTTTTTTCCTTTTTCCAGCGGGTATGTCACGTACGTCCGCTGCCCGGCTTGATCTCTGCCTCCCCCAATCCCGCGTTTTCGCTCTTTAACGTCTTTTTTAATACCAACTGTTGCGAATACCACCCTGCCCCCTGTTATTTCGACTCCCGTGATCTGTTTTCCCCACGGTTTTTTGGTCAAGGTCTTTTTTTCCTTGTTTGTTTGTCTCTTTTTTTTCCGCTTACGTTTCACCCTTCCTCTACCCGACTTTAGAGTGCTTTCCTCAGATTCCCACCCCCCTCAAAATTTTTTCTGATCTTTTGACGCCCCTCCCCCCTTCTGTGGAAGTAATTCCTCGGTGCCATCACTTTATTCCCAATTGGACCGTCTTCAGTTTCCCCCCTTTGTTTTCTGAAAACCGCTCCCGTGTGATCGCGTGCTTGATATACCCTTACTTTCATCCCATTTTACGAGTCCTTTCTGCCCACCCCCCCCGACCCTTTTCCAATCTCCCTTTCTGAAATATGGGCGTGTTCCCCCGAAGAAGAAGTTTTGCTTGACTTCCAGGCCCCAAGCTTTTCCCCCCCCACACCCAACCCCCCCACCACCCCAAACCCTCCGAAGATATCTTTTTCCCTACGTTTGTGGTGAGTGGGGGTTTCCAATTTTTTTTCTTCCAGGGGCCCCTCCTATTCCCTTTTAAATTTTTCCCTCTTTCTTGTCCCCATCCCGAACCGTCCGTCACCAAAATTTTCCCTAACCCCCCCCTTCCACCCCCTTTTCTTTTTTTTTTTCTGAGGGGAAGAATTTGTTTTCCCAACTGGTTAGGGTGCCCAGGTTTTTATCCTGCGTAACCACATTCCGACTGCTCGGTCCTGTTTTGAGGGCCCCTTTGTCCGTTTTCCTTTGGTGAGATGATTTTTTTCCCCCCATCTTTCTTGTGTTTTTTTCGTGCTTTTGGGGTTTTGGTGCTTGTCCTTTTTTCGTGTCCTTCGGTCCGATTGTTGAGTCCACCTCGTCTCGTTGAAGCCCCTTTCCTTTCCGGTTTAGATTCCCTTTTTTTTTTCTGTTTGTTTTCAATTTTTTATCTTCCTCTTGGGACTCTCCGTTCCTCCCCCCCGCCTGTATTCCCCGTTGTTCTGGTGATATACCCCCCCCCTTGAACTTTGCTTTTCTTTTTTGCACGGACTTTTTGCTAAGCTTTTTTTCCTTTCTCAGGCCTCTTTTTAGTATTACGTTTGTGTCTTTTGTACCGGTGATTCCCTTTTGTTGACCATGTGTGCTCCCCTATGATTCTGCCTCTTTTTTTTTTGTACCTTTGGCCCCTTCCTTTCAAAAATCCCAACCCTGCCGCACAAGGTCCCCTCAGGTTTTTTTTTCTGGTTTTCTTTTGACCCCTCTTCCCCCCTAAGAGTAAACCAAGTACCCTCCGGTGTACTTTTTTTTTTTGTGCTTTCCTCCACCCTCCTGTGTACAATACCTCCCTTTGGCGTTTTTGCCCTCGTACCTCTGGTCCCGTCTTGACCCTTCCCCCGCCCCCCAATGGACCCTTTCTACATCTCTTTTTTTTTCAAAGAAACTCCATTTTTCTCCCCTCCTTCTCCTGGTCGTCCACACTTTTGTTGATTTTTTGATTCCCCCTGATCGCCACGTTTTTTCCTGCTTTTGGACCAAGAAAAACTTTTCAGCATTTTTTTTCCCCTTAAGAACTTCCCCTTCTTCTTTTCTCCCTTCTTCCTACTGGGCTCAGGGATGACCCGACCGTGTTCTGGCACCATAATTTTGTGATTTTAGAGTTTTTTGGGGCCTTTCCCCCCCGGAGGTCGGGGTCCTTGGAGAGGACTTCATCACTTGTTGGTGGCCAAAACTTTTCCCCCGCGCGTACTTTTTCCCCCCCACCTTTGTATTTTCTTTCACTGACACCGGCGGGGCGGTTTGATTCCTACAAAACTTTTCGCTTCCCCTCGTATCATATATTTCCTTTTACCTCTTTGTGATTTCTGATCTGATCCCCCTTTTTTAGGTACAACTTGAACCTCTCGTGTGAATCTTTGCTTCCTTTGCCCCCATTTCCCTCCTCCGTTTTACTGAGAGAATCTTTTCCGTCCGGAAAGACCCCTTCCCTTATTTTGTGTTCTTTACGTTGTCCACCAAACCTGACCCCCCACCTTTCTACGAACCTTATCACATTTGTACCTCTGACCCCCTAACACCCCACCCTGAATTCAGCAACCCTCATACCTGAGGCATTTATGTTCTTTCCCCCCTTTATCCTACCTTTTTTTTTCTGTCTAGCGCCGCTCCGCTTTCTTTTATCGCGCGATGTGTGTACCCCCCTTGCCAAACCCCAGTGTCTCAACCTTCTAATCCCCCCAGGCAACACGCCGTGTGTGGCATTTCTTCCAAACGACTGCCCTTCCCCCTCCTTTTTCTTCTTAGATTCCAGAACCCTGTACAAATTCAAAGTATTTTTCCGGCCCCCCCCCTGCCCCCTTTTCTTTGATCTATTCTGCCCCCCCCCTTTCGTGATAGTGATGTTCGTCATTACAACCTTCCCTTGGACCAATTCCCCCCCTTTTCTTAGGCCCCCCCCCCCTTTGAGAATGTGCACAATTTACTTTCATTTTTTTTTCTCAAAAGTTTTCTTTTCTCATTCGTGTTTTTTCCCCCTTTGAGGTCCGGTTTGTTTTTTCCTCCTTTCCTATTACCTCCCTTAGGATACCTCATCCTTGGATGGCTGCTTTATAGGTGTTCCCTTAAACATTCCACCCTTTCCCCCTTTCAAACCTATCTCCCGTAATTCCCCTTTTCCCGTTCCGTTTCATTCCCCCTTCTTTTCCCACACCCGGGCAGTTTAGAAGACCCCTTTGTTGCGTGTGGTCGATCAACCCCCGCACTTGTATTTTCTATCTTCCACCTCTTCTCCTTGCCACGACCCCGCACTCGTGTAAACCAATCTTTTGTACCCAAAGATCCTCTCTTAGCCTTTTTTGGCTCCTTCAACAAAGGTTCCCCTCGACAACCAACATCTACCCAAAACACCAACCCAAATCCATACTATCATTCCCCCTTCATGATTTTGTGCCCCCGTTCTCGTGCACGTTAGAACTCCAATCACGATCTCCTACCCTCGGCCAGCCCGTATTTCCCTATACCTTTTTTTCCCCTTTTTTCTTTGTTTTTGTTGAGATCATTTGGAGGTACTTACCATGTTTATTGTGGCCAGGCTCGGGGATCCCGGTTATTTTTTTTCGGGTAGGGCCCTCTTGAGAATACTTGGTTTTAGCAGATAGTTGTTTTTTTTTTCTTTGTTGGGAGTTTTTTTTTTTTTTTCTCGTTTTTTGGTTACTGTTCTTTTCTTTTAGTCGTTGCCCCAGTTAAGCCCCTTGAGGTTTCTTTTCTTTTCACCCTCTTTCTTTGATGGTCGTGCAATCTCCCCGCGTTCAAACCTTTTTGGTGAAGAGCCTTTCTTTTCGCACGCTTCCTTCTGCGGGTGCTCTGCCCCTTAATTGCTCGACTGTTCCCTTCGGGTTCCTTAACCTGCGCGCCGCTGCCCCACGGTCGTGGATTTTTTTTTTTTTATTTCGGCTTCAACCGTTTTAATGTGATTCATTCTTGCCCCTTTATAAACGTATTTTTGCTTGTTTTTTCGCCCCTGTCCATCGACCTTTTGTTGTGCCCCCCACCCCTGACCCCCCCTCTTTTCCCCCTAATCGGTCCCCTTTCTTTGGCACGGTTCCGGCCTTTTTTTTAGATCTTTTTTATCGCCCTGTTGGTCTTTTTCGGCCGCTTTGTTTCCCACCCGTCATTGTTTTTTTGCCTTTTCTCTCAATCTTTTTTTTGTTTCCCCCCCAACGGCTTTTGCCGGGTTCCCCCTCCAAAACACGGATGTGTACCCTGGATTTTCAGTGCACCCCCCCCGGGCTATCTTTTGATTTTTTTTTTCCATTCCTGGGCCTTTTTTGCCCTCTGTCCCCTAGGCTATCGTATTTTTTTGTCCTTGTGACCCCTTTTACAAAACCTCTTCTTCCGCGGTTTTTTTTCTCCTCCTGCCCCGTTCTCTTACCTCGCGGGAAATTCCTTTTGAAAAATTTCTTGTTCTTGTGTCCAATAACAATTCGGCCCATCGGCCTTTCTCCTCTGGTTAGGTTTTTTTGGACCCGTTGATTTTTCCTGAGACGTACTTTTTTTTTCCCCAGGGTTTGGTGCAACCATTTTTTTTCCTCAAGATCTTCCCCCACAACCCCCCTCTCGGGCTGCCCGGGCTACCCCCCCCCCCTGAGTTTTTTTTTTCTGAGTCAGATTCTACAAAAACCGGTATTATGAGTTCCCCCTTCCTATTCATCTTTTTCTTGTTTTTTAGCTCCCTCTGGACCCTTTTCCCCCTTATTTTTTTCTTTTCCCTGCTGAATCACCTGACTGGGTCGTGTGTTCTTTGTTGCTCTTTTTATTCAGCGCCCTCCGGTGTTTTCCTTTGTTTGTCTGAACTTTGCCACCTTGTGCACCTCCCCTGCCCCTTTTTTCCCCAAACATCCTTTTCTTACCCCACCTTTTTCTCTTCCCTGACATCCGTCGACCTTTCTCAATTTTTGATTGACCCCCCCTCTTTTTCCACCCTTTTAATGTTTCTCCTCCGCCCTTATTTTTTTTCTCGTCTTCTTTCCCCGGCGGTCCTCGAACCCCTCCTCCACAATCCCAACAACCTGCTGTTTCACACCGGACTCTTATAAGTTTCCCCAGGACCTTTTTCCCCCCGCCCTTCCGTTCCGAGTCGATTTTTTTGAGAGTTTTGCATGGAGTTATTCTTTTTTTCCGCAAGCCTTTTCGGAGTCTCCCCTGGTGAAACCCCTTCCTCAGTTTTTCCCCCCCCTTTGCACCGTCTTGCCATTCCCCTATGACAACCCCCTTTTCGTTGTTTTTATGCTGATTCTTTGTTCTTTTTTCCCCCCAACTTCTTTCCTTCCACCACTCGCCGCCCTAAGATTTTTTTCCTCACGTGACTTTTCTTTCCCTTTTCCACATTTTTTCCCCCCCGGATCCCATTTCTTTCTTTTTTTTTATGTTTTTTACTTCGATGGACTTTTTTGCAGTCCCCCCCCCCCCAGGCTTTAAATAGTGGTTCAACCCCCATTTTTGTCCTCCCCTCCTCCCCTAAATGCCTTCATATCATAGGCGCCTCCCTCACCCATGACTTTGAGCGAAGAAATTCGTACCCGCGTGCCCCCTAAGTCCCCCCTTCCTATCTCCTTCTCGATGTCTAAGTCCACCCCCGTCCGATGGTCCCCCCCAGTCAAAGTGTGCCTTTTTTTTTTGTTTTGTTCCCTCTTTTTAGTTTCTCTTTAGTCCCCCCCCTCCTCCCCCGTCCTTTTTGTTGTACGCTCGCCATGTAAACCAACAATGGATTCCCTCCCCCCCCCCACACCCCCCCCCCCCCCCCAAACCTTTTCGATTGGCCTCCACCCCTTCCCTTTTTCCTTTTTCCCCGGAAATTTGCCCCGCCCCTTAGACGAGCCACATTGGTCCTCCCCCCTGAAAAAGCCCACAAATTTCCCTCCCAACTTCCCTTTTTCTCAGTTTTTTTTTTTTTTTTCATTTCTTTTCCCCTCTGGTTCTTTGCAGGGTCCCCATGCCGGCGGGCTTCCAATCCTGTTTTTCGGCTAAGCGGGTTTTTTGGCCGTTTTGACGTCCTTTTCCCGTGAATCTTTTTCGGCTATTTTTTTTTTCTCTTCTGTTGTTTTTGGGGTGCTCGCCTGCGGTGGGTTGGTCGTTCTTTTCGTCTTCCTTTACGGTTCGAACTTTTTCCCCTCACTTGGACTTTTTTTTTTTGTGTTTTTTTTTCCTCCCCAACCCCCTGGTTTTGCTGGATTTTTCAACCGAATTCCGAAAGGTTCTTTTCACCTTTTCTTATCCCTTCTCCCCTTTTTTTTGGCCTGCCTTTTGTTTTGCACTTCGCCCAAGCTGCAGTTTTTTTTTTGTGTTTCTAAGTATGTCTTTCCCCCTCCCGACCCCCCAGTCGTCCCCTTTTCTTGGGATTATTCCGGTTCTTTCCCCCACCATTTTTCTCACCCGATTTTCCCGCCTCTTTTTCTTGGTGTATTTCCGGCCCGGTGTTCTTTTAATAGTAAAAACTTCCAAACCGCGTCAAGGCTCCCCCCCACAAGATTTTTTCCGACTTTTGTTTTTTTTCCATTCCCTTCCACGTTCTTCCTCCCAGTTCTCGCGCGCGGGTTCTTCGATTCACGGTCACCGTCGTGTGGACGCCATATCCTCCCTGGTTGGGAGTTTTCCCCGGAGTTTCATAGGGTACGCCTTTTTTTTTGCTTTTTCCCCCTCCCTAACGGATTGTTGGGTGTTTGTCCTCGGTTCATTGAGACCACTACAGAGGTGCTTTTTTGTATCTGTTCCCCCCCCTCCTTGGATTTGTTTTTTCCCCTTTTGGCCTTCCCTTTGTTGGAGACATTCTTTTTTTCACAACCAAGTGTTCCTCTCGGTTCTTTCTTTTCCGGCGCCTTTCTGCGGTCCCCTTCCCCTGTCCCATTCTTTTTTTTTTTTTTTTCTGGTTTCCCCACCCTCGGCAGCGCTCCTGTTTTTTCGTTCGCGGTGCCATCCCGGGTTCGTTTCCCCTTATTGCTTTTGGAAAGGTTTAAACGGTTCAGCTTTTGGCCGGTTCGTTTTTTTTTTCCTTCGCGCCCCCCGACGTCTTTTTTTTTTTTTTTTAGGTTTTGTAACCCCTCTTTTTATTCCGTCTTTCTCTATCTTCTTTCCTCATTTGTTTTTTTTTGAGATCATGATAATCCCCCCCCCCAGAATCCCTTTTAGTTTTTTTCCCCTGCCCCCCTTCCCTGATGTTTTGTCTTAGTAGCATGTTTTCGGTTTCATTGCCAGCCCCCGTGTGTCTGTCTGCCCAGTTTCCCCAAAACTTTTCCCCCCCGTTCTCTCCCCCTAACTCCCCCCTGTGATTTCATGCACCCCTCCAACACTTCCTCCGTCTGGCCCCGATTTCGTAATTCCTTTTCCCCAGCCGAATGTTTCCTTTTTCCTCAGCGTCTTTCCCAGTAGAGACGCTACGCGGTGGGTTTTTTTCATGATTCCCCCACACTCCAATTGTTTTTGTCCACTCCCAACCCCGGTCTTTTTTCCCTTTTCTTTTCCCCCGCCCCCCAAAACCCCCTTTTTGTTCAGGTCTTCCCCCTCCGTCTCCTTGTGTCTTTTTCTGGGAGTTTCCCTCTTCCCCCCTCCCCAGTTGTTTCGTTTTAACTTTCTGGAACCCCTTACCTCCCGAGTGTTTTTTCTTCGTAGTTTTTCCCCACTAAAAGTCTTGTCTTTCAACTGTTCAGTGTCCTGTATCTCCCCCCTCGCGTCCCTTTTCTTGACCTTTCTTTTGTTTCCCTCCTTGGTCGGCACACCTTATTTTTAGGGGGCATTTTCTTTTTGGGTTGGATTTTCCTCCCCCCGGCCCCTTTTTTTTCTTTTTCTGCTTTTTTCGTCCCTCATAAGGGATCCCATTCATTGTGCTTGTTCTTTTCTTTTTCCCTTTCATCCCGCCTTTGGTAATATTACTGTACAGTCTTTCCTACTGCGAATTTCTGTTCCCTAATCACTTCCGGGTTTTCTCGCCCCCCTCAGCTTTTCTTTTTGATTTCCCTGTCCTTGGATATACCTACTGCTTAACGTACACTTCATGACTCGCTTCTTTTCACCTCAGTCCTTACACTTTTCCCCCGAATTCCCCCCCAACTCCCTGCCCTCGGTCTAGTCCTCTCCCTGTAAATGCCGCCCCCCCCCGACACACCCCCCCCCCCCAAAACTGGCCCCCAACACCCCTTCCCCCGAACGCTTTTTTTTCCATATCCTCTTTTAATGCTTCTCCCAACTGCTCCCCCCGCCCGACTTTCTCCGTCAAACCCTCGATGGTCCCCACAGGCCCTCCTTTATCCCCTTTATTTTTTTCCTCTTTGTGTTGTGGAGAGAGTATTGTTTTGCAAAAGTTCGTGGGTTTCTATTTTTTTTTTTTTTTGGTTTTTTTTTGCGTACCTCTTTTCTGGCGGTCTAAGATTTTGGAGTTGGACTCCCAATTGTCTGTTCTGCTTTTTTCTTTATAGGCCCCCCCGATTCTGGCTGTTTTGTTTGGTGTTTTACTCCTGTTTTTTTGTTTTTTTTTTTTTTTTTTTTCGTTTCTCCTTTGTGGTTCAGAATTTCTCCCCCTTAGTCTTTTTTTTCCCACGTCCCTCTTTTTTTTTTGACGGAGGCTCCCTTGTGCTGCCCTAGCCACCCCCCTGAAACCAAAGGGGACCCTTAGACAAGGGTCTCAAAAGGTTCGGAATCCCCCTTGGATTCTTTCCCTTTTTTTTCCCTTCAAACGTTCCCTCCCTCGACTTGTGGGTTCTCTCTTCCACCGAAGAACGAGTGCCTTATTCCCCTTCCTGGCCCCTTTTGATTCCCTTTTTTTCTTACCTACCCCCCCATGTCGTTGTTTCGGCCTCCTACCCAGTTTTTTGCAGGGGGTTAATTCGTAACCACAACCCCACCCCTTTTTTTCCCCCCAGGGTGTCCTTTCGTTTTTTCGTTTAGCAGGTTCCCTTTTTTTTTTTTACTTCCCCGTGATCGCGATCTTTGTGCTCACTTTTTTTGCCATTTACCTCCCTCCTTTTCCTCACGCGGTTTTTGCAATCCTTACATGCCTTGGCATTCGGGTCCCTTCCCCTTTTACCTTTTCCCTTACTTTTTTTGTTCCCCTTGCGTCATGTTCTCTTTCCCCTTCATTGTTCCGACTGATGATCCTGGATTTTTCCCCCAATTTTGGTTGCTGCCTTTCCAGACTTTTTCTTTGTTGCCCCCTACCCTTTTGTTCGCATTCTCTTGGACTGGAGTTTTTTTTTTGCTGACCCCTCCCCAGGTTTTTTTTTCCCGAAGAATGTTCGTTTCTGGTGTCCCGTAGGAATCGCGACGTCTCCTTTCATTTCTAGGGTTGTCAGTTGAAACCCCCGATCGGGTCCTTTGGACTTTCTCCCCGGGGGTTTTTTTTTCAGCCCCCTGTTTTTTCCAACCACCCTTTTGTTTTTTGACTTATCGGCGCGCTCCTCCCCTTGATTGAGTTTTTCCCGGGCGGGACTACTGCTTTTTA
>Ga0179593_1691386_pt1 | contig 12776 bp, 19 predicted proteins | sample CZODoug2_1_08_16_FD_185931 | JGI IMG/M metagenome (GOLD analysis project Ga0179593, IMG submission 185931) | Vadose zone soil fungal communities from Angelo Coast Range Reserve, California, USA - CZODoug2_1_08_16fungal (PacBio error correction) | ecosystem: Environmental > Terrestrial > Soil >... | reverse complement strand
TTTCCTTGCGGTCGGCGACAGGACCTTCCCCCCGTTTCCTACATTTCTATGTTTTTCTCAACAGATGGTTAAGATACGTCTCTGAAACCTATTGTCTTACTTCATGCCCTCTTCTTCGGTGCCCCGAACGTGCGTAGGCCTGTCCCCGCGAAGTTACTCCGTCCCTCCGTTGGTCTTATGAGGTGCATTTTCTTTTTTTCACCCATTCTCGTCCGTATCCCTACCCTTATTTTCCACTTTCTCACATGCAGTCGTCCTGGATATTCCGCGGGTCTTTATTTGTCCCTCTTTTTCTTTCTTTCTGTACACTCCAACCCCTTCCTTTTATCTTGGGCGTGTTTTCACTTGCCTCTGGTGGAGGTCGCCAGCTTTCCCTGTGGTCAAACTCCCCCCATCTTTTCAATTTTCATTTTTTTCGTGTTCTCGCAAATGATCTTTTGAAGGAAAAAGCCCTTGCCTCCTTTCCCCCTCGTGCACTCACCCAGACCTGATCAGAAACATGCTACTCCTTCACCGGTTTTTCTTTTTTCCTCGTCTACTTTTCAATCCTCACTTGTTTCCAGCCAAGGTTTTCCTTGATTTTGATCCTGATGCACTCTTTAGTTTTATCGGCTTGTGATCTGTAGTGCGGATTTGCTCGCTTCCGTCTCTCCCTTTTTCCCTTTTACTCCCCCCAAACTCTTAACTTTTTCCTGATTTCAACGGTTTTTCCTTTTTCCTCAATCGCTTACCCTCGGGGGGGGGGGTGGGTTACCCACGACCCTGGAGACGTCCTTGAGGTCGCTGTGCACCCCCAACTAATTGACCGTCCTTGAGTCTCTCTTCCTCCCCCCTTAGATTAACCCCTTCACCTCTCTCTTTTCCGTAAGAGATTTTACGTAGTCTGGTGGTACTCTCAATTCTCCCTTGGCTTGGACACTTTGCTCCGCGTCCTTTGCGGTCAATATCCCCCTCTCAATGATTCTTCACCCACAGAACTCGGTATCTCATTAGTCTTTTTTCTCCTGTCGCAACCCTCCTCCATCACTGCAATTCTCTCTTCTTCCTGAAGCAAGTTTGATCTTTTACTGAATCGTCCCTAATCCCCCCTCCCCCACCTTACAAATGGCCGCACCCTTATGAGTGGCAGAGATCGGAAACCTATTCCTTCCCCTTTCTCGATTTGTAGTAACTTTTGCTTTACCGTTTTCCTTAGAGATGATTCCCCATAAAACGTGTGACTCTACTTTCAGCAATGTTTTTGTCTCCCTCTTGCTTCTCTCAGACATTCTACGGCGCTGTTCCGATCAAAACCCGACCCACATTTTCTCCCCCCGTCTCCCCCCCTCTCTCAAAAAATTACCCTCTGGCTTTTTGCCCACCAGTTCCAGCCCCCTTCCTCCTGCGGGCGGAATACTTTCTAATCCCACCCCCACTCGAGAGGTTTTGCCTGCCTTGTCACGCCTTTTCCCTCCCGAATCCCCCCCCCCGCCTTCTCCCCAGTTCCCCTTGCAGATGTGCAGAATTGGCAAATAGTGCGCCTCTACTGCGCGGCCATCAACGACCCACCACCCCTTCTACACAACGTTTTCCTCCTGCCTTCTTTTTTCTCAATTTCTCGGCCCCACTCCGCACTTTAGTAATACTTCTCCCGGCTTTAAGTCTCCCATCCCCCTCCATGGACCTTTGTACTTAATTCTTCTTGGCTTAGGATCCTAGAAACCCTCCATTTCCATTTCCCCCTGTCCTTTCTTTACAGTCTTCTTCCCTAGTATATCTGTCCAGAGTTTCTCTTAATAAGGGGACGGTTTCCCAGTCCTCCCCCTATTGCGCAGTCAAGTATTCTGCCAGGAAAACGATGGGGATCGAGTTTTTTTTCCCTTCCGCACCGAATCTCAGTTTCAAAATTACATTTGCTTTATGCTTACAACATTCTCCACGAAAGGTGGACCTTTGTAGTGTAGTTAGTTCCTCTTTCAACCCCCCCTTTTCTTGCAACCCCCAAACTAATGGCTTGGACTCCCATTCCTTTACTTCCTTTTCCCTTTCCGGTCTTTTCCAATACTAGGTTCCTACTAGAGTCCTCCACATGAACTTCCTATGTTTCTCCCTTTGGTATTGGGTTTTGAATATTTCCCGGATCCAATAGAAACCCAACCCCCATTCCCTTTTTTCCGATACTTATGACACTTTCTTAATCATTTCCTCGGTCTTCTCTTTTTTATGTTGAAGCTGTACCTGGTGGGTTCAGGTTCAAAGGAACTTCTTTTGGAGAGGAACCCTAGAGGCGTACCGGTTGCCCCAAATGGCTCCCTCCCCTAAACTTTACCGCCGTCCCTACTTGCTTTTATTCTCGTCCCCCTGCTTCGAGGATTCCTCCTTTTCGAAGTCTCCACCAATCGCGACCGGTTCCCCAGCTAGAGGTTTTTTTTTTCCTCCCCCCTCTTCTTAAGGACTTCACACGCGATTTCTTTTCCCCCACGTTTCTCAGTTCCCCCAAAACAACGATCTCCCCCCTTGTCCCTCCCTGGAACGATTTTCATTCGTTTCGTTGTGTTGTCTGAAGAGCTCGCAAGCCGACAAAAATTCCTTGCTCCCCTTTTTTCGCTCCCTTCTGGAGTTAATCGCGGTTGCCGACTCCCTTGGAGTCCCCTATTGATAACTCCTCTTTGTTCTCCCCGGTCTATCCTCTTATCCTTCGAGATGGCTTAAAGATCTGACCCAAATTTTCTTCATCCCTTTTTTCAGTTCCCTTCGTACCGTGAAAAGTGTTCCCAAGTTTTTCCCCCTGTCCTGTTCCTTTTTTTTCCCTGCGCGTGTCCGCGCTGAAACAGAAGCCCCTTCTATTTGGTCCTTTGTCACCACTGTCGTCACCCCTATCCAGCGGAACGTACTGCTTTTTTTTTTTTTTCTCTTCGGCATCTATTCAAGTTTAGTCTTTTTTTGTTCGAGTTGATTCCTTTTTTTTTGACCTTTTTTCACACCCACCCCCCCCCCCCCCCCCCCCCCCCCCCCCCCCCACCCCCCCCCCCCCCTTTCGTTCCTGGCATTTGAAGCTTCGTCCTTTCCCCCTCTTGTTGGCCTGCGAAACTCCTTCCCCCTAGCCTGACCTTATGGAATCTTCACCGTCTTTTTTTTGACCCAATTCCCCCTCCCTTTCCAGCTTCCCCACGACCCAAGTCTCCTTCATGGGCGCCAACGTCTGTACGAATGTTTGTAATCCTCCACATTTTGTGGACACTGGTTCCTCTTCATTTGTTCTCTTTAGATCCCCCCCATTCGATCCTCTCAGGCCCCTTTCTTACTGTCAGCGGTTTATCTTTTTCCCGCCCCCAGACCTTGCGTGTTCCTCCTCCTCCGTAGGGAGCTCAGTCCCCTTCCCACGCTGAGGGCAGCTTCTGTCTTGTCACCAGCCGAAAATTCTTCTTTTTGGTTCCTCCCTTTTCCCACTTTTATTCCCTTTTTTAAGTCTGACACCCTTCAATCTGATAGGCATCGTCTTCTTCTTCAGCATTTGTATCCGTCGGAAGTTACTCTAAGGCGATCCTTCCTCTTTTGCTTTTGGCCTTCTTTTCCCCCAATTGCGGCGGATCATCCCATTTGACTTTCCTCCCGACTTTTTTCCCAGTCCCTTTTTTTTTTGTCCTTCCCTTTGTGCGAGTTTGCGATTGTCCTTTTTCGAGACAAGTTTTCTCCCCCCCACCTGAGCTGGAGTGGCTGATCCTTAATTCGTCCTCTTTTTCTCGGAATCACGATCGGCCCCCCTGCGCTTTTGGACCCACCCTCTGGTTTTTTTAAGCGTCAAGCTTACTCGTGTTTCCACATGGTGCTCTGGTTTCCCCATTCCCCCCGCCTTACGGATTTCTGCGATATTGCCAACAAAAACCTCCCCCCCTCCTTCACCCTTTTACCAGCCTTACCGGGTTTTCATCTTCTACGGAACCCTTCCGACCTTTCCTTTCCTTCGAAATTCTATGCTTTCTCCGCTGAATCTTTAATGTTTTTCTCGTTCCCCCCTTTTTTGAATTCTGCGGATTTCTCGCTCTCACCGTGCGCTCATTTTGCGGTTTCCTACCCACCGCTACTGTCCTGATTTCAAAAGGATTTCGGTTTTCCCTAGTACATTCCCCCCGACTCTGGGGCTTCCCTTTTTACCTTTTTCTTTGTCTTTTTTCCCAGTTTCTCTGTCACCCTAATTGACGCGTCTGTTCAATCGATAGCATGTTTTCCCCCCTTCCCTTTGCTTTTCCCCCTTCTTCTCCCCTCCGTGTTGTTGTTGAGTTCTCTATGAAGTTTTCCACCCACTGTTACTTTGTCCCTATGCAGAGGCTTTCGATCTTCCCATTCTTTCCCCTTCTCGGCACCATCCCCGTACAATAGCTCGCCCGCGTAGTCGGGTGTTTATGCTCCCTCCTCCCCCCCCTTTTTGAATAATGACCTTTGTTGGAACGAGAGAGTTTTCACCCTTCCTCATGAGTGTCCCGTTGGATATTTTCCTTTTTTGCTCTGCCCTTCCCCCCCTTCTTCCGGTCTACCCTAGGAGTGGCCGCGATTTTTCTTTTGACAGTTAGGCCTGGAGGAAACTTTCCCTTTTCTTGCCTTCTTTTTTTATGATTGTAAACCCGGTGGGAAGTCTGTAGGCTTTTCTTTTTTTTGGCTTTATTCAGCCACGGTTTACCTAGGCTTAAGATCCCCCCAACCCCCCCCCTCTAACCATTTTCCCCCTTAAACTTCACGACCCCTGCTTAAAAAAGCCCCCCTTAGTTCCTCACAGTTTTCCGTTCCTAGAGGGCTTCTGTTTTTGGATTACCCACCCTACCCGATCCTTTTCCAGTGGTGCGCTTCTTTCATCGAACATCACCCCCTCGCCCCCCTTTTTAGTACTCCTTTTTGAGTCCTTCCGCAGTGAATTGCCCCTGGCAGACCTCTTTTTCCACACCTTCTTTCTCGATCCTGCGGCGTCCCTTTTCACCGCCAATGCAACACGCAGATTACCAGATTACCTTCTCTTTAGTCCTCTCCTCGGACTACCGGCACTTTTAGGACACTCTTTCCTGAATTATCAAAACCTTTGCCTTTTTCTTCCTGCTTAATATTTTTTCATGTGCCTTAATCGCCCATCCTCAATGATTGCCTTACCCCCCGGCTTTTTTTTTAAACCTCTGACTCAGAGTGATAAGCCAATTAGGCTTAGTATTTCCTCGGCGGTGTTTAATCCCCAATTGTTTTCTTGTTTCGAATCCCCCATCCGCTCCAGTAGTTCCCTCTGTGCCGTATTCTCTCGTGGGCGGCCTCTCCGCACACCGTGACCCTTGTCACCCCCTCACCTTTCTGCTCCTTCTTGACTCCCTTTTTGCTTCCGGGTACCTTTGTTCGTTTTTTCCCTTCTCCCCCCCACTTACGTGAATTGCAACAAACCTTACCTTTCTTATCCTTCTCGTCTCTGTTTCTGCCCGAGATAAAGAATCTTTTCTTTTAACTCAAGTATTTCCCCATTTCAAGGAGTGATGTTCAATTAGTGTTCCCTTCCGGTCTACACCCTAAAAGTTTCAGACGGTCGCCCACTATAATAACCGGTTTTCTCCCGGTATTAACTTGTGACGAACTTGCCCCCCCCCCTTCCCCTTCTTTTCATTTTAAATTCGGGTTGGCGGAAAGATATTTCGTTTTTTCCCCTTACGTGTTGTCAAGATTGATAGAACAATGGAACCGCTGTCCCCCTTTTCCTCCCTGTCCCCTCAACTTATTCTCATCTAGGAGAGGATGCCTCCAGATGAGGTCGACCCCCCCTCTTTCATAGCGGACCCCTGTTCCCCCGAGTAGTGGATAAGAGTACTTTTAAGCTTTTTGGCCCCGAAGATTTTTCCCCCCCCGTGTCTCAAGTTCCAACTCCAAACAACAATTGATCCGCCCCGACTGGCAATTTTCTTTGTAGGGGCTCGGCGATATATCTATTTCCCATCCCCTTACCTTTTTTGATCTTTCCCCCTGAGCAACAGCCGACAAATCCCTTTTTTCGACTTGGTCTGCATCCCCCCCTGGTTTTTTCTAGTTTGGAACGGTTCCAACCGTTTACAAATCGGCGGGTGCCCTCCTCCCCCCCCCCCAGTGTCTCTCTTTGATTAATCTTCTTCGATTTGTGAGCGACTTTCCCCCCCCCCCGACTTCTTCCGAATGGATTCATCCTAGAAACCCTGCCACGATTAGCCAAGGTCCCTTTCCCGGCTTTTTTTTCCCCCCCCCAGGGTACTAGAGCAAAGGGTTTTCCTTTTTTCCACCCGCCCTGCCCCCCTCCCATGCGGCGTGCCTTGAGACCCTAGGATGAGTCATGTCCCTCCCGTTTTCTTCCCCCGTCCTGATTGGCCCCAGGTCGTCAACAAGTTCATACGTCGTCACCCGCTTTTTTGATTAGCTTGGTCATGGCTCCATCTCTCGGAGTGATTCTTCCGATTTCACCCAGACTCATGCCATCAGTGAATTCCCCCCCCCTTCTTAGTCTCCTGCCCTATTTCTTCGCAGAAAGAAACTTTCCTCCTTTCAATGGCGGCCATTACCTTATTTGGTCTTCCCATTCATTACCCCCTTCTGCGACGAACCAAATGGTAGCAGACTGGTGCCCCATTCACTTTTATTCTAAGCTCCAATTCCCCATGTCTGAAAGGGGCCCATCTCCACTTTTTTTCCCTGTGCCCCTTCGACGACCGGCAGCCGCGTGTTACTGGCAGCTGTCATTCTACTGGGGACCCCTCTTTTTGCCAACACCCTTGAGTTACGCCTCCTCTATTTCTTGCCTCATTTCTCTCCTTTTGCCCCCTCACGCTGGGTCGGATTCGGAAGTGCGTTCTCTTCCCCTACAATAAGAAGTTTCGGGTTCGGCTCTTTCTTCCCGTCAACCCTGAGAGTCCAGCTAGGACCACCATTTCCCCTCTTTTGGTCCTTCGAGGCTTCTTCCCGCAATTTTTTTCTTACGGTTGTTATTCTCTGTCTCACTCATTTCCCGAGCCCGTTGTGCGTGTTGGCTTCCGTTGAAACCTGCTTCATTATCTCTTTTCCGACCCCCCTCAGAATCTTTCCTTCATGTCCCGTACTAAGGAAGGATTCTTTTTCTCTTTGTGTTAGTGATGTTAGATGAACCCCCATCTTTCCTGGGAAACCCCCCCCCCCCCCTCCTTATCTGTCTCCATCCTTTTCCGAGTCCTTTGCCTAACGGAGAATCGTTTCCCCTTTCGGAAACCTCCTTTGGTTTCAGCTTTTTTCGGGTACATGTACCTTCCGTGTTTGCAACCCTTTGGTTGCTCTGTTTCCCCTTTTTCTTTTTGTCTTGCGATAAGCACGCCAAACGTCTTCCCCATAACCATTGAGACAGAAGTCAAAGTTTTTCTTAAGATTCTCCGGAACCCTTTTCTCGTTCCTTCCAAAGGTGGCCGTTCTCTCTTTTTTTTGCCGCCACCTCAGTTTTCTCCTTCCCCCCCCTGGGGAATGATTTTCTTTTCCTTCTTTCCCCTCCCCCTGTGACTAGATTTGAATTTCCAAACCGCCCCTTGATTCCTTTTCAATTCTCTTTCAAACCGACGGCCATCGACGCCGGCGTATCTCTTTTCTATTTTCTTTTTCCTCGAATTCTTTTCCTACCTTTGGCGCGTCGCATTGGCCACTTCCATGGGACTTTCTCTTACCCCCTCTAACTCCTCATCGTTTTTTCTTTTGGATGATGCCACAAGTTGAGGGTCCTTCCCCTCCTGACTTGCCACTATGCGTAGCCTACCGTCCCGATGTCCAGTCTTTCCCCTCTCCTCATCTCGGCAATGAGTCCCAACCTGGAAGTTTTTCCGTTTTTCGCTTGTCGTTCGAGGACCAAACTACCTCAGCCTTTTTTAGCGTTGTTTTAAATTTCAACGCCTTTCATCGTGTCTTTTCGAAGGCGGCAAATCCGCAATACAATCCTCCCAACAATGTGTCTAAACTTATTTCATCGACCCTGAGAGAAATGGGTCCCTTTTTTCCAGGAACTTTGCCGTAGAAGTTATTGAAAAGCACCCGGTGACTTTTCTTAGCCATTCTCTTTTGGGCCTTTTTTATCTTCAATCGCGGTTTAATTCCCTCTTCTTTTCAGTTCCCCCCCCCCCCCGACCGCAAACGCGGTAGCAATGGTCTCCCCCCCCGAGCCTTAACCCCTTCTCTTTTTTTTGCCGCGCTCCTGATTTCAGTATGTCAATCCGGGATCAGCCCCCCCACGATTGGTTCAAGCGTTTGTCATCGACCCCCCCAATCCCTCACCCCTCCCTTCCCCCCCCTCTCCCCTCAGGAAGGTCCTTTGTAGCAATGATTTTTCCCCTTATTTTTCCCTTCTTCTCCCCTGCTCTCACTTGGGTTCAACGCCAATGCCAAAACTGCAACGTTTCCACTCCCCCTCTCATCTCCCTCAGGTCTTCCCATGGACCTTAGTCCCTCTTTTAAGAATAATTTCGGCTTCTTTATCCCCCCGATTTTTTTCGTGTAAGTCGATTACACTTGTCCCTCTGTGAATTTACATTTTTCCAGTTCCCCCTCCCTGCTTACATGTTCGGCGCCAGAATTTTCCACCTCCTCCTCTAACTCTTTTGAGGATCTTACTTGAGAGTGTTTTCTCTGTCCCCCTGAACACTGCATTCTGTGTTGCGATTCCCCATATCTTCCCCATTTTCCCCCCCGAGGCTCACACTTCTTTTTAGTGTTTCCGCAACAACCTGTCATACGGACCCAGTGTAACCTACATTTTTCTTTCTTGCTCCCCTTAGACCCTTGGTCTTGCAAAAGTATTCGTCCCTTTGTAGGTCTACCGAATGGACCCCCCTAAGTTTTTCTTCCAACATTCCGCCATAATTTCCTTTCGGGAGTTTGTCCTCCCCGTCTCCCCCAAGCCCCCAGTATTCCCCGCCAGGAACTTAAATTTAGATGGTAAGGACTCTTGCCTTCACCCAATACTAAATTCGATACTTGCCGCGGCATGTATACCTTTTTCCTCGCTTTTCCCTCCTTTATTGAATTGTGACTCAATTGGAACATCTGCCTCTTTCTTTTGTCCACGCGATCCCCTTCCCCCCTCTTTCGGGCGGCACGCGTCCCAGTTGCAGTTCAACTTCCGGTGAAATCCCCCTTGGGTTTCCTTGCACACGTGTCAACGTACTACGGCCCAAGTTGTACCGATTTTTTATCGAAGACGTTCTTTTTGGCTGTCTCCCAAGAGCTACGCTCACACTCCTCGGCTGAAAGATTCCCTTCTCTCAGTGTTACCCCGTCCATGGTCCTATCTTCCGCCCCTTTACAAAGTTTCTCAGTTCCCCCTCCCACACCCCTTGAGCTCCCGTGAGACCTTTCTTTTGTGGCTTTGTTCTCGAGCTCTCTCTCCCCCTTCTCTTGTTTTTGAGAGCGCCAGCCTGAACCCCACCCTCCCTTTCGGGTTTACCCGTCTTGTTTTGTCAAAGGAGTCTCGGCGTCGGGGTTGCGAAATTCTTTCAGGAAAATAGATGCTCCCTTCGAGATTTGTCCATTTCTCTATCTTCCCGCCCCCGAATGGCCCAGCCCCCCTCTTGCCTCCCTTCCCCCTTATCAAAGTCAGTGCCCTGCTTAAAGGGTTTCAAAAGGGTTTTTTCCTTGGTCTCTCCCGGTTTTCTTTTTTTCCCCCCACCCCCTTCGTTCACCGGCCCCAACTACACTTCGCGCGCGGCCTCCCTTCCCACGTCTTTTCATTAAGATCTTTTCGGCCCGCGTGATTGTAAAACAGGTTCCCCCCTCCCCTCTCCCCTGTGATTCTTGCCGCGGGCAATTCTCTCTGGATACGTTTTTTTCTCTGCCCCATCCCGGACCCAAGATTCTTGCCCTAATCCGTATGGAATTGTAAGCTTCCTTCCACTCCTGTTGGTTTTAGAAATAGGTTTTGTCTCCCATCTCCTTTTTCCCCGAAAACCTCGATCATGAAATCCTCCCATAAATTAGTTTTTCCTTTCTACGGTACCCTTTCTTCAACGACCGCCCCTGTCGCAGACTTGGGCCGCCCCCCCCTGCCCCTTAGATCATCCGCCCCCCTTTTTTTTCCCCCTTTCATTTCCCATTTGTGCTTCGATGCCCCAGGAAGCTCAAGGTCCTGCCCTCTTGTCCTTTCGGATCCTTTTCCCTACACATCCCTCTTTTTTTTTTTTTAACAGCCCGATTTATGGGAAGTCCTCGCTAAGGGAACGGTCTCACCCCTTCAGGAATCCTTCCTTCCCGAAAAACTCAGCAGTGAGGATGGTGCCTGGCTTCCCCCCATAATTTTGTAATCTTACCCCACCTAGTTATGGCCTTGAAGATTCGGTAAAAGTTTGTTCTCGGCCCTTTCTCGGTCTTTTGTGTATTCTTCTTAGGCGTTGTGTGGCTGTTGACCCAATGCTTCACTTTCTTTTTCCCCCCCTGTTTTTTCCTTGTTCTCCGTCCTGGATCCGGGGAGTCGATTTGAGAGTTTTGTTCTTGTTTCCAACCCTGAGCAATTAATTGTTTGCCATTTTTTCCCTCCGGGAGCGGAACTCCTTTTCGAGCAATCCCCCCAACTCCCTTTTTCAAGTGTGGCGGTTCATTGCTGACCTCCTTGATTGCACCCAACTTTTTGTTTTGTTCGGAAAAATTCTCCTTAGCACCTGAGTTATGAGATCAATCCCGAACCTAAAACCTCCACAGACCCCCTTTTTTCTTTCATCACTCCCCCCCCAGGTGTCTCAACTTCCCTAAAGATTTTCATCACAAGGTGTCCCCCCTTATATGATTGATCCCTTCTTCATCAGTTTAGGGCAAATTTGTGTCGCGTTTCTTGCGTCATTGGTCTTTTTTTAACCGTTCTCCTGGGAGGCTTTTTCTGATAGAATTTACCCCCCACCCCGCTAACTCTGATTTAAACGTTCCTTTTTTTTCCCCCCGTCCTCGACAAGAATAAGCGGTCGAATCCTTCCTATCTTTTATTTGCTATCTCCCCCAGATTTCACTTCCCGCGCGCGCTCTTCTCCTAGTGTAAGTCATGGTGAATTGAGATTCACACCCAGGAATCTCCTTTCCTTTCTAATCATTACGTTTAGAGATTTTTTTTTTTAAGGGAAGAAGACAAATTTCCCCCCCTTCAGTTTCTCCCCTCGAGAGTTTCTTCGTCCCCCCTCTTCTTTCCCTCGATTTCTTTCAACAAATCCCCTCTTCCAGTACGTGAAGAGGTCTCGTCGCTTTCTCGAGTGAGGCAAAAAACCTTCGTGCCATCCTTAAGTTAGCGGTTTTTTGTTCCCCCCTCTTTGTCAGGAGTTAGCACTGTGAGAAAGATCTCCCTAACTCACTACACCCCCAACCCACCTGAGTATCCGAATAGCAATTTTCAGCTTCCCCTCTCCCCTTCGTAATTACCTTTGGGTCCCTTTTAAGGTAGCTCTCTTCTCTAAATGCCGTGACTTTTCTTTTTAGCCTTTTTTTTCTGATTAGTGTTTGTTTATCGCCGCCCAATAGAGTTTCTCCCCATGCGCTCGATTCTATTACACCCCCCATTTTGCAACCAAGTCTCATCCCTCCCGAGTTTTAACAAAAACCTGGCTTTGCCCCCTGGAAAGATTGTCAGCTCCTTTTTCCTCCGCCCCTCCCCTTTCTTCTGTATCAGCCCCGCCCAGATACATTATCCCTTTTTGGACCTGCTCTTTTCCCCTCGACCACTCCCTCGCAAATATCCCGGAATGCTCCCAGGACTGACTGACTTTTCCTTAACATTATTTTCCCACCTTGTCCCCCCTCGAGATACTTGGTTTTTCACGTAATGCCAAACAAGTCCTTAAGAATACCCTCCGCCCTTCCCCTCTCGGAACTTCGTCAGTCCCTTCGTCCCCCTCTCTCCTAGCAAACTCCAGATTGGCATTGTTTCCCGAGCTCTGGCAACCTTTCCGGTAAGCAGAGCCCCAGAACTTTTCCGTCCCGGCTTTCTCTCCCGAACTCCATTTCAGTCTCTAGTCAGTTACCTTTCCCCCCCCGAGGATTCCTCCCTCTCGGCGCTGGGCCATCCTCCCCTTTTCTTGTTTTAACCAGTATAAGATGAAAGTAAACATTTGTCTTCCTGTTTTTCCCCCGAATCCCCCCTTTTTTTTTCATATGACACAAGGGTACCCCCAAGCTTTTGCGCCCCACCCCCTCCCCCCTCCCTTACCCCACTTCGGCCTGATTGCACATTCTCCCCTGGGGTAGGTTCTTCTCAGCTTTAAAAGTTTCCTTTCCTCCCCCCCCCCCCTTCACATGTATGCTCGGATGTTTCTGCTCCCTCTGGCCCCACTCCTAGGGCTCCCCCTCTCCAGCTATCAATGCGGAAACGATGCATGCCCCCAATTTTTTTCCCGTGCGTTCCCTCCCCCCAAATCCTAAACTTTCAGATAGAGCTGGGCATGCAAAAGCTTTTCCTTAGCTGGATCCTTGTTTTGACTCCCCCTTTTTGCCAATCGGAAGATTCCTGTACACAAAGCGCTCATTAATAACTTCTTTCCGGTTTCCCCCTTTTGCAGTTCCCTTTTCCCGTACCGGTTTTTTTCCAGACCTTTTCCGACCATTTCCCTTGCCCTGTTTTCTCCCCTTTTGATAGATCTTGCATTTCCCTTGAGCTGGGCTGCAGACCCAGCTTATCCTTCGCCCCCGCGTCTTCTCTGTCCCAGCTTCTTCCAAAGCTGCGGCGGTTCCAGAATTGTCCTTGACCATCTTTTTTTTAAAAACCTTTGGTCCCCGACCCCCAAACGTCGTCCCCCATTTCTCCCCCATTTTTAATTTTTTTTTCG
>Ga0179593_1647979_pt1 | contig 12776 bp, 11 predicted proteins | sample CZODoug2_1_08_16_FD_185931 | JGI IMG/M metagenome (GOLD analysis project Ga0179593, IMG submission 185931) | Vadose zone soil fungal communities from Angelo Coast Range Reserve, California, USA - CZODoug2_1_08_16fungal (PacBio error correction) | ecosystem: Environmental > Terrestrial > Soil >... | reverse complement strand
CGCCCGAACCTAAATCATCAGTGTTTCCCAGAATAGAAGACGCTTTATATCCCTCTCTCTAAACGATACTTCCTTTTCCAGCACAAGACCTTTTGGTCTAGAACTCCACGGAGGGTTTAAAAAACCACTCCCCCCACCTTCGGACAGACTAGTTTCGCTTGACAAGTCGGAAATGGCCTCATAGTAGTCAAGTTAGGCCCCCCCTCCTTCTATGTTGTGTAGTTTCACTGATCCCCCATAGCTCCCCGTTCCCCTTTTGGGCAAGTCGCGGGGTGAAGACATCAGTCATTTCCCCGCCCCGCCGCCCGTCCGATTCTCTTAGCACCCTCTTGCTTCCACTTCCTCCTTTCATACGCTCGCATCACCTCGCGGATATCGTCACAATGAAATTGGAGTCATAAGGTTTGACCCGATCTTTGGTTAAGACGCATTCCCCTACCAGCGTTTACGCGCCGTTTTTAGGTGTATTCGTCGAAGACACGGCAGGTTTTTCTCTTGAAGGGTCTGGAGAATCCTTCTCTCTATGAAGATCCCTCGCTTTCGCACCTTCCCTCCTGTCGCGGTCTTTTCTGCGAAACTTGTCACGCTCGCGTGTTTTGACTTCTTCCCCCTCCTCTACTTTAGAAGTATTCTTCCCACTGAATATATGTTTCTGCGCGCGAGGACCGGTTCCCCTCTTCTTTTGCACTCAGCTCTGAGCACTCTTTTGAACGGTCCCGTGGAAAACTGGCGCGCTGTGATGACTGCCCTTATAGACAACTCCCATCCGAGGAGATTCGCCAAACGCTTCCCACTCCTCTTTCTTGAGTATCCTGATATGCCAGCTTCCCTTAAATTGAGTCTCGACATTTTGGGCAGTCCACAGGAAGCATGTCAACGACTTTCCGGGGGATGTGCCTGGCCTCCTCCTTTTTTCGACCGGATTTTATTGCCGGACACTTCCGGACATGAATTTCTAGGGCCCCTTCCAAACGACGTTTCGTAGAGAACTGAAGGTTTCGCTCCTTCTTTCGACACTCCGCCCACTTTTCATCCCCTCTCCTGCAACAATTCGCACCTTCGCGGCTTTTTTGCAGGTCGCATGTGTATTTCACAGCTGACCTGAACGGCCTTTCTCCCCCCGCTATCAATTTTTTGCAACACCTTTGTTGTCCGCCAGCACCGACAGGTTTTTTTTTCCAAACCATTGGAGAAGCCCGCGCCGCGATAGGAAGGAAGATCCATCTTTTTTCATTTCCCACTCTAATATTTTGGAGGTGTCCGGATCGTCGCACGACTTATGGCCCTCCCGGGATCTTGAAAGACAAGAGTGTTCAGGTATTTTGCCCTCTGGCCTTTGCCTCGATTTCCCCTTGTTCCTTGACGACTCCCGCGCGAAGCCTTTTTTTGGCGGCACACGCACTTCTTTCCAGCACGGCCGATTGCCGTATTGACACCCATGCGATCACGGATGCCCAGACATCCTCTCAGTTTGGCCCCTTTTGAATTCTCCCCCTGATTGCGTTAATTCCTCCTCCCCCAGTTGCGACTACGATATACGCAGCCGGACTGCCCTCCGGCGAGGCTCCGGAAGGCGTGCGAAAATATCGCATCGCGTCGCGGTCCTTCGCCTCCCCATCTTCCCTCCTGCGCAGCCTCTTCTTTCCTACTCGTTGTTGAGAGAGATAGGTTGCTCTTTCGGTCGGCTGTGTTTATCTCTTCGGCTGGATGCCGCTCCTACGCAGACGTTTCTTGCGCCGGATCTGCGACGAGACGTTTTTGGCCCGACGCTTTCTTTACTGCTTTTCCTCCATCTCGCCTTCTATGCACTAAAGCCGGATCCTGCCGTCGATCTCGCCCACTGCTCTTTTTAGTTGTATGGCAGTGATAGCAAGCGTTGGTCTCTCCGCCTTTTCCTTGCACTCCCCTTCGGATCCTCGGCAAAAGTTTCGTTCGACACGTCGATGCACTTCGACGGCCGATGTGCCAAGCGGAACTACCGCATCACGATGGTCGTCAACCCTCTTAGGAAGGTTTCACATGGGACCCCCCCCTCCAAAAGCCCGACACACTTTTTTTTGGCTTGACAAGCGCTCTTCCGATTGCGCTATTCGATCCGGCGGCTGGTCGGCTCCCTGGTTTGACACCTTTTTGGTATAGGAAACAAGGTTTGGCCATTTTTGTCCCCGGATCAGCTCTGTGACCCTTCCACCGCGCCCGTCCGCCGCGAAGGCTGAGAATTGTTCGTCGTCAAGAACGGTGCATACTTCCGTTTCTATTTTACTCCCAGGGGCAAGGACTTCCTTCCCTAGGTGCTCGAATAGAAAGGCTTTTTTCGCGTCCAGGGTCATTACCGTCTGGCGGGCTTGTACCGGGCCTTCTTTCTTTCCTCCTTCTTTGGATCGAATCCCGCTCCATTTTTTTTCTTCTGACGAGACCTTACGGCAAAATGTCTGCCGCATTTAGTTTGGACGGCTTGGTTCTGCTCATACCTTCTTCCCGTCTTTCCCTTTCATTTGGTCGAGAAGCGATTGGATTTGCGATATCTTAAGTCCCCCACGTCAAGGCTCCCTCATGTTTTTGACAGTTTTCACCTTTCCTCTTTCCGTTTATCCCCGCCCTCTCTTGGTCAGCCTTTCTCCCTGCGTCAGGCCTGACCGCTTCAGCGGTCCCTTCACAAGGAAAGACATTCGATCCTTCGAGATCGGCGGCCAACCACGCCGATCGTTCCCCTTTTTCTCAATTTCCCTCTTTCTTCGTCGTTTTCATACCGTGACACACCGCCCGTATTCACTCCACCTTCAAGACTGCGACACCACGACCACCACAGCGCCGTTTCCTTCTGAGCTTCCACAACGAAAAGACCTCCCTCTTCTGTGCTCTTTACAGTTCTGACCAGTGAAGCTCCCCCGTGCATTTGGGACGCTAGCCAATGGGTCTTGATGCTCGATTGATGAAAGGCATTGTAATGAACCGCAAGTTTTCTAATCTTTGTCTTCCTTCATCTTTTTTCGGCGGGTCGTTTGGACCTACGCTGGCTTAACGGAAGAGACGGGAAACCATTGTTCTTAGTGTTTTTTTCCTTGCCCCTTTTCCCATCATAAAGCTACTTTAAGTACGAGGCCTTTCCCCTCACCGAAACCTCTTCACGGTAGACTTTGAACTGTGGAGGCCCGCGTTTTCCCCCGCCCGTCGGCGGTTCCCCGAGTTATAGGTTTTTTTCTTTGGAAAGCAGTCTCTGAGGAAAAATTTAAGAGGGATCCCTTCCGGTTCTCGTTCTTCTTTCCCCACTTTGGTGAGAATACTACTCTCAAGAGGAGTTTTCTTTCCCGCGCCCACCTCGCGAACACTAAAACTGGGATCGTTGCGGCGCCAGCTTATGGTTTGTAACTCATTGCTCTTTAAATTTTCGGAATCCTCCTTCGCATGCTTTGAAATAAAGTACACCATGTCCGAGATCGTTGATCGCATCCTGCGTTCTGTCGAAAAACCTCGATATGCGATTGTCCTCCCCCCAACCTCCAGCACTTGAGCAGGAGGCAGAATAGCATTCCCCCATCAAGCGTGATCCCCCCTTCGTAAAAGACTCTACCCCAGCCCCTCTCTTCTTCCTTTTCCTGTCGTACACTTTAACCTTTCATCTGTGATGAGTCAAAACCTTTTTACATGCCCCAGCGGTATCTCTCCGAAGATACTCCTCTCGATCTGCAGTAGTTGACGTTCCCTCCCCCTCCTCCTCTGTTGCGAGACTCCGGTGGGGCGATCTTTTCTCTCTTCTGAGGATCATGGCGTGAGATACGATCATGTAATCTTCCCGTTAGTCCACCCCTCTTTTTTCCACCTTCCCAAGATGTACGAGGTTTCTAGCAGATCGCTCTGAATGTTAGTTTTTGCGAAGTAGTGGTTTCTTCCCCTCGGTCGGGTTTTACTTTTCTTTTCCTTTTAATGCTATGCCCCCCCCCCTAAGTCCGGGGGGGTCTTTGTTCCAAGATTTTAATCTAAAGTTTTTCATGCATAGGGTGGGATCGACTTTTTACTCGACGTTGAACTGACGATCGTCAAGACGGTTCTCCTTCCTCCGGACCTTTCCCCCCCCGTCCATTCCCCTCTCCCCGCTCCATGAGGTCCCAAAAGGTTTCCAAAGATCTGAGAAGCCAACGACCTGTTGGCCGGCGGTACCCCTTCCAAATTCCCCCAGCTCTTGTTTCCTTCCCGCAATCCTTTGCAAGAATAGGACGACGAGGCCCACCAGTCTGATTCCCGTGAGGTCAATTTTTCCTATTTGCCACGAGCCGACGACCCGTCTTTGAGACCCAAAAACCCAACGCTTGACGCACCATTTCCCCCCCCCTTATCTTCGGCGACCGTGACTTAACTTGTCCTTTCCAGGTCATTTTTAGGACCTTTCTCGCAAGTTTATCCGTATGTTGCGCGCTGTAGGACAATGACAACTTTAGCACCCTAGATCCGCACTGGGCCATCGCGGTCCTCCCATTTCCTTCCGGCCCGCGCTTACCTAATCTCTACCTTTCTTAGGTAAACCGTTTCACAATTGCCGGTAAATTAACTGATCATAAAGCTCGCCTCATGGTTTTTCCCCCCCCCCCCCTTCACTTCGCTGGTTTCATTCCTTTTTTTAATTAATTGTATCCGCTACTTACCACCTCCCCCCCTGCCGCGCCGCTAGCTTCTTTTAGTGTAATTCTAGAATCCTCCTTTTTTATGGCCGTTGGTGTTCGGTGACGACCTTCTCGACTTGCGCATCGCTTTTTCGAACTACCTCTCGTCGTCCTTCGATGTTTTCCTTGCCCCCTTGATCAAAGATCTTTGTGTGTGATCCCTTTCCCTGATCGTCCTTTCTGTTCCTTGTAGCCCTCTAATCTCTATGGTGGCATTTAAGAGCAGGACGGGCTGCCTCTCCCCTTCCCTGAGCCTTACCGGTAGGACCCCACATTGATTTCCTTTCGGTGATGACTGACATCTCCATCCCCTCCGCGTTCTTCTTTCACGCCTAAAAAGAGGAAAATTTGAACTTTCTTTTTTCCTTTCCCCCTTCCAAGTCCCTTCAAAGCTTTTAGACATTTGGCACGTCATGCCAGGATTTCCCTACTGATCGGGGATTTGGCAGTCTTGGTCCTCCCCTCATCCGGAGATCCTTGTACCCGCTTCCGGGCTCCAGTTGACATTTCAACGAAAGTTATCGTAGGAAACTTATCAGATCAGGACCTTTGCCCCCCCTTTTTAAACTAACTTTTCCCCGGTCCTGGGAAAATTAAGTTCTCCCACAGCTTCCACATGACGAAACAATTTCCCTGAAATCGAGGATTAGGTCGCAGGTGTAGTCCCCGGACCAGATTTCCTTCTTTTTTTACCCCCAACTTCTTTCGACCCCCCCTATAAGACCCCCTGGTGGCCCAAAACCCGTTGGAGAAGACTGAGGATCGGAAGGCCTCTCTCCTCTTCAGCTCATCCCCTCGCACCACTCCAATCTTCCCCGGTTAGATTTCTTTTCTTGTTCTCATTCGGTTTCGCCTTTATATGTGGACGTTCCAAGGGCCTAGGTGACGACCTTTTTCTGTATGCTTCCTTTTCCCCCCCGAGGCCTTCGCCGTTTCCGGTCCTCCGAAACGCTCCCTTTCCTTTTTGTGACCTGCCGCGGACCGGCTCGGCGTGAAAGTTCCCCACTCGGTCCCTTTTACTTCCCCCGCTGCTCCTACACAAGTCAAGAAGTTTCCCTCTCTTCCGGCCCGGATACACTTTCTTTCCCCATATGAAGAAGGCGGATAAGTCAAAGCCTTTTTAGCAGCCAGATAGGACCAACGGCTACGGCTCTTCTCCTTCTCTTTCTAACATTCGCGTAGCTAATAATCCCCCTCCTTCCCTCCTCCGAGATAAAAAACACCCGACAGAAAGCGTCCTCGAATCTAGATTATCTTCATAATAGTTGTTGTGTTCTTGAGGTTCCCCTATGTTATACGTTGATATATACTGCCTTAGCGGCTTTTTGCCGGATGAAGAGTTTGGGACGGCCGGCTTCGTAGATCTTTTCTGACGCCGGCCGTGCCTTATTCTAGGCCGCTTCACTCCTTTTTCTCCGTCGATTCTGTGTCCGTGATCGCTCCCTTGTGCTTAATAGGGAATCTGCCGTGCTTGACATGAGTTTTTTTTACGTGTGACGAAGATCCCCCGAATCTTTCGCGTTTGTCAACCCCCCTTTTCAGTGATTCGGGGAATGCCTCTCTTCATGTGACCCGCAGGACGTCATAAATTCACGCTGTTCGTCACAGAGCCGGGTCCCGGCCAAAGATTCGGCGAAAAACGATCCTGACAAACTCGAACTACTCTTTTTTTTCCCTTTTCCCCCTCCCCTCTCTTTCTGGAATTTCTCGGCACCTCCGGTGATGCTCACTGGTTTCCCGTCGTGAGTATCTGCCAACAACGTTTGGCGAAATTCTGGCCTTTGAGCGCAAGTCCATCGTTCTTTTACCTAACCCCTCCCCTTAACCCCCTCTCAGGCTTAGACTTTGTTAGTCCTTCCTTACAGAGTGTCGGCATTCCGGACGTGTGCCTTCTGGTTGCATAACCCCTTCTTCCCCGATATTACTTTACCGAATATCACTGCTTTTCCGATGTCAAGCTTACCGTCATGGCCGCGGTCTTTCCCTTCCATCACACTCCCTTTTGCGGCGCGACAGCAATCGTGGATGACCGGCCCTCATCCAGCTTTTCGTTGACCTGTCGCGCACTTCCATTTCAGTGCCGGGTCTGTCGATCCTTGCTTTCGAATTCATCAGTCGTCACGCGTCTTTTTCTTCTCTTCCCCGCCTTTCGTATGGGCTTCCTCTTCTTCGTCAGTAATCACTAACCTGAAATACTCAAGAAGAAGTTTCCCGCCTTTTCTTCTTTTCCCCAGCCTTTACCTTATGCTCCCCCCGTGATTAGTTGTTGCTACAAGGACCCCTACATCGATCCGGACTCTCGGAGAGACGCTAGATTCCCTCCCTCTGGAACCTGGTCGGTATCTCATAGGTCCCCTTTTTGTCTTCGCCGTTTTACGGAGACACTTAACCTCCTCTCCAGAAACCTTAGAATATGAATTATTCGACGACCCCCCCCCGAACTCCCCTCTTTGTCGCTGTACGTGGACCGCTGGTTCCTACCTCCTCGACGCAAGGTATTGGGACGCTAGAACCCGATTGATGAGAGATTTTGAGGGGGTTGGGGTTTGGGTTTTTTTTTTTGTGGTGGGGGTTGTGTTGTTTTTGTGGTGGGTGTGGGGGGTGGGGGTTTTTTTTTTGGGGTTTGGGGGGGGTTTTGTTTGTAATTTGTTTCTCCCTGCACTTTTCCCATGGATTCCTTTAAGAGTTATGGTCGGGCGATCGGACTTGACGGCTTGGCATTTAATTCCGCGAATGGCACCCATTCTTAGACTTCTGTTTTGTGTCTTTCCCTACAACCTGGGATACCCTTTTACTTGAATTCTTTTTCATTCCGAACTTCCCTCGAAAATTAGATTAACAGGTCGCCCGAATGTTACTTTTGCAAATTCGGAACGTTATCTTAATAGGTCCTGCAAAGCCCCCCAGTGTAATTTGCGGGACAAATTGCCTTCCTCGGCCATCGCTCTTACCTACTCCCCCTAACTGGCCACATTCCACCCTTCTCTCCCCATCCCTTCTTTCCTCCACTTCCTCCTTTTTTCCTCCCCTCCTGGGGTTCGTCTTCCTATTCTTGCCTATGATTTCGGCGCGACTACGATCGCTACTAGCTCCTTTTTTTCTTGAACCCGAACAGGAGCTGTTCTTAGCCTCCCTTTCAACCGTTGGGGCCCCCCTTTCGTGCTTCATCGTCGATCGGAATAAGCTTTCTTTTTTTTTCTACACTTATGAAAGTTCCTTGACGATCTCCATTTCAACGCGATCCCCCCCTACGTCCAAACCATATGCGCTCTTGACTATTACCACCCCCCCCGAGATTAGGTCAGACTAGGACAACCCCTTTTAGCGTGTCCGTGCGTCCCCCCCAATCTAATACTTATTCTGGATTGACCTTCGTAATGCTTGCGCCACTGTACGTGGTTCCCAAGGAGTGGTGTTAGTAAACCTGTCCCAGTGAACTCTTACGCATGCGAATGTCAGAGTTTTCCCTTAGTAGAAAAACCGTCAACGAAGAGATCTTGTCCGCCGCCAGCCGGTGTTTTTTTCCGGAGGCTGTGTGTCGATACTAGGCGGTAGGATTCGTCGAGCTTTTCTTTTACAGCTTGGCATTTGTAACCTTCTTTAGTTTTTATCCTTTAATTCCCCCCCAAGGTCCTCCTCTGTTGATTTCATCCATCTCTCGATGAAGTATTTCGTGCGAGCGGTCGCGACGCGGCCGGACCAGTGCCCTCGGCCTGCTGCGATTTCCCCTCCAGGCCTTTTCGTTCAAGATTGAATCTCAAGTCCTTGCATAAGGGTTGTGTTTTATCGAGAGGTTTGTGCGAGTGGGTTGCGATATCTTCCCTGTTATGCCCCCTCGCCGGCCTGGATTCCGATCTCCCGATGCAAAGATCATGATGTCACAAACGTCCATAAAGATTTTTCCCACCGACCGATCCTTCCTTCGCTTTCCTCGCGTCCAATGACCTTTTTTTTGAGCGATAGTTTTTTAGTCGCGCCCCCCCTAAATCCTTCAGTGTGCCAGAATAGGAAGACGCGCAACCCTTTTTTTTCCAGAATGCTAGGTACTTTTCTTATATGACTGTTCCAGCACCCCGTCAGTCTCGACCTCACACACCCATTTTTGCGAAACACCCCCCCCAGGTGACGCCCTTCTTTTGGGACCCTTTTCGATTCACTAGGAATCTGAAATGCCTCAAGCTTTAGTCACGTACACGTTAGCGTGTATAAGATATTGTGCGCTTAAACATCTCCTCCTCAATGGGCCTTGTTTTCTCCATGTAAAGGACTGCCGCGCCCGCCCCTGAGCCAAGCGAAAAGCACTCTTACATTTTGCATTTAGGAACCGCTTTTACACACCAATTTAAATTCTCCTACAAGAGTCTCTTCCTAAGCTTGGCTCTCGTACCACATTCCTTGGCGTTCTAAGGGATTTTTCCTTCCAGCTTTAATAGGTCCCTCCCCCTCCCTCTCTACGAGCCTGTGTTCTTTTTTTCTTCTGAAGTATCATAGCGGCAGTTGTTTTTTTCTGAGGATAGGGATGGGATCACTTGAACGGCGGCTCCTTCAATCTCCCTCCCCTCTTCCTAACTCCATTTCGAGAGTTTTTTTTATCACGAGAGTTTGTTTTTTCGGGCGATGATTTCTCCGGGATCGATTGGCTGGTCCCTTCTTTTTCTAAATTGACTTCCTTTCTGCTCTGCGCCTCTCATCGGCGCCTTTTCGGAGACCTGCAGCTTCATGCTTTTAACGGCGGTTAAAAACCTTCTTTCCCCTCCTTCGGTATGTACTTCTCTTCCGCGTCTCCGAATAGGCAAAACCCGACGCGGAAGTTCTGTCTTAATTATGCCATGACTCGGACCCTTTCAGACTTTTTCCTTTGCAGTACTCCCCTCTGGTCCCGAATCTTTTTTCTTTTCCTGGGCCCCCTTCCTGCGTCAGCCCTTCAAGAAGTTGTGGATGGACGACAAGCTTCTTGACTCATGACACTTTTCCCCCCCTCTCCCCAGCCGCCCTTCAGGCCTTCGTTCCATTGTTTCCCCCCATAGACCCCAGTTTCGACCCTTCCGGGGAATGGACCACGCTGTCATTGCCTTACGAACCATCCGACTTGTGAGGTTCCGCCGTTTTGTAGGTCACTTTTGGGACACTTCTATCCAAGGACTTTTTTCTGACACCCCTTTGTTTTTTCCCGATAAGCCCCCCCCTACGTCTTGGGAAAACCAGTTGGAGAATTCCCAACCCTCCATTCTTTCATTCTGTTTCCGGAAGAACCTCTTCCTACGCGTTTCCCCCGGATTGCCTTGTTGTCAGGATCGGTTTTTTTTTCAGAATCTGTGGAAGTCTCCCCGGGCTCTTTACGAACCGCGCTTTTTTTCTTACTTGCTTCCCCCCTGTACATCTGTGCTGGACTAGCCCATGTCGAAACGAATTCCTTGGCCGTGGTGAAGATCCGCCGCCGAAGGATTATGGCTTAAAACCCTTTTCCTCAAGTCGACTTGGACACTTGACCACCTACTGCGCCCTTTCTCCCCATACAACGATGGAGGCGAAGATCGAAGGCACCCAAGTGCTTTGAGTTTTATAAGAAGGCTCACTTCTTTCATCCGGATATACCCCCTTAAGAGGCTTCTACGACGGAGTTTTTAGATCGGCGAATTTCTCGGAACTCATCCCCCCTCCCGCCGAGATTCCCCCCAACAGAACTAATCCCCTATTTTCCCTCTCTTTCTTTTTTTGTTCTCTCTCCGCTGAGCCGATGGCGGTCTTTGTGTTGAGGTCATATGCGGCTGGATTCAGGGGAATATCCGCCTCCGACGAGCGCCGGATATTAGAAGGCAGGATCCCCCTCCTCCTTCTGACGGTAGTCCTCTTTCCCTTATCTTCTCAGCAAATGCCCTTCCTATTAGCCTTCATGATTTAGTCTTGCATCTTTTTGATAGACTCTTTTCCAATCGGGCATAAGTATTTGCGGACCTGAGTGGGGATTTTCCTTGACCTTTTCGCTTCTGTCGCTTGCTCGTTCGTCCTTTTTCTTACCTCACGGAGTCCTTCTCCTTTCAAACTCCCGCAAGTCCCGATCCACGTGGTCGTCACGAGATTCTTTTCCCCCCCCCATCTTTTTTCCGAGAAACCCCCTACAAGGCCTCCCTCTCCTGCTTGGATCCCCCAATATGGGGTCCCGCTGGCGCCTTCTGAAGAGAACTCCCCCCCCCCCCCCCCCCCCCGCCCCCCCCCCCCCCCCCCCCCCCCCCCCCCCCTCCCCCCCCCCCCCCCCACCCCCCCCCCCCCCCCCCCCCCCCCCCCCCCCCCCCCCCCCCCCCCCCCCCCCCCCCCCCCCCCCCACCCCCCCCCCCCCCCCCCCCCCCCCCCCCCCCCCCCCCCCCCCCACCCCCCCCCCCCCCCCCCCCCCCCCCCCCCCCCCCCCCCCCCCCCCCCCCCCCCCCCCCCCCCCCCCCCCCCCCCCCCTCTGTTTCCAAACCCCCTTCGTGATCCACAAGGTTGGGAAACCGTGATGTCCTTCTTTTTTAGGACATAGGATCCCCCTTGTCGCCGCCCCCCCCCCACCCGAGAACCACTTCATGGCAATTGTTCTTCTAGTACATTACGCTTGGTAGTCTTCCGGACGTTTTCACGTTCTATGGGCACCCAGAAAGTCCCTTTCTCCTGCAACTCCAGCAAGGTCCCTTTTTTCCTCCTTTCCCGTAATTCCCGTCATGTCTGGATTTTCCGGCCTCCAAGCATTATTGTTTCGGACAGCCAAGGACGTTGGACCGGAAAACCTAATTATCCTTAGCCTTCCCCACTCGTCTAAGACTTACGGCTTGGCGCAGGGCTTTAGTCTTCCTCCGAATAGAGTCTTTTTGAATCTTTTTCGTTGTTTCGACGAAGTTCTCTTTCCTTCATCCCCCCCTGGCCATAATGCTTTTCCCCTCCCGCTTTACAACGCAGTCTCGCTGACCCCTTCTCTGCTTGTCCGATAGTTTTTCAGCCGGTTACTTTGCACTTCCCCCCCCTTCTGAGATTTCGCTCAAAGTCCCCCCCCTCCCCCATTCGAGGCCGCGCTATTGAGCCCGCAACACCACGCTTCCCCCCCCAGCCCTCTTCTCTCGACTAGTTCGACCAGGCGATCGATGAATATTTCTAGAAGGTAGCTCCCGCACGGCAAGTCAATCCCAGCCCCTCCCACACTCTCTTAAGTCTCCGAATCCCCCGAAAAGCCCTGCCGCGGAGAGCTTTTTTTTAGAGGCCCCCCCCTCTCTCCCTCTTGAGTTGTTTCTCTCCATGAGGAGTATCCCCCCTCACAAAGCTTGATGAAATGCACTGAAATTTCCGCAGTTGTCGAGGTGCTGATTGAATCGTTCTCCGGGCATGTATGGTCCCTTTTGAATCCTTGGCTCTTGCCGAGAATTGCCCATGCGTAGCCTATTGGTGATATTTCTTGTCCTAAAAGGTCTCAACAACCCATTACGTTGTTTCCCTTGCGTCACTTGAATACGACCCCCCCTTCTCATTCATCCCCCCTCCCTTGGCTTAACTTTCTCCGAATCTACTGAAATGGTCCTTCCAGCAGTTGGGTGTTGGTCCTCGAAGGGGTAGGTCGCTCCGGTTTTGTGTTTTTTCTTATCTGAGCCCCTCCCCTTCTTGACATTTTCAGAATTGTCCCTCTTTTTTTCTTCTATTCTTTGACCCCTGATGTTTTTTTTCTCCTACAGACGATCGATCAGCTTTGTCTTCCCGAGTCGAGAGACCTTTTCGGTAACTTTACTGGTCACGTTGGTCCTCATGGAGTCTCCGTTGTAGATCTAAATCCGCGAAGGAGGAATCGTGGGCCCTAATCCTTTAGCTTCCTTGCATTGTACTCTCCTTTTTTTTCATGCTGAGTCCCTGTCGATCAAAACTATGATTCCACAACATATGAACATGCGATTTCCTTCCCCCCTAATCCTGTTTCTTCCCCGACTTTCTCCCTTTACATTCAAGTAGTGCTTACGGCAGAATCCGAACAAATCCCTCTCTCCTTAATCTTATTCAATAGTCCTACATGCTTTTCACTTTACCATTGTTCCCCCCCGCTTGTTCCTGCTTGAGGAACAAACTTCAAAAATCGGTTTTCCTCATCCTCTTTTAGTATTTTCC
>Ga0179593_1602482_pt1 | contig 12776 bp, 22 predicted proteins | sample CZODoug2_1_08_16_FD_185931 | JGI IMG/M metagenome (GOLD analysis project Ga0179593, IMG submission 185931) | Vadose zone soil fungal communities from Angelo Coast Range Reserve, California, USA - CZODoug2_1_08_16fungal (PacBio error correction) | ecosystem: Environmental > Terrestrial > Soil >... | reverse complement strand
TCACTGTCAAGAAAAGTGATCTGTTTGATTTTTTCTGTTAGCCCCCTGACGTCTTGTGCCCTATCCCACTTAGGAATCTCCCCCCCTTCGTTGCGTGAAGTTACCACTCTCGCTGTTTTTCAGTTGCCTATCTCACCGTCAAATGTCCCGTGTTTCCATTCGATTGATTGTGAAAACCAATTGCGCTGTCGGAACCAGCCCCCAAAACCCCCCACCTTTTCGACTCTCCCCTTCCTGATGACGCCAACGGGCCTTTTCCCCAACAAAGTTTGCGAGGATTCATCACTTGGAAAGTCGCATTTTTCTCCTCCATCCTATCTCCGTCCATTTGCTACCTCTGACGTTGAAAGGAGGAGAATAGTTCCTTTGCCTCGGCGGGTTGCGTCCTTCATGCCCCGTGCACCCCAACTTAAATAACCCGTTTCCCAGTCAATGAGTTTCCCGAACTGTTCTTCCGACTTCCCCCGTCTCCTGATAGAGCAAGTGGGACAACCTTGGGCCACCATCAGTTTTCTCAGGGCCGATCCAGAGGAAAGTCCGAGCGAGTCCATTTTTTTTTTCCCCCACTTGTTTCCTTTTCCTGATTTTCCGACATGGGCCCACCCTAGATCTAGGGTTGAGGCCCTGTCTTTTCTGATGGTTCTTGGAATTTTCCCTGGGCGTACCTCCTTTGTTGAAGGGTTTCGGCGTTTGATTTTTGAAACCCGTCGGGCCTTCGATCGTGAAGTTTTTTCCATCTTGCGCATCATGTTCGCTGTTTCGAGTGACTTGTGACTCTCCCAGTTAGGCGTAGGCAATCAGGGACTGCCCCGTTTTTTTTTCCAGTCCAGTCTTTCTTTTGCTCGCGGTTAAGACCACCTTCTCATAGCCGTTGCTTGTTTTTCTCCGCTTGTTGATTTTTTGCGTTCCAACCAGCCACACATGTCTCTTTGGTCTTGCCGCCCCACGGTTTGGAACTGACCACACACACCCACCCAAAAAACAACTTTCTACGGCAGTTGTTACCAAGTTACCCGTTTTTCCACCCCAATCCACTTTCCCCCAGTTGGCGAGCGTTGTAGCCGGCATTATGGTTGCCTGGCCTCTTGAAAAATACCCCGACCGCGGCCACTCAGACCCAATTAAACTGTCTCCCCGTTCCTTCAAAGGGGAAACAGGCTCTGTTCTCCGGCGGGCCGCGCACATTTGCCCCCCCTTTTGCCTGCCTTTTCACAGCTGCAGCACACCCCAAACTTGTGCCATCGTGTCCGCCTCTTATTATTGCCCGCCAATCCCAGATTAATGTCCGACTCGTCCTCCACCAAGCCCTTTCCAGTTGTCTGGCAGTTGTCCGCCGGTAACGCTTTCTTGGTGATGTGCAATTACTCTTCTCTCTTTTCTTTTTGTTGTTGGGAGAGAAGTCTTGCCCGCCTCCTCCCAAATACCCAGCTCTCCTTTGGCTTGTTTTGCCTGCTTCGGGCACTTTTGTTTGGACCCCCGTTGGGGGGTTCCTTCCTTCCCGTTTGCGGCCGCAATTGTCCTCTGTCTTTTGTTGGACGCTGCCAGGTTGACGTCGAGTGTGGCCTTTTTTCCCCTAGTTCGTTTTTTGCCCGCGCTTAAGATTTTTTGCGGTTCCTTTCCTGACACCCTATTGGGTGCTGTGCAGTTTTTTGCCGGAGGTGCGGTGGTAATCGGACTTTGTCGCATCATTCTCCCTTTTTCTCGCTAGTCCTGGTTGACTTTTGCTGTGTGTTTCTTGCGAAATTAACCGCTTTCCATTAGGTGCTCCCCGTGACCGTCTTTTTCTTTGGCTCTCCCCACAGCGAGAACCTTTATATGGCCTTTGGCTTGTCTCGATGTCACTTTTCGTTTTCTTTTTCTCCCTCACCCATTTCGTTCTTCCCCTTTTTTCCATGTTGCCAAGCGATTCCGCCTTCTTCTCGCGCCGCCGATTTTAGTCTGGCAAAACTTGGCAGAACCTAATTCATTACGCACTGTTTGAGATGTTCCCAATCCTACGAGCTTCTATCCTCTCTGTCGTGTGGCTGGCCGAAAAAGTTTAGAAGTTTTTTACACACCTGCTCCGTCTCTTGCTTTTAATGGCTGATGCTTGATGCTGGTGGCCCTTTGTTTTCCTCGATCCCTTTTTACTTTCCTTCTGATATCTTTTACTCTTTTGACTGATTGGTTGATTTGTTTTTTGAATGGGGTCCCCTTCCCTCCCCACCCCCTCCCTTTCTCTTCTGGCCCCTGTCCTTCCTATCCACTTCCCCGCCCCCCCATCTACCTGTCTACCCCCCCTGCCTCTTCCCTCTCCCCCTCCCCCCTTTCCTCCTACCCATTTCCCCCCATCACTCCCCTCCTCTCCCTCCCCCCCCACCTCTCCCTCCCTTACCCCGCTATCTCCCCCCCCTACCCCTCCACCATCCCCCCATTCTGTCTCACTGCAATCCCCCATCCCCCTCTGTGCCCTTCCCTACCCTTCCCCTTCTCTTCCTCCTCTCCTCCTTCAACACCCTCCCCCCTTCCATTCCACTCCCCCTCTTTCCTCTCCAATGTTACCTCCCCCGCATCCCCCCCCCACCCATCCTCCCATGCCCTACCTTCCCTTCCCCCCCCTCATTCCCCTCTCTTACTCTCTCTCTTTCCCGAGCTCTGTCCTTCCCCCCTCCCCACTTCCTTACCCTCTTCATTCTGTCCCTTCAGTCATTCTCTCACATCTTTTTGCTCCCTAGCTCCTCAACCCCCCTCTCCCCGCCCTCCCCGCACCTTCTTACTTTCTCCGAGCCTCCAGCCCTTCCCTCGACATTCCCCACCCCGTCCTCTTCTATACTCTCTCATACCCTCTCAACCCCCTCCCCACTCTCTTCTCTCCCCCCTCCCCCCATTCTTCCCTATCTGTCCCCCGCTTCACCCCCCCCCTCCCCACCTCCCCTCCTCTCACCCCATCCCGCTTTCCCGTATCTTTCTTTTCACACCCCCCTCTTCCCCGCTCCCTCCCCCTCTACTCTCCCCCTCCCCCTCCACATATCCCCCCCTTAATTTCCTAACCCTCACCCCTCCTTCAGACATCCCCTCCTCCCCCCACCCCCCCCCTCCCCAACGTCAGCACCCCCCTTTCCCCCCCCCCATTCCCTCTCATGCATTTCCTCTTCTCCCCTCCACCCCCTTCTCCCCCTTTCCTCCCCCCCCCTCCCCGCCCCTCCCTCCGTCCGACCGTCCTACCATCCCTCTTCGTCTTCTCCCTTTTTCTTCTTTGGCCGTTGCCTTCCCTTACGTTCCACAACGACCGATGCCTGTATTGCGGTCTTGCCCCCCCCCCCGATTCTGTCCCCCCCCCCCCTTGCGGGACTTGAGATTTTCAGGAACCTGTGGATTTTTCCCCCGTTCCCTCCACCTCCCCTTTTTTTTATTTTTCCTCCTTTTGTTAGCTCGGTACTCTTTTCCTTTTTTCAAAGGGTTGTGGTTTTGTTGGGGGATTTTTTACCGTTTTTTCCCCAAGCGTGATTTGTTGACTATTTGCCAGCCGTTGAACCCCATGGTATTCATGCAATGAACCCCCACCATCGTACTTTTTGACTGGTGGGTATTCCCTTTGCATTTTGGATCCTCCCCTTCTTTATTTTCGTTGTTCTCGCGATTATCCCCTTTAAAAATCACTCTCACCTTCGACTACTTTTCCGGACCCCGGGCACCCTCTGGTTTTCTGCGGAACCCTCACCTGTTTAGTGTTGCGAGGGCGCTCGTTCAACCAGATTCCCGCGGCGATGTTTCTGTGTCCTTTTCGTTGGACTTTTTTTTTTGCGGTTTGTCTCGACCTATACCTTAGGTGCGGAGCCCGCTTTTCCAAACGTTCTTTCCCCTCCTCCCCCCTTTACCTTTTTTTCAAGTTTTCTCCTATTTGAGCAGAACTGCCCCTTGCCGCACAAAAAACTATTTTATCGTACCTCAACGTTGACGTCACTCCCCTTCCCATCCTTTCCTCTGTTCGGTCCCTCCCACTAAATGTCAGTGTGGTTGACCCCTGTTGGCAATTCTTTCTGCCTGCGCGGTCAACAATCGGTTGACTTTGTCGTCCCCTGTTCCCCCTTTGGCTCTCTTCTGCCCCACCCCCGGAAGCCTGCCCGCGCCATCGATGTGTTCCCCTTCCAAGCTGTTTTTTTTCGGGCACAGGCTTAAGAAAGGTCCCGCCTGGAGGCCGTCCTTTCTTTACACCGCCCCCTTGCCTTCTCTGGACCCACGGGTGGCGTCTTGCTTTTCCCTTCGGCATTTCCAACACAAGCCGTGCTGTTGTTTTCATTTTTTTGCAATCCTCCTTTCCCCAAATTTCTGCCCGAGTTCCCTCTCGCCGGATAAGCCCCGTCTCCCGCGTTTGATCCCCCAGTGGTTATGCCGAGTTTGGGCCCCGTCCCTCCGCATTGGACTGATCCTTCTGTTCATCTATCCCCCCCCACGCCCTCCCCAGCCTCCCCCCCCCGTCCGTTTTTTTCCAGGCGGCATGCGTTCAAAAACCGATTCCGCACGCCCTTCGTCCCCTCCCTGTCGATTCCACCTTGTCCTAGGGAGCCGTTGGCGCGCCCCCCATCCTTTCTTTATGTGTTTGAGCCCCCCCCTTGCGGTCCTTGCTAATCTTTTGATCGTGTGAGTCTTCTTTCCCTGTGGTTTGTGGCGGTCCTTAACGTTCCCCCAAAACTGGTTTCGTAAAACCTCTTTCTGTTCAGGGCTGTTGCAACAATTTCCTTTTGTTCCATCGTGACCCGGAAGGTGCTAACTCTTTTTAAACCTTCGGGTTTGCTCCCAATCCTTCGCATCTTTTGTTTCCCTGCTTTTTAACCCCACGCTTTCCGTTAATTAACGACCTCGGGTGCCTTTCGCTTGTTTCCCCCCGTTGCTCACAGGAAATCTCTTCTTTTCTTTCACTCGTTTTTTTTTTTGTTCGGCTCTTCCTGTGGAGTCCACTGTGGAATTCGAGTACACCAGTCGTCGCGTTTCCGCGGCAGTGTGAAGGTGGGAACCGCTTTTTTTTTTGTTTTCCTGGTGCAAAGGTTTTCCTTCCTTTCTTCAAGTCCAGGTTTTTTCAAGATAGGGAGTTCCGCCCCCCCCTTTTGTCGTGTCCCCCTTCCCCAAACACTTTTTTTGAAAACCCCACCGATTTTCCCCCCCTCGTTTTCTCCCCCCCGATTCCAGTTTGTTGTTTTCACGTACCGAACCCCTGGTCCTTCTACATCAATTCTCGTGGGAGCAAATCAATATAAGGCTCGGGTTTCTTTCCCATTCCTTTTAGGATGGTTTTCTGCGTTTTCATTCAAGGTCTTCCCCAATTTGGAATCGCGTTCTTGCGCAGGTCGTTGTTGCGGCACCTCGGGTTGCTTGTTCCGCTGAATCGGCAGTTGGCTTTCGTTATCTTGCTTGTCGCTGGGCGCATTGCTTTGGGGTTGGCGTCTTGCAGAAAAGCGGTTTTGCGGCCACCAGAGTTTTCTTGGACTAGGGACTGATCACACCCTTCTTTTTTAAGTGCCGTTTTATCTCCCCTTTTTCGATTTTGGGGACGTTTGCCGCTTTTTTATTCCGCTTTTCTTTGTCCACCTTGCGGCCCGTTGGTGCCTTTCTTGTGAAATGACTTGTTTTTTATTACAATCAAGCGGCCCGAAGAAAACAGTTTCCGCATTTCCCCCTTTTCTTTTAACAATTTCCTCGTATTGTTCATGCCTGGCGGGGCACGTAATTCCTGCACTGCTTCTGTTGCCCTTGGCGACAACCCAGCTTGGAACCTTGAAACTTCCCCGCAGTGGCTCTGGTTTTCCTCCTTGTTGGCCCCTGAACAAGCATCTCCTGAAGGACGGTTTCGGGTTTGCTTTTCCCCCCCGATTGTCGGCGCTGCGGCAGTGTTTTTTTTCCCAAATTTTTTCCCATTATTTTTTTCCCCCTGCTCCTTGGTTTTTCGTCTTCTTCCCTTCTCTGTTTAGAGGTACTTTATCGTTTTGTTTTTGTTCGTCCCCCTTTTTTTTTTTTTTTTCTTTTTTGCCGGATCCTTTTTCTCGCCCCCCCCGTTTTCCAGGCTAATTGAGGAGGCACAGACTTTTTTTTTGACGGGTGTATACGGGTCGCGGTGGGCAATTCATTGAGGTATATTTCTGTCCCACACCGCTTCCCCTCGTGACGAACATACTACATACACGCGTCGGATCTTATTTTTTTTCCTATTTCTTCTTTCTTGGAACAACATTAGTTGGTTTTTCCTGTTCAGCGCCCCGCCACACGTCCGATCGTTGCTTTTAGGGGTTATAGCTTTTTATTTGCGGAGGATGAGGTCCTCTCCTTCCCCGTTTCTTTTTTTCCTGGTAGTCATTTGTTTAGACGATCTTTTTTCTTCTTCGATCTTCGTACTATTTTTTACCCCCCCCCCCTCTCCTTTTGTCCTCTTTTGTTAGTGCCTCGCGTACACGGGAGACTTTCACACCCCCAGTTTTAGGGCTGGGGACTCTCTTGTCGTCCCCCCCCACCTCGGTCCGTCTTTTTTGGTGGTAACCCCCAGCCAAACCTCCCCCCTTTCGCCAAATGCAAAGGGTCTTGTGCATTCCCACCCTTCTACCCCACAACACGGTGCTGAGGAGTATCGGGGCCAATCCCTCCCTCCCCTGTCGGTTCGCAACTGTCCGCAATGTCAGCCCCTTGGGAAAGGATTTCTCAAAGTTGTGGCCTCTGTTGGCCTTCTGCTTGTTCTCCCGTAATTTTCTTTCCCCCGGGCCCCCACAACAACATTTACCCCCCCCTTCTTTGCCGACTCCCCTTTCCTTAAAGAAGAGGGGCAGAGGTCGCGCCTTTTCCCTCTTTCCTTGAAATAAAACTCCTTTTTTCAACCAGTCCCCGGCAAGGCCTGCAGAAGATGTCACACCTTTGCGGCTACAGAGGACTTGTTCCCTTTGTCTGGAAGTCTTGTTTCGAGTCCCCGGGTCCCACTTTTTGGTCTGATCCTGTCGGTCTGTTCTATCTTACCTATTTGTACCTTGACTTTTTTCCCCCTATCCCCTGTTTAGTAATGGATGTTTGTTGTTTTTCCCCTTTCGTTTGCCTTTGGACTGCCCCTCGAGGGATCTATTTTTCCCTTCTTCACCTCCTCCCGTGCCGTCTTTTTCCTCGGACCCCTGGTGAAGGCCCCCAGTTTTTCTCTCGCCTCGGCCCTCCCCTTGTTGCACGGGATGATGCTAGTTTTAAGTACCCCAAACTTGGTCTGCACTAGCCGTGCGCTGTTTCTTTTCTTTTTTTTTTCCTCGCGCCACCCTTCCCCTCTGGTTTTTTGCTGTCCCCCCCCCCCCTTTGCTTTTCTTTGAAACAAAAAGAAAAAAAATTCTCCCCCCTTTTTTTCTTTTCGGCTTTTTTACCCACCCAACCAACCGCCCCCCCCCCCCCCCAGCAAAATTCCTTGTCGTTTTTTGACCGGGCTTCTCCTTTTTTTTTTTGGTTTTTTCGTCCACCCCCAAAGCGGCCGTACAATCCTGCGCGGGCCTTCACGCCCCATTTTTCACTTTTATTCCAGGTTATGCTTTTTTTCCGCATGTGCCTTTTGCCCCTAAGTCCCGACAGAATGACCAGCCGGATGCCTTCCTCGTCCCACAACCACCACTTCCCTTTTCCTTTTTTGTTTTTCGTTTTATCCTTTGGGCGCAACAATACAGAATGCCCCAGCCCTTTTTCCCCAGGCCGCCTAAACCATGCCTGCGATTGCTTACTTGAGGGGCGTCAAACTTGGTGTTTCCCACAGACTGTTGACTCTTTTCCTCCTTTTTGTTTTTTTTTTTAGAGAGATTTCTTTACTTGTATGGTTTCCTCTCTCCTCACAATATCTCGTGGGTTCTTGTGCTGTGGCGTTCTTTTGTCCCTTGGCTGCATTGGTGGCGTCTCCCTGCGCATTCCTCCCGTTAATAAAGGTGTCTTTTTTTTTTTGACCTCTAGGGTTTTGTTGGCCGGCCGCTAGGTTTTTCCTTTCTTTTTGGGTTTTTTTTTTCTTTTTGTCGCCCTTCCCACTTATGCTTCCAGATGGTTCTTTTGGTGGACCGCGGTCGTTTCTTGGTCCTAGCGCTTTTCAGATCAGGCTCCCGGTTCCTTTTGCTCCCGCCTGTTTCTTTGGGGTTTTTTTCTTTCCTGATTCCGTTTGCCGAAAAGGTGTTTTGCATTTCCCTTTTTTCTGCGTTTTGTGCTTTGGCGGAACCACCTTTGAGTCCCGGGCGCCCCCTTTATTCGCCTTTGTGACACCCCTTCCCCCACCTTGTTCCCCTTTTTTCCATGATGGCTAGCAACTTGTCTGCGTTCCCCTTCCCTTTGCGTTGGATGCTCCCTCATGTGATGCTCGGCCTTCACGGCTCAGTAATATTTTTTTTTTGCCCCCCACCCCCCCCACGGAAACCTAATTTTATACGAAACGTGATCTTTTAACAAATTTAACCTATAAGGAGCGGTCTAGATAGTCTAGCCATTTTTCCCCGTCTTCCCTTTTTCCCCCCTTGGGTACACCAGCTCGATCGCTACTCTTTGTTCCTGTTGTGCTGGCTGTTTGTTTGTCGTTTTACTGTCTTTTCTACGAGATGCGGGTTTTTCGTTCTGCCCCTTTTGGTGTATTCTTTTTTTTTGCCTTCCCCCAGTTCTTTTTTGCACCGCACGGATGAATATAGCTTTCCCTCCCCCATCCCGCATGGGCGACTTCTTTTTTCTTTTTACTACCTGTTGAGCGGCCTTTTCCCGTTGCCCCCGATCAATTCCAGTCCCTTTTTTGGCTTGTTTGTCTCTCAAGCGGATTGCGATTCCCCAGGGTTGGTGGCGGTTTATTTTCATCGCGATCTTTTGCCGACCCCTTTTCATCCCAATTTTTCCCCCCCAAAAACTCCCTTTTGTTTCGCTGGACGGTTACTCTTCCATGCCTTATTGGGGTCTCACCTAGGCGGTATCAGTATCTCTACCACAGTTATCTTTTTTTGCTCCTAGATTCCTGGCCCAAACCCTCATCAGGCTTTGACTCTATCCGCTTGCCTCCTTTCTTATTTGCGCCGCGGTTCCCCCACGAAGTTTTTTTCCTTGTTCCGAGGTTCTTCTCGTCAACGCTAGTTCCGGCGTCGGCTTTTTAGTTGTTTTCCCTTTTGTTTACTGTTTTTTTTTCCCAGGATTTTTTTGGTGCCGGACCCTTCCTCCAACTTCGCTCTTTCTGGAAGACCCCCCGCTTGCCCGGTTGCCTCCCACTTTGCTTCCTTTTTCTCCTGCGTTTCCGCACAAAAGAACTTTCCACAACTCTTCGTACGCGAACCACGTCTTTTAAGACCTCCCCCTTTTTTCGTTCCAAGCAAAACCCACCTGGGTTGGTGGGGCCCATTTGCATCAGACTCCCCCTCACAAAATAGTTGTTTTAATCCCCTTCGGCCCCCCTTTGCCTTTTTTCCCCCCCTCGCTCCCCGTTATTCCCCCCGCCTGACGTGAGTTTTCCTCCCCAAGCGTATTGATTGGCACCCAGGATTAACGAAGTTGGTCCCTCCTTTGAGCTACCTTTTCACCCCGCCCCCGGTCTTTCGTTTTCTCGTTCCCTTTTTCTGCCACTTGTTTGCTTTTCCACGCACAAGCAGTTGCCGCATTGTGGAAACTCTCTCCTTCCCTTTCCCTCAGCGTCCTCCCCTCCTTACAGCTCCGGTTTTTTTTCTTTTTTCCCTTTTTTTATGGCCCGAGCACGCACTTCCGCCTTGTCACTGTTTCCCACCCGCTGCGCCTGCGATCACATCCTCTCCCTGCCCTCCACGCCCTTTCAACTTCCTTTCCCCCTCAAAACTGTTTCAAACCTGGATTCCCCTGCAGTTCTTTTTTTCGCCACCCTTGCTTCTTTTGCATGGACGTCTCGGAACTGTCCTTCCCCCCCCTCTGGGCGTGCTTTCCTTTTTTTTTGGAATGTTTGACTTCCCCAGTTTTTTTTTTGGCGGTTACCCTGAGACAACACCTGTCTCTCGAACATCGTTACAAACACCGTTCCCCAATTTCACCTTTCCTTTTTTTACCCTTCTTTTTTTGTAAACTCGTTTCTTTCCCACGCCATCGGCCCCCCCCTTGTGGTGCACGGGGGAACCCCAACCCCGCGTTTGTCTCACGCTGCTGTTTTTTTTCTTCCCGACTGGTTTAGCGGCCTGGGTAGTTTCCCCACTTACCTCCCTCTTTTCCCTCCTCCTCCCCCTTGTTTTTTTTTTTTGTTCGGACCTTTTTTTTTTTTTTGGAATTTTTGACCCCCACGTGACTTTCGCCTCCCCCGTCGGCTGCCGACCGGCATTAGGGAAACGGCGTGTTTCCCTTGTGCTCCCCCCATTCTTCTCTGGCGTGGTCCACCTTGGTTCCCCTCCTGACGAGATTTCTGCACCCCCCTGGGATTCACAAGTTCACACTTTTTGTTGCCCCTCCCCTGGTCTCCCCCCTGGTTCTCATTCCCCCATTCTTTGTTTTTTCCACAGTTTCGACGCACCACACCGGTTTCTCTCATCCTTTTCCGCGGTTTCCCATTGACCACTCTCTTTCGTTTGTGTTGCGGGCCAAATTTCCAAGTCTTTGGTTCTCGACGTCCCTGGACTCCCTTTTTTGCGGGAACTCCCTCGGTTTTGGCGTCCTTTGATTCCCCTCGGTTTTTTGCGTTCGACAGCCGCGCAGGAGTGTGCCTTTCCAGGTGCTTTTTATGGTCTGTTTGGTCTCCGTCTGGGTTTTTGCTCCCTTTCACTCGGCTGGGGAAGGGCGTTTTCATGGGCCTTCCACCACTGCCAATCTGCTGCCACTGTTTTCTTTTCTTTGGTCCCGTTTCCCGATTTCCTGGGCTCCTGAGTGCATGAGTGTTTCCACCCTTGCCCTTTCGCTTTGCGTTTGAAACCGGGCCGCTTGTCCCTACAATTTCATTTCCGTCTCGTCGTGTCCGACTAACGTACTTTGGTCGGTTAATTCTTTTTCGTTCGCCGGCTGGGGAAGTTTCGTATCTCCGCCCCCCGCTTTCCACCAGCTTATTTGAACGTGTCTTCTGGATGCCTCGCTCCGTTTTTTTGAGAAGCGATTTCCAGTTGGTGCTCTGTCACGCTTTGCCGGCGCTTTTTCCTTTGTCTCCACCCCCCCCCCCCCCCACCTTTGCTTGCGTCATCTAAGGCTGGTTAGGAGAGGGGGGATTTTTTTGCGGGATAGATTTTTTGCCCCATGGTTTTTTGCGGTGGGCTCCGCGTCAGAACAAACGTTCCTTGTTGAGGAGGGACACTCTTTTTAGCAAAGCTTGGTCTATTTGAGTGCTGCGCTGATGAGTTTTCTCTGTCTGTTGGCCCACCACACCGTCCCCAAGAATCCACTAACCAGCAGCCGGCGCGATTTAGCGTTTTTTGCTGTCTCTTTTTAACACTTGGGCCCCCTCGTTGGGTCCCTCAGGAAGCCAGTTAGGTGGAAAGTAGCGTTTTGGAGCCGGATGATGTTGTTTGCCGGGTTTTAAGGGACTTCGCTGTCTCGGCCCACTCTCGTTTCTCCTCCCTGTTGCGATGACAAACTTTCCTGTGTGTTTCGGGCCCCTGCTTTTTTGTACCGAGTTGGTGACCACTTCCGGGGTTGTTTTAATTCTACTTCCCGGCAACAATGAGCGTTCGGTACCAGTTCCCCCCTTGCACCCTACCCCACACTTTGTCCTTCTCCCGAATTTGGTGGGGCTGTTCGTCCCCCCCCCAAAGGGAGGACTCCCCCAAGTGGAGTGATTCTTCACGGGGCTTCCCGTTTTCCCCCCCCCCGTTCGCGCAATCTTCCCCCGTCCGTTCGAATTTTTCCAAGGACATGCGAATGCGGCCCGACGGTGTGACTTTTTTGATGGCCCGTCCCACCCCCCCCCCAGTCCCGGGAAAACTAACAAGAACAGTTCCCTCTTCCTCTGAGGGGCCGACCAGGAACCGCTGCACTCGATAGGAGATCCCCCACTTCCTCCTTTCACCATTTTCAGTCCCCCCTCCCCGCAAGGCCCTATTACTCGTCCAACTTTTGTTGATTTCACCGTTTTTCGAGCCTTTTGGCAAAGGAGTTTTTTGATCTCATTTGCTGATCTTTTCTTAATGCTTTCTGAATTTTTCCCATCTAACGGTCTCCAATTTTAGGTTTACTTTTTTTCACGGACCCCCCTTTTTTTTCTGGGGGCTCTCTCTTTCCGGGGTTTTCCTTCATAAGCTCTTTGCGGTCGGCGTGTTGATTTGTGTCACTGAAGCAAGTTTGTAGAGTTACAGGTCTGCCCTTCAAGATTGATCCAGTATCCTTATTCCCCCCCTGCGGCTTCCTTTTGTCAGGCAGGGTTTTTGTTGTCTCCCCCAAGTTTTTCCCCCCCCAGAGGAATGGGAGACCTACCGTGGAATTTTTTCAAAAAAAAAAACACAGAAAAAAAAAAACAAAACAATTACGTTACGGCTGTTTTCCATCATGCAAACGCCCCCCCCCCGCAACTTTCCCAATTAGGCTGCGAGGAGGCGCCTGATGCGGTGCCCCCCACTGCGAGAAAAGCATCACTCCCCGCTGCCCACCAAATCCAAATCCCCAGTTCACGACAAACCGTCTACCAATAGCTTTTTTTTTGTCGTTCCGCGTCCTGAGCACCACTGGGAAAATTAACTACACCTTGGCAATCCACGGGCCTGCACTAGGCAACGCCGCCTTTCCCTTTTCGGAGCTTATCAGTTTTTTGACGCCCCCTCCACTCTGCCATGCCAATGGCGCACCGTCCAATAGCCGTTTTGGGGCGTGATTTCTTTTCCTGGGACTGACCCCTCTTACGTGAA
>Ga0179593_1579952_pt1 | contig 12776 bp, 11 predicted proteins | sample CZODoug2_1_08_16_FD_185931 | JGI IMG/M metagenome (GOLD analysis project Ga0179593, IMG submission 185931) | Vadose zone soil fungal communities from Angelo Coast Range Reserve, California, USA - CZODoug2_1_08_16fungal (PacBio error correction) | ecosystem: Environmental > Terrestrial > Soil >... | reverse complement strand
CGCCGGCTAAGCCTGAGGGACTTTTCTCCCCCCCCCCAAACGGGGCCGGGTTCGCCCCCCTTATACAATGGACGTCAGCGCCGCTCCTTCCCGCGCTGTCGTTCTCATACAAACCAAACAGGCCCCGGTGCTTTTCGTCACAAAAAGACAAGCTTGGACTTACCCCCCCCTCAGTACCTCATTCGACGCTGCATGCAAAAGCGTCCTTTTGGGTCCGCGACCCGTTTTTCTCCTTCTTCCCGACACAAGCTCCGGCGATTTGCTTGCTTCCTACTCAAGTGAGCTTTTTCTTTTCCGGGGACGACCCTTTCCCTCCTGCTTCGACGAAGTCTCCCTTCCCGCGTCGGTCGACCCCCCCTTCTTGTAGTCAAAAGCTCTTTCACGTCAAAGGGGCCCAAGCTTCGGCTGAGAAACGTAGGCACCTTTTTCTTTGAATTCGTTGAGACCCTTCCGCCGCGGAAACCCCCTCTCTGAAAAACGGAAGGATGAACTCTCCCTCCCGTATTTCCGTCCTTCGCAGGCTTCCTATATCTTGTCGCATATCTGCGCAATGAAATAAAGCCCTTTTTCTGTAGGATGCCTTTTCCTGGGCGTCAACGGAGTCCCTTCTTCCTACAACTCGCCGTCTTGCTCCTCCTCTTCCCCCCGGCCGGGACCGATACGCTTTCGGCCCCGGAGAACTTGCTTTTCACTCTTTTGACGCTGTTTGCGATCTTTAGCAGGCTTGTCGGGTTTTGGTAGGACGGTCGACGGAGTCTATCCCCCCCCCCTTGCTAGTCGCAAGTATTGTCGTATTCTTTTTTCTCCGCCCGGTAGGAGCTTGAGCAGGTTGTACAAGCGGCAGTCCGGATCTCTAGGCTTTTGAGTATTTCGTCACGAGCTTTGTCCTCCCTCTGCCAAATGTCTCCCCGATCGGCTGTGGCTTTTTCCTGTGTCGTCTGGCTGGCCAATTTTCTTGCACGATTCTAGGGATGTTTGCCAATCGGACCACCCAAGAAACGACTTCTGCCCCCCTTTCTAACCGCGGCGCCGTTTGGTTTCTCTCGCCTTCGGCTGGATGAGCCCGTCGCCCCTTCCTGTCCCCTTTCCCGGTGGCGCGTCCTTGGTTTTGAGTTGACCGACCCCACAGCTATGCTTATCGTGAAGATTTTCCCTCACCCGTTCGTCCTGCCCGTTCGCCCGGTTTGCGGAGGAGAAGCTTCCCTCCGCCCCGCTCGCCAGCGCCCTGGGCTTCTTCCCCCGGAGGCCCAAGTACAGACCCACCCCCCCGGAAGAGATGGTCCCCCTTTTGTCCGATCATCAGACTACGGAGCCTCCAGCTGACGGTTCTGACATGTTCCCCCCTCCCCTTTTTTTGCACCGGTGCGTTGCGCGAGTGTGTTCACCGGTGCGGACGACCCCCGGTCCTCGGCAGCGCGCCCCGACCGGACGGTACCCCCGTGACCTACAAGGGGCACCCTCCCCCCAAGGACAAGGACGATGGCCCTTCCGTTTTCTCCACCAGCTTCGGCGCCTGATTGGTACGTGTTTCGAGGTGGAACAAACCCAACCCAGACGATCAACGGCAACTCTCATGATCATAAACCCTGGTGCCCCGCTTCAAAGAAAGGCACGAAGGAGACGCGCAGAACTTGTGCGAGGATAGCCTACCCCCCCCCCCCGATGCACAGCGACCGCTTTTTTTGCATCTGTCGAAGTAACTCAGGTTCCCCCTGACCGGGAGGTTCGTTCTCCCCACCTCTCTCTCAGTCTTCTCATATGTTGCCCGGGATTTTCCCCCCGTACCTCGCTTCCGCGCGGAATATAGGTAATCGTTTTATCAGCGGGGGCTCTTTGGCACTATGTAGAGCAACGTGTCTCTCTTTCAAGCAACGAGCAACGCTCGCCGATACCTCAAAAAGCACGTCGACCACGATGACTTACAGGTCCAAATACCAGCAGACCTCACTCTCCTCGCAAGGTTGCTCCGAACCTGATCCAATCCCCCCTTAGCACGTGAAGAAACGGCTCCTATCAAAGAAGTCCTGGTCTGCCCCCCTTCTTCGGTCGAAGTCTTGTTCACTCGCGTCGGTTAGGAGAGCCACTGTTTCCGCTCCGTACAGCCGAGCGGATCTCTCTTTTCCCTGTTGTTGTGAGAGAATCTCCGCTCTCCTTCCCTTATTTGCAGGGAGGCCTCACGTAACCCAACTTTCCTCTTCCCCCCTTTTGGACTCCAGGACATTCTTGATCGGTTTTAACTCCGTCGTCCCTTGATTGCACGTGACTCCGGGGCTGTCCCCCTTTCGGAGCAACGTGCTCTTCCCCGCCCCTCTCCTGACTGTTCGTAGGCTTTTTCTTTCGTGCGTGCTGTTATTCGGTATCGGACGTTCTTTTTCCTCGTTGCTCACAGCGGTTCTCGGCTTCACCAGCGGGAGCATACATAGTGCCCTTTTTCTGGCCTGCCGCGGGCCCCGATTACCGAGATGTTTTTCCTCTTTGCGGACACGAGCCTCCGTTCGCCTTTTCTTCTCGCTGAGATCGTTCTGTGAGAACGACCAGACCCGGTCCTTTACAGAGTATTCAACTTCGGTAGGTTTCCCCCCTTGAGGAGACAGCGTAGCGGGGCTCGACTATCTCTCGGCCGATGACTCGAAGCCTTTGAGAGGAGTAGTGCGTCTGGTCTTCCGGATGTTACCATCAAAGGTTCTGATGCCTCTCCACAGTAGTTAAGGGGATCGTAAGGTGGTATCGACCTTTTTCGATGTCGCCAGAACGTTTTTTTTGAGCCCCTGCCCCCCCACGAGTTTAGCCCTTTCCTTGTCGCTACAGGTACAGCGGTGGCCCTTTTCTTCCGGTCTGGGTGATAGTACGAGATCCCGTCTTCGCGTCCGACCTCCATGTGGCTAAATGATACACGGTGGCACACACTCGCGCCCCCTTCCTTTGTACGGCCTCGACCCGTTTTCCAGCTTCTCCCCTGATACGTAGTTTTTTTTTTTTTGTGACCAGCGCGGGCCGGTTTTTTTCTTTTTTGGTCCGCTGGGCAGAAGCAGAGATGCGGTTTTGTTTTTTTTTTTTGCTGCCGAGCTTTCCCGCTCTGATGATAACGCAGCAACTCCTCGCGGTCAGGAAGTTGGCAGCAGATGCCTCTTTCTCTCAAAACCTTCCACTCCCTAACTCGCGTTTTGTTGTCAGGTCACTACAATACTCTCCTACGAGGCGCGGCTCAGTCCTTCCCCCCCCCTTTCGATCTCGAAAAAAACGTTTTACGATAAGAGCGCCTCAGTCTTTTGTTTTTTCTTCCTTATCAACCAGTCTCGAATCGTGTCTTTTCGTTTTGAACTCCGCCCCCCTAATACTAAGGTTCCGGTCCGATCCTTTTTTTCCTTTCTCCAGTTGGCGCAGGCCCGACGAAATAGCGCAGCCTTTTTTCCTACTCCCCTAGAGGATAGAAGGACTTTTGAGCCTTTTAAGCGCGGCTCCCTAGGCCTTCCTCTTTCTACTGCGACTACCCGATTTTTTCTCTATCGACTCCGCGATGTCTCCCGACAGCCTTCTCGACAAACCCTTCCCCCCTGACGCCTCGCACCATCTTCCAATAGTGTCCTTTTTCTCACCAGCGGATCGGACCCCGGCCTTCTTTTGTCTTCTGGCTGTAAACAGGAGAAGTTCGTTTCTCCTCGTCGACGAAGTATCTACACGGTCAGGCCGGCCCCTTTCCGGCGCAGCGGAGTAGGTTGCCGATCGCGCACAGTTTTCGATCTGGGCCGCGGCCGTAGCGAATACGGTCTTTGCAAACACAGCGTCATCCTTTTTGTTCAGCGGCTTCCCTTCCGTTCTCAACGAAGCTTTTGAAAAGTGGTGCCGAAGTTTCCTCCCCTTTTTTCTTTTCACTTGCCCCTTTGAAGTGGGTTTCAGACTCTTTTGCGCCACTGCCCCCTGACGCGTTGAAGAAGCCCGTTTCCTTTCTTCAAGCGAATTAGCTTTTCCGATGAGATCGGACTCTTCCCTTAGTACTCCGCGCAGCGGTTTCGGCCGAGGTCTTTCTTAGACCGGCTCTCCTTCGCGGACGCCATCTCCCGTTGGCCTCAGGACTTCGATCTTGCTGGTTGGGAAACCTTGGCGGGGTTTGCCCGTCCCCCCCCCTCGTGGTTGTTGGTAGTCTACGTGACGACATGCTTCCACGGCTTCGAGAGCGACGTACTGGTTTGGTCAGTGACGGTGCAGTCTTTCCCCTCAGGCGGAGCCTCCCCCTTTTCCTCCTCTCCCCTTTTCTCTATCTTCCAGATCGCGGCTCCGACTGAGGGAACTCACTGAGCACTGACCCCACGGGGCCGGTTTCTTCCTTACGTCGCTCTCTCGAAGTTTCCCCGCGCTGGGAGTCCCCACAACCCCGGCTTGTGCGTTTGTTCGCAACCCAGCAAAGCTCGACTCACGGTTTCCCAACCCTCCCCCCCCGCCGACGTCCTGAGGCCAACGTTTGCCATCTGTGGCGTATTTTTCCGTCTTCCAGACCACGCTCGTTCCCTTTCCGCTGGCTCATACGCCCGTGCGCATTCGATCTCCCCTTGGTTGCGGGACGACCTCCAGTCGACAACCTGCTTCTTCACCGCGGCCTTTTTTCAGTGGCTAGCAAACTTCCGTTTGGCCCCCACGTCAAAGTAGGCCTGCCCCACTCACTTCGGATGCGCCCCCCTTCAAGAACCGGTTTTTTTTTTGAGAGTCGTTTTTCTCTCGCAGCACGCGTACCCCCCCCACCTGATCTGCACCGGAAGGCGACCCTTTTTTTGTGTTTGGAACTTTCTTCAGATAATGGCGCATTTTTTCTTTCTTCCCGCTCGTTTTCGAGATATTCGAACTCTCCCAAAAATTCGGAAGAATAAGCCTTCCTTTTTCCCCGGACTGACAGTCTGGGCGTCACCGCACGTTTCCTTTCGTTCTACGACGTGGTTACAATTCCTGCTGCGCCTGGTACAGTCCCTCCCCCGTGGCCGATCAGCTGGTCGGCTTGCTCCCCCCTTCTCGAGGAAACTATTTTCGTCCTTTTTTTTTCTCTCCTTCTGTCGGGTAGACGGTCGCGGTCTTTTTTCGTACGCAGGAAACTTCCCTTGTAAGTCGCAGAGGCTCTGCTTTCCTTCCGACCGGTGTTTTTCTACAAGCGGCAGTCGCTCTTCGTTTTTTCAGCCGCTTAGATATTCGTCTTTCTGCTTTAGCCCCCCCTCTTCCCACCCTTCTTAACAGACATTTGTGCTGTGGATGAGTATTCGTGGTCCCGGATTCCCGATCTAGGCCTTTTTCCTACCACACAACAGTCAAACGACTGGCCGTCTGATAGTTGCAGGCAGCGAAACTCGTTGGTGGAGAGATCAGCCTGTGGCCTTTTTGCTTTACTTGAGACAGACTCTTTCCCTCCCCCGGTGGCGAGTAATTGGATCCCCCTCCCCCCCCCCCACCCTCAGGGAGGAGACAGTTGCAGAGCAATCTCCTCTCTTCCGCACAAGTCGTCCCTTGCCGGTATTGCGGAGGGGAGTCTTCTCTAGAGCAGAAAGCTAGAAGCCCCCCTCTCCCTCGGCTTCTTCACCAGGCTTCCCCACCCCAACCGGCGCGCTTTTTCCCCCCGCACGACCCCCCCCTCCCTAGCCTACGGACTCTCTCTTCCACCTGTTCGATGACGACAACTCCCGCCTCGAGTTGCACGGTGGGCGCGAGTGTGTGGCCACCTTCTGGTAACGCCACAGGCTTTTCCCGCAATGTCTTTCTTTTACTGGACGATCACAGACAGGACTCCCCGAAAGGGACCTCCAAGGGCAACCCTTTCCCAAGGACAAGGGAAGATGGCGTCCCCCTTTCTTGATCCCCTGCCGGCCTTTTCCTTCCTTTCCGTGCACCATGTCGGCTACCCCCCCTTCACCCCTCTCCCCGGAAACGAAGGAGAGCCCAATGCAATGATCAGCTTTTTCGCGAGCAGGAAAACGAACGCCCCTCTTACGCTTCAGCCAGACACTTTTTTTTCCTGAGCGTCCTCTCTCCTTTGCCCCGGTTCACGCTGTCGTCCCAACCTTTTGCACCTGTCCGAGTTCGAAGGTTTTCCGACGCGGACCTGAGCTTTCCCCTATATCAGTCTTAATCTGTCTTTTTTTTGTCCGCAACCGACAGATCTTACTTCCTTTTCGGTACTTCTCTCCTCTTCGGCCATCAGCGGGCGAGGATGGCATACTTATACCCGTTTTTGTAGAGCGCAGTGCCCCCCCTCCCCCACCCTTCTCACGAGCAACTTTTTTTTCCCCGATTAAAGAAAACAGGCTTCCCCGTGCTTTCCGCCGGGCCGATTAACCCCCCCTAAACCCTTCTTAGCGTGGTGACCTCAAATGAGCAAAAGCTGCCCCCAAGTTCTCACTAATGCAGACCGGACTAAACTCTTTTCCCTTTTTTTTCCTCTTCCAAAGAAGTCATGAGGACAAACCTTCCTCCTTCCCCCCTCCGCTTTTTTTACACTCGGTAGGGAATGCCATTTCCAGCCTCCCCCTCCCCTCTCCCAAGCCGAGATTCTCTCCGTTGTTGTTGTTGAGAGTCTCCTCCTTTCTTCTTTTATCGGACCAGGCGTGGCTTCTCCTTTTCTCGGTAACCAATATTCGCCGGCTTCCCCCCTTTTTTTTTCCTCCGTTTCTTCTTTGATCTTTTCACGAATCACCGTTGCTGCCGGTTTCTTGCTCCTTGGAGGCAGATGGTTCCGGTTTTTTTTCGTCACCAAGCTCCTTCTTTTTTTTTCGGCCCGCGTCTCCTTTGCTTTATTCGGTAGCGGAGGGCTCGTTTTTCTCCCCTCTTTCTTCGCTCTAAACCTTGGCGATAAATATTGGCCCCCCGGCGTCTTTCTTTCCGCCGCCCCGAGATGTACGCGCGATTTTTTTCCTTTTCTTCCCGAAGCTCCCTTTTTGAGAATGACGATTCTCCTTAGAAGGAAAAGCCCGGATCAGGTCCCTGTACGGCCACCTTCGGAGGAGTAGACTTTTTTTCTTCAGAGTAGAGGGTCGCCTCCTTCTGCTATGCTCTACGGCGGGATGGTTCTCCTTTTTTTCCTTGTCCTGATCGCGCCGCCTCTGACCAATCAAACAGTTCTGCTCATTGCTCGCCCCTCGTTCCGGTCCCTTTCGGGAGTTATTTGTGCCCGCTGGCGCAAGAATTCCTCTAAGATTTTGGATACCCTGCTCCTCCCCCCTTCTCCTTTTCTTGAGTACATAAGCGGGTGGCCTTATTCTTGTTTTTTTCTTCCGGCTGTGATCGTCCCTTTCCCCCTGCCGGTGGCTTTCCCGTTCCCCCCTCCGACGCACCTTTTTTCCCTTGCCGTGTCGGCCTCCCCCTTTTCGACCCTGTCAGCTTCTTCGACCTCAGGAGGATTCCCGACTGGCGTGCTTGGTTTTTCCTTCAGGGTGGTGCTCTGGGCCTTTCATTGACGCCGGGGAAGACTTTTCTTTCTTTAGGCTAGCAGGCGCTCTCTCTTTTCCCCCGGCCCCAGAGCAGAAGTGAAGCTTTCTTTTTTTTTTTTTTTTTTTTTTGTTTTTTTTTTTTTTTTGCTTTTTTGACTTTGGATATCGGCAACTTTCTCTTTTGTGTTCCTGTACAATCCCCTTCCTCTTCCTTTTCCCTCGATGGCGAGGATACAGGTACAAGCCTTCCCCTTTCTCTCCCTCCCAACCAAAGGAGACGCGCGGTCGGAAATCTCAGACCGCAGAACTTTTGGTCTTATTAAACGTAATAGCAATTTTCCTTCTCACGCCGCCACTCCCTTTTCCCCCCTCTTTCTCCGGTCCGAGTTCCTTTTCCCTTTTCTTGGTCCGGGGAAGCGGCAGCCGCCCCTTCGAAATTTCTTGGCTACTACAGCCCTCTCCTTCCTTCTGCTTGTAGCCTCGAAGACGTTCCCCTTCCCTCCCTTTGTAGGCCTCCTCCTTCCTTCTAGCCGAGTCCGATCCCCCTTCTTTCCTTCTCGCTACGAGAAAGCAAACTCCAGCCTTGCTAGAAAACTTTTTCCTTCGCAATAGACAAATTCTTTCCCCCCCTCTCTCTCCAGGTTTCGCCGTTTTCCTCCCCCTCTTTCCGGCAGGGGCGTTTGATTTCTTTTTCCCCTTTGCGAGTGTCTCGTAGTAGACGAATTTTACGCCCCGTTTCCCTTTTCCCTTTTTTACACGGTCAGGCCGAAACACACGCCCCCTCTCTTCGGAGTCTTCTCAGTGCGCGATTTCCCCTCTCCGATATAGGAGCTTATTCTGGCCCGTCGCGTGCCCCCCCCCTATATAAGGTTTCATCCCCTTTCTCGTCTTACCACCCTTCCCTTTTTCCCCCAAGGCTCACAAAGTCGCCCTTTTCTTCAGTTTCGACAGCCGTCTTCCCCTGCCCCCTTTACGGGGCCCTCCTTTTCTCGCCACTGCAAAGTTGTTCTCCTCCGCGTTGGCATCCTCTTGGCGAAGCGAATTCGAACGGTCTTCCCTACTCCCGATTGAGATCGTCTTCACGGCGGAGCCTTTCGCAGATTCCTCTCCTCCCCGTGGCGAGAACGTTTCGTTCCCCCCCCCCCTCTTTCCCCGGAGAAGTTTTCCTTCTGTACTGCTGGTTGGGACCTTCCTTTCCCATTGGCGGGGTTTTTCGCCCTCCCTTTTTTCTTTGTCTTTCCTTCCGTGGCTTGAAACCCCCTCCCTCCTCTAGCGACGTCTTCCTCTCTTTTTTCACCAGCAAAGTGTGGTCCCTGAGTTCACCTCAGGCGTTTCCATCTCTTTCCTCCTCTCTCTCCCCCCCAGAGATCTTCAAGTAGATTTTCTTTCCCTCCGCTGCCGCCCTCCCGGCAGGGTTCGACGTGCTTCCTTCCTCTGATCCGGTTTCAAGAAGACTGTTTCCTTTCCTCCCACAACCACTTTTTTTTTTCAAACAAGCACAGCTTGGACCCACTCCCCAACCCGCTTTTTCCCTCCTCATGAGGACAAAGGCGCCTCCCTTTTGCGTCCCGGCGACTTTCCGCACCGTTCCCTCTCGGCGACCTTTCAATAAGCAAGTGATCTTTCTTCCTCGGCTTGTTTTCTTTCGAATTACGATTCGCCGGCCTTTTCCCCTTTCTTCTTCAACGCGTGGTAGACCCAATTTGTTTTTTTTTCTCCCCCGCGTCGTGCCCCCCCCTTCCCAGGAAACCCCCTTCCCTTCTTTTGCGAAACTTCTCCCTCCCAGAAAAAGGGCACGACTGTTTCTTTTTCATTTTTCAGCCAGCGTCCCCCCACGATTTCCCCCCTTGATGGAGATCCTTTTTGTAAAGCGAAGTATTCCTTTGTCTTCCTATCTCTTTCTTCTCCTCTTTCTTGCAATAAGTAGGCCTTTCCTTGATGTTGCCTGCCTGCACCGGCTTCCACCCCTTTTCTTATATTTTTTTTCTCTCGCTGCGCGGTTAAAGCCCTCCCCACCCCTTCTGTTCCTCCCTTTCTGGCCGGCGAAAAAGATTTTTCCCCCCTTTTTGCCCGATGTTGCGATTTTTTTTTTTGGTTTTCGTCTTTCTTGGTCGCGGAGTCGAAAGAAGGCCCCCTCTCTTCCGTTCTATGTCGCTTTTATTGAGGTGAGGAGTTCTTCGGTAGGAGCGTGATCCCTGCTACGAGGCCTTTTCCCTTCTCTAGGCTTAGTCAGACGCTTTTCCTGCGATGATTCCCCTCTTCCCCCTCTAAAAGAAAAATCTTTCCCCCTGATCGGCTGGAGCCGGAGTGGATCCCCTTTCTGGCCCGATTATAGGGATGGTTGATAACTCCCCCGAAAACTCTTTTGCTTTTTATCGTTGCCGGCCGAGAATTTTCTCCCCTCGATAGCACTGTGGAATTTTTTGACTGCCCCCTCTCCATCGTAGGGAAGGAACTTTTGGAGAGTACTTGAGGAAGACCCCCCCCCCCCCTCTTTTCTTAGGCAGTTTCACAGAGTAATAGATCCTTTAGTCACTCTCATTTGGATTCCCTTCTTGAGAAGCCAAATCTTCCCTTCCGCCGCAGATAGCAGCCCTTTTTTTCTTATGCCCCTTCTGGCCCTTCCAGAAAAGAGCACCCTCTGTTGGTCACAACCCGACAGACTTTCTTTTCCCTCCCTCTTCCGGTCACTAATCGAAGATGAAGGTATACATGTTCTTCCCCCAGTGCCTGTCCCTCTAATCCGAGTTTGGAGTGCGCTCTTCTCGGAAGAAACCAGTTGCCAGCTCGCTTGGATTCGGGACGATCCCCCCTTCCCTTACGGCACCACCTCCCTTTTTTTTCCCCACGCTGTAAATGTACTCCAAGGACCCCTTCTCCTTGCCGGGATCAAAAGCTTCGGCTTTGTAGCTGTCTCTCCCCCTTCCCCCCTTTCGAATACCTCCCCCTCCCAGATAAAAGGAAAACTTTTTTTTTTTTCGCCATATCCTACTGTGTCTTTCCCGGAGGCGCGAGCCTTCCCCCCTCCTCCGGCGACTCCTAACCTCTTCCCCTCTGCCTCCCTTGAAGGAGAGACAAAGCAGACCCCCCTTTTCTCATCTTTCGACCTTCCTGGTTTCCGACAGCAGGAACATGAGCCGTTCTTATGACGATTTTTCCGTCTCTTAATTCCTCCTTTTCTGTCCGCAACCCTTTTCCCTTAGCGCGGTAAGTATAGGTAATAGTGATCAGCTTTTTTTTTCTCCCCCTCGGTCCTCTGGATTCCACTCCAAGTGTAGAGAGAAGTAACCTCATCTTCCGAGAGCCCCATAAAGATTCTAAATTTATTCCGCGGGACATTTCTTTCCTCTTAATGAGCGTTTCCGAAAGAGCAACGGTTGTCTCCCCTCCCAGAAACGGAGTCCTTCAAGAAGGTTTTTCCTGTGAACACGCTCCCGTTCGTCTTTTTTTTTAAAGGCCCGCGGCGTCTTTTTTTTCAGGAGAGAACCTGGATCCAGCCCGCCTTCCGATCTAGAGGGATATCTCTATTTTCCCTTTTTCTTCCCGCTCTTTTCCTTTTTGCAGTCGGTCTCCAGGTTTTTAGGTAAACCCATCTTCGCCCTTTCCTTGGGAATAACAGGAATTATTTGATCTTTTTTTTTTGCACGTGCTCCGTGTCTTCTTTGTGCAGGTTCGGAGGAAACAGTGCTTTTCCGTTAGTGGGCTGGTCCGGCGCGTTTGTTCGGGATGTTATTCGGACCTTCCTTTCGTTGCTCGTTGATCCCTCTCTAAACGGGGCGCTCCCCAATCAGAGGCCACGATGTCCTCTTGCGATCACGATTTTACGATGCTTTCCTTTGCGGAACCCGAGCTCCTTTTCGATACTGAGATAGTTCAGGTTCTATCCTTCTCAGGTACGCGTCGGAACCTTTACTTCGACAGATCAAAAGGGGCTTTCCCCGTCAGTCTCTCGCGTCCCTTCTTCTGAGCGTTCGCCGTCGCGTCTTTCCTCTGATCGAGCAGAAGAGGCCTTCCCCATGATCGCCCTTTTATAGTCAGGGTTTCGGAGGTATAGACTTGTTTCCTCCAAATCGGCGACGTTGCGTTCTCACTTTTTCGTCCTTGTCTGGAGTACAGGTACCTCTTTTTCTTTTTAGTGGTGGACTCAGGGTCTTCTGCATAATCGCGCTGCCGACTGCCTGTTTTCCCCCGCTCACCGGTGGCCACCCTTTTTTCCTCGAGGACAGGCCCTTCTCCAACTTTTCTTAGGAGCTCCGTAGGACGTCTTCTTCCTTTTTAGTGCTGGTGGTGTCCTCGGGGCGGTAAGGTGGCAGCCGGGGTGCATACCCGCGCTGGCGGGCTGCGAGCTGGCGGCGCTCCCTTCCCGCCGCAAGGCGCGCGACTTTTTGCGTCTCCCTATTCTCTTCTGACCAGATCCTTTTTAACTAAAAGGCTCCCCGGGAGTTCATTCCCCTTTCCAGCTCCCCGGCCTTCGATCTCGTTCCGCGGCAACGATCAGACCCCCTCCAGCCCTTTAGCGGGTGGTCGTCACTTATCAACCGTCTTCCTTCAAGCCGCCACTCCATACTCTCCCCGATCGTCCAGTACGATGGCGTTTATTTGGCAGTAGCAGCTCCGTCGCGCCCTGCTGACGACGCCTAGAGATCCTTGTACTCTTGTATCTAGAAGCCCTCCTCCAGAACGGTAGGATTCTCTTCCTGCGGACTATCCCTCCTTCGGATCCTTCGTAGATCCGCGTACCCCTCCCTCCCTGAAACCAGAAGCATCCTGTCCAATAGTGTACGCGATTAATGTTTCTCCTTTTCTAGCTTCTCTGCCCCGGCCGGGGGTTGATCTGGTCTCCGTCTCCGCCTTCAGTATACTCTTTCTTCCCGACAGCCGCCTTCTCCTTCCTTTGCCTACTTGAGTGAAAGTTTCTCCAGAGAGAGATAGGTACTCAATGCGACGTATCGTTTTTCTCCCCTTCCTTTGACAAAAAAAGATTCTTGGTTAGAGGATGAAATTGCCGTCCCCTGAAGTCCCACAGTCCTGCTCCTTTTCGTCCCCCCTCCTCTTTTTTCCTGCCTTTTTCTTCAGCAAAATGCAAAACGTTGTTCTCCTTTTTTCCTCCGCAACTGGTGTCCCCCGCAGAATGAGAACCTCCGCAAAAGAGCTGAGATCGAAGCTCTTTTTTTTCCCTTCAGAGTTTCTTTTTTTTTTTAAGGCCCCGTCTCCGGAAGCCCCCCTAAGGAAGTAGATCCTTTCCTTTTTTTACCCCCCTTTGAAGTCCTTGACTCCCTACGTTTTTTGTAGAACGACAGGCGCTTTTTCCCAACCGGATTCGACCCTCACGTGAGAAAAATTCCTTTACTCCGCGTGGAGTTCCCTCAGCGG
>Ga0179593_1513159_pt1 | contig 12776 bp, 14 predicted proteins | sample CZODoug2_1_08_16_FD_185931 | JGI IMG/M metagenome (GOLD analysis project Ga0179593, IMG submission 185931) | Vadose zone soil fungal communities from Angelo Coast Range Reserve, California, USA - CZODoug2_1_08_16fungal (PacBio error correction) | ecosystem: Environmental > Terrestrial > Soil >... | reverse complement strand
CCTTCTTCTTTTTTCCCCCCGGTCCTTTTCCCCTCTTGAATGCCCCCCGAGCATGTGAGTTATTCTTTTTTTGCCTTTCGTTTCAAATCAATGAACACCCCCCCCCCCCCCCCCTCCTTTTGACGATGATCCTCGGTGGGTCTTACACAAGTTCGTATTATCTCACCTTTTTGTTCGCTTACATTCTTTGTATTCAACCTTGACGGTAAGTTTTCCTTCTGAGTTTTTCCTAGAATGAGTCGACAGGTTTCCCCCTTGAAAAGTTTGTTAAACTCTCAATGCTTTTTTAGACTTTTAGAGGCGAGTCTCGCTAAGAGCCTTTGGATGGTTCTCTTGGATGTGGTCTTTGATCTCCTCCTTTATTTTTCAGGATCAATCCCCCCCTGATGTCATTTTCCACATTGAATCTTTATTCCTTTCCGGTGAGTCCCCCCAATTCCCCCTTTTTCGTGACCCCGGCTCCTCCAAGGATTAGTTCTTCTCATTGATTTCGGCATCGGTATGTGTATTCCTTCCCTCGTCCAATTTTCTTTTAGTTATCCCCCAGACGGTCCCTTACGGTTTTTGGACTTGGACACACTAACGCTCTTCCCTTTTTTATATTTCTTTAGTCTTCCCAAGACACTTCGTCGAGATTGGCCCCCTTGCACCCCCCTAGATAGTTTTTTCTTTTTTTCGCCACCGACCCTGTTTCTAAGGTTCTCTTCAAAAAGCAATCTTTTCTCCCCGGTCCTGCTCCTTTGAACCTCCCCGGCGTCCAAATCCATTGAACCTCCTACGTGCCTCTAGCTTCACCTACTTCCTCAGAATTCGATTCCTTTCCATTCCCTTAATTTATGGTTTTGGGAGCGGCTTTCTCTGTCTCCATAACAGGAAATTGCTTTCCCAAATTTTCCCCTCCCCCGAACCCCTTTTCGACCTTCTATTCCCACTTGCTCACCCTGGTGTAACCGTTTTGCAGTCTTGACTTAAGAGTTCGTCTTCATCCCCAGTAGCGCCTTGAACCTGTGACCCTGACGTAAAGTTTCCCCCGTTCTTTCCTGGGTCTCTGCTAAGGGAGAAACCTACTCCCCCCCAACTTGAAAACCTGAGGCTTTTTAACCCTCAGGAGGTAACCCCTTCATTTTTTTTCATTGGAAGTTACCCTTAATGTATCTGAGGGTTAGGCTCCCTAAAGATATCCTTTTTCTTCGAGCGCGTTGGGTCTTCCCCCGATTCATTGTTTCTAAACTTCCGAACCTCGAGTTCTTCCCCCTCCTTATTCCAAAAAGTTCTTCCGCCCCTGAGTGTTTCTTCTCTTGAAGGTGTCCCCCCTTCAGGGCGCAAAGTGTTTTTCATTTGAAATCCCCTATGAGCCCTCCCTACTCCTCCTGTTTTTGAGTTTGCTTTCCTCATTTCCTGGTCTGGCCCCCCTCCCTTTGAAGCCAAATCTTCTATTTGTGGACTTTCACCGACCTCCTGCCCTAGCCCCGTGTCCTTTATCCCCCCGGGCGGTGCTTTTGTCATGACCCCCCCTTTGGGCAAATTTTCTTGCAGAGCTCCCTCAGTTTCTTGACTTTTTTTTTATGCCTCCCCGACTTCGCACCCCCCCAAACTCAAGACGAAACAATTCTTATACCCCTGCCTGACCCTTTGGGATTGCCAATCGTAACCCGACTCCCTCAGAATTTTTACCCTCTGTGTTGAAGGAGTGGCCCTAATTGGTCTTCAATTTTCCCCCCCCTCCGTTTCCGGGAGAGGGGGTCAGTCATCAGAAGACCTTTTCCCGAACCCTTTACGTCTAGGTGAAAACTAGTTCTTTTGTTGAGAGGGAGCTGGAAAAAAACCTTTTTTTTCATCCGCAACACCCCTCTGGAAATTCTCAGGTTCCTTTTTGGAAGTTTAATTTTTTTTTTTCAGACCGTCCAGGTCACCCCACACCAACCCCCCCCCCCCCCCCCCCCCCAACACCCCCTCCCCCAGCCCCCCCCAAACCCCCCCCCACCCCCCCCCCCTTTTGGGGTTTCCAAGGAACGTTGAATCCCACTCTTTTTGTAAGAGGTTTCCCTCGTTATCCGGAGTGAACGATGCTCTCTTATCGAACCTTTTCTTTGTCCTACCCTTCTTTACTCGCATTCTCTCTGCCTTTTTTCTTCGTTTCCCCGCACCCCCCCCCCCCCCCCCCTGTGAACTATCTTCGACCGAATCTTCTTGCAACTAATCCCCCAAACTAGCGCTATATGCCTTCTCAGCCCCCCTTTGTTTTCCTTCAACTTCCCCAAGAGTCCCTTTCGTTCTCCCCCCAACCAGTTTGCTCCCCAGAGGACCCCTCTTGTACGCTTTTGTTCTTAACCTTTCTTTATAGCCATATAACCCCCCCCTTCCTCCTTCTAAGTTTCACCCTTTTCCCTCGCTCACCCCCCTTGATCCGTTTTTGTATAGCCTTTGACAGTATAAGAGTCTCTTTTCAATTCCCTCCCCCCGAAAACTTTGGCGGGTCCCTTGCTTGAAATTCTTCCCCTCCGACGCCAGATTAACATCTTTTCCCCCCCCCCCCTGTGGTGCGTAGTCCCCCCCCCTTTACAGCTTCTTTTCTCAGGACTCCTTTCTCCCCAGCTCTTTGATCCCCTCCTTTGTGCTCCGTTTTTACCCAGTAACACTGTTTTAAAGTATAAATTATGATTCTTCTAATCTCCCGCCCTCCTCTCAACTTCCCCCCTCCAAATCACTAGCCAGTGTTCCTTTTTAACCCCCCTTTTTTCTTGTCTTTGTCTTTTTTCTACAATCTTATGCTTTCTTTCAAGACTTTCCCCGTTCCCTTCCCCCCCCCCAAGCTGCGTAAATGCTCATTGTAAGTCGCTTCAATTCTTCCTTTATTTCCCCAGATTCCCTCAATTCTGCTGGAGTTTTTCCCGCGGACCCTCATAGCCCCCCTTTTTCATTTCCCTTCCTCCACTAGCGTATTTCTGGGCCCCCCCTTAAAAACCCATTCCCCTTGCTACTATTTCTTTGGACTTCGAATGAATTGAACTTCCCCCTAGATTTTCTGTCCCCAATGTTCACCTGCAAGCCCTTTAGATCTTTGATTTATCCATTTCCCCCCCCCATACAAGGATCCCTCTTTTGCCCTCTTCTTTTTTTCTTGTTTTACTTCACCTACCGAGGCTCTCCCGCTTTCTCTTCTATTCTCCCCTTGATTTTTCCCGTAATCTTACAAATTTCCCTGCTATTTCGCTTTTTTCTCCTTTGTTTTGAGTTTTCCGCATGGACCGTTGGTGACCATTTAAGGGTCTTTTAAATTCCCCGTTTGCGAACCCCCTCTTTTCTTCGATTTATCAACATTCCCCGACCTATTTACCGTAGACCTCTTTTTCCAGGTGGTTGTTTTTTTCCTCCCCTCACTTTCTTCCCTTTTTTTTAAGGCTTTTTCCCAGGGGTCCCTTTTGATGCGGCCCCCTCTTTTTTACCGATAGGCTTCACCCCCTTGAGAACTCCCAATTCCCCCCCATATCCTTGAAACGTTTCCTTTTGAGGTCTTTTTTCAAGGCCACTAACTCTCCTGAAGGTCTTTTTGACCTCTTTTTCCCTCTCCAAGCCCCCCCTTAAACCCACTCAGATTCTTCCCCCCCCCCCAATTAGGGAGTTTTCCCCGTAAGCTCTTTTCGCAGGTCCCCCCCCCCCCCTTTGATGACCCTTTTCAGTCCGGCTTTATTTTATACGTGTACCTCTTTTCTTGCTACAATCCACTCCTTCAGATTTTCGATTCCTCTTGGATCCCTCGATGGTCTTTTTTTTTTTGTGTTCCTTGTTTTACAGGGCTCTTCTTCAGCTCTGAACTGCATGTGAAATTTTCTTCCCGCTTTATGCTAGCTTCCCCTCAAAGGCAACTTTTTTTCCGGACCCATGTCTCTGGGTCCCATTCCTTTTCCCGAAGGGGTCCTCCTTCCCCAAGCTTGTCCCTCCCCCTCTGGGCTTCCCTGAGCCACTTCCCCTGAAGTTTCCTTCGGCACCGTCGACCCTAATCCCCTCTCCCACCTTGAAATTGTTTTCCCCTGGATGGCTTTTTCGCGGCTTTCCCCAAAGAGATTTTGTCTGATCCCCCCTTCAAAGTGTGGCCTCGGCCCTTTTGTCACCCGTGATGGCCCCGCACCGGTTTTTTCCCCCAAGTTTCCTGATTTGCCCCTTTACGTTCCCCCGGATTCCCCCCCTTTTCTTTCCGTTGTAATCCCCTTAACGTTACCCCTTTTATGTGTCGAGGTTTTTTTTTCGATTTTTGCTTCTTTTTCTTGGTTTCCCTCCAGATTCCTTAGCGTGTAGGTTGCCCACCCCCTATTCCTCCTTCAGGACTGATTTCCTTTGGTTCATTAGAGATCTTGACTTTTTCAGTCCATCTTTGACTTTCCCCCTAGCTGTTTTTTCCCCCCAACTGCCCCCCCTTTTATATATTCTCTTTTTCCCCCGCCTTTTTGTTTGACTTTCCCCTCAGTCCTTTGATGATGGCCTCTCTATTTCTTTGAATGTCCTTCCCCCCGTCTAGAAGAATACCCCTATCCCCCTGGACGTTGAAGTGCCGGCCCCCCCAGAGCCCCCTCTCCAGACTTCTTCTACTTTTTGGTCTTTTCCTTGTTGCAATTACCCACTCCCACTTTAAATCTCCACAACGCTTGCCCCCCCCCGAGATCCCCCGTTTTCATTACTGGTTGCGGCCCCCCCTAAAGAACGTTCCGAATTTTTTTTGGTCCACTTTGCCCCAGACCCCACAGTTTTTTTTCCAATGGGCATCTTTTTCAAGGTGCTTGCCCCTCATTTTCAGAGATTGCCTCCCAGGTGGAAGGACTCATAATTGATTTTTTTCATCCGAATCATTAAGGTTCCCTCCTTGCTTTTTCCCCTCTAAGTCAGTCTCACCCGGTGTACTCTTCCTTTCCAGTTTTCTGTCTTCATTTTTTTCTTCCAGACTTTCCCCTGTTGGGATTTCCCCCCCCTGGCCACTCCTCCTACTAGCACTCTTTTTAAGGACTCCCCTCCTTCCCACAATTTTCTTTTTTTTAAATCTACCCCAAGCCCCCTTTTCTCTTCGGTACCCCTTCCCCCCGGTGTCCCTTTTGAGCGCCATAAAGCCCCCTTGCATAAATTATCTCCCCCTCGAGATTTTTTCTCTAGGGACGCACATTTCCAGGCGTCATTTACTCCTTACCAACATTTCCCCTTCCTTGACCCCCCCCCTTCAATCCTTACAAATTAACTAAGATTTCCTCCCGGACCGCGCTAGTTAATTCGTCTCCTTTTGGCAAAAAAGGTTGACGTTCAGGGAGTCCTCCCCCCTCTGTTGGGGTTTAGAACCTCCCCTTTTCAACTGTTTAGACTTGCCCCACGCCGCTACTAAGTCCCCCTTCGCACTAGTTTTCCGTTTCTTTTCCTTTTCCCCCCCCCCAGACCCCGGAGCATCTTCATGAAACCTTTTGACCTTTCCCTTTTCCCCTTTCAGGCGGTTGATAGGTCTCCCAAGAAACCAGTGTCCCCCCCTGCTCCGAGTTAGTTTTCTTCAGATACTTTTTTCCGCAAAGTGGCCCTCCCAGTTAAACCCCAGAATTTTCAAATACTTCTCCTTCTAAATCCGTTTTCTTATTCCTCGGTTGATTTTATGATAACCCCCCTCCTTTTGTTTGTTCCTGATTCCCCCCCCATACTACGTGCAGGTACCCCCCTGATGATTTTGTCGGGCAAATTCCTGGCCGGTTCCTCCCGCCAGTGAGCTTTTCCCCAGTTCCACTCTTTTTATTCTTTAGCGCCCTTCCCCCCGACCCCTTCGTGAGTAAGTTTAATTAACCTTTCTTCAGTGCATTCCCCCACCTTCATTCGCGCTTAAAGCTTCACTGCTGTGACTCTCTCTCCCCCTCTCCTGGGATTTTCAGTAAAACTTGCTTTCCTTTCCCCAAGTTATGACTTTTTCGTACTTGCCGGAACTTCCAACCCCCCTCCTCCTCTTTCCAAAGATCCCCTATCCTTTCTTTTTCCACATTAGACCCCCTTCCTATTCCTATCCTTTTTTTCCGGAGATGTTATTTCTTTTCCAATACGATCTTTTCAAAGCTTTTTCATAGTCCCTAAACCCTTTTTATCCCACGAACGCTGTCTCCCCTAAATTGAAAGTCTTTTCCTTTTATACTCCCAAGGAGCCTCCATGCCGACAGGTTCTAACAGCTTTTTCTTTTTTTCCTGAACTTCATTTCCCGAGGCTTTTACTTTTTTCGCCCTACTCGTGAATCTTTCTTGAAGTTGTCAGACCCATTTCCGGTTAACTCCCCTCTCAATTTTTTTCTCTGAATTTTTAGTTCTCTCGGTCGTGAGCCTCTCCGTTTTTTCCCCCTTTTTTGTGTAGTTGAATTTTCTCTTCTGACCCCTTGATCCCTCGGACTTTTCCTTTCATGTTTGTCCCTCATCCCGTATTTTTGGCTTCCCCACGAGTGGTTCACCCCTTTCATTTTTTTTTCATTTTCTTTACTCTCGAAAAACCCAGTATCCGTGGCCTTTCCCCCCCTGGGATCACTGTTCCTGCCGTCCCTTTTATTTTTTTTAATTCGACTCTCCGTTAGCTTTCTCAGTAAACCCCAAAGGGGCGATAGGCTTTACGGATTTCTCTTTGTTCCCGTTCCTCCCCAAACCCTTCCCTCTGAGTGACGGTCCCACCGTCTTCCTGCTTTAGAGAGCTTTTTTCAAGCGCCCCTTTTACCAGCACAAAAACATCCATCCCGTTGCGCCCCCGGCCGGCCCGCCTCCCAAAGCTTTTTTGGTTGTCGAACGTAGCCCCGCCGTTGGTTCGTCATTTCTCTCCATCGATCCCTTCTGCACTTAAAATGCCGTCCGGCTTCGGACGGCACACCCTAAGCGGCTTCCCCCCCGGCGCTTTTCCCCTGCGGTTGTTCCTTTTGTGTGTTTTCCCTGAAATTTGACCTCCCGACCTCTTTTATTATACCTCCCCCCCCACGTCTCTCATGTTCTGTTCCTGGCACACCTCCCCGATTCTCAGTTAGTTAGTTTTTTTTCCATGCGGTTCCTCATGTGGATTCCTGTTTATCGCTTTCCCTCTTTTTTCGACTGTCCCAACCGAATGCCAAAGCGACGCCGCGTTTCCCCTTCCCAAACCTTTCTTTCCAAAATTCCCTTCCCCCCCCTTCCAAGTCTCCCCCCTTAAACTTCCTTGCTCCCCTTCCCCGTTTTGACAACAATTTCTTTGGACCCTTTCGCTCGGATCTCATACAACTCTTCTCTTGAACGGAACTTCCAAGGCCCACGTTTAAGATTTCTTCATTTTTTTTTGAACTCCCAATTTTTTCCCTAGTCCCCGGCTTTCTCTTTTTACAGAGGCTGTATTCCCCATAAAATTTTTTCAGTGTATGCCCAGTCAAATCTTTCTCCCTTATTTGTGAGTGGTCTCTTTTTGGTCCCCCCCTCTATTGTTATTGTTCTATCCTCTCTTACACGACGACTCTTGCCATCTGGGCTTTCTCCGCCCCCCGCCACTTTTTTTAGTCTCCTGTCCCCCCTTTGCTTCGCCTCTTCTCCGTCTCTAACGGCCCCCCCAGTCCCCTTTGGATATCCTTCTGCTGTGTTCCCCCCCCCTCATGCCTCTCTTCCCTCTATCTCCTTTCTCATCCTTTTTTTTGGGATGACCCCGCGCATTTTTTCTTTCCCCCAGAAATTTGGTCCCAACTTTGATTGCTTCTTCCCAAGTCTTCTATCAGCACTACTTGCACCCCTTTTTGGTTTTCCTTCTCGTCACAAGTGACTTTTTTTGAACCACGTCTTGAGAAATCGCTCCTACATCGTTTGAATGTTTCTTTTTCTGTCCCCCTTACATCCCCCCCCCTTTCCAGGTTTCGCAACCCACCCCGCCCCCCCCTCCAAGCGATTAAGGAGATAGTTTCTTACACCCAATCACTTTATTCTCCCCCCCGTTTTTATTCCCCGCAGCCACTCCCTCATCGCACGCTTCAAAATGATGGCTTGCCATCCTTTGACCCCTCTGATCCCCCACGTTTGTAAGTTTCTTTCCTACGTACGGCTGATTTCTTTGAGACGACATCCTCCCAAATCACGTATATTTCCAACTTCTCTGTTTTGTCAATTTTTTTGATGTTTTTCCCTTTGGCCCCTGCTTTTTTGAACCTTTTCAAGTCCCCCTGACATCCTTTTCCTTCTGTTTCTCCAGGGCCGCGGCTTTTCCACCCGCGTGTTACTGCCGGTGCGTCTCCAAACCTGAACCCCTTTTTTCCCTTACCCTTCCCTGTTTCCCTTTGCTTCCCCAGTCTCGGTCCAATATCCATCCCCGTATTGCTTTTCTGTTCAACTGTAAACTTTTTTTTTTAACCCTTTCCCTTCCTCCCCTAGCACCTTCGGATTTATTGTTACGTGTGGCGTTTTCCCTTCTTGAATCTGCGCCTCCGTAAATGGCCATTTGTTTTATTTCCTAATCCCGCTTTTCCTTTGCGAACAGCCATCTTTTGTTCCCTTTCGCTTCGCTTGTCCTACTTTGTTTCCGTGCCTTGGCTCCCGATCTCGCCGCCGATTTCTCTTCCAAGATCACCGTCGCATAGATGAGGTCAGTTGTTTCCTCATTTAACAACCACCTGACCTCCGTTAATTTTTTTTCTTAGCCAGTCTTTTTGGATTTACTACACGATCAGCGTGCCCTGATCGTATGACACAAAACCCCTTTGGCCGCGGACGACCCTTTGAGCCAAAACAAGGTGCTCGCCTTCTAATTTTTCGTACAGCCAATTTAATAACTTTTCTTCACCCTTTGGTGAAACGCCTTAGAGTCTTCGCCCCTTTTTGAAGCCCTAGTTTCTTGGAAGAAGCTTTTTTTTTCCAACTCTGTTCCTTTCCCCAAAAGTTGTTTGACTGGAATTTATCCATTCCAAGACCTCCCTCGGGAATGGTCAAAGACCCCCTAATTCTGGGCTCTAGCCGCTCGTTTTCCTTTCAGGAGAACCTTGATTCCCCCCTGCTGTTAACCTGTAGCAAGAGACTGTTTTTCCGGTTACTTCCCCCTTTCCCCCCCCTTTCCTGTTAATATCTCCTTCACCAGTTTTCCCCCTAAGTTCCTTCACCATTAAGCCATTTAAAGGCACCCTTGACCTGAGTGAGGACTTGGGTTCTTTTCTTAACGCCCTCTGACTGAACGATTTTTGGAAAGGTCACCAGTTTTTTTCTTGGAGGCACCCCCTGTAATATATCACCAGTTCCGTAAGGAATTTCTTGGTTAAAAACCCCCCACCTACCCCTTTTTTTTCCCCTAGTTGTTGTTGTTGACTCTTTCCAGGACTGACCCCACCAACCCCCCCCAAACCACCCCACACCCCCCAAACCCCCCCCGAATTACACTCCTGGTCAATGAAACTTAATCTTAAGATAGTACTGCTTCCTTGAAACCCCTGGTTTATTCACCAATTTTGACCTACCTTCTTCCCCTGCTGTTGTCTACATTAACCCCCTGTAGGTACTAATGGTCCAAGAAGGACTTTAAGAGATTTGCCTTTGATGAAACGGCCAAGTAGAGGCTGGTACCGGCCATGCACCTGTTGTCCTTCTTTTACTACGTTACGGCGCCGCCTTCAAACGGTTTCAAGTTGATCACTGACGTAACAAGTCCCCTCCTTTAAAGTTTCTCCCTTCTCGTTATTTTCCCGGTTTTTTGACCTGGACCGTGGCTTTTGGGATTATCACTTCCGCCCCTCAACTTTCGTTTACTTCCCTTTGAACTCGTTCGATTGAACTTCTCTTTTTGGGCACGAAGCACTGTCCCCAAAAGTTGTTCACAATTGATTTCGGCATTCCAGTTCCTCAGTACAGGTGTTTCCCCTTAATTTGAGCGCCGGCCTTTTTTTCCTTGTTCCACCAGGATCGCGGTCCAGCTGAGCACTTCGTAAATCACTACCCATTAGAAGGCCCCCTTACTTCTTTAGGGTTTATGGGGGAACCTTACCCTTTCCCAGGCCAATGTCAGGTTGATCTTTCTTCCCTTTTCTTTACTTGCTGCTTTTTACTGCCCCCCATCCGGCGCCACCCCTTCCAAATCCCCTCCCTCCTCGACCCGCAGCTTGGCGCCCCGACCTCTCCCTTTTATGAGTGTCCTCTCAACAAATTCATTCCGCCTTTCAGATCATGGCCTCGTCCCTTCTTTAACTTGCCTACCTGACCCGGCCTTCCATCTGGTTCTGACTGTTTTCAGACCTCCCTGTAAGCCTCTTTTACTTTTTTTTAAGCTATGACCTTTCTTCCTCTCTCCTTGACCTGATTCCAAACTCGGCACTTTTTCCCTTTAATGGCCTTTTTCACGGCACCTGGCAAGGATAGCCCCCTCCTTCATGTCTAGTTCCGCCCCCCCCCCCTGAAAATTTTTTTGAGACATTTCATTCCGCTGACAATACACTAGTGCGCTGCCCCCCCCCCGTTGTTTGAAACCCCCCCCCCCCCTTAAGCGCCTTTTTTCTTGGGCCCCCCTTTTCCCCCATTGAATCTTTTGCAAAGTGACGGCAAAGTATTCCTGCTCAGGCAGCGCACTCACCATAAGTTAAGTCCTTTTAGGGCTGGAACCGCTGGCTGAGACCCAGATTCAGGCCGGGACGGAAATGCTCAACTTACCTTGCGCCCGCTCGGCCCTCGATTGTAGAAAATTTTTTCACCGCCCCCTCACGGCGGGCCTTAGAGTGCGGTTTTCCCCAAGCCACCGTTTCAAAGTGATTTCGGTAATGCTCCCTAAAGTGATACTTCGTAGGAGAGGTTTCTTGGCCTACGATTTCGATTCATTGAAATGGCTTTCCAATCAGGAATCACCTTATCTGTAAGATTACTGTCGTCACCCCCAAACCCCCCCACTTTCAAATCTGGAGATCCCGGTCAAACCCTCGGATCCTCGATCTTCCTCACGTACTTATTGTTTTCTTTGATCTTGAAAGTTCCCAGACACCCCTTGCCGCATGTTTCCTCGGCACTGAGCTGTGTGGCCCCTTTTGCAATCCAATCCTTCCTTCTATCCCCCGTTGGGTTGGTTCATACTGCATTCAGATCGGTCTTTGGTCCACGCAAGCCCAAGGAGTCCTTTTTTCCCCTTTTCTCGCGAAGAAGCACTACCTCCGAAAGCGGGGTGCAGTTTTTCCTCCCGTTCGGTGAACCCTGCCAGAGTCCCTCAGAAGCTCCCCCTCCTCTTTTGTTTCTGGTGATTCTTTTGAACAAGGGACCCGCAAGGAAATCGCACACCTCGAGGAGCCACCCCCTAACATCCCCTTTTTTTCCCCTAAGGGAGCTCCTGGCTTAGTTCTTAAAACTGAATCCACGTGGATTACGATTGGTTCACCCCGCAATAGTCACCCTCCCTCCTTTCTTTAGCTGTTTTTTGCTTCACTCAGCTTTCAGAGTTGCCGCACCATTAAACCGTGGTAATTTCCGTTACGTTCCTTTCTTTTTCAAGATCCGCCTTCCTTCCTTCATATGTAAAAAATTCTTTTGGTGTCCCGGTTCTCTGCTGAGAAAGGTTCGACTGTGCCCCCCTCCATTTTGCGTCCCTCTTCATTACGAAAGTTTCCTTTAAGGCTCTTCAGTTTCACAGGCCTGAGGCTTTTACCCCGGGAAACACTCTTATGGCATCGGTCCCTTCCTTTCGCCACATTTTTTCTTCCCCATCTCCATTCCATTTTATCCAGGCAAGAACGTACGTTGTGCCCCGCCCATTCCTCCAAGTGCAACCTTTTCATTCCTCTTCTTGAGGCATTCGCCTGTCCCAGAAACAATTTTTAAGCGGATGCTCCGCTCTCTTCCATCACACACACCAAAAGTATTCAGTCCCCTTCTGTTGACTCTGAATAAAGCTTCTGGCGTGTGCACGTTCTTGCCGGAATCTGCTTCTAGGTAATTCCTTTTCAACCTGCACTTCCCAAGATTCCAGTGCGACCCGCCCCCTCTGTTTTTTTGGTAGATGAACTAAGCTTGTACGAAATGTTTCTCCGTAGAGCATTTACCTCGCGACTCAGATCAAAGTCGCCAGAGTATGGGCAGGTGGCCATTTGAAATCCAGACAGTGGATAGAATCGGTAGTAATTTTCTGATAGCCAGCTCTTGTCTTTGATTGAAGTTGCCCTCCGTGACTCATTTTTTGGTGACGCTTCTTGATTCCAGGAATACTGCCGTCTTTCTCCACCTTCGTGAGCCCCTGTGCCTTTCCTAGATCCTTCTATTTTTTGCGATAAGCCATTTTTTTCTTTTCAATTTTATTAAACCCCCTGTGAAAGCAACCGTAGCTTCCCCCCGGAACGCTTTCCCCCACCGTTTTTCTTTTCATTATGAAGAGGTTCCAGCGAGTCATTGTCAGAGTTTGTGTGCCGGCCGGTTGGAGTTATCAACTTTATTTCCACGGACCCCTGATGGTCACTCACACGTCACTCGTAGCTCGCCGCACGTAATCAAACCGGAGTTCCCCCCTCCTCAGTGAGCACGTCCCTCGGAGGACGGTCCAATGTCCGATTAGGAAAGGCTCCCCCCAAGCGCCGTTCCCCATGGGTGAGGTGAATCCTGCAATTCCCTCCGGAATCCGCGTTTCAGTTCACCCCTCCGGCAAGCGAGTCAAGAGAAATCATGCTGTCTTTTGAGAGCCATTCTCCCCTGTCTTTTCCGTTATTAAGCTCAAGTATTTCTCCCCCCCAAAATTTCTGCGCTTTTCTCAAGGTTCACGGGTTTTTCCCATTGGAGGAACCTCTATCGTCAATTCGTTTCCCTTCCAAAGAGCGGTATTGCTGGGC
>Ga0179593_1651334_pt1 | contig 12777 bp, 9 predicted proteins | sample CZODoug2_1_08_16_FD_185931 | JGI IMG/M metagenome (GOLD analysis project Ga0179593, IMG submission 185931) | Vadose zone soil fungal communities from Angelo Coast Range Reserve, California, USA - CZODoug2_1_08_16fungal (PacBio error correction) | ecosystem: Environmental > Terrestrial > Soil >... | reverse complement strand
AGCCTCGACAATGCCCGAGACGCCCTCCTTCGGACTTGATTCACCCGGCTTCATTCCCTTCCGCATCCCCCCAGCTCTTTTCACTGATCTCGTGTGCGTACACTTTCCCTTTTGCCTGGATGTTGACTGCGGGCGCTTTGCGGCAGGCCCTCCTTGCCTTTCTGCCAGCTCGCACGTTGTGACTACCTTCGCGTACTCCACTAGCTGGGTCAGCCCCTTTCCCCTTCCTACAGCTTGCCTAGAGCCAACCATTTTTCATCCATTTTCCTTCCATGCATGTACCTACGCCATTTCAGGTCTTTTGACCTTACAACCTCCAACCGTCTGTAAGTGACATAGGCAACACTTCCCTCGCAACATCACTCACCCCCCCCAGCGCACCCCCTGGGATGAGCCGCTCCGCTCTTCCTATCAGCACGAACGCTGGCTGCCCACTTCGAGGGAGATCTCCAGGGTTATCTTTCCCCTTCCAACTCGGCGAGATCGCCTCACTTTTTCTCCCTCTTGCGGTACGCACCCGCCGCCTCTATAGTTCATTCCCTTTTCGAACGATTTGTTGACCGATGGGGATCAAGTCCCCCATCGCCTTTTTCTGCGCACGAGATTTCCATCGGCAAAGAGCTCATGTTTCAGTCCTCTCTCTCCCCGTTTCGAAGAAAAGGCCCTCAATCGCTCTAGCTGGCCGCCTTCGGCCAATTCGGCACCATCCGTTCCTTTTGCACCTTGTTCGAATGAGGTCCCCAAGCAGTCCTCGGGTTCCTTACAATGTCGAGCCGTCTATTTCTGCGCAAGAAGCTCGATCCCGCCGAACGCAGTATATGGGCTCCCCTCAAAGGGCAAGAGCTTGAGCGCGCCCACCCAAAAACCAACGGAAGCAGACTTCGCGCCAGCCTACCGCGAGAAAGGCCCGCGATTCCAGCTTTACTCCCCGGTAGATCGGCATGCTACAGGCCCGGTTCTGTACAAGAGTTTTAGGTTCGTCTTTCATCCTCGGACCAAGCACGCAATCGGTAGCCTCCTCCCAACCCGCCTCGCAGACATCATGACAAGTTAATATTTTCGTCACGCGTCTTTTCGTCCCAAGGCGCAATAAAGAATCAGGTGTGCCTTTACTAACTAGCTTCTCCCGGCTAGACTCCTTATGAAGGGCAGCACCGGCCTCCTTTCGCCGCGAGGCTTCGCCCCGAATTCCTTCTTTTTGATGACAGAATGGGCGAGAGACTACCTGCCTGCGCTCAGTTGAGTACTCTCTCTCTCGCCTTTCGATTGTTGCTCGACTCCTGCTCTGCCGTTAATATCTTTCGACTAGGCACCGCGCCGCATCGGGAGCCGGGCCATGTGAATTCGGTACTTATCATTCGACCTTCTCCCTTTTGAGTTGAATAGCCCGAAGGGCAAAACGCTCTCTCCCCCCTCTGAGGTCGGGCCTGAAGCGGCTCAACGCCCGGGTCGACCGCGGAGACGCTGGCAAGAGTCGTGGTGCCGCCGTCAAATTCGCAATCGACGACTGCAGTTCTCTCCTTCCGCAGATCGATCCGATCCGGACCCTTTTCCGGGCCAGGGCTTATCTCTGTCGACGCGATCCTAGCGGCCCGCGACATCTGAACGTCCTTCTCTTTGCATTAGCCGCAGACTGTCGCCTGATAATATCGTAGTGGCCGATTTCTGTTGCACTTCGCGTGTTTTTTTTCAGGTTGGGCAGCCCGTGAGAAAACGTGACCGCGCAGCCCTTTGAGAGACCCGATTTTCTCCTGACTGCGTTACGTCCTTTCCGACCCCCCTCCCTTACCTGGTCCCTGTCTCAGGAACCTCCCACGTCCTCATGCGCTTTTTTAGCGGGCTACGTGCGGCGCCCCGTATATTCTAATGCAGACCCGTAGAAGTCCCTCCAACGCCTCAATCGTGCAACTACCCATCTAAAAAATTGATTGGCTGTGCTAGAGATAAAGCTAACCAGCTTTTTCTTTGGTGAATGTGAGGATTGTTAGGATACCGAGCCTGTGCTAAGCTATGGATTGTTGCGTGATGATTCTCCCCTGGTTATTCGTCGAGACGGTGAAGCATCTAGGAGTGCGGCCGGAGCATGGGTCTCAGTGAAAGAATTCAACTATTCTTTTCCCAGAGGTGAGAATCCTGCAATCGCTCCAGACAATGGGCCGGATGAGCAGGTCGATCCATCGCACCCGAGATCTTGACTCTTAAGAAACTGATCTGAGTGCAGCTCCACCCCTACCTTTGTCGCTGGATAATTCCGAATAGCCGAGACCCTGTCTTTCCCCTACGTGAAGAAATGGAGACATGTACTCATGCTAAATAGACTCAGAAAGCGTCTGCGAGAGGCCTCCGGTGCCTTTTTCTAGACAATGAAAGAGTGGAGCCGGAGACCTGAGCGACAATTCCAATGTTAGGCTGCGGGCGACTCCGTACATTGCTTTCCATTCAACGCACAGACCAATCTCAATGCGCCCCTGCCGATCCGCACCAATCTCCTTCTGTGCGTCCGAAACATCGTAGAAATAAACCCTATCTCTTTCCCTTGTGTTGTGAGAGAATGGTGATTTAGACTGATTTGGTGGCCTGGAGACGCGTTTTTTCCCTCTAAGAGCATTGGAGACGAGGTTTCCTCCTTTTCTTTCTGAGTAGGGGCACGCGACTTCGCCGCAATTTTCTCCCGCCCTACCACTCGACCTTGTTAATGGCGCCTTTTCTCGTCTCAAGTGCTCGGCGAGGTGAGACGGCACCGGATCGTTCGCCAGAAGATCGAAGGCGAGATTTTTCCTCATGCCCCGATCCATGTCGTACGTTTCCTTTGCCCGCCTCCTTGGTATCGGGAGATTCGGGCCGTTTTTAGCGAAGCACTCTTCATGCGTTGATAGTGTGCAGTCCTGGCTTGACGACGGACATCATACTCGTGCTCGTGGATCACCGGCGAGCGGGACTTTTCCGCGTTTCCGGAGTTGCGCCCCTAGCGTGTGTCTTGAGACGTGCGTCAAGTCGGGCACGTCCCCCTTCCCAGCGTCGCCAGCGAGATGCCTCGATTGGCATTTCTCCTTTTTAGAACAGATGGCGAGAACAAAAGCACAAAACCCTTCCCTCCTGCCGCCCTACATAGGCGAACTAGAGTATCCCCAATACTTTCAAAAGTCCTACATTTCCGAGAGCTGCAGATGGATTCTCCTTTATCCTATGCCCGAAATGTGTAGATGTTGTAGGATTTATCGGAGACTCGAAATCTCTCTGCAATGTGCAAACTCCCGGTTTTTGGAGGACCGACACGCCTGCAAAAAGAAGGGGGTAATTGCAGATGTCTCCTCTCGGCGAGTTTTAGCTGGCATGCGAAAGCGATTGACTGTGTTGCGAGGTTCGGAACCAGGGCTGCGCCAGGAGGTTGGTTCCGATTTGATTGTAGACCCCCCCCTCCTCCTTCGCAGAGCAGAAGGACTACTATTTCCAGCCGCGCGAGAAACATTTTTCTGCGGCAGAATGAATCTTCCTGTCGAATGTCGGGGTTGCACCTCTCATATTCCGTTCCTCACCCACCGCCGATAGACAACTGGCAGGACTTTCCTCCTGCCCGAATGACGGATCGGCTCGATATTGCGGCGCGAGAATGGTGGAGTCGATAGGGTGAAGGCGTACCCATTGCCGTTCTCAGCCTAAGCAAATAGACCCCATTGGGATTTTATTCTACCGCCAGTCCTGCCAGACCTCGAGTAGGCAGGTTCTGGGGATCTTTTTTCTCCAAAACAACCGAGGTAGTAACATGCCGAATTCCCGATTCACCTAGCGATAATCTGCTTCTCCTCCGGCAGGGGAATGATTAAGAGCCCCTATGCTCTCTAGACGCCCTCTCCGGATTGTTGAGTATTAATCTTTCTCTCACTTCTCCAGTTCAGGATGCGGTCCGTGACTCTCGCCCCATGCTTTCCGCTGAGGCTCGGACGTTCTGGTGTTGCGCTGCTCAGCTCAAGTGAGGAACCCGGTATTGAACCGGCATATGGTAGAGATCAGGTCGAATTAGCCCATCGCTGGCCTTGCCCGTTGTTTCGGTTATGACGCCGGTGTGTGCCTCTGAAACTCGTCTCGAAGAAGCTAGAGGAACTTTTAAGTCTTTTCGACTTCGGGTGTTTTCGTAGTTCGACGACCAGCTTGAGTTTGTTTGTTTATAGGCCTCGCTCTGCTCACAGTAGAAGCCGCAAGCTTTTCCACCTCCTTTTCGGGGTTGATCCGTCCTCGCGAGTACTTCGCCCCTCGACGAATCGGCGCCCACTTTCTCCCCTTTAGTAGGCGCGCGGGATCTGAGTCTCTCGAGATCTGGCACTTTTATCCCATCTTCTCGTGACGATCGATCGGTATTCTGATCGCTTCCTCGATCGGTGCGTTCACACCCGCGAGACGGAAGCTTTTTACCTTCTCCAGGACACCGTCTGGCCGGGATTCTGGCGATTCCTAGTAAGCGTTATGGATGGCCCCAGCTGAGGCGATCTTGAATGGTCCTCCTACTATAGATTGAGCTCTATGGCAAGGAGCACTACGTACTCCTCCTCCATTAGAGGGAGGTTTTTTACCTCCCCTTGCGGCAACAAATCCCCTTCTACTCCTATTTTCTTTATACTAGATGGGGCTTGCAACACAGCCGCCGAATGAATAACTTAGCTTAGTCGCCCTGCAGTAGCACACGCCTAAACTGGGAGACTGGGTCTTCTGAAGGTTCGGCACCAGTCGTGTTCGCCCATGCCCTTTTTTCCCCTCCTCTTTCTCGGTTTCTCAAATGTTTCCTGCTTTGGTTTTTCTTTTTTCTCGCGGGCCGTCTGGTGACATCTTGCCTTCCCCGTTAATACTGACCTATATTACACAAGGTGGAGTTAACCTTCCGTTGAACAATTGGCGTATTTATCCCTGTCCTTAAACATATCTGCTGACGGCTTCTTGGCTCGCTGCAATTAGCGTCCCCGTCATGTGATTCCAGTCCTTAATCTCTCGGCGTTATCTGGCAGAGCGACCTACTTGCCTCTCTTCCGCCCCGCCCACAGCGCCCCGGCCCTCCCCCCGATACGCGATCTTCCTACCTATCTCTTCTACGTCCTACTGCTACTTTCACTTTTCCTCTTCATTCTCTGTCAGGTCCTGGATCCTGTGGAGTACTTCCCCCCCTGTCCTCTTTCCCCTTTGTTTTGCGTTGTTGAGCGATCGCGATCCCCGTCGCGACTCCCCTTTTCTATGTCTCTAGCCGCGCCAGGCGATCTCTTCTACACCTAGGACTGTCTTTGTATGCCCCATCATTTAGTGTATGTTGTTGCCTCCCGATCTCTGTGGTCCTTCTGATCTTCTTAACGAGCAGGAGGGCGAGTTTATCGCGCGATGTGGGCTTGCGTTATATTTTTATTTCTGCTGTGCTCGTGTGTGTGTCCCTCGAATACGCCGAGCGCTGATAGATTATTATTTCCCACAAATGGACGAAGCTGTCGACGACAGGGCACCAGCGTCTCCGTAGCATCATCCATGTTACTTTTCTGTACCTCTACCCAATGTTCCATGCCGTCCTTTTGACCTTCCCCGCAACCTTGTGGCGATAGCGTCTTCCTACCTTGCAGATGCCCAAGTGTCCTTCCCAAGAACCACCGCCCCCTCCTTTAGGTGCCGCTCTGACGGCGTCGAGAAGATGGGCGACCTGTGCCCGTCGAGACCGCGCCTCCTCCTCTTCCCGGTTTAACTGCAGGTGCGATTGGCTCAAGGGATTTGGGTTTTTGTCACCCCAACGACGCTCCTTGTATAGTCTTTGACCCTCCACACAATCGGCAGTAGACCCTATATTTTTTCCTGGCCTGGGGAATCCCTGCTATCACGAGGACTCCAGGGCTTCTAGAGCTCATGTTCCCCTCCTCATCGAGCCCTTTCTCCAGCAGCCTCAAGCGCTATCAGACGCCGCCATCACTTCTTTCTCTTCGCCATCCCTGGCACGGTGCGCGCAACCTTCCCGATCCTCCCTCATCTCGGTTCTTTGAAGTATGATCCCCCTCCTCCCTAGTCAGCAGAAGAGCGGCGCGCGACGATCCCCTGAACGCCTCTATGTTTCACCGAAAAGGGCTCTCGACTTCACCGACCGGACTGCCATTCTTCTTCCTCCCGCGAGAACCTTTTTACGATGAGGGTCTGTTCGCTCGACTGACGACCCGAACGTGGTTCGCACAACCGGGTTCGGTGGACCGGTGAGATGCCTAGTCCGATTTGAACCTTCTACGACGCCACCCGCCGCGCGACTCCTGAGCCGCAACGGCCTTTCGTTTCACCCACACTTCTTTCATAACGCCGATGGGTGACTCCCTGGCCCGCACTAGGACTTCACCTTATCGTGCTCGGATGTGCCAGACTTCTCCGCAGAGGCTGCCGCGCCTCCTGAATTCTGCGGGCGAGAGCCCATGCCCTCCTCTGCTTGATAAGGGCGTACCGATATTCAAGCAGTTCGAGCGATAATCTTTGCACGCCTCCATCTTGCTGCGGCAACAGGACCGCTAAGTCCAGATGCGTAGGTGAATTCGGTCCTTCTCATACCCTGAATCGAAATGCGGTCGAATTTTTTTTTCGCCCAGAATAACTCTTTAACAGACAGAGGTAGAGTGAGCGCAGATCACCGAAAGCCTTGGCTATGTGCTGATCCTCTGCTACTCCGAGCCAGCTCGTGGCGCTGCGTTCACCTATGCGAGCCTAGAAGTGACAGGTGCGCTAGATCCTCTCCCAGATAAGGAATTCGCTTATTCTTAGCAGTAGGGCCAGGGCTATAGTATTGCAATAAGGATCGGAAGAGAAATACGACCTCCCCCCCCCCCCCCCCCCCCCCCCCTTCCCCCACCCGCTTTGCCGCATAGACTACCCCTCTAGAACGCCTGATCATCATCCGCTGCTTCTTGTCGCGTGGGCCCCCTTCATCAGGCGAACCCTGACCCAACTACTGTTGAAGCTCTCCGATAGCCTGATTCCACGCTGCCTACTTTTCCCTTACTCTAACTTGTGACCCCCCCTGACTGCTAATGAAGAAAGGACTCATTCCTGTTCAGCCTCTATGGCTTTGCGGCCGTTAAAGAACTAATTCGACATTGAAGAAGACTCATTTGCGCGTCCACCGCAGAAATCAACGCACTCCTACATCGCCCCAATGTAGTCCGAGAATCCAATCCCCAACTACTCCTCGGAAGGCCGTGCGGTTTTCCGTATGTGCGGCTGACCTTCTACTTCTAATCTGTGCTGGCGAAGGGGTCTTTTTTTTCGCTTTGCCTATAATATGGTTCCTTCGCCTCTAACTGTGCCAATCGCTATATAGGGTGGCGGACTAAGCTGCGGAAGCCCGCTGCACAATTCCATTCTTCTCTCCACTCGATTTTCACCTGCAACAAGCCCCGCTTTTACAAAGGCATAAGGCTGAATGTCTCCAGCCGCATCTCCGCCTGCAACCAACGCTCTTTTTCACCCGCCGCTCCCCGCTTCTCTGTCGAGGCTGGCTTAATCCCGAGAAAAGCTGGGTCCTAAAGAGCATGATCAAGGCACCCCCCCCTTCTACCTCCCTGACGGGCGACCGCGTCCCGGCGACCTAGCGTATCCTCGAGTGGCGGGAGCGACGCCGACAATGAAACTTCGGGCTGCCGGGCGAATTGCCTTTCCCTCATTGCTTTGCGCCTGATAAAGCGTTGCTGCCACCTTAAAATGACGCTGACCCTACCATCGCACTCCAGGCCATACGCTAACACATCGTTTCCTAATCCATTCTTTCTCACCGTTTTTTTGTTGTAGAAATAGATTTCCTTTAAGACTTGGAGGGATGGCCCATGGAGCCAGATTTTCCGTTAGAGACAGATTGTCTCCCTTGGGTCATTTTCACTTGATTGATTGAGAGCGCCTCAAGACGTCCGTTCCTGATCTTCCAATTAAAGAGCCTGGGACTTCCGTCCTGATCTGCGAGGTACAAACCTGACCCTCTCTCCTAAGCGTTGCGGCGCAGGCTGTTAGACTTTCCGCCTGTAGGACACGTCAGAACTCCTTGTTTTGCGATTGTCCTTAGCTTCCAGTCGAACCTCTTAATGCTTTTGGCGGAGTTTCGATCGTGGCTGCGGCATCAGTGCGAATCCTAGCCCCTGCCCATGGTATGTACGGCCCAGGTTTCTCCTCTCCTGGTGCAGCCGTTTGTCGAATCTTTCACTTCGCCTCCCCTTGCCCGCGCCCCCGCCCGCTTTATATTCTCGGTTTGCACCTTCCTACTTGAGCATTAACCGATGTCCCCCCCGACCCGACACCACCCCATTCCCAGCCCCAGCACATATGCGAAGTACTCCTGAAAAGAGTCCCCCGCCGCACGGCCCCTCACGTCCATGCCTCGGAGTATTGTATCAGCACTGGCGCCCCCCTCCCTTTTTCTCTAGTATTGCTGAGGTCGGCGTGAGCGCGCCTTGGCCCTCCTTTTCTTTCCAATATTCGGTGACACGGCCCTTTAGCCCTGGCGAAAGCTGACCCTCGAGGATCCTTGGTCTATGAAGCAGGATCCTTCTTTTTTGTGGGAACTTAGGAAAAGCCGTCAGCATTTTGTCTCACCAGGAATCTGATCATGCTGTGGTAACGTTGTTCGCCGCTGAGTTCAGCGACACGCGAATGAAACAGAATCGGAAAGCAGATGATGCTCGCGCGCTCTCCCCCCCATTTGACGGCGAATGAGCCCCCGTCTCAACTCTGCGATGCGTTCGTTTTTTAGCGGGTCCCTTTGAATAGTCAGTTGACCCGCCGATCTGGATTAAGCGATAGAGAGATTTTCGGGATGCTTCTTGTGCGCCCTCGTTTGTCCCTTCGAAAGTCGATGGACGCTGCCGCGCCCCTCTCCCCCCAGCGTCGCGGCTCCCAGGAACAGAGAACCTGTGGGTTGAGCTCGAAGAATCCCGACCTCGGCGTCGGTTCCGCTTGATTTTTTTGGCGATCCTCGCACTTTAGATTCAAATGATAAGTCCGAATTCACCTGACTCGGCTCAGCGAAACGCGGTCTGCAATGCTTCCAAGACTTATGACAGCAGGATCTCGCGCCCCCCAATAGAAATTGCGAGATCATCCACGTTCTACCGGCAGTTATGAGGATTGCCCTCCTCCTTGGTAAGAATGAGGCTTGTTTTCTTACCCTTCCCAGGATCGAAGTTTTCGGACTCAGAGCGTAGGACGGTATTGCGGCATCATGTTTTTCCGTCGAGTTACCTCCGTAAGTTCAGGCGACAGGAGTATTTCGGTTTTATTGCAAAGTGGGGAGACTACTTTGCGCCGAGGAAAAAACGTCTTCAGGATTCATGAGGGTTTCGGTTTCAACTCTTTTCTTTTTCTTCTATTAGTTTTGATCAACGTTTACGCGACCTCTTTTCTAAACACAAATCGTTCGGCCGGGTCTAGAATTAGAAGGAAATTGAGCCGACTAATAGGAGAGGTTTATAGAGGTCGAGCAGACGCCGATCTGTCTATTTGGACGGGTTACTCCTATCGAGCATTTTCCATTTTTCGGTGCATAGCATGAGTTTTGAGATAGAGTTCTGAGAATTAATCTACATATCGCCTGAATCGACCTGTCATTCAGTCCCCGTCGACTGCTTGGTGAATTTTCAGCAGGTTTTTCCCCCCTTTAGGAACGTTGATGGCGGCGCTAAGTAGAGGCCGGTTCGCGGAGATTTCTGCGCGTCCGATTCGACCGTGAATCGAGGCTCTTGCCAACCTGCGCTCTATGCCCTGTCCTTCGTTCGCGCCAGAAAAGGACTTTTTGCGTTCCCCATGCGGTCAACAATAGCTTTCTACTCACGATTGTCTTGAGGTTACCACTACTATAGCCTTTCGTTGACCCACCGCCGCAGAGTACTCCGTATTGATCTCGCGCCCCCTGATGTTTAAGAAGTGGTCCCCTCTCCTCACAACTGTTGCGGCCTTCATTGGCCCCGTCTCGAAGGTGTTGCCCCTTTTTTTTTTTTGTCGCATGCTTCGTTCTCACGCCGCGCCGCTCTGCTCCCCTCAGCGGGAGGTGCGCTTTTGGTCTTTCGCTGGGCACGTCTGTCCTCTTGCCATTTTCTTTACATGATATCTACGCCACCCCCATTTCTCCCCAAAGGACCCGCTGTTACCCACTTGGAGTCGTAAAGAACTTCTTCCCACTGGCCTTGATCCATTTGCTCGACCAAAGATTCAATTCTCTTCACACGTCAATGTGATGAACCATTCCCTTTTCGGACTTTTCCTAGGCGAGAGCATATCCCAGGCCGCGTGCCTTCCGTCAACTCAGGCTTTTTAAAAGCCCCTGTCTACGTGGACGCACACGTCTCTCTGGAGCCCTCCGCCGTTTTGAAGGCAGCATGGTACTTCCGGTTATTTAGATACGCTTTACGCGGCTCTGAGCTGCGTTCTTCGGGTCCCTTTCCCCCGTCGATCTCTCTTTCCTCTACTACTTGTTTATGAGATATCTCCTCTCACAAGCCTGAAGACAATGAACTTCGTTTCTCGGCCGTTTACCCGTCCTGACCTGGCCTTCAAAACGGCTTGTCCTTCCCCCTTCTCTCTCGGTGTGTCCACGGACCGTCCCTCTTCAGTCTCTTAGTTGTACCTCCGGGTGTCCCTTCGGAAGATCTTCCGTAGTAGACTCCTCTCCTTACCGCCCGGAAAGAATAATGCCTTGCGCTGTTGCCCCTTTACATTTCCTTCTGTCCGCGCCAGGCTATTTTGTTGTCAAATGAAGCCCCCGCGATCATCCTTTTCCAATTTTTCTGTACTCAAGCCAATGACCCCGGTATTTTTTCCCTGCCACGAAAACCTTGTCTTTCTTAGTTTGTCTTATTTACTGTCCTCTTCCCAGAAGTGACCGAGCCACCACCACGACCCAAAGCGCACTTACCTTTGCGGATCTCTCCTTAGAGCGGGTTCGAAGCGTCTCAGCACGAATGGGCCACTTCGATCTAGGCCCGAAGGCCCCCCCCCATTCCTAGTTTTTCTTCGTGCCCGTTCGGTACCCCAGTTTCTCCCTCGATCGGATCAAGTGGCTTTCCCCCGGTTCCCCGCACAACGCGCCTTTCTATAGTTTTGACCTGACCTTCTTTAGCCCCACCGATACTTGTTCCCGAATGTGAATCAATCCCTATACCCTCCTTTTTTCTTGCGCGTGGAATTGAGAGGGACCCCTTCTACGCCCTATCCCGCCTTACAATTTCGAATAGGAAAAGCATTACTCTCTATGTGGAAAGAGAACCACAGTTGCGATTATCATCTTCCTCCCTCCCGGCAAGCCGTGGGAAAAATTGTATTTCCCTCCACCACTTTTTTTCCCTCTGGTGTAAGACACTCCCTTCTGAGTTGACTTATCCTGGCGCGATAGCAGCGCCGGCCCCTGTAAAATTTTTCAAGAAGCTTAGGTCCCCCCCTAAAGGCAATCAGCGTCCCCCCCGTCTCCTCATCGAGAAAGGCCCTATTTTCCTTTAGAGTTTAAACCCCCCCTTCCTTCATAGAAAAGCGCGTTGTCCCCCCCCTCCCACAGATTGTGATCATTTTACGTTATCATGACTGGGTCCCCAGACTTACATCTGGTTTAGACGATACACCCGCCTGCCCCCCTGTTTAAGAAGTTCATATAGAACGTTCGTCACCCCGGAGGGCAATTCCTTCCTTTCGAGCCCTGTTTGTCCCCCCCTCTTAGACTAGACTTTGCTCGTGCCATATCAGTCTTCCGCTTCCTCCCTGGCCTCACTTAGAAGTTCTCGATTCCTTTCCCCTTTTCCCCATCCTTTTTCCTTCATCATGATGCCCAACCCATGGAGAGAGCACTTTCCTTCTCCTTCCTTATAAGGCGAAATCCTTTCTACCCCGTAGATTTCGAGCGTTCTCCACAGATTTCTTTCCTTTAGGCCGCCGAATTCCGTCCAATCGCTCTGAGACGATTCTGTCAGGGTGTCCCCTTCCCCCTTCGCCCAATAAATGGCGAGATAGACCCAGCCTTCTTTCTTGCCTCTCCCCGACGAGTCTCGGGCTCTTTTCTCTCTTCCCTTTGCCCTTAATTTCTAGTTTCTCCGAAGTCGCTTCGAGCTTGGGCGAGGCAGTACTTCTTCCTTCTTCATTATCCGAAGGTGAACGCTCTCATCCTCACTCGTCCCCTTTCCAGGAATTAAACCCCTGCACAGCCTGCCGAGTAAAGGGCTAGTTTTGCGTCTCTCTTCGAATCGACGCATCTCCTTTCCCTCCAGTATGTCGTTAGAATCCGAAAATGCCGCTCCCCTCTATATCTTTTTTCTCGAGCCTTATCAATTCGTTTTTTTTCGTTTTTTTTTATCCCAGAAAGCGCGTTCCCCCTGAAACCCTACTTGGCGTCGACTTTTGTGGTGAAGAAACTTTGCGTCCGACCACTCCTCAGATATCTGGCTGAAGCACAATAATCCGACTTTTTCACCGAATAGTCTCCCCCTGCGACCTTTGTGACTTTTTATAATGAAGTCCCAGCCCCCCTTCTATCTTTAAGATTTCGCAATTTTCCTTGCCCGGCAGTTCCCCCAATTATTTCCCTCATTTCCGAAAGCTAGGTAGAGGATTCCTCCCCCTCATCAAGATCCCTCATAATCGACACCTCCCGTCATTTCATGATCGAGATCCACCTCCCCCCTTTGACTCCGAGGTACTTTTCTTCTGTGCCTTGCGGCTTAACTTTCTCTGACATGTTGCTGGAGAATGTCGGGAGGTTTTTCTTAGTGTATAGAAAACCTGTTTTTTTTTTAACTGGTCCCCTCCAGAAGC
>Ga0179593_1304345_pt1 | contig 12777 bp, 10 predicted proteins | sample CZODoug2_1_08_16_FD_185931 | JGI IMG/M metagenome (GOLD analysis project Ga0179593, IMG submission 185931) | Vadose zone soil fungal communities from Angelo Coast Range Reserve, California, USA - CZODoug2_1_08_16fungal (PacBio error correction) | ecosystem: Environmental > Terrestrial > Soil >... | reverse complement strand
TAAGTGGCCCTTTCGTTCCCCTCGCAGCCCCAGTCAACGTAAAGGGAAAAGAGAAGTTTTCCCCTTTTTCGCACCTACATGTCCCAAGCCGAAAGATGGTCATTGGTTCTAGATCTCCCTACAGCGCGGCGCTCATCAGGAAAACGCCTCGTTTCGCCGATCGCCACGCCCCTCCTTTTTGTAGTTTACGCTGTCTGTTGGCCCCTTTACCAGGCCCGCGTCAGGCACCTTCACTTCCTCTTGCCCCTTACCTTTGTCCTTGAGATCTCTGATCATAAGGCAGATGAGTCTTTCTCTCCGTTGTCCCGGCTGAGGACGAGGTTGAGGTAAGGGTGAGGTCCCGATGAAGCGCTTGCAACAAACCCTTCCTCGTTCTTACGCCGCGGGGATTACTCATGCCCGCCGACCCTTCCTCTTAGATCAACGACCTCCGCGGGTTTTTCCCTTCTTTCCTGGTTTTTGAATGCGGATCGGAAGAATGTCGAAAAGGACTGAGGTTGAAGTTCCTCCCCCTCCCGCCCGGTCTGACCTTCCCTTTTTCCTCCCTCCAATGCTCCTTCCGTCGGCGGCTCAAGTCCACCGCGGTCCGTTGCAGTACTCCTTCCCGCACGCAAGGGATGACGACTACTCTCCTCCAGGGACTCCCTTGAGGAGCATTGGCGGCACTCCCCCTGGTGCCTCGTGCTAGCCGTGTTACCCGTTTTTCCTTTTCCGCCGCGGTCTTGCCCCGGGTTGAAGAGTGAGACGCTTTTTCTCTTCTCACCTCCGGTGGCTTACCTTGACACAGATTTCCCTCTCTCATCCCCGCCAAGGTTTCCTTCCCTCTAGTCTATGTTCGCGCAGGTTTAAGCAGACCCGATTTGCAATCGGATTGTATTCCGGCCTCGAGGACAACTTCCCACCTCCCGCCCATTCGATATCCTGAACCGGGTCTCTTTTTATAGGAGGAGGAGGACTCGGTCGGCTTGCCTTCGTGATTCCCCTAACTTTTCCCCCCCCCCTCGCCCGGTATCCTCCGACACGACAAGTCTACCCTCCTACCCCGCCCAATCCCGTCCAGGGCGCTTTCAGAGGATGGCCGAAGATGCAGGCTTTTGGACTCCCGCTCTTCTTCATAGCGATTTGCAGGCCCCGCGCTTGACTCACCCGCCCTCCCGTTCTTCATGAACAGCATCGCCCCCAAAGTCTTTCCCTTCCTTTTCTTCCCCGGACTGACTTTCTTTGTCCCTCTGTGTCGGAGTCCTTCGATCTGTATACTCAGGCCCGTGACGATGTTAGGTTTTCCTCAGAAGGTCGAGTACGGCCACGCAACACTGGCCACTTTGTGTCGTTTTTTTATGGGTCTTCCTCAGGAAACAACCGAATTCAGGGTGGGACTCCTTCTTTTTGTCGCCCGCAGAAGGGAAAAACTTGATTCCCGACCCTAGATGCGCCCCGTTTGGGTCATGTCTGATCCGCGCGGGCTCCTCTGAAAGGCTTGAGCAGCTTTTCCCTCAGGATCCTTCCCGGACCGCCTTTGAAGGGTGTGCTTTGCCCCTCAGGGCAGGTAATGATGCCGGCAGGCTTTTTTCGAGCCTGCTTCCCCCTCTCCTTTCGGATTGGAACCTTCAAGCCCCTCCCTTCTTGTTCCCTTGCCTACCCGGGGTGACGTTTGGTCTTTGATGAGTTCTTTTTCGCGACCCACGAGGCGTTTCCTCTTTTCTTCCAGTTATTGCGGTGAATTTTGACACTAGCTATTTAGCCCGACTTCCCTTCAATTGGAGGCCGAGCAGCTGGATCCCCCTTCCTTCCGCCCCCGCACGATTTTTTTGTTGTAAGTCTCGTCTGCCAGTCGGAGTACCTCTCCCCTATGGTATGAACCATCTCTCCCTCCCAAGTTTTTTGTGTTGAGCGAGCTTCTTTTTCCACGGATCTTTCCACCCCGGGGGTTGGGGCCTATCTTTCAGACGATCAAGTCTTTTGCCCCGTTCTCTTTTCTCCTCCCTTCGGGCAGTTCTTGCCTCCGGTCTGAAAAGGGATAAATAGAGCAGTACCTGGTCCCTTCGGTACTCTTCAGCCACGCTCTTGGTTATAATCTAGTATCCTCTCCCCCCCCATTTTCCTCAAGGGGGAAAAAGTCCAACCGGGGTAAAGCCATCCACGCTGGCTTTTTCCCTTTTGCCCCTCCCTACATCTAGGTTTGATAAGATCCTATGGGTTCAGATTTAATCTTTTCTGCCCTCACCCCTTTTTCGGCAATGTCTGATTCCAGGACCTTTCTCTTCGGAAGTGGTAATATACGAGAGGAGGTATCCATCCATTCTCCCCCTTTTCCCCTTTAGAGGGCGCCATCCGTGTAGCGGTTTTCTTCTAAGACCAACTTCCGGCACGTTACTCCACACCCCCCTTCTTCGGCCTTTCTGTGCACCACACCAGCCACCTTTCTTTTTGCTCGGGCGGGAATATGCGGAGGAGCCTCCTTTCTTCTTTCTAGATATCCAATGCCGGAGAAAAGTTTTAAATACGCCTCCTCTCACTCCTGCTCTGGTGTTGAGGCGGCTGGGACGCCCCCCTCACCGTGGCTTTGTCGGTTTTTCGCTCGGAGCGGTTTGCTAGCTTCATTTTTCCTTGCCTTCGTCACGATCCGCATCTTCGTCCCAGAAATCTTTCAGTGCTTAGGAGGTTCCATCCCGCTTTATCCCCGTGGTCGTTTCTACGGATACCCCATTTTGCTTTAACTGAAATTCGTCCTCCCCTGACAGGAAAGAACTCCCTTTTTCTTTCCAGTTACATTCCTATTTTTTCCCTTTCCCGGCTTTTGCTCTCGATAGTATGGCCATTCTTGTTTTTGGAACCGGCTCTTCCTCTCTATGCTGCGCGACACTTAACTAGAATGTTCCTCCGAGGAGCGAAGCTCGTTCTCCCTTTTTCGTTCAACTACACACTTTTTCTTTAAGGACCCGGCGTCTCTTTTTGATCAACAGGGTAAGGACCTCTTATTAACGGCAGACGAGTACTGGGTTTTCGTATTCGTCATTCTTCCCCTGTCCTCCCGGATGGTGTAGAGGAGTGAGAGATTCTTCTTCCTTCTTTTATGAGTTTCCGTTGGTGGATGGCTTTCCCTTGCACCTAGTTTTCCCTTTTCTGTCAGAAGTTAAGCGACCCTACCTTCTTGTAGATGAGAAGGTCTAAGTGAGAATTTATCAATCTCTTTCCCCCTCCTCTTACCCGAATTTAAAAGATGCTAAGAGGTCCTTGTCGAGGCTCCGCAACAAGTTTCATAGGCTTGTTCTTATCTTCTTACCCCCTTCGGTCATTCAGCCACCGTACTTCATGAGAAGGAGTTAGAGTAACTTTTCTTCATATTCCTCCTGCCGATGATCCTTAGGTAATCAGGTTACCCCCTCTTAGTTGTGTTGGCCATCTTCCTTGAGAGTTCCCTTTTCTCTACCGCGGCCGGGGACCGGCCAGCCGGCCCTGGTCCCCGGCGTTTCCCCTTTGGAGAGCCGCGCCGGGTGGCCTCGACTGAGTCCCCGGCTCGCAGAGCTGCGATAGATTTAAATTAACCAAGTTGTTCGGCGCTTGGAATTTTTCGAAGGCCTCTTCCCCCCCCCCCCCTTTCCCCCCTAGGGTCCAGTTGACTGGTTCTATAGTTTTGCCTTTCCGTTTCTATAACCTCCTCCTTGTGTTGTTCCTAGATTTCCACCGCCCCTTTTCCCCCTTCCCAGTTCCATTCCTCCCCGTCCCGTGCCCCCGGGAACCGAGATTTTCCCCCCCGGGCACCGCTAATTCTCTGAACGTCACGTAGGTTATACCTAATCGACGAAGCGCCATTCCTTTTTCATTAAGTGGTCCCTTCCTCCCTTTTTTCGCTTATCGACACCGGTCCCCTCCAGGTTGAAAGATCGAAGGAAGGACCGCTTGGTTTCTTTCCGTCTCCCCCCCTTCGCTCCGTTGAAATCCTTCCCCTTCAAAATCATGCACCTATGATTTGATCTTATGACTTTGGGATCAAGTTTCCTTCTCGACTGCCGGCGGACACTTCCCGGCCAGTCCTCCTTTGAAGGCCTTTTTATGTAGGACTCCATCTTCACCACTGCCCCTGTTGGAAGCAGCGGGGATTGCCGGGCCTCTAAAGGATTCGTTCCTCTCTCTCCCCAGCAATTTCCTGCGGTAATTCGGAAGGGTGATATCTGTTTCCTTTTCACCTTCCTTCCTGCCTGCCCCGCTCCTCGCCGACCTTTCTTTTATCGCCCAGACCACCTTCCCGTTTAATCTTCTTCCCTTCTGGCGCTCATCTCCGAACGAGAGAAGAATAAGGAACTCAAACCTTCTCCCCCCCCCATCCTCTCACCAATAGGTACGAGCGGAGAAGTCCTTCTTGACCAAGCCATTGTTTTGATTCTCCCCTTTGCCTTCCGGTTCAGCGCGGGTCTGCCCTTTTTTTCCGCCCCCCGTAGACCCGTGGTTGTACTCGACCAGATTGTGTTTCTTGTTGCCGAACAGGAGGAAGAGCTTCCTCCGAACCCCATCGTCCTGGTCACTTCCTTCTCTTTTCCTCGCGTGTTCCGCAGTCATGGAAAGTATGACGTCCTCTAGTTTCCCAAACGGCGACCCACGGCCAGCCCTCCTAGAGATGAACTGAAGAGGATGTCTGGACTTCGCGGTACGGCGTTTTCCCCCTCTTGTTGAGACGAAGGTCACTAGATGCCTTCCGAAAGGTTAGTTTCTACCCCTTCCCCCCTAAATACTCCTTCCCCAGACCCCATCTGCCAGGCCCTCTTTCGCCTTTTTACATGCCAATATGTATGACGCTTGCCCCCTCCAGCATCACATGTTTCGCCTCCACCGCTCCCGCTGCGCAGGACGAACACTCCAGTCTTTTCGGAAACATCCCCCCCCCACCAGGATCACCTGGACAAGAAGTTCTTTCCGCTTCTTAGTATCACACCTGCCCTACTCTTTTCCTCGCTCTTGTGCGCGAGCCCTGACCGATGAGGGTCCTCCGGCCATTCGGCAGCCGGAACAGGCAACTTCTTCTTTTTTTTGATGGGAGGCAAGCGTGAAGAAGGCGAGGGTGTGACAGATTCCGCCCCTTTTTAGGCGATCACTCCGGGATGAACCCGGCGAGGATTTGAGCCCCAGGGTCTTCCTTTTTTCTCCCCCTCCCTCGGTGGATGCTGCTGAACGCGCATCAAGTATCTTTTCTGCCCGGTTCCCGCCTTTCATCCCAAGTGTGAGGCATCCCAGCCGTGGTGATGAGTCCACCGTTCCCCACTTCACTCTCCCCTCTATCGCTATTATCACCTCAGTCTGGTGGTAAACAGGAAAGGACATCATTCTTTTTGGTCCACACCATTATGTGACGTTGTCTCCTTCTCTTTCTTAGTGAGCCCTTTTTCCCCTCCTATGTCGCCGACCGAGCGTGTATCTTGACAGACCTTTTTTTTATCTTTTCCATGTCTGATGAGCCGTTTTCCTTCAGCGCCAGCCGGAGGCCGCCCCGGCCCCGCTCCTCGATAAAGGCGGAAGCTCCCCTTTTTGACAGTCCGTTCTCCCCCGTTCTCCCCTCTTATGGCCGATGGTGGAGGAATATATCTATATTTTTTTCAGACTCTCCTTTTTTTTTTCGTCATAATCCGTTCCCTTCCATTCTCTCCTCGGGACATAAGTTCTCCATCGCGGCGTCTGAACGCGGGGCGGCAGCCTTGCTTTTCTTGTCCTTTCGGTATTTCCCATCGCTGGCTTCGGCGCAGCCCCTTTTACCGACACATCACGGTCTCAGCAACCTCTCTTTTCCTCCTCTCTTATGCACGTTCACACTCGGGGCGCCAACTCCCCTCCTTAGGCCAGTACTGATACCATCACGGTAGGTTTCAGTCCGTTTTCCCCCCCTTCCTCCTCTAGTGTGATCTCTGTATGGGCAATCTCCTTCTTCCCCCACAACCTTTCGGCACGGCGTCGGGAGATCTATTTCGTTTTCTCGGAGATGACAGTTCACCATCGCGTTGGCTGGATACCTATTCATCCCTGGGGCAGACGAGGGCCGAGAAGCCTTTTCCGGTTTTTTAGACCGTCACCCTAGGAAAGATGCCCGGCCATATTTTTTTTTCTTAATTCTGTCCAATGACCCCCCGAAACGTGGCCGGGGGCATTCATTCAACTTTACTGACGCCATCCTTAGTTCGCGATCAACCCTTCTGGAAACGACCCCCCCTTCCAATACGAATCGTTCGCCGCTAATGGTGTTGCTTCATGATGTTTCCTGCCTCCTTTTGTTGTCCGCGCAAGCGACTTCGAGGTTGAGGCGTTTCACTCTCCCTGTCGTCCCGAGTTCGGGCATTCTTAGCCGCCCGGAATGAGAAGTCTCTTGGGGGCGATTTCGAGGAGTTCTGGATAACCCCCACCCACATAGTCCAACCACACCCCCCTGCCGCTACCTCCCTCCCAATATATAAACCCCAAACCCACCCCCCCCCAAGAAATCCACACCCCCCCTCCCTCCCGCCCTCTCAATAGCCAACCCCCAAAACACAGCCCGCCCGAACAGGGGGGGGGGTTGTTTGTGTTTTTTCTTTTTTTTTGTTTTTTTTGTTCGTTTGGTGGTTTTTGGTTTTTTTTTGGGACCACACCCCAACACACCACACCCCCCCCCCCTAAACCAAGAACAGCAAACCCCACCCCCACCCACCCCCCCCCCCCCCCCCCCCCCCCCCCCCCCCCCATGTCCAGGGGAGCCTACTGACTTATCACGATCGGCAGCCGACAAGGTCAGTAAATCTGTTTCCCCGGTTCTCTTTCTTATTCTGGAGTGGTGAAGGTGGGATCCCCCGTTTTTCTTTTTGCAGCGTGCTGGAACCATGCGGACCCCGAGTTTACGAATGGGCGCGATTTTTCCCTCCTTGTATAGCCTACCAACCCTCTGTCCGGATAAAAAGCCCGTTTTCCAACTGCAGTACAGTCCTCACCGTTTTACTAAACGGAGATTGCTGTCTTAATGGGGATCGTCCGTTGCTAATACTGGCTCCAATGGATGGTGCCTCGCTTCCTCTGACCTCCTTTCTTTTTCCTGCGCGTGTGAGGGAGTCATAGCGCCTCCCTCCTGAAGAGAGTTCCTGTTTTTTTCCCACCGCTGTCCTACTTGTTCAGGCGAAGGCGTTTTTCAGGGGTCGCATATTTCCCCCACCGTCCGTCTCTGAAACTCCTTTCCATTTTTTTTTGATAGCTTCGATCTTGTCAGGAGGCAGAGGACCCCAACAACCCCCTTTTCCCGTTTTTCTTCTACACTCTTCATCCGAGTCAAATCTGCCGTCGTTTACCGGATTTTCCTTGATGGCGTCTTTCCTATTTAATAATAGGGTTACCCCCCCCACCATGTAGACGTCTTCTTCTTTTCCGGTTACCCCCGTATTTTCTGGGAGCTTTTTCAGCAACTTTTGTTTTTGATGCACAAGCGCGTCAGGACCAGTCCGGCGTTGATTTGTCTCTTTTATCGGGGAAGGACGGAGAATTGAGAGAAAGCCGCCCCTTCCGCTATGCTCCATTGACAAGTCGTTCGGGGATTTCTGGGAGAAGTTGCACCTGAGTTGGTAAGCGCTGGTCAGGTGAAGGGGTGATCTGGTTTTCTTCCTTTTTGGTAAATCCTCTCTTTTTCCTCTCCCCCCTTGTGTTGCTTCTTCTCTTTACAGCCCGTTCTTGGCGATCCTCCACGTCCCCCTTCCATTTTTCCTGTAAGATGAAACTGAGCACTATGAACTTAACCTTTTGAATTCGGTCTCGATGCCTGCCCCCGCGCTGTTCTCCTTTCCTCCTGTCCTCGGTTACCCTTCCTGGCTAGACACCAGCCCCCTTCTTGTTCTTGACCCTGGCTGGAATTTCCCGGGGTAGACTTTTTCGCTCCTTCCTATCCCCTCCGTGCGGAACCGATTTTTCAATTGATAATCCTGGAGTAGTATCTTTTCTTTTTTCTTGGGCGCCTCGGTTCGACAAGATTTCCCCGGCAGGGGTTTTTTGCTTATCTCTGCAGCAGCTCTACGCCCGTCACGCCGAGGATTCCGAAGTTTGAGCCTCTTTTTCTTTTTTTCCCCTTAATCTGGCCGCGTAGATCCACCAGAGTTCATGCGTGGCCTTCGGACGGTTTAACTCGCGCTAGTCTTTCACCTTTCCCCTTCTGTTTGCCGGCCAGGTCCTTGAAACCTTTAGGAGCTTCTCTGCCCAGAACACGTCCGTAGGTTCCTGTTTTTCCCCCTGATAATTCCTAAAGAACCTTTCTCCAGCGGCCTCCCCCTTGGTTCCTCCTCCCCCTTTTCTCCCCCGTCTTGGACTCAAGTAGGGCCGTTTCTGGTCCAAAAGGAGACGATCCCGTTTTCTTCTGTACGTCACGTTCAGCGCTTCTGTCCGGGTTGTTCCTCCGCTTTCCCAGTGTAGGCTCGAACTATTCTTCTAGACCTTGATTTCCCTTTCGCGATAACAGCGCCGAATTCTCCCCCGTTTTCAGTATTCTTAATTCCTTTTTTTCATTTCTCAGCGATTGGCCCCCACGCTTCCCTCGCCCGTCTTTTCCACCATGATCCACGGGCCCAAGCCAGATGCTAGCAGCAACGGGGATGAACCCTTCTTGCTTCTTTCCGGCTCTTTCCTCTTTTAGATTTTATTTCCTCAAGCGCAAGTATCCGTTGAAAGAATTTGAACCTCGCTTCTTCACAAGATCAATCCAGGACGAGGTTGACCGCTGAGGCGACTCTGGTCCTTTTCCCGGATTTAGCCCCAGTACTAAGGATGACCCGATACAGCGTTCTGCTCCGATCTCCCAACTCCCTTCTTTTGCCATATCCAGCCCCCTTTGAGATTAAGGCGAGTTACGATTCGCTTTTCCTTTTTTTCGGTGCCGGTTTCTCTTTCTGCCATCAAGAAGAGCGTCCTGGTTCTGTTGGCTCCCTCGGTCCCCTGTGCCCAATGTGGGCGGTTGCTTGGGACAGAAGGAAGCACGAGCCGTCGTTGGGACATAGTTCCTACGTTTCTTCTCCCTCCCTTTCCTACCCGTATATGGCGCATTGAGCTCACAGTTTATTGTTTCCTCTGCCGCTCGTTTGAGTGCCGCTTCTTTCCGAGCGCGGTCTTTTTTACCTCCTTCTTAACGTCATTGCATCCTTTTTGTTTCTTCCCTCTCAGATTATGCCGGAAAAGGCCAAGCGCCTTGAGATTTCCCCCCCCTTTCGGAGCCACCCCCTCTAGATTTCTTCTCTTTTTCCCCTTTTTCCCGCCGGAGTGAAGGTTGCCTCAACCCTAGATGCGGTTTTCTACGTTGCCCTCCCGTATGATTTCCTCTACAACGAGTTTGTTCGCTGGAGACCGTCCTTTATTCCGGCGCCCCCAGGATGCTCGCGAGCCCTTCTTTTTAGCGCCACCCCTTCGGCAGTCCCTGACGTTCTATAAGCGGCCGCCTTCCTTGTTTAAGATGACTCTGTCTTTCCCAGAGTAGTTGTTTAGTGCGAATGATGTGAGGAAATATCTCTATTTTTTCCCCCCCTCCTTTCCCCTGGTGTGCCCTTTTCTTACCATCTTCCTTCTTACTCCCTGGCCACTTTTGTCAAGATCATTTCCCTTAGAGGATCGCCGCTTTTGCGCAGGTGGTTCCCTCTGGGGCTGGCGGCTTCCCGGTCTCATACGAAGTCGGGTTTTATTCAAGTCCCTCCCTTTATTCACCTCCATTTTTGTTGAGATCATTTCTGCTCCCACCCCTGTGAATCAAATTTAATTACGTGGAGAAACTCCCGGTACGGATTGGCAATCCCCTTCGGGCCGTTACCTGTGGAACACTTTTCCCGTCCCATTTTTTCTTTTTAATTTAGGAGATGGAAGTGGATTTCATATTATAAATTTTCTTTTTCAGAACCCCCTTTTCTGAAATTAGAAGTTCTCCTGTTTTTTTTCAGCGCAGGTCACGTCTACCGCGGAGGATTTCAAATGCTGACCTTTCTTCTCTTTTTTTTCCATCGTCCGGGTTAGCAGTCGTATCTCCCTCCAACCGTCTCACCGTTCGGCCCCCCCCCGGATTCTTTTCGCTCCTCCCATTTTCACCTCCCCCCGTGGCAGGGGCTTTTTTCCTAAGCGACCTTCGGTTTTCCATCATCTTCGGGCATTCCGATACCATCTTGCGGAACCTACCACCCTTCAATAGTCCTCTTTTTCTTTTCCTGCTTTTTTTTTTGATCTGTTCCTTCCCACGTGAGTGTTAGTCCGGTTCGCATAGTTTCTTCAGGCTCTTGATGTAATTTGTCAGTCTTCTTAATTTTAGTTCTTTCGCCATAATCCCTAGGACTGTCCTGGATATTTTTTTTTTTAGGACCCCGACTGACCTGGTTTTTATTACTTTTCTCTTTCCTGCCACGGCTAGTTCTAAAGATTCCTCCCTACTCCGTTTCCCCCTCAAACTAATCTTCTTTTAATTCTCCCTTGTTCCTTCCCGTTGGTGGTAGACGTGGGGTTCATAGATTAATCAGGGGCCCTCCTGCTGCTCTCCCCTGAGAGACCTTCCCTTTTTCTGAGTGACTCCCCTTGCTAGGTGAGTATCCCTACTGTGAGCACTTCACCCCCCTTGTTCCTCCGGTGAAATTTTTTTCCTCTGAGCCCCCAGGTTCTCCCCCTCGTCACCTGTTCCTTCCCTCATCGTATTAATGGGATAGTATAGTCTCCTCCTGGCGTATTTGTTTAGCTCTTTCTCAGTATTTAGGACTCTTTCCTCTCCTTTGCGTAGGAGGAGCTTTCCCGCAGAATACGGGCGGTTCGTGTTATTTAGTCCCTCCCCTCGAAATTACCCATCCTGTTCTTCTCTTTTGAACGAACTTCTTGACTGTTCTAATATTTACTTCCTTCAACCGTCGCTTTACTGCATGTCCTCTTTCAAGAGGATGTCTCTCCATGTTGCCTGCCTAGGAACCCAATCGAGTGTGTCTTCTTACATCTGATAATAGTCTCTAACCCTTTCACCTTAGTAGTAAGGATTTCTTCTTAGGAACCTTTCTCCCCCTGCTTCGTGTCAAGACCCTTCTCATGATCTCCTATCTTTCCAGCTTCCGTTAAGTTTGAGGGCATTGTTTGGGCCGGGGCTGACCGCTTTTGAGGGCTTCATCCAGAGGCCTCAGGAGGTGGATTGAGATCTGAGAAGGGGTTTTGAGTCCCCTTCTGCAACGTTCTCCTCTCAGCTGCCTTCCCCCGCCCCCTACAATTGTTTATTTTCCTAATGCGGTGCCGTTTGCAATCTCTAGGTGCCCTAGTTTAAGTGACTGGGCTTTCCCGTTTCCTCCCCCTTTCCTGGAAAATCCCCTTCAGAATAGTTGTTGTGTTTTTTCTCGTCACTTTTACCCGCAAATTCTGACCCCGTTTTTTTTTAAACCGTACAAGGCAAAATGTTCAATACTATGCAACATTAGTCCATGTCCTTCCCGACTATTTTAAGCGTTAATACAGCCCGATCATCTTTGGTTACCCTACCTCGTACAGGAGACCCGAAACAGAACTTCCCGGTGGTGACCCCTCTTTTCTGGCTCTTAAGCCATTTCTGAGCCCCCGGCCGCTACAGTTGCCGCGTGCAACCCCTGACCTTACCTTTTTTGGAATAAGGATGAATTTCCTATGAGTTGTCCTTCCACCGCTCCTCCTTTCTGACCTGTATTCCTCACCTCCGTTGTCATTCTGTGAGCTCGATTAATCCAGCTTTCTCCCTCCGGACCATCTGATCTACCTCTGGGGATTGAACAGTCGGTCCGACCCCGTTTCGTTTTTTTACTTTTCTTCAAAAGACATTTCCTCTTTGTCAGGATTTCGAAGGGCGCTGATAAGATGGCGCAAAGTTCCCTCCCTTCCAGGTCTTCCCCTCGACCTCTCTAAGGGCGGAGAATTTCCCTACAGACCCCCCCCTCCCTGTACAGTAGGCGGCCCCCCCTCTTTTTTTTTCCCCTCCCCCGCTGAGCTGCCCTTTCTCTGAGCGAGTGAAAAACGCGGTTACGCCCTTTGAGTATGCTTATCTTCTATCCCCGGGAAGAGGTAGCCGTTGCGTCCAGGTTTCTCTCTGGTTTCTTCTGGGGTGATCACCGTAGGACGCCTTTGTCTCGTTTTTCTAACCCTTCTTTTTTCCGACCCCCTTCTCTTCTGCCTCACGCGCTTTCTTTACTTTCCACTTTCTCAGCAGTAGATGTTTAGGTTAAGCAGCAGCGCTTCCGATGACGGCCCTCTCTTCCCACGCCTTTTCACACCTGGCAGCAACGGTCTTGCAAGCACCCGTGGTGGATGTCCCTGACGAGAGTATGGCTTCTAGGGTAGGCTTTGCGTTTGGAGGGACGTTCTTTCAGTTCTTCCCCCCCCCGACGGAAAGTTCCTCCCCACTTCTAACATGCAAAAGATCACGGCCAGGCCCCCTCGTTTCTTGTTTTGCGCTTCCCGGATGTTTGAAGCCTACCAGTTTACCTTAACTTTTCCGCGTAACGGTCTTTCCCTCTGACCGAACACTCCTTTTCCGGAACAAATCAGAAAAGTTTGCGACCGAGTCTTTGTTTCAATAGTGAGGTTCCTTAGATATTTTCTCGAGATTCCCTACGATGGCGCTAGCTTTCTCGAAGGTCAGCAGATTCCCCGGTTTTGGGATGTGGGTCCTGCTCAGGACCTGCGAAGCGGCGTGGTTTCAGAACGTGCCGACGCTTCACTCCTCATTGAGACCCTTGCGATGGAAATAGAGAGAACCCTTTTTCTGATGCGGATCCTCCTCTTGAGAAGAGTCCTCTCCTAGCTTTTTTCAATGTT
>Ga0179593_1507753_pt1 | contig 12778 bp, 15 predicted proteins | sample CZODoug2_1_08_16_FD_185931 | JGI IMG/M metagenome (GOLD analysis project Ga0179593, IMG submission 185931) | Vadose zone soil fungal communities from Angelo Coast Range Reserve, California, USA - CZODoug2_1_08_16fungal (PacBio error correction) | ecosystem: Environmental > Terrestrial > Soil >... | reverse complement strand
AGGCAGGGTCCCCCTGGATCTTCCCCCTGGCAGGATTTGATGACGCAACGTTTTGACGGTCAATGGGTGAGGGCTACACGGGGAAAAAGGCGCGGCCCGTCCGGTCCGCACCCCTGTCCCTTTGTCAGGCATCCCATGCAAGGCCTAACCCCCCCGTGTTTCCCCATGGCTCAGCACCCCCTTCCCGAGGACGAGTGCGGAAAGTTCCGGCTTTTCGCAACGCTCCCCCTTTTGACTTGGACCCTTTTTTCCCTCCTTCCGGCTGACGCTTCGGTCTGGCAATTCTGCCCCCACGGTTGACGTAGACAGGGGTCCCCCCTCCCCCGATACCCGTGCTTCATGGTTTGGTCCCATGATTTGGCATGGGAGGGGAGCTTTCCTTTGAGTTGGTGTATTTTTTTTGCCCCCTCCTTCTTCATCGGCGTCATTGTACGGAGGCGTTGTGTCCCCCGACATTACGTCAACCACCCCCTGGCCGACTTTTACTGGGGGTGCGCAGAAGGAGAGTTGCTCAAGGGGGGTCTGAACGAGTCCCGTACGCCGCTACGGTACCCTCCCCTATGGGCACAAGTTATTTCTCTTCATTTATCTCCCTAGATTGCGTCACACTTGTCCGCGATGTTACTTCTTCCGCTTCAGCGTTTGTTTTTAGTAGTTTTTACCTCCCCGAACAGGTTGTGTTTCCCCTGGGTATTTGCCCCGAGGTAGCAGCCCCCCTTTCCGTCTTCATTCCCAGAAATATGAAAACCGACCTGCCCTTTTGCTTTGGGACCCTGAATATCAAGACCCCAACATTTTCTTGATACTCCCGTCGCCCCCTGGGTGGTGCTCATTAGCGTTCCCAACCCGTTTGGCCCCGCAATTATATTGTATGAGTTAGCAGGCGACTCTTTAGCCTCCCCCTCGTCTGAAGAAAAACATGACACATTTCCTCCTTTTTTTTTTTTTCCCTCTGAGTGTCTTTCTTTCCCCTCGATAGTTGTCTTGAACGAGGCACCCTGGTTTGATTTTTAGCGGAAGTATTTTGAGCCCCCCCTCCTGGACTTTCAGGTTTCCAGTGTTCAGTACCTCCGCAAACCCCCCCCCTTTTGCTTTTTTCTAAAAGAAGGGGAGAGACAGGGACGGTTCCCCCCCTTCTTTTTTTCTTTTCCTAATTAGAACCCCCTCAAACACAATTTCAGAATGGGGGACCCGTTTTTTTTGCTCTAGCGGAAGAGGCGTTCCGGATACTTTGCAAGACGTCTAAAGACTCGGCGTCCCCCGGCGTCCCGCTCGCCCCCCGCTCTCACGGCCCAGGACCCCCGCCCCGTTTTGCCCCTCTCACCCCCAGAGAAACATGCCACTTTTTGACAAAGCTCACCTCCCTCATATACTCTCTCCTTGTTTTTGTGTGACTCTTCTTTCTTTTCTTCTTCTCTTTTTTTCCCCCTTGGAATGGTTTTTGGGCTTTTTTTTTTTGTTTTTTAGGGTAAAGGAAGCTCTTCGGGGGCCTTTCTTTTAGCGTACCCTCCTTTTTTTACGGATTACTGGGCCTGCTCCTTTTCCCTCGGTTTTGCTCCCAGGACTGAAGGAACAGCTCTTTGGCACCTTTTCTTTCGAAGTCCCCTTTTTTTTTGTTTTTCTTTTTTTGCCGGTAGTCGCAAACTTCCTCATGTTAAGGAGCTTCCTCCCTCTCCCCGCTGTTCCCATTTTCCTGTTTAGTTACACCGCGATCGATACCTTTTTCGTGGCTGGAAGGGTCGGTTATTTCGTTCTCTTCTGATTCCTCCGTCTTCCGAAGTATGTACTTTTGCCCTCATTTTTTTTTTGGTGTTCCTTCCTTCCCCCGACCCAGCTTTTCGAATGCTCGTTGACCGCCCTTATCTAAGGGGTATTTCTTCTTTGAAGTGTTCCCCCCATCTTCCGGGGAATTTTTTGCCAATGTTCGTGCCTCCTCCCCTTGTTTCCAATTGCCTAAAGGCGGTTGTTGCTGCTAGCCCCATATAGGGGTGTAATCTCTAGGGTATTTGTAGGATTCTCACCTAATACCCAACCCCCTATCTTCTCTTTTTTCCCACGCGGTTTCCACCGAAGGAAAATATCGCTATTTCCCCCCCGTTTTTTCCAGAACGGTACTGCCGCGTTCTTCGTTTTACCCGATTTTTTTTTTCTTCTTTATTAGTGCTGCGTTTTGGTTCCCTTATTCCTCTTTTCGTCGATTTGGCTTTATCCTGAATCATTTGGCTAGAATGAAAAGTCATCCCGTCTTTTGAGCATTTCTTTTTCCTCCTTCAAAGCTCGGCATCCTGGCCACCTCCTTCTTTTAATCGGATTGGGACCGTGGGCGCTTCGCCCGTCCTTAAGCAGGACATGGGATTCAATTTCCACCCATGTTAGTAACTTTCTTTTTTTTTTTTCGGGTCTCGGCATCTCCTTCGCTGCTGCGGTTTTTGGGTTACCGGTTTTTTTTATTTCTTTCCCAATGTGAGGTGGTGGCCGTGACGTTGTTTTCCCTGCGAAGAGCTTTGTGTACTTGGTAGTTTTACCCCCCTCCTAAACACGCGTTTTTTGAAAATTTTTGCCCCCCTCGGTTTTTCCCCTGGTAACTTATCTTTCTATCCGTTGTTTTGTGACCATTCTTTTAGATAGTCCTCATATAGTCAGGTCCCCTTTTTTCAGATAAGTGGACAAGCTTTTTTACCTGGTTGTTTTTTTTTAGGACCCCCCGGACGGCTTCCCAACCGTCCGTAGCCGTCCCCCTTCCCTTTTTTCACCGGAGTCAACCCCAGACCATTTTTTTTTTTCCTGGTGCCACGACTTTTATCCACCGGAAGGCAGGCCCACCTGCTCTTTGGAATCTTGGCCCAGAATTTTTCGCCTAGTTTTTTTTTTTAACCCCTATTACCTGTGTAGAGGTTCATTGCTCCGCAGTTCTTTTTTCCGTGGTTGTCGTCTCAAGATACCCCTCGTTCGAGTGGGGGGCAGTTGTCTTGACCAATTATACTTCTGAGGTTCCTGTGGGTCGCCCGTTTTCGCGCCTTTTTAGGGTTGGATGCCCTTTGAGACCCCCCCGTCCATAGATTTTACTTGTCAGGGACCCCTCTCCTGACCACCACACATTAGGCGCCTGGACGATACGTTTGGTTTCCCACCCCAATCCCGTACCTTTCAATATACATAGCCTTTTTTACGAATTCCCCTTCCCTCTTCCTCTGAGTTTGAGCCTCAACCTTTTTTGGCGGGGCAAGTATAGAGCTTCATTTCGGCTTGGAGGCCTACAACCGCTCCCCCCCTCCCCTTTTCTTTTCCCCCCCCTGATCAGTTGCTTCTTTTAGTTTGTTCTTCCCACTTTCCCCGAACAAAACCCCCCTGTGCTTTGAACAGCATTTTTCTTATGATTTCCCCCCCCTCCGTACACTTTCAGCCCCTGGAGTCTTCCCCCCAGCCCCAATCCTTAACCCAAGATTCCTCCCTTGGTTTTGGATCCCTTTGTTGCATTTTTCCCAATCAGCGGCATAGGTTCCCCATGTCCTTACCCGTTTCTTCCCATTTCGGTTGTATTCTTTAATTTTTCTGCTTTTTTTTCGATATTTCCCCCCCCCACAGTTTTTAAGATTTTATCCCTGAGTTTCTTACCCCTGCCGATGCCTAACATAGAACACCATCACTACCCCCCCGTTCTCTTGGATCTTTTTTTTCGACCAGTCCTTTTTTTTTTCTTCCCCCTCAACCCCCCCTGTTTGGGAGCGTTCTCTTCGGTTCCGCTCTGACCCAATGAGGTCAAGTTGTGGGTCAAACTCCCGCCCCCTCCAAAACACCCCCCCGTTTTTTGCAGTGTTTTTTTTTCCTCCCGGGGTTATATTTTTTTATTCGCTCTGACCCGTAAAACAAAGTCTGGGCGCCGGTCTCCTGAGCCTTCGTGTGGAGCGGTTTTTGAGACTTTTTTCCTTTTTTTTTTCCCCCGTATTCTTAGAGAGGCCCTTTTGGCTCCTCTTTCCCCGTCAGGACCCCCCTCCCTCGCCCTCCTACGACTTTTGAACCTGGCACCCTTTCCCCCCTGCTATTTTTCATCTTTTTTTTTTTTCCCTCCCTCGTTGGTTTTTGAATGAGCCTAGCTTTCTCTGCTTTTTCTTTTTTCCCTGTCTAGGCCTCTTTTGTTTTCGTCTCGTTGTGGGCCCCCTGGGAACCTTCTCGGTTTTTGCTGGTCGTCGCCCTCTTTGTTGCGATTTTTCCTTTTTTTTTTTCCCTTTGCTTTGATTCCCCAACTTTTTTGCTCCTTCCTTTTTCGCGCTTGGTCTCCCGGGCCAGCTTGTTCGGTCATTCCTGCCTTTTTCACCCAAAACCCCCCCCCCCCCCCCCCCCCCCCCCCCCCCCCCCCCCCCCCCACCCCCCTCCCTTCCCCCCTTCGATCCTAATTTTTTTGTTTTTTATTTGTCGGTAGCTCCCACCCTCATTGTTTTTTTTTCTACGTGTCCCCCTTTCTCCTTTTTCTGTCATTCAACATTTGAGAAAGAATAACCCGCGGTCGTTTGGAATGGGGTCTTATGCTGCGCTCGAGTCGCTCGATGCTTTCCCCCCCCTCTGTTACCCTTTTTTCGTTTATGAGTTCAGTCCCCCCCTTTTTGGTTTCCCCTCCCTTCTCGAACCCAATCAATTACTCCCCGAATTTTTGTTTCAGACTTCGTCCCCCCTTTTTGAACCGCGTGTTTATTCTGTTTCCCCCCCCCCTCCGGCAGAGTTCCAAAGCCCGCTCTCTGTCCCTTTTTTTCCCCTGGTCCAAGACGGCTTTTTTGTCTTTTTGCTCCCTCACGTTTTTGTTTCGCTAATCCTTTTTTAGAGTTTTCCTTTTCGATTACCCCCCCCCACCCCCCCCTATTTCCTCCTTTTCATCTCGGTTTTTGAGACATTCCTTTGCCCGTCCTTTTTTGGTCGTTTTCTCTCGCGCTAAGGGCCCCGCGGGTACCCCCTTCCCTCGTGGAGTCAATCTTGAGCTTGACCGACGTCTTTCACTTTTTTTTTTTTTTTTCTTTTCTGGACGTCTCCCTTGCTAGGTCTTGGTGTTTTCATAATGTTGATCAGTCCTTTTGTAAGCCCGCCGTCCTCCCGGGTTTTTTTCCGCTTATTATTTTTACCCCACCCTCTTCAGCTCGTTGGACACTTCCCCCTCGGTTTCTCTCTGGCTCTACCCCGAAGTCGGTGCGCGGCAGTCCTCTTAAGTAAGTACCTTTTTTTTATAGTTTCCCTAAACCCCTTTGGCATTTCGTTTTTAGCTTTTGCATCTTTTCCCTTTTTTTTTTTTTCCTGGGGTTTAACCTTTATACGATGGGTTTGAGGTGATGCCCTGGCCCAGTCCAAAACATGGGAGTTTTCGCGATTTTCCCGTGGGGAAGGTTGAAGAGATTGAGACTTTTCCTTTCTGTCTCCCCCCCCCCCCCCCCTTCTGTCACCCATTAAGCGGTTTTTTCCCAGTTTTCGAAGTACTCCTGAACCTGATATATACCATATATTTCCCACTTGGCGTTGTTGGACTCTCTTTATGACTCAAGTTTTTCCCCCCTTTCCCCCCTCTTGACTGTTTGGTTTAGGTCTCGGAAAAACCTTTTTTTACCTTTACTGGTTGAGGTCCCCCCCCCCTTCCCCCCGGTCAAGTGTTTTTTGTACCCTATTTTTAGTGTAATTGTGTCCCCCTCACCCAGACCCTGGGTCTCTTCCCCCGGGCCGAGGTTTTTTTTTTTTCCCCCCGGTCCCCAGCGCATTTTGCCCCCGGCCCTGTCAGTGTTTGAGCCCTTTTTTTTGCCTGGACCCCCGCTCCCGTTCCCTTGTGTTGTAGGTTTGCACACGTTGTTTTTTCTCCCTTTTTCATACGCGCTTCTCACCCTAGTCCAATACCCCCCCCTCGTTTTTTTTTTTGGAGGTTTTTTTTTTTTACCCCCTGATCCGTCTGGATGATGGTGGCTTTGGTCCTCTTTTAATTCGGGCGTTCCGTTCTTTCGTTCGTGCTTGGAGACCCCCCTCCAGTCCCCCCCAGTTAACCTCTAGTCCCTTACCTGCTGTTTTCCCCGGATGATAGTGTCTGCACAAAGCACCACCTCTATGAGATACTTTTGCTTTCCCCCCCTCCTCCGTTGGTGTTTTGTTCCTTGCCGAGAACAACCCCAGTTTATGCCTTTTCTGCTTTGACCCACGTTTCCCCTTTTTCTCCCCTTTTCGGGGGCGTTGGCCGCCCCTCGTCTTCCTCGGGAACCCTTTTTTTTGACCCAGGAATGAGTTCAGGGTCCTTTTAGTATTTCCCCAGATAATTTTTTGTTTTTTCTTGTTTTTTTTCCCCTCCCCCCTAACCTTTGAAAACCGCGTGTCGAGAGGAGACCCCACCCGACTTCTTGAGTCCTTTGGATTTCTTTTTTCCCATTGACACACCCATTTGGCCTTTTTTTCTTTCACCCCCCTGAATTTGACACCTCCCTCTTATTACCCATTTTTTTTTGTTTGGAGTCCTTTTTCCCCCCCTTCCCCCCCCCCAGACCCTTTATTTTTTTTACTTTTTTCCCTAAGTTTTCTTTTATTTTTTTTTTTCCCATTATGTTCTTACCCCCCCCTCACTCCGAAAAACAGGTAGTAACCCCCCAACACTTAGCTTGGACTCCCCCTTCCTTTGAAATGCCACCGCGTTTTGGCGATAGACCGATTCATTGCTCAAGACAACCTTTTTACCTTTTCCCCTGCCCACTGCAAGTTTTTCTGTTTCCGGTCGTTAGTAAACTCTCCCTCCCCAATTGTCCCCTTTTTTCCCCCTAAGGGCCCCGTCCCTCTTGTTCCGGAGTCTCACCAATTTTTTTTTTTTTGACCTTGTTGAGTTTTCTAATCGACCCCCCCCCCCAGGGAGTCCTGCCCCTCCCTCTTCGCCTTCCTCTTCCCCCCCGGCCCAATGCTTTGGTCAGTTTCGGGAGCGTTTTTGTTTCCCCCCTTTTTCCTGACCTGTTTTTGTTCCCCCCCTTCTTTCCTTTTGAACTGCTTCCTTGACCCCCCTCGGCCGCGCTTCCCCCAGTTTTTCTTCTTTCACCTTTTGGCAAAAGAACCAAGAGCAATAGGTTCCATTACCCTTTGTGACACCCCTTTGTTCCTTGACAACATATTACCCCTCCTTTTTGTTTTTCTCTCTGCTGATTATATTGTTGAACCTGTAATTTTTCTTTTTTGAGGAGGCTTGGTTTTTTCCCCTCACGGGATTTTCTTTTTCTCTTACCTCTTGTTTTCCCTTTTTTTCGGGCCATCCTGGCCCTTTCATACTCCCCTCTTTTCTTTTTGATCCAAGGGCCAGTTTATTTTCTAGTTTTCCTGAAACCGTTTCTCTTCATCGGTCCCTTTTCCTTTCTCCCTTCCCAATTTTTTTTTTTTTCCTGTCGCCGCCAACATATGTCAATTTTTGTTTTTTTCGGTCCCGCGAGAAGTTTTCGCCCCCCCAGAACAGGGTTGTTTTTTTCCTTCACCTTTCACAAAGTTTTTGTCTGACCAAGTTCTTCCCCCCCTCCCCCTCCCCTGTACTTGTGCTTCCTTTTTTCTTAGTTTTGTTTTTCTTAAGCCTTTCCCCTGTCCTTTTTTACCCTAGAAGTTTCGTTTTTAATTTTGTTTTGTTTCCCCAACGACTTTACTAGTTTCCTTTTTTTCATCCCCCCTTCCTTTTATCTCCTTTTTCAGAATTTAGGTTCATTGATTTACAACGCGCTTCACCGGGACCCCCCGTGCTAGTCCACTTTTTTTTTTCTTTTGAGGACTTTTTGGCCAGTTGTTTTTTCTTGATTTTTACTCACCCCCCCTTTTTCAAACCCCCAACCACAACCCCCACACAACAAAAACCCCTTTAGCTCCATCTTCTCTTTTTCGTGTCTTTCACTTCCACCTACTCCCCCCCCCCCAGCTAGTTCTCGTAATTCGTTTTCCAAGGAGGTGCCCTCCCCACCTTTTCGAATGAAACTGAGAGGTGTTGACTGAGATATGCCCCCCCTCCTCCTTACTCCCCCTTCGTTTCTTTATTTTCTCCCTCCCTCTTCCCTTTTGTGAGGAAAGTCTTTAAGTCTCGTAGTGTTTGGTTTTGATATTGCTTTCCTGTCCCCCCTCTCTCCCTTCAAGACTCGGCGTCCTTTTCCCCCATCCCGCCTTCCCCCCGAGATACGTTTTGCCCATTGGAAAAACCTACCACTATTAGGATGCTTCCCCTTTCTCCCCCCCCTTCTGTTCTTTTTTTTTTTTGTCCTTTGCGTAAACTGTCCCCTTGCTTTCTCCCCTTCCCCCCCCCCTTAAACCCCAAAATGTTAGTATCCCCCTTCGAGGCGCGAATAGGAAATAGTATAAAGATTTCACCATTTTTTTCCCTTCAATGCCTTTTTTCCTTTTTTTTTTTTTTTTTGGTTTGAGGCGGTCTATTACTCCCTGATAGTAGGTTTCGAAATCAAACGTGATAGTTTCCAGGAGTTTTCTTTAACTTTCCTTCCCCCTCACATAGATTTTTCCTTCTCTACCCCCCTTCTCCTTTACCCGCCTCCCATTTTTTTTTGTTGATCTTCCCCTTGATTTTTTTCCTGGACCCTTCCCTCGTTAGTGTATCTCTCCCTTTCTTCTGACCCCCTGGGATTATTAAAGGTAGGCTTTTTTGTGGGGTTGTTTTTTCTTTGTTGACCCCTTTTCTTGGCGGTTGACCTTCGCACCAATCCCTCCTTCCCCCTCCGTACACGTCACTTCGGCTCTAACTCAACCTTTCTCATTTTTTCGTACAAACCGGTCCACCCTTTTCCCAAAGCGCCCTCACCGTTCTTGAGGTTTCCCTATGGGTCCCCTTTTGACTCCCTTTGAAGCCTCGCCAATGTCCTCCAATTGATTGGTCCCCTCCTCCCCCCTACTTTCCCGTTGCGCACAGATGCCCCCCGACTTCTCAAGTATCCCTTTTTTTTTTTTTGCGACCCCCCCCTCTCCAGTCTGATTCGGATTTGTTTTTCCCCCCCCCGACCCTTTTCCTTGAGTTCTGTTCTTTGTGGTGTTGTGTTTGGTTTGCAATTTCCCTCCCCCCCCTGCCCCCCCCCTTCAATTTTTCCTAAGATGCCTTCCCCTTGACTGACTCAACAAACCCTTTTTTATGGTGCAACCGTTTTTTCCGCCCCCAAACTCCCTGACCCTCTTTTCCGGCAAAGTTTGACACAGTTTCGCGGAACTCTTCCTGCTGCTTTTTTTACCTTTTTTTTATTTTTCTTATTCCCTTCTCTTTTTTTTCGGCTTTTTGCCTTTCCATTTCCCTTCTTTTTTTCACTCATTGCTCCATGATTGAAGGCTTGTGATTACCTGTTACTTTTCTTTTTTTGTTTTCCACTCACCCCTTCCCGCGACCAACTTTCCGGATGGCCCCTATCAAATGAATATCCTCAACCCCCCCTTCCCCCCCCCCGCCCTTTCCCCTTCCCTCCTTTTACCCCCACCCCCCGGCGTCTCCCTTTTTCCCTTGGCCTTGGATGGTTTTCTTTTTTGGCCAATTTGTTGGAATACCCCCCAGCCCTTTTGCTATATTTCCGAATCCTTCTGGTTTTGAGTTCCCCATCCTCCCTGTTCTATCCTTCCTTTACCACAAGTGATCAGGCGCCTCTTTTTTTTTTAGGGGACCAGGCTCTTTTTTTCCTTTTGATCTTCTGTTCCACCTTTTCCCCCTTCCCGTCCCCTTTCTTGCGGCTTTATCGGTGCTTCCCCCCCGATCGTTTGTGACGAGCCGGCTCGGGTTGCGTCCACTTTTCCACGCTCCCCACTATCTCATTTCTTGTTTCCAGTGTGCGTTCATCAACCTCGAAACCCCCCCCTTGATCTTCTCCGCCCTTGAGAGTTTTTTTATTCCTGTCCCTCTCTGGTTCCACTACCCACAGGGACGCCCGTGATTTTTTTTTTTTTTTTTTTTTTTCTGCCCTTGCTGGTCGCGGCGGTTAGCCTTTTTCGCCTTTTTCCCCCTTAAGAGGACTGGTCTCCTGAAGTTAAGGGTCCTGCCCGCTACCGTTTCCAGTGACCGGGACCCCCCCCTACTCTACCTTCCCTAGACCCCCTCCCATGGTGGCCCCGCGTCGAGATTCTCATTTCACCTCCAATACGTTTGTCGAGAGATGGTGGTCCTCGTTTGTCCCTTTTTTCCTTTCCTGTCTCCTTTAACGGTTTCCCCCCTTTTTGTAGTTCTTCCTTTTTTAGCTTTGCCTCGTGCTTCTGGGGGCTACTTTTGGTCGTGAGGTTACATCCCATCCTCTTGATTCCCGTTCCTCCCTTCTTTTTCGGTCTCTCTTCCCTACAACCAACTTCCCCCCTGTCCCCCCTTCTTTTTCTCCCGCTCCCCCATGTTTGGTTTATGGATGTATGTTTTTCTTTCGCCCTTATCATTCCCCCCTCTGGCGTTCCCGTCTGTACTTGTTTTTCGTGCCCCTTCTTATTTCTAAGACCCCCCTTATTTGTTCCCCCGATTTTCCCCTCCTTGTCTTTTCTGGACCCTTTGATTTTTAGGGGAGTATAGTCCGCGTCATAGAGAAGTTTTTTAAAATAGTCAAAAGTGGCTTCCCCTCCCTTTTTTGTGGACGTATTCGTTTTTCCCGGTCCAGAAACTCCTCCCTTCATGACTATACGCCGTATGAATGTCGTGATCCAGGTACCCGTGCGAGGGCCCACTTTCCAAGGTCAGCTCGCGGTAAAGTGGCTTGCTTTTGAATCCCGGGCCATTTTTTTGATGCTTGGCAAGAGGTTTTTTCCTTTTATCCATCCTCATTAGCTTTTGTCTCATTACAACACCTTTCTACAACCCCAGTACTTTGATCTTCTGCTTTTGGTGGTTCCCCCTGACAGCATCAAGGCCTTTCCCCCCCTTACTTTTTTTATTTCGACCGAGATAAATGCCCATTAGCAGCGTTAAATGGGCCCAGAGTTCTACTCTGACGCCTTCTCTTCGTTGTGATTCTTCTATTTCTTTCGGATGGTGATGTGGCTATTATTTAAATTGAATGATCCTGTAATGATCGTTCTACGTTTGCCTTTTTTAGTTTCCCCCCCCCCCCTTCAGTGACACAGCTCAGGGGGAATCCCCTTTTTTACACAAATCCCTAATAGGTATAGGGATGGTGCCCCTCCGGACTTTTTTTTGCTTTTCTTTTCGCCGCGTAGGGGAATTCCCCCCCCCCCCTTTTTACCCTCGGCTTCTCTTCTTCTTGTCTTCTTTTGGGGACTTGTTTTAAAGATTCCAGCTATGTTCCAAGGTTGTATGTACTGGGAGTTTCTCGGGGCCTTCGTGTGTTGACGGGTGATTGCCTTCCCCCCCCCCTTTGTTTTTTTTCTCCACCCTGCGCGTTCAACCCCTTACGGAAGACTAACCGGAGACGGACATATGGTCAAATTCTCCTCTCTCTTCCTCCTCCCCCCTCCTTTGTTTGATCTTCATATATCAGTTACCCCCGTTCAGGAGCCGTCTAATAGGTTGGGTTTTTGGAACGTGCTAACTCCAACTAGGGGGGTGCCCCCGTGGGGTAGCGACGGCCCGGTGAGGGTGATTGGCACCGCAGTTAACAAAAATGGCCGGACGGTTCACTATAGAACTTCCCTCATCCCCCCTCCAGGGGGAGTAGGTGTTGAGTCTCATTCCCCCCCTCCCCCACCCCAGCGCAGCATGATTGGAAGGGCAGTCAAGAGCTGTCCGCGACCCCACTTTTCGAACCATGTTTTTTGAGGTTTCGGTCCGCTCACGACCGGTAAGTTCTTAAGAGTTTATGTCCCCACGTGGTCCGTCGAGATCAGGGCCCCCTTTTTCCCTCTGAAAGAGCGGCGTTTGGGACAGGGCCTGGTTTGGGGATTGGGGCAGCTTGTTTTCAGAGCAGTTGCGTTCCCATGCCTCCCCCACGTTCATACATTCGTTCGTTTCAGTACGGTGCAGGTGCCCTCTTTTGACGCCCACAAGACCCCACCTCGCGCCCCAGCCCCCGATACGGGGGGGGGAACGTCCCCCAGCAGCGCCCCCCCCAAGACACCCCCGGGACCTTGTCACTTTGAAGAGAAAGAGCAGTCGAGAAAGACAGAAGCGTCACAGCTTTTCGGGTTACCCGAGTATATAGCTATAGTCGGGGCTTTGAAGGTGCCTTGCTTCGTCACGCCCCCCTTGGCCGCTGCCGCTCCGGTCGGGTTTAGTTGTCTTAGGTGAGGAACTCCGACCCAGGGCTGACAGCTGTATGGAATTGCCCATCCCGTCTGGAGCCAGACCACCCCCCTGGCCTCTTTGCCCCCTTGAACCCCGCGATCACAAGGTGGCGGTGGTTTTACCTGCATATCCCCCTTCCAACCCGCTCGACGCGACTCTTATGGTTGTTCGCGAGCCCAAATTTTCCGGGGCTAATCTCTTTGGAGAAGTGGCGATCGATTCGCTTTTTCGCTCCTGAAACATCTTGACCCCTTCCCGTGTCCCTTTCTGGCTTTCTCGATTCTTTTGTTCTTCGGAGCACCTTTTCGATGGGCTCGCTCAGCCGCGTGGGTGAAGTTTTTTTTTGTTACCTACCGACACAACCCCCAGTTGGCTTCGAAATCCCCCGGGTCCCGAGGTCGGTTTTACCTTACTTGCAGATTCCTCAACATGCGTTTTTTGGAGGTCCTTTTTTTTAAGCGTCGGAGGTTGCGCCGTGCCTTTTCACCCCCGCCCTTCGCCCGCGACGGGAACGAGGTCCGCCCCCTTCTGCCGCCCTCTTCCTGCCCAGACCCCCCTCTTTCCGAAGAAGATGTTCCCCCCGGAAACACGTGCGAGAATCCTACA
>Ga0179593_1493356_pt1 | contig 12778 bp, 11 predicted proteins | sample CZODoug2_1_08_16_FD_185931 | JGI IMG/M metagenome (GOLD analysis project Ga0179593, IMG submission 185931) | Vadose zone soil fungal communities from Angelo Coast Range Reserve, California, USA - CZODoug2_1_08_16fungal (PacBio error correction) | ecosystem: Environmental > Terrestrial > Soil >... | reverse complement strand
TTCTCTTTTTCGGTCCCCCGCTGCCCAGGTCTCTTCAGTGAAGAGCTTTTTCTCGGCTCCACGATTCTTTCCAGCCCCCTCCATTCGGAAGTCTTTCCGTGGTTTGGCTGGTCTTTTTATTTTGTCCCTCCTCTTTTGAAGGACCTGTCCATGTTGAATTAGTTCATCACTTCTCCCCTTCTCCGAGGTCCTTTCGGAGAGTTGCCTTCACGTTTTTCTCTTTGAGGATTGTTTGGTACCGGACGTTCCTCCCCCTTTCCAGGATATTATACTCTCTTTTTTTTTTCCCTTGATTTTCGAGGTCAGATGTCCCTCCCTTTTTTTTGGTGGGAGTAGAGACTCTTTTTTTTTAGTTCCATATGTCTTGCTTTTTTTCCTTTCCGGCCTCGGTATTGCGAGCAGCCCGTTGCCTCAGAGTTGCCCAAGAGTTTATGAGGTCTCTTCAGCCCCCCCTTGTAATATGCCTTCAATGCCGTAGATAGGAACTTATTTTTTCTAGTAGTAGGTAGTTGTCGTCTCATGACTCGCCCCCTTCCCCACCGATTCGATTCGGCGTCCCCATCTACTGGTTTCCTTCCCCGTTGACCATAGTCGCCATTCTCTCGGCAAATCACCTTACCGTACTCCACATGACTGTGAGCGAATTGTTTTTTTTCCCTTAAGTGGCCCTTTACACAGCATCTGAGTGGCCCTCAAGCCCTGACTATCAAATCCTCCGACCCCCTTCCGTCCTTTTGGAGCAGGTTAATGTTTTGTCTCTTTTTAGCCTTCGGCTTGAAGCTTGCGCGGGTATTCCCCCTTCGCCCTGGACCTATCTTCTTTTTCCGAGGCAACTGTAGTCCCATCTCTATCGGTTGCTTTCGGCTTTTCTTCCCCCGGGCCACCCGGAACCTGCTTTCCACTACAAGTAGTCTGAAAAGACCCCATTTAAACGTTTTCATGGGCGGCGGTCAGTTCCTGCAGACCCCCACTTTATGTGGATTTTTCCCCCCCCTCGCAAGGCCCTTGTCTATTGAAATTTGCGTTTTCGCATCGAATTCTTGTCGGCCCTCTAAGGAGAAGATGTGTTGTCATGACGGAGATAGTAAGTTTTCATGTTCGTGAGATTTTTTTCTCTGAGAGGTCGTTTCGGCTATATTTCCCCTAACTCCCCCTCCTCCTTTCGCGTTCCCAAAGAGCGTGTCCTCCCCGGACCGTTTCCTGATGAAGGCTCCATTCTTCCTATTTTTTCCCTTTTCGTTTCCTGGGGGCGGGGCAACGGCTTTCGCCTTTTTAGTCTTCCCCTTCCCGCGATGTCTTTGTTGCTCTACTTCCCCTGACCCCCTTTTTATAACCCACAACCCTTCTCATTTCTTGCCCACGGGTGCGAGCTCCCGTCGTTGTTTCAAGGGAACATCCATTTGACGCGCGTCCGCAATTGGCCAGGGTTGATATTTTCTTTGTATCCGGAACCTCTTGGCGACCCCTTTCTTCTTGATTCGTTGTCTTCTTTTTTTCCCTTGTGCGATAGAGATATGGCCCCTTCCGTGCTCTTGATTTTCGCGCCCAATGGGCGGCTTTCGATGGGTTTTCCCCTCGGAGTGTCCGTCTGCAACTTCCTGTTTTTCTTGGCTTTTTCTTCATACGGCAGCTTTCTTTGCAGCCCTCCTTTTCGAACTTTCTCTTTCTCCTCCAGTTTGTTCTGGGGAAAAATTTCCGTGCATGACCTCGGGTTTCCGCACCTTTCGGCGGAAGATTAGAATCTGATAACACCTTCCTGCAGTCATTTCCTCGACCATCTTCTTTTCTTTCCCTGAGTTGATCCCTCAATGTTGTTCTCCGGATCGCAGGGCAGCACTTCAGCTCGGCGATTCCTTTTCCCACTTTCGCGGACCGGAAGGATCATTCTGATTTTTCCTTACTTTTTAGGACTGCCGCCCTTTATGCGGGACTTTCTCTCCCGAATCCTTTTCTCCCCTTTCCCCCCAATGACGATGAATAGCTTTAAGAGAGGACCCCTGATTCCACAAAGATACGACTCTTCGCGTCCCCCCTTGGTTCGCCGCAGTCGGGCAGAACTGAGATCTATCCTTTCCTTCCCCGGAGTTCAACCTTCCCCTCATCCCGTTGTTTTTTTCTTTCCTTGATACAAGGATAATTCCCTATATCCAAGGCCCAGAAAGGGCCCGGAGACCTCTTTTGTTCGAGAGTTTTTCCCCTTTTATCGTTCCCCGGTATTCGGACATAGGTCATTGCGGAAACTTTGCTCTCTGCTTCGCCTCAGTAAAGGGGCGCTAGCAGTGTTCTGACTTCCCACTCGCATGATAAGCCTTCTTCATTGACTGTATTAGCCATGTGCGTCTTTGCTCCCCCTCTTCGCGCGCTCCTTCTCCCCCACATTTCGAACCCTTTGCCTTCACGACGTCGCAGCTTTTTCCGCTTTTGATTGCAAATTTCCCCCGGAGTTTTTTCCCTGCATTTCCATGATTCTCCTGATCGTGCGGCAAGAGATCGAACTTTTTCCCAGAACACTGGACGTTCTCTTCCCTCCTTCGCCAGATTATTGGAACTCCACTCCTAATGAGATATTATCTCCCGTCCCCCTCTGAAAACTTTTCGAGTTGCCTATTCCCCTTTCTTCCCTATCGCCCCTTAGACGATTGCTCTTTATCAAGATCCGGCCGCCTATATTATTTCCCCCTTTCCCCCCCTGGCCCACTCAACTCACTACGCACGAAGAAGGGCCCACAGGTTACTTTTCAAACCTCCGTAACCGAGCCTGGCCTTAGAAGTCGCCTTTCTCATTGTGTTCCCCCCCCAGCCGGCCTAATCTGAATTGATTGTCGCCCCGTTGAACCATTTCTGAATCACCCCCGCTCCAAACATCTTCAACGTTACAGAGGCATTACCATTACTCGAATCGGCAGTGAAATTCCCCCCCTCCACTATGAACGATGCATTCTTCGGTTTGGACGGTGTCAATTTGCCACGATCTTGATCGTGAATCTCTCCTTCTTTCCTATTTTAGCCTGCGCTAAGAAGAATCACCTTCTCGCGGCGGAGAAAGCGAACTTCTTTTCCGAACCTCCTTTCAGGAGGGAGCGGACCTCACCTTCCATCCTATACCCCATCCATCGACTCCTCCTTTCCCCCCATTCCATCTCTCTGCTGCCTACCTACTAACCACTTTCCCCCCCTATTACTTCCTCCTCCCCTTCTCCGTCACTTCCTCCCCTCTTCACTTTTTCTCCCCCACTTATCCCTCATACTCCACCTCTTTTTTCCCCCCCCCCCTTTACTTCCCTTTGATCTTATTTCTCCACTCCCCCCTTCTAGATGCCGGTATCGAAAACCCTTCCCCCACATCGAACAAACACCCCCCATCTCCCCTTTCGTCTTGGTACACCCTTTTCGAACTTATCATTTAAATTTGGAGATGGTCTCTAATGGCAAACTTTAATTTCCTCTTTATCCCGTGAGGACATGTTCTTCCCTACGCTTTTTATCGCTGCTGCCTCCTCTCTCCCCTCAGCCCCCCCTCGTGAAAGAGGCATAGGCGACTTTCTCTCGGTTTCTTCAAGAAAATTCAATAACTCCGCCCCATTTGTTCTCGAGCCAGGCTTTACCTTCCCCCAGAGGTACTCTACCTCTTCTTCTTCTTTAGATTACCACGTTCTCCCGGAAAGAAGCCACATAGCCCAATCTGGTTTATTCGTGATTCCGAACTTTTTTACTCTTGTAGTACTTTCAACCTTCCTCGAGTTCTTGGATCTCCCTACTCACCTGGTTGACCCACTGAGAGTTCTCACCACCCCTGGACCCTCATTTTAGAGCGAATTTTTCTTCACTTTCCCCTAGCACGCATGGAATATTTTTCAGAGTAAACTTCCTCTCCGTCCAATCACCAGTCAAAAAGGGTTCCTGTAATCGCTTCACATTGAGAGAGAAAACTTCGCTTTTTTCCGATTGAGATCCGCAAGTTTCCCCCACCCCCCTTTGGGTTTTCCGGACCCCCTTCCCCCTTTCCCCCCTCCTTTTTTAATGAATCTCTTTACTCCTTTCACTCCTGACAAGTCAAATCTTCCTACCCCTCATTTAAATCTCCCCTCCCAATGGACCTGCTTTTATTCTACGTATTCTCTTTGCTTGCCAATTCCCCTCGTCCAAATCAGCCCTTCCCCAAACCCCCCCTCCTTCCCTCCCCTCACCAACCCCGCCCTCCCAGTCCCCCTTTAGAGTTCACTTCACAGAAGGAGTTTCGCTCCCCTCGCGAAAGACCCTTTCCTCAGTCCCTCGCACGAAGCCGAACTGAATAAACTTTCTTTCTCCTCTGTTGAGAGCTTTTCTTTTTTCTTTTTTCCCTTAGTTCCGAAACCGTTTTCTGGAGAATTTCGCTCCCCTGGGTGAAAAGCGTTAAACTATTTAAAGTCCTCTTCCCCCTATTTTTTCAAGTTACCGGTTTGGTTCCCCTCTAGGCGATCTTTGTGTAACTCCGGGCGTGAGCGCGGCCTCCTTCGGTATTTTACATCTGGTTAGCCCCAATTCCAGGTTCGGCGCGTTGGGTCTGTTTGATATTCGGAATGGCTCCGGTAGGCCGTTTTTCCACTTCGAAAGTCACGTCCTCCTCCCGCGCGTTTGAAATTGCCGTCGGTGCCAAATGCGCCTAGCCCCCCCGGTTTTTGCGCTGGCCGCTTTCTCGCGAAGCTTTCTCGCTTCTATGGTTTTCGCGCTTTTTCTTGCCTCCCATTTCACAGTTTTCTGCCGCCGCGTGCACTTTTTTATGCTCCTGCTTCGGTAACTCTGAACCTGTCCACTCTTGAATTTTAGAGGCGCTTTCGTCTTTTTTTTATTTGTCTTTCCGAATGACTACCCTTCCTTTCCTAGATATGGCGGAAGCCTTTTTCAACTTTAAGCTTGTGATTTCCATATTATTCAGTCTTTATTTCCAAAATCACCCGAATTGAACCCCCCCTGATTTTCCCTTTGCCTGGCGTTCGACCAGGGAGGTGCCTCCCCTCCCCTATAGCGTGCCCGCCTCTCGTGGCACCTTTGGGACGCAAGGATTCGAATTGGCGCCCAACCGTGATAGAACCTTCTTCTTCTTCATTGAGCGACTTAGATTAGCAAGGCCGCGCGTCTCGTGAATAGTGTCCCCTTTCATAGATCAGTCCTCTCCATCCCTTTTGCCCAGATTTAACCTATGTCTCGGTTCCATTAAACTGAGCGGAACCTTTTTCGAGGCTTTAACTGCACTCGCGTAATCCACCGCGCCTCATACCGCATCTGGGACTGTTTCCTTCTTTAATTGAATGTGGAGTTTTTTTGTTTTCCAACCCCCCCCCCAATCTGAACTTTCTGAGTTCGATGTGAATTTGCCCCGACTTTTTTATCATCCCTGAAGCGAACTCTTTTTAACCTCCCCCTGAGAAGAGGAGATTTTACCATGAACCGTTTCGTCTCATCTCCTGTCGCCTCCGCTCTTTTGTGTTGCTTTTCCTCTAAGATTTTTTTTTGTCTCGAGGAAAACGATTAGGTCTAATCTTTTTTCTTTAGCGATCTTGTCCCGCCACCCCGGGTCTTTAAAGGACTGTCATGACTTACTTTTTATATTCGTTGTCTTGTTCTTTTTTCCTTTGGCCCGGAAGATTAGCTTAAGGGAGTTCCGTTTTTTGAGAGTGAACGCTTCTAGTCTCTGTTTTGCGTTTTAAAATTTCAAATCCCCTTTTCACATGTTGTCAAATCTATGCGCACATTTGTTGTTTCCGGCTGTCCTCCATCACTTATTCCTCCGCTTATTAATTGGAGGAGCAACCATTCCTGTTTTTTCGAGTTGTTATCCCCAAGCGATGGGGCTCCCCAATTTCTTCTTCTTTCTCTTTTTCAGGGTAATTTTTCGAGCCTTTCTTCGGTTCCTCTTAGCGCCAAAAGGGCCCGTCTTCAGATGGGGGGATCCCCCAGTGAGATTTGTCAGTCTGCCCCCCCTGATTTCCCCGGGTCCGTGCCTATCCTATCGTCATGGCGTTGCCCGATTCACCCTTCCCATTTTCCTTCTGGAGCGGACCTTGGTTCTGGAACCATGGATCTTCAAGTTTTTCCGCCAGCTTTTCTTTTTGAACTCTCCCCTTGCCTAAAACACCGGCCCTACAGGGTCTAATAATCGTCTCCCTCGCTTTTCTGAACGTCGTTCAGTTCCCAAGTGCCCGAAATGTTTGCGCCTGATTCGGGCATCCAGCAAATCCTCGCCGCATGGCCGAAAGAACTTTTCCAATCTTCGAGGACGGATTGAACTTCTTTTTTGATCAGGGGAATTTCCGGGAGTTTTCTCGAACCAAATTTTTCTTGCCAGCAGATTTTGAGAAATGTCCCTCTTTTCGTAATAGACTTTACGAACCATGAAACAACGTGTCCCCATATTATTTGGGGGGAACTTTTCGCCTGGGCCAACCTTGGTCGGACAGTTCGCCCTTGACGAGATATGTGGGAAGTTTCCCTTCCCTGTCTAAATTACCATCCTTATTTCACGAGTTTGTTGTTCCGTCTCACGATATCCTCGTCAATAACTGGCCCGGCGACAAGATTGGACGTCCTCAGTCGAAGCCGCTTTGGCACGTTGTGTTCTATCGTAAAGTTTATTCGACATCTTTCATTTGTTGAAACTCGCGAAGATTTTCGACCGTAGAAGACCCCAGCCATAAATCTCGACCCGTTTCTTTTCCTGAAACCTTCGTCATCCCTAACTCCTTCCGCCCTTGACTTCCCGTTCTTCTCATGCGTTCTGATGGCTGGCGGCCCTGCCTACAAGACCATTTCGCTCACTGGCCTCCCGACGTCGAAAAGGCGCTTTGTTCCTTCACATTTTGACTGCATTTTCTCATATTCTACTTCGGTCTTCCAGCCTTGCGGCACCCCTGCGCTTTTATCCCCAGCCCACGGGGCTTCCCATATGAAAAGACTTCGAACATTGCTACCTTTTTTTCTTCCATACCCAAACATTCTAAGCTAGCCTCCCCCCCAGTTTTCAGACGGACAACAAATTTCTTCTTACACCCTTGGATTCTCAAGATCCGTCCGTCTCTATCTCACACGCGACCACATGGTTTCCCCCCAAATACAACGTCGTCCCGTTCAGAATTCTCATCTAGGTTCCTGTTTGCTTTCCCCCCGCCCTGCATTGGTCTCCGCCAGTCACAATTCGCCGTCTTCGTCCTCATTTTTTTTGTAGCCCAGCCGCCTCGACCATTTCTTTTTCTCCCCCCCTGAAACCAGTCCGTTCTTCCCAAAAGCGCACCCAAAGCTCCGTTCAGCCTGAGTCCCTCCATACCAGTAGCCCTTCCGGGCCCCCCCACCGAAAAACGCCCCCAAATGAACGATTTGCCCCCGCCGTACTTCCCTATTCTTTCTCTTGGTTTACCCGGGTGCTCCCAGATATTTGTACTCTCCTTCCCGACTCTTCTGAGTCCTCTTTTTCTATGATCGTTTTTCCAAACTTGCGCGTAAGACGACCACCCCATCTCGCGGCGGCGACATCTTCCCAGTTCGCCACGGTATTCCAACTCTCAATTCTTATTCATTATTTCTTGTCCAAAAGACTTTCTCTTCGCGTTATAGACCCCCACTCATCCCAATGACAAACCTGCCTTGCGATTGGTGGTTCCCAATAAACCAGCCCCCATATTTCCGCCCCAGTTTCCGTTCCCCCCTTGATTTCTTCTATCATCCAGCTGTAAGAGCTTTCCTGCGACTGACGACTGACATACGGTGAACTCGCTGCTTTCACATTGCCTGCTGCATCCCTCCTTGCATATTTCAGGCCGGAAAGACGCGCTCGGCTCAAAAGAAGAAGGCGCCACTCATAACCGCAATCTCTGTGCGCACCCCTCGTCAGCCCTTCCAGCTTTGTCAGCTCTTTTTCATTTCGTCCCTCACTCCCCCGGTCTCCTCCTTTTCCAACTTGGTTCTCCGGTTCCCTCCCACCACTGGAGACTATGTCTTTTTACCCTTCCTGCAGTTTCTCCGGTTCCGCGCATCGCATCCGTGGCCCTGGAGAGTCTCCCCTACCGAAGGAGTGTTTTCCCCTACTCGGCACGCCTTGACCTCGCTTTCCCCCGTTTCGCACGTCCTCCCCCCTCTTGACCTTCCCAGGAAAACCCGCCCTTGACCGCGCGCGAAAACCCCTTGTCGTCCTCCTGGACATCTCGCCTCTTGCGCAAACCCCCCTCTGGGCTCGCCTTCCTCAGGAACATTTCCAGCGTCCCAAGATTGTTTTCCTTTTAAACGCGACGAAATCCTCTTTTCCAAAATTTTTTCACCCCAAAACGTGTCCAGCAACGCGTTTCCCTTCAACCCCCCTTTCCGCTTGTCTCTCGTCGGTCTTATGCCGAAATTTAGCCGCCCTCCTTCCCCTTCCAGTGACAACAAGCCATTCCCAATCGCCCCCCCACCCCCACGTCTTGTCATTAGACTTCAAGAGCGCCGTTAAACGAGGCGAATACGAACGCCTCCCTGCCTTTTTCTCCCCCGCGAGTCCCCCCGCACAGAATACCCCTCCTTATGTTTTAATACCCTCCTTTTTTGTTGATATATATTTCTATTTTAGGAGGCTCTGCTCTAGGACTTAGCATTTCGATGCGAGCGGGGAAAACAAGACTTCCCCCTGACACGTTCTTGCCGTTAGAAATGATGAGTGATTGACGGTTTTTTCCTTCTTGTAGGGGCGTGTTGTCAATGTTTTTTCAGGGCTACCTACTTTTTGACCATTCTAAAGCCGACCTCCCAGCTTGTCCCTTGGTTAGGAGTTGTCCTTCCAACTTTTTTTGGATTGCTTTCTTTTCCGTTTCCCAACTTCGACCCAAGTATTAGACTTCCTCTTAACTTGTTAGACGAACTTCTTTCCTCGGTTGTTTTGAGATGGTTTTAGCTCTCTTGAGAATCTCCTTCTTATACTTTCTTCCTCTTAGGTATGGAGAAGAGTTTTCCGGATTTTGTAAAGGAGTGGTGGGATGCCTTCTGAACGGTGGCCTCCCCTCTTCCCTAGTCGAGAGGTCCCTTGATTTCTCTTGATTCTTTCATGAACTCTCCCCCGCCACCGGATTCCGATCTGTCATTTTACACAGGAAGATAATCTTGGTCCCCTCCCCTTCACGGCTTGAGGTTTTTCAATCACGAAGACCCCCTTCGTTCTGACCGATGGATTCCTTTTCTGACCTTGAGTGCCCGCCCTAACCCTCCCAGCGTTGTTCTAAAGAGATTGCGGTGCCCTCTTCACCTTACATCGTATGGCTCCGGCCCGCATCCTTATTATTGTCTCCCTTAGGCGGTTTTTAATCCTCAATCCCTTTTCTCGAGAATAAGGACCCTGGGTCCCTTCGTATTCCTTTTTCCTTTCGCTTTCGCCCAAGTCCGCTCGCTTATTCGGCGGTAGGAAAACCCCCCCCCCTCCTCGAGGCTTGGTCCATTCCCCGTCCTCTGTCGCCTTCCTCTCATACATGGGTCAGGCATTTAACTTCTTTAAGACCTTTTCGAACACGTTTTTCCCCCCTCTAAAGGTCTTTTCTCGTGTCCGAGTTTTTAGCTCCTTGGCCTCCCGTCGGCCCCAATTTTCCAATAATAAGATTTTGAGAGTTGGCCTTCACTGCGCTATAATCTCTGTTCCCTCGCGCGATGTTTTCCTTCTTCCCGTGTGCGTTTCTCATCCTCATTAAAACATGGTAAGGCTCCTCTTTCCCTCTCTTTTCCATGCCTGGCTCCACAGGTCAAGGAAATCCCTTGATTCCCCAGGGTGAATCGTCCGACTTTTTTTTTGCTGGCGCGTTTTTTTTACTCATTTTATGGTCTTGTGAGCATCCCTTTTTTCTAGGCAGATGGTTCTTGGGTGCGCTGGTTCCCCAAGTCACTGTACCCAGGTGTCTCACCCCTTCCCCGAAGAAAGGGGTTTCCTGAGCTGATGCTGGGCTCATGATTCTCCCCTTTTCCTGACTTCCTTTTAGACGACCATTATTCGCCCCTAAAAGTATGGGCGAACACTTACTTGTTCTTCCTTGGTCATTGTGAAGGTCCTTTTTTTGGTGATGATTCTCTCCCCCTTTTTTCGCGATTTTGCGTCTTTGAGATTTGTTACCGTATTGACCCACGCCGTGGTTTCTCCGTAATCCAGGCAATTTCGGTCCTTTTTCCTATCCCCAAGGTTAAGTAGGGGGGTCTTTTCCAGCCTGTGGTTTGGTCCCCTTTATTGACCCTTAAGAGCAGGGTTTAATTCTTCGCTTTTCAGAGGAGCTTAGCATCTTTGAAAAAAAAGGCAGTCCCTCAGTTCAAATACGCGTCCATCCTCCCCTTTACTCGTGGCCGTCCATGTTTGTCGCTCCCCTGGCTTAGGCTGAGTCTTTCAGCCCATCGTCTCCTTGGCGAATCCTTGTCCAATTCCGGGGGGGGCTTTCGTATTGCCTTTTTCATCCTCTTTTTATTCTCTTCCCTAGGATAGCCCCTGAAGCCTTTCGGATTTCCTTTCCCATACTTTTCTACTATGTGGCCCCCTTGACAGCGGCTTTCGCTCTTCTTCCCGCTCTGGTAGCAGGGACCAGTACCTCCTTAACTTTCTCCAGGAGGAGTTGCGATCACTTCAATTCTCTTTTTCTCCAGTTGTTTTGTTTTTTAGATTGCAGATCGACCGGATCCCCCCTTTTACTCCCTTTCTTGCGACTGGTCTTCAAAAGAGAGTTGCAGCAGTAGAATCGCTTTTTTCCCTTTTTTTGTTCCTAATCGTAACCAGGATATTCTCAGATTCTTTTTTCCCCATCTCCTCTTTCTGGCGAGAAGCCTCTCCTCACAGGGTCTTTGACCTCCGCGCGGATCTGATCTGCATGTCTCCCTTCTTGATTATTGTCCTCCGTTTCTTCCTCCAATGCGGAGATTTTGGGTCCCTCGTTTCCACCTGGCTCCTGCCACGCCTTATCCCTTCTATCACGTGCACATTTTTGTCCTCTTTTGAAGCTTCATTCTTCCTTCTTTCTTTTTAGAAGGTCATTCTGATCGTTCTCCAGCGCTTGGAACCCCGCGCTTCGTCAGAGACCCCGTCCCCCCCTCCCACACTGGGTGTTACTCTACCTCTTCGACAGGCTTCCTTTCCCCTTCCAATCTTGCCGATCTCTCTCCTAGAAGCCCTTTTTCGGTTTTAGACGCAAATATCAATGTGATCGTCACACCCTTCCCGAAGAGTGCTATAAAGACAGTAGCCTACCCTTCTCTCTCACTGCCTTTCCAACACCTCCAACCTCCCTTCAAGACCTCCTAATTTTGTAGCCCATCGTTTCCCTAGTCAACGAGGGTCGATAGCCGGTTACAAGGCCGATGAGGCCTCAGGAGTGTGCCCCTCCGCGAGCCGCACCGTGCGCAGAGCACCCAATTTGAAACAGCCCCACCCAACACCAAACAACACAACCCCCTCCCCCCCCACCCCCCCCACCCCCCCCCCCCCCCACCCCCCCCCAACCCCCCCCACCAAAACCCCCCCCCCCCCCACCCCCAACCACCCCCCCCCCCCCCCCCCCCCCCCCCCCACCCCCCCCCCCCCCCCCCCCCCCCCCCCTGTTTCGTGAATTCCCAAACTCTCATCGTAGTTAAGTATGCCTCCCCCTCCTCCATTATTGACTTTTTAATCCTCCCCCTTGACAACGATTGCCGCCTGGGATCCAATCCTTCCTTAAGGTGAACCGGTTGACTCCAATACTGTGAAAGCTCGCTTCTTATATTTTCCTCGATGAGAATCATCTTCCCCCCCATCGCCCAAAACCTTTTCTGAGAAAGCTCCTAAGAGAGAAAATGCGTCTGACCCACCCCGATTTCTCATTTTTATTACAAGAGATCTTGCAGTTCCCCCTTTACCCAACCCCACGCCCAATAGAACACATCCTTTCTATTTTTTACTCCACAATTTCCTCCCTTATGTTACCGTTTTCCGGTGTGTTCTTGCAGACGAAAGTCCCTCGCTTCCGTCCCCCTTTAATTCGACCTCACGGTGACATTTCTCGGCTTTTCCTAGCGAATACCACTTCAATATGTCATAGTTTCCCGACTCGTCAGGCCCGGAAGGCGCGAAAAGTTATCTGCAATGATGCTCCTTCTTAAGGGCGTCCTAACGAGGTCCGGACATCAATTTTCTCTTCGTGCCAGTTCGACTCCCTCCCACGGTCGATGAACCAGCCGCAAACTGATCCCCTTTTTTTTTCGTCCTTACTATACCTCCCTTTTATTTGCGAACAACTTTCGCCTGTTACCCCCCGTTGGATACGTTCTGCCCAGTCGGGGCCCGTCCCAATCTTTTGAACAGTTGTTTTTCTTCCCTCACAGAAGCCGCCTCACGCCTCTCCTTCTCTCCCTCATCTCTTTAGTACCGCGCCTCGTTTGCACGCATTTCCCCTTTGACCCCCATCTTGCGGCCTTTCTCTTGCAATGCCCTTTCTCTCAAACCTTTTGATGAAATTTGCCGATCAGCTTTCTTCTTACGCCATGTATAAACCCATCTTTCTCGAATTGACCTTTTCTCCTTCCTAGCTTCGAATTTGTTTCGTCCGCAAGTCCCCGCAATAGTCCCCACGTGAACATGCATGCCAACCAATTGTGAACTCTTATCTGGCGAAGATGGCCGCACCTGAAGTCCATGCTCGCGCCTTCAACTCCGGGACAAACCACCTAAACAGAGCCCAACCACCGTCCCTTTCCCCTCCTTAGGAGATTTTATCCAGCGTTTCGCTTCCGCGTCTCATCGCTGTCAGCCTTTTCCCCTTCCAGCCTGAACCTTGGAAAA
>Ga0179593_1391086_pt1 | contig 12778 bp, 15 predicted proteins | sample CZODoug2_1_08_16_FD_185931 | JGI IMG/M metagenome (GOLD analysis project Ga0179593, IMG submission 185931) | Vadose zone soil fungal communities from Angelo Coast Range Reserve, California, USA - CZODoug2_1_08_16fungal (PacBio error correction) | ecosystem: Environmental > Terrestrial > Soil >... | reverse complement strand
CTTCCCCTTTACTGCCGTTTGGGGAATTACTGATTCCCACCTTCTTTTGATGCCTTCCACCCTATCTGGGAGTCCCCCCGGTATTTCTTTTTGCATTCATCACTAATTCCCCCTCCCATTCACGCGTTTCTTGTGCTATTGCTTTCTCTTATTGCTGCATTGACTCTTCCTGGAGACCAACATCTTTGAGCTGAGAATCACCCCTTTCGTACTCACCCTTCCTCCATTCAAGAACTTTTTATACTCGCCAACCCCCTTCCTGTTCCCCACCTCCCCATATGTTTTATCCTTGCTAACGCACATACCCTTATCAACCTTTTTTTAAGGATGGTCTTTTTTCCACCCTTAATCGACCAGATTCCGATATAGTCTCATTTCAGGTGACGGGCTGGTCCCTCATAGGTTTAATATTCACTGTTTTCACAAATACGTTTCCCCCTCCCGGTCTCGCTGATTGATTTTTGATTTATCCCCAATTTCCGTATGACGATTTTTTATTGAGACTTTCTGACTTTTTTTCTTTATGCATTTGGCCCCTCCCGGAATAATACTTTTTCGGCGGTGTCTCCCCTAGCTTTTGTACCCCCCGCTGCTGCTGGGGTCTCCGGTCGGTTTTCATCAGCGTTAAGAGGAAGGTCCCCGCTCTCCCCCCTTTTCTTGGTCCCTACCTTTCTTCTCTTCGTTTACTTCTGAGCGGTCCGCTTTCAACATCGAGCCCCCCCGTGTCCTGATGAGGCCTCCCTCCATCAGTTATTTTTCTCCAGTTTTTTTCAGGGAAGTCCCTCAAGGCTGGTGTTCTTCTCTTTTTTTTTTTTTGCCCCCCAATCAGTACTTTATCCTTATGAAAGAATGTTTTGTTGGTACGTGACATTGGTTCTCAGTTCCGCTTCCCTTCCGCTTTCCGCTTTCGGCCCGGTTCTGTCCATTTTTTGTTTCTCGGTGTCCCCGCCTGGATCGTTCCATCGAATCCTGATTCCACTGCTGGTTGACTAAGAAGTTTGTCTTTTTTCTCGTCTCGTTGTTTCTTCCCACCCCCTTCTTGTTCCCCTTCTTGAAGGACCGTAAGTTCTTTCGTCAAGCCGATTTTCTTCCTGACAGAGCGGAGCTTTCCCCACCAGTCGATAAGCCTCGAAGTTTACCTTATGGACTGACTTATTTACTCTAGCCCCTCCGACCCTCCCTTTATCTCCCTGTTTCGGAATTTTTTTTTTTCTGTTGATTTAGGTCTCCACCGTGCCATTCCCCCTCACTTGGTCTTCCCTTCTCAGCAGGTCCGACTTGCGTTCCTGCACAGCTCCATCATGTAGCGTTTGTCTCCGTCTGTATCTTGGCCCCTCTCAACTTCTCAAGGCTGAAGCAAGACCATGAACCTTATGTCTCTGGTTTCTCCCCCTGCATTTTATTTGCTTTTTTTCGAATTCTGGCATGCCTATTCACTCCCCTCACCTTATGAGCCCGTCAACAGGCTTTTTAATGCGCGTTTTCGAGACTTTTTCCCACTGGGCGTTTACTTTTTGGACACAGCCAGGACGATATTCTGGGGCGCGGGTGATTTCGTGAAACGGAGTGATTTTGAGTGTAGCATCTCACTCACCAACTGCGTTTCTTCGACTGTAGGCTTATAGCTCATTTCTCCACCTTTTCCCCCTTCAGCTTCGCCGGTTTGAAGTGTAGATTTTGAGTCCAACGGCTAAATTGTATTCTTCTTGCTTTTTCCTGTTTTTCGAGGTGACCATTGTGTCCGGGAGGTAGGTCAGCCGTTGGAGTTGGTCGAGCCGTGTTCAACGTTCCTCTTTTAGTTTTTTTTACCCCTCTCCCATCGTTTCTCCATTCTTCTCCTCAGGCGAAAGACGGCGACAGTTTTTCGTTAGTCGGTCCCATCCCTTCAGCCTTCGGCCTTCCCGGGCGTCTTTCCTGCCGGATCTTGACATTCTTTCCTCTATTTGTTCCCTCGCTTGATGTGGATATCCTTTCAGGACCCCAACTTTCACCTATTCCTCGACTATATTCCTCCTCTTACTTGTGAAGCCTGACTTCGTTACCCGCTATGTTTCCCCCCTTCGCTTTTTGCTCTCGTCCCCTTTTTCATCTCTATCTAACCTCTCCTTTTTTTTTTCTGATAGATGTCTTCCCAATTTTTTTGATTCGTCCGCCCCTCTAATCTTAAAAATCTCTGCCGCAGTAATCAGTTCTCTGTCTTTATGTCGATGATCTGAGGTCAGTGTTGTATCCCGGGACCCTTTTAGCCACACTTTCCTCCTCTGTTCACGCTGATTCCCTTCCCGCCCCGGTTCAGTTCCTCTTCTGCCGCTTTCCCCCCTGCGTTTCAGGGAGTTACCTTTTACGGCACCTCCCACCTTCTTGGTTCCTTAAATAACTTACTTATGTTGTGTCCCTTTTCTCCAACCATCCTCTTCTCTCCCCCCCCTCCCTTTTCCTCGTACCCCCCTTCCCCCGGTATAACCCCTTGGACGTGTACCCTTTGCTGCCTTCGTTCAAGCCTCGTACTTCGATTGAGGACTTTATAATGATACAACATCCGGCCAACTACGGGAGCTTTTTCCCCCCTTTTCAATAAAGCCTCCAATTTCTCATCCCGTTGTTGAGCGGGTATCACGATGCTCCCCCCTTTCATCGCTCCTCTAGTTGTCCTCCATCGATCTTCCAGGCTGGTGTAGTCCAGGACCGTAAAAGTCCCCACTGGGTAACCCTCTTCTCAAACGTCCCTTCCGTTTGTTCATCCGTTTCTGTTTTTGAGTTCCCTTAGGCATGCTCAGTCCTGTACCTCCTCCAATGTCTTTTGCCGGTGTACCTGCCATGATGTCCCTGAGTGGTTGATAAGGTTAATGATACAATTCTTCCGACGTACCCAAATCGACATAGTTTCGCATTGGCCTTCCCTAGGCGATTATTATATAGTCCTTCTCCTTTCCGCGGTAGAGTTTTCCATTGTCACGTCATCGCTGAAGAACTCAAATCCAAGGATTCGTTGCTGGCCTGGAGAGCGTGTCACGTCTTAAATTGAATGCTTCTTTCTCCGGTATGTGCTGCGTGCCTGTTTGTTTTTTTTAGACAATGCGCAGCTAGTCTCTCGTCAGCATGCAACTTCTTTGCCGTTTTTCACACTTGCCCTCCCTGAACGTGTCACCTCATTTTTTCGTCCCTAGCTAGACCTCGTTAGTAGAGAACACGCTTTGCTAGTGTTCCCCGCTTCACCTCTTTTTGCACCCCCGGTGCCACCTAGCCAAGATGGCACCAGCACCCTTTTTTCCGGCTTCTTGGTGCTGAACGGCCCGCCGACCAGTCTGTTCACGTACACAACCACCCGATTTTCTTTGCATCTGAATCCCAGAATGGAGTTTCAAACCAACGCTGTCGTCCCTGCCCCCTCCTTCTTCCTTCCCCAATCTGTATAACTAGTGGATTCTCTGCCCCCTCTTCTGGCTCCTTTTCCCCTCGATTCCCCCACTTTGCCCTCTCTTGACTCCCTCCACCCTTGCCAGGTTCGGCCCCTCGTTTGGCTGTTTTTTTTCCTTCTTTTAACCTTGATACCCCGTTCTTTAAACCTTTCCCCGTATTGTAGCCAGCGGTGGTTTACCTTCAGAGAGGCATGGATTGACCCTCTAACTCGCTTCTAGATTGGTTTATCCATCGAATCATACGTCAGCCCTTACTTTTTTTCCCCCAAGCGCCCAACATCGTTCCTTGAAAATGCCCAAAACCTTCCGTCAGCGAGGACGTCTTCAACGCCTATATTTTCCCAACATCCCCCCCTTAACCCCCCTTCTCTCAAAGCATCCCTTGAGGCGATAATCTTTTGCGTTTTGTCTTTTGATTGTCCACCGGAGCAATTCAATTTTGCTGAACTGTAGGTTTTGAAGGCTCGAGGCACCTATGATTTGGGCCCATCCCTGGGTCGAGTACCGAAAGAGACTCAGACTTTTCCCCCCTTCTTTAAGTATCTTAGTGTAGTCTTCGCTCCGGCTTTGTTTCTCGTCCTGAAGCTAAATGCGTTTATTTCCCCCGAACTATTGGAATGGGGGTCTGGTTCCGCTGCTTACACACGGCCGATACCGGACTCCTCAATTCTATGGGTGTGAGGCTCCCTCCTTCTCCTCCAATTTATTCTTAACGTCCTCCCTAATATCCTCCTAGTTGGTTGTTTTTTTTTTTTTCCTAGGACCACTGTACCTCCTTTTCCCCAGGTTGAGTACCGATTATCAATGTGCACACCACTCTCTGCGGAGTTTTATCTTCCGGTTTCTTGACTTCTGTCATCCCCTTTTTCTGACCACCCCCCGCTGATTCGGGTGCTGGGGGGGCTTGGCCTTACCGCCTGATTCCCTCACAAATCGTTGCTTCTCACATCCTGCGATCGTAAGACCCGCCTCTCTGACTCGGGATCCTCTCCAACAGGACGTGCCTCCCCATTCAATATGTTCTCGATCTTACGCCCCTCCCCTTTTCCTCCAAGGTTTTGAAGCGTCTTTTACACCCGGAAGCTCCGACCAGACGCAAGAGATTAGCGCCTAATCGGCGAGGCGTGCCTGTGAGATATAGGTTTTTCGGTCCTGGCTGTGACAACTCTTCGCGTTGAACTCCTGGTTTATCGTGACTTTGACGTGGTGACTTTAATTTTTCACCTTTCTTGTTTCCTTTTCGGCGCTGTGTTTTCTAGTACTGAGTTTTCTGCTGATTTTCCAATTCCCCTGTTCCTCTCGATGTGAGTCGTCATCCTGCCCGGGACGGACTTTACCAGAGAGTGACCTTGGGTACCTCCTTGGGCCCGGTTTTTTACACCTCCTCGCTCCATGGCCTAGAAGTTCCGCCCCGGCTCCATTGCCAATCTATTTGGGCTGAACCATTTGCCCAATTCGCTCAATGCGTGATCCGCTTTGACACCTCCCTTTTTTCCCCCCTTTCTCCCCCTCCTTTCGGGTGCCGCGCCATCTCTTATTGAAAGATTTTGTCGGCAGTTATTATTTTCAATGTCCTATCGCTGTGTTTAAACACTCCTTCGGAAGCATATGAAATCTTGGGTTTACGTTTCACTTTCCCTTGGTGCGCCGTTTTTCCTGTCCTTCTTTAACTCGGCGAACAAGTGTCGTTTCTCCGGTTGTCCCCTCCCTTCGGAGTTCTGTTTGGGTATATTCATCGCAAACGGGTTGACTTTTTAATCCAGTATTGTTTTTTTTCGTTGCGGCTTTTCACAAAACCTATTGCCGTTTCTTGTTCGTTCAGTGAGATCCGAGTTTTTCGTTACGAGTTAGACCTCTGACTCTTGTCCCCTGATAAGCAGTTTTCCCTACCGGATGCGCGCATTTTTTGAAGTTTGAAGATGTGCACATCATCGCAAGGCCATTAAGTTTTACGGAATTGAGGATATTCATCGGCTACTTCCGTTGCAATTCCTCTCCCCGCTTTTTACTCATATCAGTCTGCGCTATTCCTGTTCCCAAGACTCCCTCAAGTAGATTGGTTTATTTTTTTTGTTGATCAGATCCACCTTTCAAGATTTTGAGCCCCAACTCTCCTGAAATCCTAGACGTCGCTGGGTTCCTATAACTCCTGTCCTTTTGAGTCGTTCATGAATGTTTCTGGCCATGCCGTCCCTCTCCCCCTCAAGTGATAATTCAAAAGTTTCCCTGACCAGATTGTTTTTCTTGTTCCCATGTCTGGCCTTTACGTCATTTCCTACCCCAGCATTGGTGAAGACGACCTTATTTCTTCGTTCGCGTCTCAGTCGGGTTATACGGATTTTGATGTTCAATTATTACACTCTCACACGAGGAATGCGTTTTTTTTCCCCTTATATTGCTCCCCTTTTATTCCACTTCAGTACGATGTCCGCCCCCTTGCTTAGATACTTATCCGTCCCGACCCGGCTCGACGTACCTTGGATGCTTGCCGGCTTCTCACTTTCCCTCTGCTTGATCCTGTGTTGATTAATTTCCCTGCGAATATAAAGAGAGCGGAGTTGGTTTCTTTACCACTTTCCCTTCTTGAGTGTGATTCTCGCACTTTTCTCCCGCATCCTCCGTGTACCACCACCTCTCGCATTTTTACGGTCCCCCCCCCCTCTCATCCCCTTCTCCCGGCGTTTTGAAACTGCGGTCTTGACAGCCGACAATAGTTTGTTACGCCTTTTGATGGGCCCACTTGACGTGATCCACACGATCTCCCCACAAGTCCTTCCCCCCCTCCCCTCTAAGAAGACCTGACTGCTCTTTCTGACGAGCTTTCCTTTAAATCGTTTTTTTTTTGTCGGAGGAAGGCCCATCTTTCAGTGTTCATCCTCGTTTTTTTCGTCTCTCTGTCTCCATCCTTTCGATTTCCCATCCAAGACTATTCTTGTCGTGCTCCGAAGTAATCGCAAGTTCCTGTCTCTTAGAGATCGGCTATGATCCCTTTTCTTCCTTGTGTTCTTCCGGGTCTATCCCCTCAAGCTTTGATGAACCCGTCTCCCAGAGCCTTTTGAAGGCCGAAGGTTTTACTTTTCTGATCCCTTTGTTTACCCCCCTACTCCTGCGCGCGTCGGAGGAGTTTCTTTCTGTTCCCCCCCAATCGAATTTTTGTAACTTTTCCCCCCCCAATGCATTCGTGTTGTCCCTTCTTTTCCGTACTAAAGTATCCACTTCCTCCTCGGGTTTTGTACCTTTGCTGATGGCGCCGGCCATCCCGGTACCTTTTTTCGCGTATTCCTGATCTCCTCACCTCCCTTTTCTGAAATTTCGTACGGGTTCTTCCTTTGTCCTTCCCTGCTCACTTTTCCATTTTCAGCAGCTCGTTTCCTCTGGTCCCCATTCAATCCGTCTAATACTGCAGCCGCTTTTTACTCCAGCGACATGCTGTGTCGTCCATCCGTATCACTTTTTGAAACAACCATCTTCTCGCAGTTTATACCTGTTTCCCTGTATCATCCCCACTGTTGCGGGGTGAGTTACCGTAGGGCATTGTATCACATGAACGACGCAAATGCCTGCCGGGTATTCCCTGCCATTTTCGTATTTCATGATCTTTGTGGCTGCACTTAAGCTAAGGTTGATTTTTACAATTCTTTCAGACTGTAGTCCCTCCTCTTTCTCTTTGCCAGTTAACGCCTGTCTCCTTCTGTCTATTTGTGCTGAATCCCACGCGTTTTCTGGATGCACCTTTTAGTACTATGTTCTCCCCCCCCCTTCCAAATTTTGCTTTCTTTGCTGAGCTGTTTCCACTTTCACTTCCTTCTCTCTTATCTTTCTGTCCCTCTTTTTCTAGACTGTGGAACGAGTCAGCGTCTTTTTTGTCGCAGAACTCGGCGGTTGACGGCGCAATATCTTTCAAGTCCCCCGGTCCAGTAATTTTTTTTCCAAAGCTCCGTCTTCCCCATGTAGTCGTTCTCAGTACACCACTTTGCATCCTGCTACCTCTGACCATTGATCCCATCCAGGGGGACACGTCCCCACGGTTCCCAGCACCGGGTAGTCCGCTTAAGCTCGAGATTGACCTCGCCGTATTATTCCCGTCCCCCCCCCCCCAAAGTGTTCATTTGCTAATTACTCCAAGTGTCACCCCAAAAAAAAACAAAACCAAACCACCAAAAACCCCCACCAAAATCCACAGCGTCTTGACTCCCTCCTCTGTCCCTCCCGTGACCCCCTCGTTATTCCTTACTAGGCACCCGTTCCCCCTCCTCTTAGTTGGTTCCTTTTGCCATCGAGGTGTAACTAGGTCCCTTTTCTCCCCCTCACGCGTTTCATGGTTTTTTTCCACAGAGATTGAGGTCGGTCGGACCTTCTAATTGGATCGCTGAGTGTAACCGGCGGTTTACCCACTTCCGCCAGTTTTTTTTTACCTCCCCCAAGCTGAGTCCCCTTCTTTTACCCCAGCCACACGCTGTGACGTTCTTGTTGCCCGCAGCAGAATTAAGCACCCTCGAAACGACCAAAAATCCTCCCCCCCTTTGCTACCTCCCCTTTACTAAGAGAGACAGGATTCCATCGAGATTTTTTCCCCCCCCATTATCCCCTTTCCCCCATATCGTATCCAGGCCTCGTTCTCATTTCGCTCTTTTTTTTTCTGTCCTGAGCTTTTGTCCACGATTCCCCCCAGCTCAGCACCTTGTTCCCCCTGTGTGGGCCTGATCACATATGAGTGCGGGCAATTTTTTCCTGTGGCGTGATTTCATACTCCAGCATGACTCTTCATACACTTATTCGGAGTCCCGCCTCATAGTGTCTCTACGATAATGATTGCCTTCATGGTCGAAACGCAATCGAACTCCGTTAGGTAATTTTTGGGTTGCCTGAGTGATTCTCCGTCAGCCTTAAGTATCCCCAAGTCTCCTCCCCCCCATTCTTTTTTTGGGGGAACCTGCTCTGCTTGAGCTAGTTACACGCGGAACCTTTTTATGTCAAGTCCATTTTCATATCTCTTTGAACTTTTGTTTTGAGAGTCGACAACTACTGTGATCTTGCTTTTCCACGTATCCCCTTTTTGCCGCACTCCACCAATAATTTTGATTTTTGTACGGTTTTGTTTGACGGCGCTCCCTTCAGCACCATTCGATGGGTATCCTGACTTGTCGTTATTGGCCCTTCGCCTCCTTTCGAAATCCCCCAAAATCCGGAGCCTCTCTTCCACTAATCTTAGATGCGTAGTCACTCGCCCTTCTTGTATATGCATGCGTTATACTCTCCAATGGTGACCGCACCCCATTGTATCTCTTCATTCCTTCAAATACATTTATCCGGGTGCTGGAAGCTGTTTTTTGTTTGGTTTTCCTCTCGAAACGACCGAGATCTCACCTAATAAGTTCCTGAGGCGCCTTTCTTATATAGCATCTACTGGTGATTTGAAACCAAATATCGCTTTTACCCCCCTTTTTTCGATGGCTTCCAGTTTCCTTTTTTTTTTCGTCCATCTTCCCGGTATGACTTTCCCTTTTCGAGCCTTGACAGTATCTGATGCTTTTTTTTTGATTTTACCCCCACCCGTCCTACATCTCTTCGGGCCTGTGTACCTTCCCTATGGTTCCGGGCCCCCCAGTCCGTGTGATTTGTTTCCCCCCCTACTTGCCACGGTTTGTCACTCACTTTTCCCCTGTGAGACCTTTCGATCCATTTTCCTCCTTTTTTTCTCAAATTTTTCCCTTTTCTGTGGATTGATTACTTCCCGAGCGTGTCCTCTTTGCCAATTTTCACCGTTGGTCCCCATCCTCTCTTTTCAGCCCCCGAGTTGAAAGATTTGGCGGCATGGCCATACTTTTTCCCTTGTCGTTTCCCCGCTTTTTGAACATTTTTTCGGATTATCAGATTTTGACATCCCCTTGTTTACTTGCCTTTGAGCGTGGTCATTTCTTCGATTAATTTTGAAACCTTTTAGGTTCATCTTTGGATCGGTGTCCCCTACTAGGATTTTTCCTCTTTCTTTTCAAGCGGGGAATTGACTTTTCCCAAACCCGGAGTGTTGACTTCTTCTCACTTTTCGGCTACCTGGGAATTCAACAACCTTTGGACTGCTGTCAGGATTGTCCTTGCCTCCGACAGCGTCGTCGTTCTGACTAGAGACTCTTTTTTTTTCCTCAAATTCGCTAGCAAGCGTAGCCAGATCCGTTACTTTTTTCCACTCCTTCATGTGCCCATTTCTCCCTTCCTAAGACACCTTTCCCTAGTTTCTTTATTGAGGATATTTCGTTAGTCACGTTCCGCACCGTGAATTCTCTACGCGGTTTCTTATTAATCATTCAGGCGTTCCTTTCTTGCCCCCCCCTCTCCCCCCCTTCATGACTCTTGTCTACCCCCTTTCTCAGCATGTCTTTTTTCTACAACCCTTTTTTTCCAATTTCAGACCAACCGATCTGGAACTAGGAAGAAATTGGCTGTTGATACTTGCGTCCGTAATTCTTTAGCCGCCTCGTTCCTCTCACCCCCCCCATCCCGTGATTAAGCCTCCCCTGTGCTCCCTGACCGTCGTTTTTTTCGTATTTTGTGTTCCCAGTGTTTCTTTTTGGTTTATAATACAAACACACCAAAAAATGCATTTGAAGTTCAGATTGTCTTCGGTCTCTTCGTGGAGATGATGCTGTTTGTTTGACGTATACCCTGCTCCCCCCCCCTCGGGCTTTTGCGACATTTGGTTTTTTCTGCCACTCCGGAGGTAGCGTGAGCGTGTTCAGGAGATCATTATCTCTCAACTTAGCGACTGTAATGAGCTAGGGCTTCAAGCAAGGTTTACTTGCGGCTCTTGTTTCTACTCCCTGTCCCCCCTTGCTTAGACCTGACAATCGCTGTTCCTGTTTTTAGCGGGTTCTTTACAATTAGTGAGGTGTGTGTTGTTGCATCCATCGCACCATCCGGATGTGGAATTTCGCCTCGTCGTAGGTTCAGAGGACACTCCCTAGGTTCCCCGTTTCCCGTTCATTTCGTTGATCTGGACCTCTTTCACGTGACTCCGCAGGTTGATGTTATAGCCCCCTCCACCCTTCCCCTGCCTCAGAGCATTAATACAAGATTTTGAACTTTTTACGCGGACGACAGACAGCCCTTTTCTCTTGGCTTTGTTGTCTAGGATCCCCTACTTAGGACCCCTCTCCTCTCTTATTTCCCCTCCGTTTGTCTCTGACTCCTCAATTGATTGAGTCAATGCCAATGCTTCCTTATTCTGTCTGAACCATTCTTTCCGCAGTCACACTGTCAAAATTCTCTATCTAATCGTGTCGCTTCCCCTTTGAGTCTTGTTTTCCCCCTTCGGTGGATATCCCTCCGGCGGTAGTGGAACACCTTCTTGTCCAGCGCCTGTCATTTGCGTTTGCAAATGACGCCATTTGCCTCTTGCTTTGCCAACGACTTTCCTGGGGAGTTCTCAGGAGGCCTTGCGGGAGGTTCTAAACAAAGCGCTGGTCGCTTTCCCTTCCCCCACTCAAGCCTGGTTTCATTTTTTCCACCTTCTCCCAAATCCTCTCTTTCTCCTCCCGTACCCTTCCCACACCACCTTTTTTACCCCTTTCTGAATTCGCGGCAAGCATCCCATTCACCGTGTTATAGTTTTAGACCGGTCATGATCTCCAAACTCAATCGTACGGGAGCGTGAAACTTTGAGGACCCCCCTCTTCCCTCACATTCGAGCCCTTTGTCTGTATCACTAGCCTACACCTCACCCCCATCCCCCACGTCTCCCACACTGTTACGAGAGCCCCCGAACCGCTGGTGTAGTCCCATTAACTTCACAATTTGAACAACAACTCTTTTCGCAAACTCTCCCCCTATCTGTCCGGCTAATCTTTCTTTTTCTGGTATATCGCCTCATTCCCCTGAAACCTACTCCCCTCCAGGGTCTCTACCCCCTTTCCTTCTGATTTAATTATTTTGGTTGTCCAATGATGATAAGGTGTCTGATCCTTTCAGACGGTATGCACTCATCCCCCTTCGTCGCTTGGCACAGTGGCCGCAGTCGCCTGGACTGATACTTGAGAATCACACGAGGTTCTCGGTTGCCCTTCGGACCGTATCTCCGATTACCACCGTACGGGTTTGCGTTGCGCTTCTTGCGTGGTACATTCCCTTTCGTGATCTCTCATCCGTGGCTAAGTTCTTATCGCCTGGTGTGCCCGATCCTCGAGTCCTTTTCTCCCTCCGTCCCGTCGGCTTTGACTTGAGCCCCCCCTTGACGTTCCTTCAAGAACGTCTGCCTTTTTTTGATTTTGGGTAACGAGCCGCTAATTGTAGCAGTCACCTCCCTTTGCTATCTGATTCCGCTTTACATCTTTTTAAGAACGGCACGATGGAACCGCCTGGTTCCCGCTTTTAAGCATCTTCTTTGACGCTGCCCCGCGCTGGCACGTTTTCCCCCCCAAAGCGCTGTCAGCTTCATCCCCCTTTTGAAGTTTTGCAACACCCAGCGTCTCGTTGACGCCCTTATGTCCCCCCCCCCCCCCTCAATCATCCCTTCCCTCCCCCCCCCAACACACCCCCACACAACAACCCACCCCCCCCCCCCCCCCCCCCCCCCCCCCCCCCACCTGCGGCCACTCGTTCTAATAAACTAGGTTATTCCCCCTTGCCCCATCGCGTAGTGGCGCCCCGTGGGCAATCGATTTCCCCCGTTGGATCCCGCTTTGAATACTCCTGTAGCCAACCCCCAAAGAGATTTTCCTGATTTTTTCTTTCACATGGTATCACCACGCTTTTTTTCTGGTTTAAACACCCCTTTCGTATGGTACCCCCATCAGTCCAATTTTGTGTTACCCCAGCGCTGCAGATGCACTCCGACCATCTGCGTTTACGGATTTTCATCAGCTCCCAGCCTCTAAGGTCAGCCCCATATAAGACAGTAAAAACCTTCATCCTCATGTACTAAACCCTCTCTTCCACTGCTCGTATCATTCAAAACATATATCCTCCCACCGCATAGCATTGGCGATCAATCTCTTGCGTCTGTCGAGCCTTTTTCTTTCCGACGTTCCGCCTCCCCCCCCCCCCTTTAGTCCCCTGCAGTGCGTTCCCCATTGACCCGAGTTATTTGGTTGAGGGGCCACTTCCTGGTTTGATTCCACTTTGAAAGCCTACAGCCTCCTCTTTCGCGTTTAGCAATTCTCTAGTTTAGTCTTCCGCTTTTCCTGATTTTTTTTCTTTTTTCCTTCGCCGAAGCTTTCCCCTTCTCAAGAAAGTCCATCTCCTTCATCTTTCCTGTTATCAGTGATCTTGAAGTCTTTTTTTACCTTTTACCTTTGGACTTCCGCCCCTATGTTGGGCATTATTGATTTAATCCCTTTTTCCCTGCTGCAAAGCGCCCAGTACCT
>Ga0179593_1307733_pt1 | contig 12778 bp, 15 predicted proteins | sample CZODoug2_1_08_16_FD_185931 | JGI IMG/M metagenome (GOLD analysis project Ga0179593, IMG submission 185931) | Vadose zone soil fungal communities from Angelo Coast Range Reserve, California, USA - CZODoug2_1_08_16fungal (PacBio error correction) | ecosystem: Environmental > Terrestrial > Soil >... | reverse complement strand
CCTGTGGGTCTTTAATTTGAACCCCCCTATTCGATTCTTCGTCTTATGTGCAGTTTTAACGTTTCGGTGACTCCCGCCAGACGGTCTTTTAGTCACTGTTGCAGCCTCTTCCTGATTATTTTATGGTGTTTCCATCTGCTGCTTATTTCTCCGAGCGCGCTATTTCGAAGCATAAAAAAGATGACCCGCATGGCCAAACCCTTTCTTTCCTCTTCTTTCGCCTTGATTTCCTTTCTTGATTCTCGCCCGCAATCGCATATGTGGCCTTAAGCGCAGACTGTCCTCAACTTCATTCTTCTTGTGGGGCGGGCTCCCTGCAAAACGCTCTTCCCCATACCTGCAGCCGCAGATCGTATCAACTCGTTGATTCGGCATGACTTTTGAAAATTCGTCCCACGCTACTTATTCATGCCCTGCCTTCCCACAGATCCCGCTCTGACAACTTCCCTTCGTTGCGCCCAGTTTTAATAAGATTGAATCTTTACACGAAAATTTTTACAGTACCCTTTTCCCCTCATATAACAGGATTTTCGAAATCATTTCCTTGCTTTCTGATTGCTGGTTGATGTAATCGAATAGCTCAAGTGACTGCCCACACCCCGTAATGGACGCGGTTATTCTCGTGTTCCTCATACTGTTCGTTCAGTCCCTCCCAATTCTTTTTAATCCATTAGGAGATCCCTTCCCTTAGCATATCTTTTAATTTTTTCAGCGAAGATCTTTCCTCTTGCTTGTCAACTGGCTTCTTTTTTTTCATTAGCAATTATCTTTTGTTTGCTACTACTCTTTTTCCCCTGCAGCTCCCGAAGATTGGCTCTCCTCTGTGAATTTTTTAGACTTCAGTCCCTCCTAATGGGAGATTTCTTTTTTGTTTCCCGTTTCTTGCTGTTTACTCAACTCCGCGATTCCACGAAATTGAGTTACTCGCATTGCTATCTATCCATAAATGCTCCGCTTTCCCTCCTTTTTTTCCCACGACGCTTTGCGCAAATTTCCTCTGTACTTTTCTTTTTTCCCATTTTTCCGTAAAGGTTTTTTTCGTTATTCTTCTCCCCCGGGCCTTCTTCCTCCCCTCACCCCAGTTCCGTCCTTTAATCTCGGATGGCTTACCGCCGCTCAAAACGATTCCCTCCCCCCACCTCATCGTGAAGATCGGCCTGTCTATTCTATCGGACTGACCTTAAACCATCCCCATCGCCTAATTAAAACTTTTCATCCCATGACCTTACGACGCCCTGCTCCCCTCGTCCCCCGTCAATCTCTCTCTTTTTATCCTTTTGTGTTTTGCTCTCGTATTGACGGGACGAGTTCCTTCGTAAGAAGTTGTTCCCCCCCAAGCTTGGGTCCCCTTCTTTTCGGCAAATTGAAGGCCATCCCTACCAATCAATAAGGTTACGACCGGAGGATGTGGGCTTAATCGGGTGTTCCCTCCGCACCGTCACTCATTTCGAGATGGCGTAGATCATTAGCGAGTCCTCCGTGCAGAATCTACAGCCCTTTTGGGCGAACGGATCCAGCAGGGAATATTTTCATCTCCCTCTTATTTTTCGAGTACCCCACTATCCAAGGGTAGGAGAGAATGTTAGGAGTGGCTACCTCAATTTTCCAACTGACTTTCCGCGTCCCCCCCTGAGCCTTTACCCCCCTATAATAAAATCGGTAGAAAAAACCCATCAATCTTCTCCCAATTACCCTTTAAATCCAATTGCTTTTCGAATGCATTGGATAACAAGATTCCCCCCAGCCGCCTGAACCCGCGCTTCCTCCCCAGATAAGTTGCAACCATACTGGACCCGTCCTCTCAACAACCGTCCCAGAATCCATAATGGCCGTTTCATCTTTCTTTCAACCCAATACGTTATGATCGACGCTCCCACGAGCCCCGACACCACCCCGCCAGACTTTTTGCCGTGGGACCATACACTGGTCTATGGTAACTAACCCTCAGCCTTAATCCTCTATTACTTGCCCATGTATCGGTCGGATTGTGCGGACCATTTATGCCTCTTGGAGCCCGTACCACGCTCGTGTTCCAGACCTGTCGAAGTGTCGCTTGCCTTCCAGTTCTTCTTGTACCCCCCCGCCTTGAACTCCCGTTCTTTCTTCTTTCCCGCGGACATGAGTTGCCAACGGTTTTGCTTGTAGGGACCTTCCCTCCCCTCCTTAAAGTTCGCTTCACATCACCGATAAGGTCGGCGATCACGCCCCTCTTCCCCCCTTGGACCTGAAAATCCAGTACCTTCTTATTCTTGTCCTTGTTTGTGATGACCGACGACGCCCATGAGGAGTAGGACACAGCCTCTATCCACAAGCGCCCAAGTACGCCTGGCCCTTCCGCCCCAACCGCGATTTTGCACGTTTTCCGAACAGACTCAGTTACTCCCCCTACTCATCTCCAGCATCGGCCACCCCTCGCAGGCACCTCCCAAGGACTGGAATTACATCCGAAGCCCTCCCCTTCCATGGTGAGTGGCCACTCAACTTGACAATTCCCTAGGATCAGTGAGTCCTTTCCTGGTACTCCTTCCGTATAACCAGGGGAACCCACGCGCAGTGTAGCTCCTCTGCTCCTCTTCGTAGGCCTTCTGTGAATCTAATCATGGTGTGCTTGTCCCCTCGTAGAAACGATCGACGACCCCCCCAAGTGGCTGACAACTAATTACAGACACCCTAATTCCCATGAACAAATGCCCAGATCCCTCCCCTACCAGTTGCCTCATACGTAATCAAGGCTACGCGCATAGTTCCTATTCTTTGTTTGGTTGCCTTTTTGTTTCCCAGTTACACACCCGCGTCCCCCACGGTCAGACGATTTCTTTCCTTTTTCCCCCTAGATCTCGGCCAACGTCGCGCCATGAGCGGCAGCACTTCACCGTAGCTGGAGGTGCCCAGGCATTTCATAAGGTTACGTTTCCCCCTTTGAGGATGTGCCTGGTTAATCATCCCCTTTTCGTTCGGTGGTTCAGTTTCTCGTCTCCAGCTTTTCTGCATCGAAGGTGTGTTCTCCCAGGTTGGAAGATAGGCCCCTTGATTGCACCCACTGCGGAGTCCCCCCCCATTGACCAGCCTAGAATGATTTAGGTTCCTCCCTTTTAGTCCGCCTTCCGCTGATTGGGTAATGTTCTTTTCCCCTCTTCGCATTTTTACACGTGTCACAGGTCTGCGATATTGGTGTCCCCCTCTTCCAATTACGAGGCCGGTATTGCTCTAGCCATGAGACTGTTTGTTATGGGCGGGTGGGTCCGCCACCTTACTCCTTCCTCTAGCTTTTAGCATGTCCCCCCCTGGAAGCCGTCCCCTAATTCCTTTTTTTTTCTTTGGTGAGCATTTTTCCGTCTCTTGCCTAGTGCTAAGTTCCAGCGAACCCTGCTGCCCCCACGAGTGCCTCTTTGTCACTTCATATCTACGATGTAGAGGACTCATCCTAGTTTCCAGAGCTCGCAGCTCTAATAGAAAGTCTTACGAGCCTTTTCTATTTCGACACTGTGAGCCCAATTCGCGTTTCCATCACCTATCCGCGTGAGTTCGTAATTTCCCCTCCACCCGTCTCCCGCGCCTGGTCGGATTCCAGTTGTGATTTGTCAGGCTGCAGTTGCGTTCCGGTCCTTTCTTTTTCTTTCCTGGAGGTCTCTCAGTAGACCCTCGACGTCATTTTGTTTTGTTCGGGGCACGCGCCTTAACCTGTGTGAGCCCTGACTTCCCCCCCGACATATTTATGTTGCCCTCCATCTGTTACCATTTGGTGCTCCCACCGAATTTAAGACTTTTTCCCTGATGGTGCGACCCAAGGGCGTCGGCGGAACATCTTTCCTCCCGTGCTATTGAGTATAGGGCAGTTTGAACAGCTATGCACATCACTGATCTCGGCAATGCACGGACTTGTCCTGTCTCTTCTGCCCCCCCCCCCTCCCATACGCTTTTATTTAACTTTCCGCCAGGGTCGTCTTTCACCACACTCCTTTGCTACTTATCCCCCTCCCCTTCTTGTCGTGACCGCCGGTTCGCAGCACCTGCCCCAATGATTTGCTCCGTTCGTCAGCTGGCCATGAACAAGCCGCCCAAGTTTTCTGGCTATTCCCTCCTCCGTTTTTTCCTACACCGCCGCTTCCCATTCTGATTGAAATTACAGTTATTTTCTTCCCATGTCTATCTACCCCCCACCCACCCCCTCACCCACAGCCCCCCCCTGGCCCTCAGTATCCCCCTTTTCCCCCTGAGTTCCAAAGACGGCAAAGGTAGTACCATTTTTTCTTTTCATTTCAATGTTCTTTTTCTTAAGCGGGTTTTCCTGACTTTTCGTCTCCGCTGTCCTGTCGTGGTTTACCCTCCATCGTCCGCCCGTTCTTTTTATCCCCCCCCTTTGCGCGTACGATCGCTATCGTACACTCCCCCGGACCAGCCCCCTTTTCCTGTCTTGATGCCAGGACCTTTGTAATACATAACGAGCCAGCGTAGCCTCTAGCCTTCCCCACTATTATTCCGCATAGTCCTTTTTCGTTTCCGAGGCAACGGCGGGTCAGACCTGACCCTTGTATGAGTTCTTTGCTCTTTACTTCTCCACCTTCGCTCACCGCGCCGACGTTTGATGATCAATCCGGCAGGCCATCGATAGGGCGGAGTCTCACTTAGATCATTTGAAAGATGATCTTTTTTTTGCCCGAAGTCTCTTCCATCCAGTAAGTTTCTTCTCCCCCCCCCTTGCGATCTGCTTCCCTAAACCCACCCAGGAGGTAGCACCGGATGAGTCAGTTTCCGGAAGAGCCTATGGTTAAGTACTTTACCCCCTCTCTCGTAGTGTCGGATTTTCCCCCCCCCCTATTTATGGATGGTATTGTCTAGATTAAGTATTTCCCCCCGCAAGGTAACTCCCAACCCCGCTTTTCCATGCCCTACGCTCAGAGATCATGTCCCCCACCCTTCTGCTCCGGGTCACCACTTTATACTAATGTCTCTTTCTTGGTAGCCATGATGGCATAGCCTCCCCCAAAGCTTTTTCACCTTTTTTTTTAACGATGGTCGATGAGCTCCCACGCGTGAAGAACAGGTCTCTCCCTTCTCCCTCCCTTCCTTTTCCGACTTTTCCGGGAGAAGCCTGGCAGAGTCCCTGCGTCCCCCCTCTTAAACATTCGCCTCTACGTCCACCTGTCTTTTTGTCGTGCCGCTCGCTAAGTGGTCCCTTGATATGGTGGTGCTTCCTACTTTCAGTCAAATTTTCCCTGATCATTTCGCGTACGGATTCTTGCCGCGTTTCTTAAGGACAGCTTGCTTTTTGCTCGTTTAAAGAGATTCATTTTGTTACCTTCGCCGTTTTTTAGCTGATGATCCGATTCCTTTTTTCGCTTTTTAATAGGCATTTTTAGACTTTGAAATCCCCCCCCCCCCTCCCCTCGAGAGAAGACGATTCATCGTTCCCTCACTTTGGCTCAGATTTGTTTTCGCCTGTTTGTTGAATAGGGTTTGCTTCGCTTACTTTTTTTCCTTCTCTTTCTCTAATTATTTTATCTCGGCAGACATTCCAGCCATGTGCCGCCCTTAAGTCTTTTAGTTTGTATGGATTGACCCAGCCCTTTCCGGGAGTTTTCTCTACATGGCCCTCCCCCCTTCGGCTTACCTTTTTTGCCACATATCAGACATGCTAAGTCATTTTTTTGTTCCGCTGATGTCGCTTGCCCTCGCCCCCCTTTCTTTGTACTGCTCCGGGAGAATCTAAAGTATTGACCCCCCCCCCCCCCCCCCTCTTCTTGACGTACCTTCTGTCATCTGCATCTCCTTCTCGTCTCTGTTGGCAACCAGTGCCACCGTCTTTTTTTGTCGTACGACTTGATATGCCTACTTTTTTTTTCCCCCTTTTTTTCTTTCCTACGCTGCCCACCGTGACTCCTTGACGATGTACCCTTCTGCCTTTCCTTGTTGCTCTTTTGCGACTGTCCGTCTTGAGGGCTTCTCGATGCGTGAGTGTTTCTCGCCCCTTCCTAACACATACTACGCCCCCCCCCCCTACCCCCCCCCCTGGCCCCCCCACCACCCACCCCCCCGGCCTCTGTGAGCCCCCCCACCTCGTGCTTCTTCTTCGTCGTTTCGTCATGCTTTTTCTTTTTGCAATTGTAATATGTCCTTTCTGCGCCCCACCGCCGTACTAATATTCCCTCCTCGAGCCCGTTACACAACTAATCCTTCTCCCTTTTTAATTTCGTATTTACGCGACTTTTTCCCTGAGTAATAACGTCAGTACTGCCTTCCCGTCCGCCTTGAGAGCCCTCTTTCTTCTGTCTCGGCTCTTTCAATCGAAAGTTTGCCCCATCAATTTGAATCTTTCGTCAGCCCCCACATCGAACTCCTTTGAACTCCGAGACGACCACCTCTCCCCCCCTCTCCGCAGCAGAGTCCTCAGTCGCGATGCATGAGAATGGGAACCAGTCTTCTCTCACTGATCTAGTGCTGGAACCTATTCTTTGTTTTTACTTTTGATGGATGCCCCTTTTCGCCGCCTCCCTGAATATGCTTTAATAACGCTCTTTTTCCTCGCAGTTACACGCACCAATAAGAAGAACCCCCCCCCCTCCCCCCCTTTTCCCCCCCCCATCCCCGCCCCCCCCCCCCCCCCTCCCCCCCCCCCCCCCCCCCCCCCCCCAAACCCCCCCCCCCCCCCCATAGACCAAATAGTGACCCTTTTCCATCGCGTTACTGTGTCCCTTTAAATGTGCACATTGTTGTCCATGAATCGCGAGTGATGAGAATAGATTTGACCTGCCCCCTGGTTAATCTTTCCGGTCTCCTTCTCGTCCCGCCCTCATTGGCTTGTTTCCGTCCTGCTTGTTTTTTCCCATTCCTATTAGAGACCATCCGAGTTCTCCCATTCTCTTGGTTTCTACAGTTTTTACCCTCACGAATCTACCTCGGCGCGTGTTAATGATGAGCAAGACAGGTTACCAGCCGACCATCCGCCCTTTAATCTTCAAGGACTTATCTGTCCTTTGACTCCCAATCATAAACCCCCCCCCCACCCCCCCCCCATCCCAACCCCAACCCCCTCCCCCCCCAATCCAGCAGTTTGCCCCCCCCCACCCCCCCCCCCCCCCCCCCCCCCCCCCCCCACACAGCACCCCCACCCAAACCCCCCCCCTTTCCCACCCGACCCCTTTTTGCCACCCCCACCCCAGCACCACCCCCACCCCGCCCCCCCCCCCCCCCCCCCCCCCCCCCCCCCCCCCCCCCCCACACCCCACCCCCCCCCCCCCGCCCCCTCTCCGTCCATCCCCCCTTACCGTCATGCGAGCATTACTCCGAGTGGTTGACTGATTCCTGCTTTCGATCCCTTGTGTTTCCCCCCCCTGATTCCGTCTATTTGCGGTCCCGTCCACGAAAGTGATTCTGACTGAACGATCTTGCTCTTCAAACCTCTTGGGCCTACTCTAGCCGAGGTTTCTTTACCTGCTTGTAGCCTGTCGGCTTAAAAGCGGAGTACGTGCATATTGACCCTGGTTCTGTCTAGAGTTTTTGTGTTTTGTTCGTTACTCACTCCCGCCGCAGAGAAAATTGCTGCTCCTCCTCCGCCCCGCATCTCTCTCCAAATCTATTTTATGTACGCTAGTATGTCCAGACATTTAGATACTTCCGGAGAGTGGGTGTGGCCATGTCTTTTTCCCCCTTCGTGCACCGCCCCCTCATGAATTCTCTGTGGCTTGCCTTTTATCCAGATGTCCTATCCCTGGCATTCCTGTCCGTCTCTTCGCGTTGTGCTCTTTTGTTGCAGTCTCTCGTACATGAACCCACATTCTCCCCACTCCCCGTATGTCTTTGTCCGCACGTGCTCCCTCCCCCTCTTCGACGCCGAGGCTACCACACGCCAGGCGTGCTTCAGCCTCTCTGGGGTACAAGATGTTTGCGGTGCTGCTTCAGGGATTGTTTGTACAGAGTGGTTAGTTTTGCGTGTTTTCAGGCCCATCGTCCATGACGTTTCAACAATGCGACCAGTTATCCCCACTCATGAAGACCACGGCGGCCCTTAGCTACCATCCCAGGCTTTGTTTCCAACTTCCGAATTAAATGTAATGAATCAGAGAGATACGTCGCAGACCGTCTGGATTCCAGTAGCCTATAGGATTTCGCCCTGAAATTTAGGGATTCGGGATGCTGGTGAGTTACTCTCCGCCTGTCCCCCCCCCCCCACCCCACCCCCCCCAATACCCAACCCCCCACACCCCCCCCCCAAAACACCCCAAACAACACACACAACACCCCCCCCAAACAACCCAACCCCCCCCCCCCCAACCACCCCCCCCACACACCCCCCCCCAAAAAACCCAAAAACCCCCCCCCCCCCCACAAAACACACCCCCCCAACCCCACCCAAACCCACCCCCCCCCCCCCAAAACCCACACACACAACCCCCCCCCCCCCCCCCCCACAAAAAACACCCCAAACCACCCAACCCCCCACCCCCAAACATTCGCGCCCCCCCCCCCCCCCCAACGTCCCCCCCCCCAACCACCCCCCCCCACCGCCCCCACCACCCACCCCCCGGCACCCACCGCCCACCCCCCCCCCCCCCCCCCCCCCCCTCCCCCCCCCCCCACGACCCCCACACCCCCCCCATTTTTTCGTGCCCCCCCCTACAGCGCTAGCTTTAGGTCCTTGATTCGTTCGCTCGCGAGGCTTTTCCACTTGCTTCCTCCATCCTGACCTGATGAGAAGATAAACCTTCTTTTTCTTTCTGACCCACTTTCGTCTTCCCGGGGCCCCCCCACACCGCTTACTTCCACCACCCCCACACCTCCCTTCTTCCCCCCCCCCCCCCGCGCCCCACCCCCGACCGCCCCCTAAACACCCCCCGCCTTATGCGCGGCCTTCGGTCAGAAGTTTAGGTGTTGTCTTTTCCCTGACTTCTCATTCTCCATCTTGTCCTTCCACTTTTTTCTTATGTTTTCTTTCTGTGAATTTCTGATTAGTTGCGATTCATTGGCTCGCTAGCCTCCTTTTCGTTTAGCCTGTGCCAGCGCGATCTCGACTTTCTCGTCATCAGAGAAGCCATTCCTTTTTTTGTTTTTCTTGCTTGGAATTTACCGTTTTTTTCCTTCTTTCCTTGCGACCCTTATGAAGCTTCGCGACCGTTTGCCCTCTTCCTGGCGATGTAATGGGGACGCTGCGTGCCTTCGTCGTTACTCCCTCTTCCAGCAGACCCCAACGAGTTTCGACTACCCCCCCCTACCCTTCTTCCTCATGCCTGCTAAGAAGGATCTTCCTTATTGCGGCAGAGAACTGAATATCTGAAGCGGCAGCCGCACGTACATTCGGTGAGCCGTTATCAGTACCACTGCCACAGGGCCTTTTGTGTTTACCGTGGATCTCCTTTATGGCCTTCCCGGCGCGTCAATTGAGAAGAATCAAGGCAGAGCCGCCCACTCCCCCTTTTTTCTTCTATCCTTCTGACGCACGCCTTTTGCCAACGTCCAAGAGAATTCCCCTGTTTCGAGCCTCGCTCCGAAGATTTCGGCTTATCATTCATTTCTATCTGGCATCCTCTTCACAGCCCCCCATTTTTCGAACGACCGAGTAACAACAAGACTTTTTTGCATCTTGATTCTTTTTGTCCTCCGCCCGGATACCCCCCCCTTTTTTCTCATATGTTCGTCCCCCCCCATCGCAACCTTCGGGAGGACACCCGCGAATATCCCCTTCCATACGTCATCTGTCTTTTCTACTTCTTTTTTTTCCGAGTGTGTTTTACGGTTGCGGCGTCGCCTTTTTTTCCCCCCCATCCCCTGTCTGTGTTCACAGTCGAGAGTGTCTGCATCTACGTCTCCCTCCACCCGGTGGCAACCTCATTTCCCGGCCCGGACCGTCTCCCATTTTTTATCCCCACCCCTTTCCGAGGCCGCCCCATTGTTCGGCTCGTTTTCATGCGGATCCCCCTAAGGTCCTTCTGATTCTTCGATCTTTGCGCCGACCTTACATTGCGCTCCCTCCAAGAAAGTCCTCGTCCTCCCCGATCCCAGTCAGTTTTCAAGATGTTCCATCGCCCCGCCCTTCATTTTCATCTCGGTTTTCCTTCGCCCCCCCGGGATCTGAGCCTTCTGGTGTTTTCGCTGGAACCTCATTCTCCCTCTGCACGGGCGTTCACAGAGCTTTCTCCATCGCCCCCCTTTTTTCCGACCCAGTCGCCTGGCTTTTGAGCACCCACCCGCTCCTCTTTTTGTCCCCATTTCTCTCGCGCCATCTGATCGTTCGTCTTCCTTCGTCCCACTGTCTAGGAGCAAGATCTTATGGCCAGCAGGCTCTGTCCCAGTGCTGCACGCTCTCGGTTTCAAGCAACGTGCTTGCACTCATTCTTGCTTCTTCAGAATTTCGCCGAAGGTACTACGGGCGTGCAGCCATTTCATGGCGCATAACTCCTACACAGACTTTTGAAATGAAGTGTCCCTCGAGTCCATAGAGACACGACGTCCCCTTCCGCCTTTCATCACCGCCCCGCCTGACTTGCGCGGTCCCCGTTCCCTTGTGCCTTCTCACGAAGCTCCAGGCCGCGTTTTTAAGCTATCTCATGCCTACTTCCTTTTCGATTGCCTATTCGCCTTGCAAAAAAGACCCTGCGACAGTCCCCCCTTTTAATGAGGCTCTGCATTCTTTTGTAAATTTTGTCATGGTGGCCCAACCTTTTTTGCACGTCCTCTGCCTCTCGTGAATTTGGATCTACATTGCGCCGTGTATAATTGTCCGTTTTCCTTGTCGTTTTTTTCTGGCACTATCGGGTGGCTACCCCTCCTCGGATTCTCTGTAGGCCCGCGTTTCTTTTAAGGTATTCTTTAGCCAGCGTGCTAGCTTTCTTGGCCTCTTCCTTCTCTCCACACCTTGTTTTTTCCCCCTCCCTCTTCCTCCTCACTTCTAGTGAGGTGACTAGCACTTTCGGTTGTTTGTCTTGTCGCCATTTTCGTAGCACTCATTCCAGCGAGAGTGACTCCCCTTCGGTGAAGACCCCCCTTCCCCCTGCCCCCCCTTCGGAATTCCCCTCTGACAGGGTCCTTCTGTGCTGCTTATCGATCTTTTTTCACCCTACCACTCATGATTATGCCCCCCCTTCACGCTCGCGCCAGAAGGAGCAGAATGCTCGTTTTGTAGTAACTGCCCCCCACCTCCTGATTCGACAGTTCGTTTCCTCCCGTCGCGTGCATTTTTTCAGCGCCGGACTCTTTCTTATTTTTATTCTTTCACGAATCTGAGTAAAAGTATCTTAATGCAAACCATGCACACGTCGTCTCCCCCCCACCCGAGACCACCTCCTGCCCTTTTTTCCCCCCTCAATACGACGACACTTCAAATGATTTTTTTTTTTTCCATTCCGATTCCCTCGCGCTTCTTCATGTGGGGGAGGTGGCCAACCGCGTTACTAGCTTCTACTAATGCAGGGCTCACTTCCCTAACCGCCTTCTTTCTTCTTTCCCCGCGGTCGGGACCTAGAGCCGGATCGTCTACAAGACTTTTTTACTCAGCTCGCATATAGTCCATCTTTAGGATAATCTAACCCCGAGACCACTTCCCTCCTTTTCCCCAAGTGCTCTTTTGGCCCCCTTAGACTTAACGGCCCAGCTAGCCACCATCAGTTTACTGGCACGCATTGAACTTCTGTACTCTGGATCTCCTCTGTGACCCCCCTCTGAAGCCAGAACTATTCCTGAGCACGCCCAGTCCCATCCGCATGATCACGTGATTTTGTAGAAGTTCGAGCCGATTTTCTTCAGTTCCCCTTATTGATCAAGGAATCATGCCCGTTCTCCTCACCACTCCCCCCCTCGGACGACTGCCTGTGCTTCCTCTCTTTCTGGAACAGATGATCTTCTTTTCCCTCTCCCCGATCTCTCTTATGGGTACGACAGACACACTAACTGTCGTACTGCAGTACTGTCAAAGAGACTATGCACACTCCCTTTGGCCGTCCTTCCCCATGCAACACTTATTCCCATTGCATCTTTCTCTCTCCCATGCACCTCTACACCCCCCGATGCCCACCCCATAATTGGCCTAGCTTTGTACTTTGATCATTTGTCTTTAGTGACCTGAATCTAAGGAGACAGTTGACTCGTACCACCATTTACCAATTAGAGTCTTTTTCATCCATTCCTCATCTCCCTTTCCATTTGAGCAGTAGAGGATCTAGGTCATATTTTTTAAAATTTTTTTATGCCCGTAGGTACGCTGTTTCTCACGCGCCTAGAATAAGCCCCTTTTTTGCCAGGCTGTCGGACCCTCCTCATCCCCTCTCAACTCCCCCCCCTCTCCTCCTGTGCTCTGCGACGCCCTTTTTCTGCCTTGATAAGGCTGAGTTGCCCTGACAACCCGCGCCTGGTTGAGTTCTCTTTCCGGCCTTTGCCGTAGATCACGAGCCGAGCTGGAGTGTTTTGAGCGCGCTTTGAAAGAAGCTCCTCTGATTGCACGCACTCCCATTGCGCACGGTGACTCTAAGCGCCCCTCCCAGTCCAGGTCCCTTCTTTCACCATTTCCTCTTTGTGTGTCCTGTAAAGCTAGTGCCGTTCCCCTATACCCTTCGTTGTGTTCTTGAGTAGCCAGTACGGAACTTTCTGAGCCTGAGACCTTGCTTCTGGGTCGCCCATTGCTTTCTTCAGGCCCTTCTTATCCTTTCGATCTTGTCCCTTAAAAGTTCAGAAGGCATCAGAATAGCCCCCTGGCGGCCGTGCTTATTTCCCCCGGCCATCCCCCCCGAATTCCCTTCTTCCCTACCCAAGCCTGATCGACTCGAGTTGACCCGGGTCATTCTAAGAACTA
>Ga0179593_1232647_pt1 | contig 12778 bp, 17 predicted proteins | sample CZODoug2_1_08_16_FD_185931 | JGI IMG/M metagenome (GOLD analysis project Ga0179593, IMG submission 185931) | Vadose zone soil fungal communities from Angelo Coast Range Reserve, California, USA - CZODoug2_1_08_16fungal (PacBio error correction) | ecosystem: Environmental > Terrestrial > Soil >... | reverse complement strand
CCATGCCCGCTTTTTCGCTTTTCGATTTTTTTATTGTTGATCTTTTTTTTTGCCTTTTGAGTCTGTTGGGTACTCTCGGTTTGAATTTTTGTTGTCGATTGTCCCTTTGGTCGTATAAATGGTTGACACCTCTGTTTCACCTCCTGACCAGCGACATCCTGTCCTCTTTTCCGCCCCCCTTGTTTTCTCCCTTTTTTTGACCAGGTTCTTTGCCCTTTTTTTTGCCTGGTTGTGTTTTCACCTCATGGATTCGGCCATTTCATTCCGACTGAGAGCGTCACGCTTTCGCCCTCCTCGCGTTTTGCTGTCGTTTTTTTTTCGTTAAACTTCACGGTTTTTCCGTCTATCCCGTGCCCGTTTTTTTGCGAAGTGAATTTCCTGAATTCCGTACAGTCGGTCATCCATTTTTTTGGTACTTTTGAGACGGTTTGTACTTTGGTCCCCCCCCCTTTTTTTCAGGTGAAGCCGTCGGGCGTTGGGCCTTTCATTCTTCGAGTTTTGATGTCTGAAGTCACTTCCCCCCTGCTCCTTGCCCTAGAGGCAGATCTGTTTTGAGGTGCCAGTCTTCGTACGCGTCTACCTTGGTCTTCGGTCGTGATTCTCAACACGGAGTAGTGTTCGCTTTCCTGCTGTCCCGACTTGTAAGTTGTGCGGCCCCCACGGAAAGGTTCAGCTATTCTCTGGCAGTAAACTCCCCCGCCGTCCCCCGTGTTTTGATTTTTTTTTTTGGTTTTTGGAACCAGCTCTTTTTTTGCCACAAACAATTTGGTTTTCCATCGTCTGGGGTGCAAGCGTCCCTCCTTTTACCCCAATTTGCGAGCTTTTTTTCGCTCTCTCATTCTTTAGTCAGCGATGGGTCTCATCCTTTTGACTTCCTTACAATCGTCGCGGTGGGCGTCTTACTTTTTTTCCAAGTTTCCCCCTTCCCCGACTGTTAGGGTCTTTTTTTTACCAGGGGTAGGTGCCTCTCCGCGGCCACATTTTTTCCATTTAACTGTTTCTTGTCACGGCCCTTAGGCGCAATGGTCTTCTCTGTAAAGAGTGCAGGGATTTTTTTGTGACACTCCTTCCCCCCTTGACTGAATTGGGTGGTTCCTTTACGGTGTGTGGGTGTTATTCAGCGACGGGGCAATCTTTGTTGCGCAATTTTTTTTTTCTTTTTTTTTTCTTTTATTTTTTTTTTTTTGCTTCTTTCTTTTTTTTTCTTTGGAGCTCGTTCTTTTTTGGTTCACCCTCCCAGCTTTAACCTCTATTTGTTTTTTGTCCGTGACTCCAATCCCCCGTGGTCGTAGAGGTGTTTGGCTGTCAAAATTTTTTTCCTTTACGGGATCCCCGTTGTTTTTGCTTCACGCCGCTTTTTTTCAGGTGAAACGGCCCGTTGTCACCTTGCGCCGATTGTTGATGTTTTATCCTTTTTGGGTTTGGCCCTTTCGAAGTTTTCTTTTCAGGTTCGCCCCTATACGCTTCATTGTCCGTGTCTTGAGGCCCTGCCACCGCTCCCGCCTTTCCGTCCTCGCGGCCAATCCCCTTGGCCGACGTTTTTTTTGCCTTAACGGTTCCCCTCTTTCACACTACGCCCGTCTTTTTCACGTTTTGGAACCAACTTTTCCGTTGTGCAGGCCTGTTTGCCCTTGTGCCTCCCGTTTGCACTTTTTTTTTGCCACGTCGAGCAAAGTCCCTTTTATCACACTTTCCTCCTTTCCGTATTGTTTTCTGTGGACGCGGGGTTTTTCGTTTATTGGGGACATTCATCCCAATGGACTTTTACACCGGCAACTGCAGCTGTCACGCCTGGCCATCGCCTCGTCCTTGGTGGGCGTTTTAAGTTTGGGTTTGGAAGTTTTTAGGCAGTTTCTGCCTTTTTTTTTGTTTACGCTTTTTTTTGAAATTTCTCCCCGGAGACGATCCCCCGGTCAAACTTGGCGCTCCTTCCCCGGTCCCCCTTTCTTTTGGACCACTGCCCATTTTGTTCAGCAATTTCCCTACGCTGGTTGTCTTTTTTTAACCAGGGCCCGTTCCCCCGGGCGCTTTTTTTGGGGGCCCCCCGTGCTGAACGGGGTTCTTTGGTTTTTTTGGTTGCTCTGTGAGGTTTTTTTTTTTTCAACATCGCCAATACACATCCATTGCCCGAATTTACCCCTCTTTATCACCCCCTTTTGCTTTCCTGAACAGGCAATCGAGCTACGCCTCCCACCCCTGTTCCAACCTATGCCATTTGTGTTTTTTTTCTCACGTGATGGTGGCCTCCGCCCCCCAAGTCTTTCTTCAATGCCGTGACCCCCAGCACCCACTTGACAGTGCTCTGCATCAGCCGCCCCGCTTCCCACCTAGCCAAGGTTCGTGTTTCTTTTTTTTTTTTTCTATTTTTTCTTTTAGTATTTTTTTTTCGTGAAACCTACTTTTGGGACCCCCCCCGTGACCATGCTGAAATCCACGTCCCCTTGGCGTGCCGGTCTGTCTTGCCGACTGACGCCCCCTTGACTTCTCCAAACGCCCTTTTTTTGCTTTTTTTGCTTTTTATCCCTTTCTCTTTTTTTTTGACAGTTTTAGGTATGTGATGCTTCGGGATGTGCTCCTTAAGGCACCCACGTCAATTTTTTGTTTTTTTTCTGGCCTTCAATCTTTTTAGTTTTTTTTTTTCTCGGTAACCCATGATCCTTTACCCGGTTGGTTTTGTTGACCGGTAAGTTGACCCTCTTTCCTTGACCCCCCCGATACCTTCGATTTTTTTTGCGATCATTCCCAGTTCGACTTGACGTTTTTTTTTTTTTTTGATTGCGATTTGCTGACCCATTTTTGTTTTTCATTTTTTTTTTGAGAGGGAAAGTCAAGAGAGAAATTTTTTGCCAGACGATATTCCTTTCAGGTTCTAAGGTTTTTTTCGACGTCCCCCCCCCCCCAAGGGACTTTTTTGCCCCAATTCGGCAAGTTTCAAGGACCGGCCGTAGTCTTGACCCCCGTGAACGTTTTTTTTTGCGGCGCCTTTAATTCCTTTCGGTTCCTTCCTTTCACCCGCGTTTTGAACTCCTTTTTTACCATTTTTTCTCCAATTATGTTCCTTTTGGTCGGTCTTTTCTTGAAAACTATTTTTGGCTTCATCATCGTCGGTCCCTTTCCCCCACATGGCATCCCCAGCATATCAGCCGCCATGCTTTGAGCGTCCGTCCCTTCCTGCCCCAGGTTGACACGTTATCCTTGTTTGCGTGAGGTCCTTTTTTTTCCTCGGACGCCCCACCACCGTTGACCACTCTTCACTACCCCCCGCTAATTACTGACCGGCGGTAGCAATTTTCCCCCTGACTCAACCAAAACTGTTGCCGGCTAACTTGCTTCCTCCCTCCCGTTCCCATTCTTAACCGTTCCCATTCTTAGCCTTCTCCTGTCGCTTTTTTCTCCGAGCTTGTTTGTTTTTCTTGCTTTCCCTTCTTTGGCCTTTCCTGTTTGTTGTTTTGTTTTGCGCCTCCGATGGGTTTCTGCATTCTTGCGACTGATTTGATTGAGGAAAGGTTATTCTTTTTATTTCCAGTTTTTTCTCCTTGGCCTGACCTTTCCCGTGTGAAGTTTTGTTGATAAGGATGATTTTTTCACGTTTGGGTCTGGGTTTTACGGAGCCTTTTGAATTGGGAACTCCTTTTGGGTCTTTCCAAAATCCTGGTTCTTTTGTTCAGTTACCTTTTTGCGTCAGTTTGTTTTTTTTTTTCTGTTGCTTCCCCCTCTCCCACTTGATCCTTTTTGACTCACTTTTTTGGCTTTCGGGTCCTGCCGCTTCGGATCGTGTTTCTTGTTTCTATTCTTTTGTTCCTTGCTGTGCTTCGGATAAACTTCTTTTGAACCTGACCGTTTCCAAACCTTTTTTTGGGGGCTGTCCCTGCCCTATGGCACTTCTGCCATACAGGACTCACTCCCTTCCTGTGCCTGTTTTGTTTCGTGGCCGATTGTTCCAGTTTGATTGTTTTTCCCTTTTCTTCTGTGAAACCCCATTTTTGTTGTACCGTTCTTCCTTGGTTCCCGGTTTTCTTTTTTTTCTTCTTTTTGGTCTTGGTTTTACGCTTCCTCCCCTAGTGCGACTGCTGCCTGTCCTTGCTTTTGCCGCCTCCTTCTATTTTATATAAAAGGCTCTCCATTTTACCTCGCAGATGTGACGTCATCGTTTCTTTGTCTTCTTCTCTCTCGGATCTTTTTTTGTTTATTTCTGTTCCCCTTTTTGACCCAAGTATTTTACGCTTTGACCTTTCTTTTGTTTCTGTCCCATTGCCTTCGCACACCTTAATCTGTATTCGAGGCCCCTCCTAGAACCCTAAGGCAACCTAGCCTCCAATTTGGACTCGCCCCTTGAGGCCCCCTTTCGAGACTTTTTTTCCCTTTGTGATGGCATGTAACCCCCCCTTTTTTTCTTAGTAGTTGTTCACCCGTTCTCGGGGAATGCAGAATAGCTTCTTTAGTATCGGGACATTCTTTGTTCCCCCCTTTTCTTTTAACATTTCCTATTTTTCGGCCTTGCCACCTATGGTATTTTGACTTTGCATTTTTCTCGCTTGTCTGCAGGTAGCCTTTTAAGTGTTTGTGTTTTTTCTGCTTTTAAGCTTTTGGGTAGCGGTCTTCCCCCCCATTTTTTTTTCCCTTGCTTTCTCTTCGGTTTTACAACGTGCCTTGTTTCTTGAGCTTTCCGTTTCTGTTGTTCTTTCCCTCTCTCTGGTTCTTGGTTTGTTTTTTGCTGATACGCGGTTTTTGGTCCCCCCAATTGATGTTCTGGGTATCTGGTGTTTTTTCTCACTTTTTTTAACACAGGCGTGGACCTAACTAGGACCTCGCCCCAATTTAATGTCCCTTGCAACAAATTTCTCCCTTTTTTTTTTTTTTTTTCTTTGAGTCACTCCCACCCCCCTGCTCGTTTGATTTGCGACACTGTTTTTCTGGGCCTTTCTTCCAACACCCCAGCCCCTTCTGGTTTTGTGTGTAGTAATAGATTTCCACTGGTTTTTACCCTGGGTTTTCGCGTTCTCCCCTTTTTTCTTTCTCCTCTTAACCTTGCCTGGACCAATGAGGTTAACCTCATTCTTCTTTGCGTTCTTCACCATTATTGATACCCTCCAGTTTCCTTCCATGATTTTTTTACATGTGCCCCCTCTAGGCCCTCTTAATAGGTCGTTGACCATCCTACGCCCCCTTGCCCTTTTTTAACTCGTCTTTTCAGAGATTTTGGGTTGTCGCTTGTCGGTCCACCTGGTTGCCCCAAGCCCTATTACCAGTCGTTGCTTTGGCCGAGGCTTCTTTTGCCCCCTTTGCCCTCCATCAGCACGTTCCAATACCGGCAATTTTCCCGTGGTTGTACGTTCCGGTAGTTGTGTTTCGGTGCTTTATTCGATGTTTTTGGCCATTGTGGACCAAATGTTTTTTTCCCACGCCACAAATGTTTAGGAAACGTTACCCCTTTATCAGGGACGGTTGGTACATCTAAAGAGGCTTCACCTTTTTGGTACTAGTTGAAGTTGAAAGGGGCTGTTGAGGGTTTTTTGTTTGTGTTCCTTGTATCCCCCCCCCCTCTTCTTACATTCTCCTTTCCCTCCTGAGTGGACCCCCTGGTGACCGGACTCATCTTATTTATCTGGCTTGCCGAACCCCCCCCCCGCTGCCCTTCCCCCCCCCCAATACCCTCTTGCCCCACGTACCCTCATTTTTCCCCTTACCCTTCCCGATTAACCCCCCCCCCCCCCTACCCCCCCTTTTCGCTCCTCACCTATAATACCTTCCGTTCCCCCCTCCTCTCTTCCCCCCCCCCTTCGCTTCACCTAAGCTAGCCGTTACCTCCCCCTCTTTCCTCTTCCCCCCCCTTTCCCACCCCCTTCTCTCTCTCCGCTATCCTCTTTCCTCACTGCTAGCCCTTCCCCCGCCCCCTTGTCCTCACCTCGCCCCCCAACCATCCTTCCTCTTGCTCTCCGGCTCCCCACTTCCCACCACCCTCCTTTCTCCCCGCCCCCCACCTCCCTTCTCTTTTTTTTCGTCCCCACCCCACCCCTCCTTGCCTCCTTCATCCTCCCACCTTCACATGCCTCTCCCCCACCATTACGCCCCCCTTCCCCCATACATCTCCACCCCCTCCCCCTCCCACACAACTCACTGGTCCTCTCTTCCCCCCCCCCCCCCCTCCCCCCTCCACCCTCACTCACCCCTCCGCCCCACCCATCATCCACTCAGGTCTCGCCTCCCTTCGCGAAGTCCTCCCTCCAGTCCACCACTCGTTGACCTTGGGTTCTCTCCCCCCTCCCTCACACTCCCCCCCTCTGTGTTACTCCCGGTCAAGGTGTCTCGTGCTAAATCTTTCTCGACCTTCCGCCATCCCCGCGAGCATATCCCCTTTCCTTTCTCCCCCCTATCTCCTATTCCGCTCCGTCTGAATCTTTCCCGAACCGATTCCCCCCCCCCCCTCTTTCAAGATTCACCCTCCCGCACCCGATCTGCATTATCCCTGTACTCATCCGCATACGTTTAACGCAGGGCCACTATCTCGCCCCGTCGACTTGTAAAACGTCCCCCCGTACACTCCCAGGCTACCATAGTTATGTCCTTTAGTCTGCATTTTTTAAACCTGGTTGGGGTTTTTCCCATTGGGCCCGACTCACTCCCCGCCCTTCCCGCTGTGACAAGGAGGTAACATACCCCTGGACCTCCTTCTCCCCCACCGTCGCACCCTAGACCCGCTCCCCCTCCCCCCTGTTCAAACTCCTCTTTTTATTTCCCCACCCGTTCCTCCCGCTTTCAGAGGATTATTCAACGGCCCTCCAGTTGTCACTTGTATCCTTCTCTCCTTTTGCAGCCCCAGGCACAAGGCGAGCCAGCACCTAGACCCCCCCCCGCCACAGTCGACTTACGACTGTGATCGGGCCCGGGTGCCGCAAGCACCCCCCCTGCTGTGCCCGAAACTGGTGGTACGTCCCTGAAAACTTTTGGGCCGCTAGAGTGGTCCCGGAAAAATCCATTGCACTGCCCACCTCAAGTGACAGCTTTCCCAGTGAGGAGTGCCATCTTTAAGTAGCTGAACGAGTTTCCCCGGTACCCCCTGGGACACGTCTTAGTAGCCCGAGAAGCGACCCCCCCCCCCCAGGACCCCCGGCGCGCAATGCACCAGTAGTAATTTTATACTTTTGCCCCGTTTATGGACATCCATCCCCAGCTTGTTGTTTGTTATGGTGAACCTCACACCGTGGCTATACCCTCCCTCCCCTCCCTTCCCCTACCCGTTAGGCGCGGCCCGTGCTCAACCAATCCCCCTCCCACATCCACCTAGCCTTACATTCACCTCCGCATTCAGGCACATGCCTTTTACTATTCCCCCCCCCTTTGCCTCCTCCACTCCTTCGGCTCTCTCCACGCGGCCTTCCCCTCACACGCTCCCCCCCGTCGCTGGATGACTTCGTGCTTCTCGTCCCTATGAGACCTTCCCTCCCGTATCCCAGTAATGGTGCCCCTGCTTCTTCCAACCAACGCCGTGATGCCTGCGGCCTTGTTTTCCGACGCCATTTGACCCGCGCTCTACTCTTCTTTTTGTTCGCACGCCGATCTACTCCCCCACTTTCCTCCGCCTCCCCAGCCTCTCTCTTTGCTACCCGCTTCTCAGTGGTTCTCCCCCCCGATATATTCGCCTTTTCACCCCCCTGTACTCTGCTGTTTCTGTTGGCCCATGCATTTCCTCATGGCTTAGCACTCTCCCATGCTATCTGGCCGTTTCCTGCATGACCGCGGAGATTCTCTTTCGTGTATTTTTTTTCTTGTGCGTTCTTTTCGACAACGGTCCTTCTGTTTCTGTTTTTATTGTAAGTTTGTTTGTTTTTTTTTTTCTTGGTGGAGGTGTCCTTGGTCACCGTTTTTCCCGGCGGGGTCTTGTTAAATGGTACGCCCGGTTGGGGCCGTCTCGTCCCCAGCATTCACTGTCCACCTTGCCGTTCTTTTTCTCTAATGTCGATTGACATTCGAGATATCAGATAGGGCGTCTGCGTGTGATGGGCGCTTTGAGCTTCACACAATTTCGCGTGGGCCTCCACCACCGCCTGTCCTACGAACTCAGTTTTGTTTGCACAGATTCAGCTTGCTCCTACCCAGCGGTCGGTCGGTTGGGTGGTATCTGCCCGCCTGTTCTTTTGACAGGTGGCGTTCGGTTCTGACGGTTCATATGTTGGCTTTTTCCAAGGAGATTAAGGCTTTCGACTCACGCCCACGGCTCACCGGTTTTTAGCAGATGTGGGCCATTAGCGGGACGTCCCCTCGTCGTCTTTGACTCCACGACGCCACTCTCCTGACGCCACTTGGTAGACCGTGTATTCGAAGCTCATCGCCCTTGTGGACATTTCCTTCTCCTCGTCCTTTTTTCGTCCTTGCCTCCCATTTTTTACCGTTTTATGGACCGTGTGGTGTGAGTCTTTTCCGGGTGCAAGGACCTGTGTCTCCGCGCACGTATTAGCCCCACTGTGACCTACTCCTCTCCGTGTCGTAGTATAAACACGGTTTGCCTCCTAGTTTTCCTACGGCACTTTTGAGGTAATGGCGGTTTTTTGCACGCTTTTTTGCGAAAATTTGGGCGAATTTTTTCGTCTCCCCGGCATACTTTTCCAGCTTTGCCACTTTCAGACCCGTTTTCCCCGTTTTGTTTCTTCCCTGTTTTTTGGCTTTTTTATGATTGTTGGCTGATTTCAACTTTCTTCGACCTCATTTTGCCCTCTACCACCCCTTTTACCCCCCCCTCCTCTTTGGCCCCACCCTCTTTGCCTTTTCCGGAAGGCAGCAATCTCGTAACAATCAACCCCTCCTTGTCCCATCGAAAAACCGGGTTCTTTCTATCTTTTTTTTTCTTCCTCCCCTTTTTTTTGTTGATTTTTTTTGATCCTTTTCCGTCTTTCGATTTTGATTGTTGACCGACTTTTGCTATCCGGAGTCTTTTGCTCTGTGCCATCTTCGTGCCTCGGTAGTTTGTTTCTCGTTTTTTTTTTTTCCCTTTCTCGCGCCACACTCTATCCGATCCCTTTTTTTTTTGCCTGATTCCCAATCAAACTTTTTCCCACGCACTGTTGAACAAGTTTTTTTTCTGAAAATTTGCCTGTTCCTCTTCCCTTTCGTTCTATCAGTCCTCCCTATTTGAGTCCTCTTCTCCCCCACCTTCCTTGACCTGGGCCCGTCCTTCATCGGTTTCTATACTTCTGACCACACGGTGGGACTTCTCTTCCGTGCCGCCTCCCCTGGTTTACCCTACGGGTCGTCCCTTCGTAATCATCTGTGTCAAATGTCTTTCACGCCCTTGTTAGGATTCGAAATGGTGCGCCAAGTGCCGGGCTCTCTCCTTGCGTTGGCGTCAATTCGCCCTGAGCGGACTGTCTCTCACGCGTCCAAATATGAAGAGGACGTTTCCCTCTTTTATGCCCTGTCCTCGCCTTGCTACTTTACCTTCCCTTACCAGGTTTGTCCTTTGCAGATTTATCCCCCCCCCTCCCGCTGGTGGATTTTGCCCCCTATTTCCCCCGCTCTTTCTGCTCACATTGTTTTTTTCCGCAAAGCTGGCCGTTTATTTCGGCGTCTGCCCCCTATCCGTTCCCCCCCTTTCTTGGTTGCGATTTGTGGGGGGTATCGCGCACCATTTTTCCTCTTTCGGTCAGCTTAAGGCCGCGTCAAAACCATGCTCCTTTTTTTTCGCAGGATACTGAGGATCCTCTTTCTTTCTCCCTTCGAGATCATTTCCCGCTTGTTTTGCTTTTCTCCCCTAAAATTCGCTTTTGGTGGCTTCCCTTCCATGTCCACGTATCCATCTATTTGTTCTCCCTGCGTGTGCCTTTCGCTTCGTTTTTTTCCAGGCGGCCAAGCCGTTGCTGTACCCTTGGTAGTGCGTTACTGGGGTTCGGCGTCAACCTGTTTGATTTTTGAGTGGTAACGCTGTTTTCGTTTATTTTTCGTCCACTCGTTCCCCACCCCCTTTGTTGACGACCTTCTTTAAGTGGTCTAGAGAAAGATTTGCCACCGTTTCCTGACCTTGTTTTTTTAGATTGGCTTCTCCCCGTCGAGGGACCTCTTGTTTGGCCGTTCAATCCCTGTAACTGATTTCGTGACACACGGTCCGCGGACGCCCATTCGGTCCGTTTAATGCGCGAACAGTTTTGTTTCCCATTCCAGGTTAATGGCGTCGTCTGCTGCCGCATAACTTGTTTTCTCTTTGTATGGGGCACTCGTACGAATTTCGTATTTTCCATGTCTATTATTCTAGATTTCCTTTCCCCCTTCTTTAATGTTCCTCTTGCCCGCCTTTCCTTTTTTTCTTCCTTTCCACCTCCAACCCGCGTCCCACGGTCCAAGAAACCAATGCGCGGAAGACACCCCTTCCTCTTTTGTACCTGGTTCCCCAACCTTTCTGCCTTTTTATGTTTCCGCTTGGCTACTTTTCCCTTGATTTGCCCACTATCTTTGCCCCTTCCAAGTTTCCCACAACAACTCCTCAACACCCTTCGATTTTCAGTATTTCGGTCTGTGACCTCTTTTTGGGGGGTTTTAGGGTTCACATCAACCTTCCGAAATGCTTTTCGGCATTGCTTTTTTGTGTCTTTTTCATCTCCCTTTTTCTCGTCTTTGGCTTTCCTTTCTTTTTTTCCTTCCTTTTGGTGCCCTTCCCCGTTCTTTTGAGTTTGCCCAGCGCTCTTTCGTCATTGGAACTATACGGTAGTTTACTGGATAACGCGATACCTTTTTGTACAAGTGAGCTATCACTCTTTTCCACCCTCCCTTTCTGTTTGCTCTTTTGCCCAATCAACCCCGTTAGAAATTCACTGATTTTTGCTTTGTGTTTGCTTCAGTTAGTCACTCTACGGCGTTTGGAATGTGTTCCGGCGACTTGTTAGAGTGTATGGTCGTGCTCCAAGCTTCGCAGCCTTTTTTCTCTTCGTCACACACTTCACATTCCCGTTCTGGGTATTGTCCCCCTCTCCCCTTCGTTCTGATTTGCTAAGTTCCAGGATCGTCCTCCCCTTTGTCCCCACCACGATTTTCCATTTTTTTTTCTTTTTGGCTTGGGGGCCCTTCCCCTCCCCCCCTCTTCCGGTTGAACCGGGCCCCGTTGCAAACCCTGCATTAAAGGGAAGTTCTTTGCACGCCTGCCCGCTCCCTTCCCAAGAAGTTGCGTCTGGTCCTTTTGTCTTTTCCCCCGCCCCCTGTTTGTCCTGTTTCCACAATTTTTTTTTATCCCTGAGAAACTCAACGCTTTCTTTTTCCTCGGTGACTTGGCCTACCTCCTCCGTAACTCCCCCATCACACTTTACCTGTCATGCCTAGGATGTTCTTTTTCAAGGAGGCGACATGTGTTGCTAGTTACCTGATTTTCTCCCTCTCGGGCCGAAGACCTATCGGCGTGTTTGGGTTCTGTCGCTGGTGCTCGTGTTTCCCCAATGGTCAGGCTTCGCAGTTGTGGTGCCTTTTACGTGGCCACAGGCCCAAACGTGTCTCGATCCTTTGCATTCAATAAAGCCCCGGAGAGCAGCCAGTCTTTGAGAGCCCCCCGGTTTTAAGTCGATGGTTCTTTTTTTGTATCTCATACAATTCGGTCCCTTTGCCTTTTGTTGCGCCACTTTTGCCGCGTTTCCTATCCTCAGGTCTCTGTGCCGGTAGGTTACACAACAGACGTCAAACGAGTTGCTACGACTTTTGGCCAAGAAACCGGCCCAACACAACTCTGTTGCGTGAAACTGCGCCATCGGGCTTGAACTCGTTTTCAGTTCCCCCCAACGCCCCGGTTTCCTGATTTGGGATCTTTTTAAAGGCATTTCTGTCGGTCCGTTATGTTTCCTTGATCATTTCTTTTTGATTGATTCCACCAAGCCTGCACTTTATTTTAATGCAATGAAACTCCTAATTCCCTGGAGCCTTTGGCCGTTTCTGACGTTCAACGTTAAACTTCCGCCGACATTTTTTCCCAAACTTAAAAGGCGGATTTGAGTTTGGTTTACGGTGGTTCTCCCTGCCCCTCGAACGTGTTTTAAGCAAGCCTCCACCTTCTTTGTCCCGTCGGGCAGTTTGTCCCCCTAGGAATGACCCCCCCCCCCCGGCAGGCCGTAGCCTTCCCCGCTTGTCCAGCCCTTTTTTCCTTTTTTCTTCATGGTTTTCCAAGTAGAATCCTTGTAGTATCCCGTCTCTCATCCCAGTTCCTTTGGAAGTCCTTTCTCGCCCTCTTCTTCTACCTCTCTTTTTTTTGTGTTGTTTGAAGAGTTGCTGTCGTCCAATCCCCCCTTAATCGTCGGGGATTATTTCGCCTGTGCTTCGTTTTTCTTTTTCCGCCCCGTCTGTCCCCATTGCGTGTGGGGAACGGAACTTGCCCGCTTTCACGCTTTAGCCCTGCTAGTGTGCTTGTTGTTTTTTCCTCGTCATTCCCTATTGTTGTTCCTTCTCTCCTCCAGGTGTTCTTTCAACAGGAAGAGGTGATGTTTCTTTTATTTGCTGTTGGTTGTGGTATGTTGCGTTGCCGGCCGTTCTTTTCCTTTTGTTCAGTGTGTCTTTCTGTAGGGCCCTAAGTCACTGGCTTATCAGTTCCTCCCTTTTTGTTGGCTTTTCTTTGAACTGACTCACCTGGCATGTTCCCGACTTTTCTTTTTTGTTTGCTTTGCTTTGATTCTGAGACCACTTCCTGGGCTTTCTTTTTTCAGAACGTAGTTCCCTTGACACAGGGAGCCTCAATTGTTTACCTGGTCGTCCAGTGTGTCCTGCTTTTGCTGCGTGGGGTACCTGACATTTGCACCCTCTTGAATGTCCCTTTAGA
>Ga0179593_1523913_pt1 | contig 12779 bp, 18 predicted proteins | sample CZODoug2_1_08_16_FD_185931 | JGI IMG/M metagenome (GOLD analysis project Ga0179593, IMG submission 185931) | Vadose zone soil fungal communities from Angelo Coast Range Reserve, California, USA - CZODoug2_1_08_16fungal (PacBio error correction) | ecosystem: Environmental > Terrestrial > Soil >... | reverse complement strand
ATTTCTCTCTCGTTGCGATGGCATTCCCCTTTTCTTCACAATAGAACGAGGTACCCCTTTTTCATGCGGGTTCTGTCGCGAGCCCAATTCTCACAAGCTGCCCTCCCCCCCAATTTCTCCGGCGATCTAGGCGGACCGACACTCCTCTCTCAGTAGCATCGATCCCTTCTCTTGTGGTTTATACGGTTTTTCCCCTTTTCTTGAAGGGCGACGTCCAGGCGTTCCTTTTTCTCCTCTCGCGTATCTATGGATGAAGGTTCCCCCTGCTTCAAATCTTCCCCCTTTTCCCTTTCTGAATCGTCGGTTTTGAGCGCCCAGTTCCTTCCAAAGTTTCTGCTCTCCCTCCCAAGCGTTGCTCTCCCTCCTTTTAATCCAAGACCCAAATTTCTTCCTAGTTTTCAAACACTAAGCGCCCTTTACTAGAGGCCTCCTTCTCCCCCCAACTCATCAACACCCCGGTAGGTTTCACGGAATGAGTGACTCTCTTTTTTCTTTGTATCCGTATTCCCTTTCCCCCCCCCCTAATTTGACGTCCATTTATGTCGACGTATTCGGAGTCCCTTTTTTTTTTCCGTCATTCTTCCCCCTCATTGAGGGAAGTAATTCGCCTCCGCAAGCTGGCCCCGGATTATTCTCTTCCTTTTTTGGGTCGGCTTCTTTTTTTTCTTTTTTTTTTGATTTGGGAGACTGAGTCACGTACCCCCCTCGCGATCGTCGGATGCTTCCTCGGCATGTTGCCTCCCTTTTCAAATGGATCGGAAGCTTTTTTCTCCTTGCATGCAGGTCGAACACTTTTCTTCTGGCGCTCTTTGAGGTCGCTACGCAACTTTCCTTCCGCTACAGTTTCTTTCGAAGCCCCCTCCCCTACGATATGCCGCCTTTTTTTTTTAAAAATTCAGATACTGCTTTTAGGACGAGGTTTCCCCCTTCTCTTCTTCTGGTATCCTTTCTTGGGTCAAATAAGGTATTGATTCTGGGCCGCTTCAGCAAACGGCATGGCTTTTCCGTCGAGATGGAGTTTTTTTCTTTCTCTTTGCGAAGGATTTTTCCGGTCACCCCGGCTTACTTCTCTCTCCTTCTCTTACGATTTTTTCCTTCCTTCCCGTCGTTCCTGGTGCTGAATGTCTTTTCCCGCGCGCTGCCACAACTATTTCTTATAGTCCCCCTTCCTCCTCATCCGTTGTTCTCTCCTAAGGCTCATCCCCCCCCTTAAACATTACTCTTCCGCGGGTCTCTCTCTCAGCACCAGGAACGACTTTTTCCGTTCTTGCGACAAACTGTATTTCTTCGGCAACGCCGGACCAGGTCCTCCCCCCCTCCTTTTCGCAAGCCCTTCTTCCAGCTGGACGGACTTTAAGCAGAAAAGCCCCCCGCCGTTTCCTCTTCCCCTCTCGGAAAGGCATACCGGATGGCCCCACCTGCTGCCGCCACCTATTTTCTCTCCTCTTGTCACGGAACCTTCCCCCTGCCGAGATGAAGTTTGAAGTCTTCCACTATCCATGCAGTTTCGGCGATTATTTCGCCTTTGTCCTCCGGTTTCTAATTTTTTCACCCACTTCTTTTCCCCCTGGTAGAGACCTCCAACCTTTCCTAGCTCCCTGAGTGAGAGCTTGCCAAATGGCGATCTCCTCTCGGCAACATGCCGCAGGCACTTGCTCCCCGATCGCGCGAGCTTTTCCCCAGTAGCCCCCCCCCTTAGAGACAGAGCCGTCCCAAAGACCTGTTTTCCTCTTCAAAACAACAGATTTTTTCCCCTTTTTAAATGCGGAGCCCTCCTCTCTGAAGGAAAGCCACCGTATTAGAAGACTCCCCTCCTGCTAAGACATTTCGTGTTTTTCTTGAAGAAGGAGACGATCTTCTTCATTCCTGACCTTCTTTCTTCCCCCTTCCCCCTCCCCTTTGTGGTGATGCTTTTTCACAAGAAAATAGAATTGCCTCTCTTGCTCGCGGCCGTGCTGTTTTCCACGGATTTTTTCCTTGTAGGATTCTGCGAATTCCCTCGAGTCCACTGTCCCTCTCTACATGTTTTCCTTTCCTGCCGCGCAAACAGCCGTTCTCCTCCTTGATCTCCGCCAGATTGGTCTCCCTCCTCCGCAAGATATCCTCCTTTCAGCAGAAAGCATGGACTTCTCCCTCTTCAGCCTTCAAGTAACCCTCCTACTTACTTGTTGGGATCTTCCCCCCTTTTTTTACGGAAGAAAATTTTTTCTCCTATTAGATCGCCGAAAGCTACCCTTTGAGGTCTTTTCTTATTGTAGACTCGAATTGGTCTCGAATGCGACTCCCTTCCGGCTGATCTTTCACCAAGCCTGCTAGAGCTTTTCCACAGCCATGCCTTCTCTTTGATTCTTTTCCTCTCCTACGTTGTTGTTTTTTTTCTTTTTCCGGCATGTCTTTTGCTGTTTTTTCTTTTTGGATGTCAAGATTCCCTCCTGTACTTTTTTTTTCTGTCGCGAGCAATCCGGATTGTCGACAAGCTTGCCGTTTTTCCGGCGATCTGCGGACCGTACATTCGCCAGCAGGGCATCGACCCAACACCACCCCACAACCCACCCACCAAAACCCCAAAAAACACCACCCAAAAAAAACCCAAAACCCCCCCCAACCAAACCCCCCCCCCCCCCCCACCCAACACACAAAAAAACCCCCCCCCACCCCCCCAAAAAAAAAACCCCCCCCCAAAAAAAAAACCCCCCCCCCCAAAACCCACCCCCCCCCCCCCCCAAAAAAACCCCCCCAAAAAAACACCCCCCAACCCCCCCCCCCCAACCCCCCCAACCCCAAAAAAAAAAAACCCCCCAAACCCCCCCCCCAAACCAACCAACCCAAAAACCCCCCACCCCCCAAACCCCCACCCCCCCCCCCCCCCCAAAAAACAAAAAAACAACCCCCCCAAAAAAACAACCCAACCACCCCACCCCCCTTTTTTCTTTTAAGGGAAAAACTGCTGCCCTCTTTTTCGAGAATGGGCGAAGTCCTCCCGTTTTTTTCCCCCCTTTTCTTCCTCCTACAAGGAAGTCAGCTTTCCCCTTCTCTTCCTACAATTAGAATCTGCTTTTCTCGGCAGTTCTTTTTTCCCTCTTTCTCCTTCGCAGCGTGCCGATAACCGCATGCGTTTCTGCCTCTTTTTAAAGTCGAATCCCTTCCGAGGAACCCCCTAGGACGCGAGCCTCGATTACTCGCCTTGGTACGTCCCCCCCCCCCCCAATTCATCACAACCCTTTTTTTTTCTTTTTTGCTGAAGCATCTGAGACGATCTTCCTTTTTTCCGTATTCAAGAAGAGAACAGACTTGGATTTATGTCGAATTTTCTTCTGTGGGTCAAGCCATCGCTTTTCTTCGCTTCGTTTTGGTCCCCTTTCTCTTTCACAAAGCTTTTTTTTTCCCCCCTGGCGTAGTAGAGAGCAATGGCTTTTCTTCTCGCGGCTCTAATCCTGTTGGGGAATCTACCCATGCGATAATCTTTTTTTCCCGGAGGCATTGTTGAAGAGACCGCGGATCTTCTGAAGCGAGATTGACCCCTCTTCCTCCATGGCTGATGTCCTTTTTTTTGTTCGTTTGTCGATACGCCCCCCCCCCCCCCCCCATTAGCGTTTTTTCCCTTTATTTACGCCGACCGTCATGCCAAATACCTCATCTGCCGAAACCTCAAATTAAGCTAGGCCCTTCTGCGGCCCCGGCAGGTTCCTCCCTCTCGGATGGTTCGCGCATCTTTTCCCCCCGGTATGAGTTTAATCTTTCCTTCCCTTGAAATTTTACTTTCCTTTTTTGAGCCCCCCTGAGATGGAGAGCGAGCACCTTTTCGCGCTGCGCAGGATTTCAGTACGGTGCCCTGGTAAGTTCCGAGTTTTTTCCATGATATAAGATGTGGCGATCCCAGGTATTTTTCCGGTCCTATACCTTTTTTTTCTTCGTTGGCCTTTCCTCCTCTTATCGTCATTATACTCCCCAGTTTTTTTCTTATCTTTTTCTTCCGGAAGATCCATGGACAGGCCTCCTGACGTTGGCAGCTGCCGGGGTTTCGCACCAGGACCGGCTTGGAGCCAGTTTTTTTCCCTCTTTACCTGCATTCCTTTTCCGTTAGGAAAAGGTAATCCCCCGAAAGATGTCGACAAGCAGCCCCCTTTCGCAGATCCAGCTCTCCTTTCTTAAGAACGCAACCGGCTCCTCGGAAGACCTCCCTAAAAGGATGGTCCCCCCCCCCCTCTTGAGAGACCAATCCTTCCGATACGGAAGGAATTCCTCCCGAGGATCAGACTGTGGGTGCGAGCAACAAAACGAGAACTTTCCCCCCCCCCCTTTCTGTTTATCTATTCTTCTTGTGGCACCCCCCCCGGTAGAGGCAACCACTTTTTTCTTTGTTGGCCACAGGTCAGGACCCCCCCCCTGCCATGGCTCAGTCCGCGACACAAGCGTTTCTCCCCTTTGCGTCTGGTCTCTTTTTCGGCAATGATAAACGCGTCCCCCTCCCTTTGAGCGCATGGGTATCCCCCCCACCTCTTCACCCCAACAGGCTTCTTTACCCACGCCAGGCCGCTAATCCGACCCTTTTCCCCAAAACGCTTTCTCTCCCTTTGACTTTCCCCCTCGCGATTGCTTGTCCCCGACAAAGTATAGCCTTCTTAAACGACTACCTCCCCCTTTTTCTGCTTACTTGAAGACGGAGTCTTCTCTTCGATTATGCATCATTTCTTCTAAAGGGTGGTGATGTTTCTACCGAACCATCGCTCTTGCTCGATTCTTTTCTTGTTTGAACGATGGACGCTTCTTTCTGCCTTTACCATCGCGGCATTCTTTTTTCTTGATAGCACCGACCTGGGGCTCTCGCGCACAAGAATGTTTTTCCTTCCCGCTGAAAGGTGTCCTTCTTTCTGACTTACTTGTAGGGGCGATTTTCTTTTCTCTCGGATCAGTTCATTGACCCCCTTTACTAGCCCTTTCTCTTTTTTTTCGCAAGCAGGTTTCCCGGAAATCCCCAATCGACGTCCTTGTGGGGATCCTCTTCCCGCTTGATCGCAGAAGCCCTTTTCTCTTCTTTCTCGTAACCGCCGACGATTTTACCTTTGAGGTCTCCACCCCCTACCCGGCTACTCAACAGCATTTTTTTTTTTTTGGACGATCTTGACATCCCAGACTGACCCCTCCCCCCTTGCAAACGCCCCCCTTTTTCATCTATATTTTTCATACCCTTACTTTTAGAGTTCGATCTCCTTCAGTTCTCTTCCTTTGCTTTTGGATGGCTGAAGCCGTCTCCCTTCTTTTCTTTCCTTCCGCACGGTACCCATGGCGGATTCTTTCTGTAGCGCGAAAATTCAGTTTCCCTCTGCCGACATCCCCCCCTTTTCCCCCTTTTTCCGGCGATCTAGGCGGACCGGCACACCTCCTTCATAACCCCGCAATGAATTCCCTCGTCCTCTGGCGGGCGTATCCGCTCCCGTAGAAAGGGCGGAGTCCCTTCCCTTGCTTCCGAATCAGATAGATCTTTTCCTCCTCCAGGACTTCTCTTTTCCCCCCCTGCGAATACAAGCCCTCACTTCTTTTTCCTTGAAGCGTTCGCCCATTTTCCCTCGCCGTTTGCATAGATGCCGCGATTTTCATCGATCCGGACAAGGCCGAGGAATTCTCTCCCCAGGCCTCTCTCTCCTTTTTTTCAGGCGATGGTTATGTCTCCACCACCCCGGTCTTTCCGTCCCCTCCTTAGATTAAGCCTTCCCCCCCCTATCAGTCTTCAAGCAGAAGCCCCCCCGACCCCCTTTGCGGAGCGGATTTATGTCGAATTCTTTTTTGCGTTACTCCCTCTCTCTTTTTCGCGCATTGCGGGCCGTACACTTTCCTTTTTTTGCAGTTCAACCCGGCCTCCTTTTTTTCTTTTAGGTCTTCCCGATTTGGGCGACTGTTTCACGTCCTTGCTCGCGATCGTCGGTTTATACCCTTTTTTAAAGAGCTCTTTTTCCTTCCTTCAGCGTTGCGCGGGACTTTCCGCTCCGATTTCTGGCGCTCGGTTCGCTCTAAAGCAAAAAATAGCGTGGCCTCCTCTTTTTTTTTTTATTTCCCCCCCTCCCCCCCCTAAGCCGAAAAAGGAGATCAAGCCTTCTCGCACCGTACTGCCTTTCCTTCCCACTGCAGCTCCTTTTTTCTCTCGGCAGGGTTTCCTGACCGTGTTCTCTTGTGGTAGAGCAGGTATTTTATGGTTTTTTTCTTCCACGGCAGGCTTCCGTTTGAGTCTCCTTGGAAGAGCTAGCATTATGATCCTTCTTTTTCCGGTCAAGGTGCTGACCTTTTTCCTTTTCTTCTCCTCATATTACGATGTGGCGCGAACTCAGGCCGTCGTTCCTGGTGATGAAGGTCAGCCCCGCACAAAAGTCTTTTTTCTTTTTTGAATCGGATAGTAATGCTCTCTTCTCACCCGGTTTTTTTTTTTTTGTTTTGTTTTGGAGAGTCCTTCCTTCTGGCCATGTGAACCTTCGGAGACGTGTGGAAGACGCCTTTTCTCCTCAGAACCAGGAACGCTTCCCGGTAGACCCTCTTCTTTGAGATCTCTCCCCTCTTTCAGAAACGTGACCAGGAACTCCCTAATCTCAATCCGGAAAGTGCTCGAGCTCCATCCCTTTTGAAGAACGCAATTTTTCCCCCCCCCCTTCCTTCCTGAGGACAGATGATCCCCTCCCTTCTGACAATGAAGGGAAAATCCTCCTTCTCCCAAACCGGCACGCATCCCCTTTAACCGACGAGCTGAAGTTGACTCCCCCATTCCAGTTTAGGCATCTTCTCCTATGATAGAATGTGGAGGAGTTTCCTCTTTACTCTTAACCCCTCTTTTCTAGGATGGTTTAGCTCCCCCAGGTCAGGAACACAGAGATCCTCCTTCCGATTTTCAAAAGAGGAAGAGCCCATTTTTCCTCCCTCCCCCGTTTCTCTTCCGCCGGCAATGATCCCCTGACGATCGCGAGCGAGGGTTCCTTCCAAAATCTTCCCACCCCTTCCCTTTCCGCCACCCCTCTCCTCTTCCCCGGTTCAGTCTTTCCCCCCTTTTGACGTGGGAATCTCCTTGGACGGCCCGCAAATTCTTTCGGGACACTTCCTCCCGGCCACTCCGTCGACCCCCAAATTTCGTTTGACCTTTCTCTCCGATTCCCTTTGGCATTCAGATACTGCTTGAGCCCCCTCCCTAACGGGTGGTGATGATGGTGTTTCCCCCATCTTTCTTTTTTTTCTCCAGCATGGGGAGAGTCTGTGTTTTTTGAACAGTTGCCTGTCCTGGATCTGGAACAATCGCGGCATCGATCCTTTGTCTTTCTCGAACCTCTTGCTTACTTCTTCCCCCTTCTTTTGCAAAAAAAAGACGAGCGCAGTTTTTTATTCCTCCCTCTGGAAGCGTTCCCCTTTCCTTTTTTCTTCCTTCAGCACAGAGATACGCTTATCGGATCGGCAAGCAAGGAAAAGACCCTACTTGAAGTTTTCTTCTTCCGCCGAAAATAGAAGTACTGGGTTCTCCGCTTTTCTTCAGATCCTCCATCTTGGCATCCTCTCGTCCCTTTTTTGAAATTGAGGCGGGCAAGTTTTTTTTCCTTAATTTTCGCGACTAAAAAAAAGCCTTTCCCCCCTCAGGATATCTTTGACCCCCTCCCGTCTAGGCTTCAGACCAGAGCAACTCATTCTCTTAGGCTTTTTTTACCCTTTTTTTTGTTTCGAGAGATCCCTCTTCCTTCCTGGATGAAGCCCTCGAGCAGGGCCTCCCAAGATCGCCCCCCGCCGGTACCTCCCTCCTGCGGGTTATGTTTTTTCCCTCTTCCCCCCTCCTACAAGCTTGCCGACCCCCCCCCCCCAAACTAAAATCGTCGCGGTCGGCGATTGGACAAGTTTAATTTCTTTTTTTTCTCGCCTCTCTTCCTTTCATCGATCCCACCCTTCTTGGCTGTTCTTCTTAAACTTTCCTTTTTTCTCCGGGCGAAGTCCAGGCGTTCCTCCTTTCCCTATCGCCGTCTCTCTGGCTGAAGGACCTCCCGTCCCTTCAAATTCTTTTCCCCCCCTGACATGATGAAAGTAGGTTGGAGCTTCATTCTTTGAGTCCAGTTGACTCTTTTGCTTCGAATGCCTCTTCGTCCCTTCGCAGGAATAAGGACAAGGACGGTCCTTTTCCCCCCCACATACGGAGAAACAATTTTGGCTATTTTCTGTCCCTAAAAACAGGTAGGGTCCGTGCTCCTACTGAATAGATGATTTTCCCTTCTTCAAGTTTTTCCCCTTCCCCTCTGAAGAGGATTTATGTTCTACGTATTTCTCAGAAGTGGCGTTCCGCCTTTTTCATTTGAGGCCTTCCCCTCTCCCAAAGTAAGTTGTTGGCCAGACGTAATTTTTTTCTAGACTGAGTTGGTAGTCTCTTTTTTGGAAAGATTTTTCTTCCCTTTTCTTCCTCCGAGATCGTCGCGTTTATCATTGCCCTTCCCCTTTTTGCCGCGACGCGGAGGTTCTTGGCGTTTTCTTTTCCCCCTCCCCCTCCATGGCTGATGGGAGATAGGTTTCTGTGGGTCTCAGACCTTTTCGCTAAAGTTCTTCCTCCTTCCCATCTAGAATAATACCGACGATCTGCCCCCCATGCTGTGATAGTGTTTTTGAGTACTCCTTTTCCGTCAGATACGGTTTTTCTTTTTATCGATCGGATTGTCTCCTTTCCCCCCATACGGTTATGCGTCCCCCCTTCCCCCTGGCAACCCTTCCTCTTTGAGTTCTTCACCTTTTCCTTCTTTTCTTTCTTCTTCTCCCCGTTCTGATTGCGCTTGCTCCATTTTTGGCTGACACTGGTCCGGGTTTTTTTCAAATGCATATTACAGATGTGGGCGAACCCCGTCGTTCTTGTTCTGTCTCTTCCCCCCTCGGCGCTCAAGGCTAGTTGGCCTTTCATGGGTATCGTCCTTCTCTCTATATTTTTTTTTTGTTGATCTCCTCCTTCGAGGAAACAGAAATCTTCTCCGAGGGTTCCTCCAGGAAACCGACGGCCTGTAAAGGGTTAGCGCATTGATTTCCTCTGCCCTCCTTTCAGAAAGTTGAAGAAATCCTTTCAAGAGGCCATCCCTTCGAAGGAAAGGTCCTCCCTCCCCCTTCGAAGTTGCGGAAGCGGCCCGATTTCCCCAATACCTGATGGAACAATAGCCCCGATGAGAGACCAATCCTCGACTAAGGAAAAGGACGCATCCCTCCCCTTCCCGCAGATTCATTTTCCCCCCCACACATCCAGAAGTTTCGGCAGACTCTCTTCAGATGATAGAATGTGCGGCGAAAGAAAGGTACCCTTCATTGCCTGGTGGTAGAGTACCACTGTTTTCATGAACCAAAAGAGCGCCATTCCCCCTATTAGTGCGCGCTTGACATTCCCGGACTCATTTTTCAGATCGGGTTCTCTGCCCCCGGAAATGATAAAGCGAAGATTCTGAGCGAATGGTTCTTCCCCTTCGCCCCCAAATCCCATGAGAGCACGAAGCCTACCTTCAGACGCGCACCCTTCCAACCCTCTTTTTAGCGAGCCTTTTTTCGGCCCGCAAAATGCGGCGTCTCCTTTGCGGGACGAAACCCTTCTCTCTCGACATAAATAAGCTACGCACCTTTTTTTTAATATGCCAGAGGAGATCTCTTCCCCTCTCGTTCGCAATAGGAATTTTCCCTCCTTCCTTTGGTCAAACTACCGGGTGGTGATGCGTTTTTGATAACGAACATTCGCTCGGCTACTTTTTTTTTTTGACACTTCATTGGAATTGCCGGGTATCCCCCCTCTCAGGAATCTTCCCCCCCACTCTTTTCTGCGCGAAATGGGCTCTCGCACCAGACTGAGAACGCCTCAGATCCTTGGTCTTGTGATTAGAAGTTCCATGTATTTTCTCCTTTCCTCTGCGCTACCAAGATGCGGAGTCGGAAGCACTTCCCCCCCTTATAGAAGGACGAGCTTCCTCGGTTTCCAGGATAGGCCAGACCACCCCACTCCTGGCAGAGTTTCTCTCCTCACCGCAAGAGAGAGAGAAAGAGACAGATTCTCTCTTTCCCTCCCCCCCCTTTTTTTTTTTTTTTTTTTTTTTTTTTTTTTTTTTTTTTTTTTGTTTTTTTTTTTTTTTTTTTTTTGGTCTTCTTTTTTTTTTTTTTCAAGTTTAGACTTCTTTGCGCGACTCCCTCCCCCCCCCTTTTCCCTTTGAGGTGAGTACGGCCCTTGAAATCAAGCCCTGCTAGAGAGGTCTTCCATTGCCTACCCCTCCTTCTATATATTTTACTCATACTCTTGGTTTTCCCTTCTAAACACAAGGTTTCTTCTTCTTGAATCAGCCTTTCTTTGATAGACGCCGTACCCATGGCGGTTTTTTTCGGGTTCTGTCGCGCGCCAATCCTCCCTCTCCTGACCGAAACATGTCCAATCTCTCTAGGAGGAAGGACAAGGAATCTCCTCCTTCCCAGATCGCAAGTCTGGTCCCCCCCTTCCGTCGATTCGTTTTCTTGATGCACTAGAAGTCGAGCTTATTCCAGGCGTTTCATTGCTCCTCCCTGGTGAAGGTCCTTCCCCACCTGCTTCAAATCTGGAAGGAGAATACAAGGACCTTTGAATCTCGGTTTTTCCTTTTTTTCGCGAGGAGTCCCCCCTTCTTTTTTTCAAGAAAGAGCCCATTTCTTCCTCTCCTCTCTTTTCACGTCGAAGACCTTCCTCGGAATTCTTTCCCCCCCCCCTAAGAGAAAAGGGCCCCCCTTTCGTGATCGGGTGGTTAGGCCCCCCCCCCATAATAAACCCCCCTTTTCTTCAGGAGATGAGGAATATGCGGACTGATCTTCCCTTCCGTCTTCACGCATCGCCAGACAACGAATCTCCGTCTTAGGTTTGTCTATCCCTTTTCCCTGATCGAGGAGGCGCAAGCATTTGCTTTTTCCTATTACCAGTTTGTTCTCCTTAACTTCTTTTTGGTAGGATTAGGCTTTCCTGTTGTGGGACGATTGGCCGAATGGTCACTTTTCCCTTTCGCGGTTCTCCCTTTCCCCCCCTTTTCTTCCGCGAGCGGCAAATGGCTCTGGCCTTTTTTCTTCACTCCAATTTTTCTTTGGCGATTTTTTTTCTGAAAACTGGGGTAGGTCTTCGCAAAAATTCGCGTGGTTGAAGCCCCCAGGACGATCACCGTCATTTTATTTTTTGAAGAACTGCCTGGATAGTTTTTTGTCCCCTCAGCCTTAAGGAAGCCTTTTTTTCTTTCCCCGAAGTTTCATTCTTTAGATAGGATGGTCCCTTTCCTCGTCGTATCTGGAGCAAATTTCCCTGTGACGACTTCCCCCCCCTTTCCCCTTTTCCTTAAGTTTGAGTTATTCCACCTTTTTTTCTCTTTGGAATCTGTGAGTTCTCTTTTTTTCCCTTTTTCTTTTTTTCAGACAGGATTCCCCCCCTTTCCTTTTTCTTAGTGAGAGAGTCCTCCACTGCTATTACGATTGCCCAGGACCTCTTTTCCTTTTTCGCTATACCGAGGCGCTGCCTTCGTTCTGTATTTGTTCTTTCCTATCTCTCTCTTTTCCCTCCCGAGAGAATTAAGGTCTTGCCCATCCAAGCCTCTTTTTCGCGTCCGGTGGATAGCGACTTCCTTCGTATTCCTGCGCACGTCCCCTTTTAATAGGCCCTTCTTTTCCTCTCTTGGAAAAGGTCAGCACCGGTCCTTCCCCCCTTTCGCAAGCGCAATCCTCTCCAGAGCTTCCCTTCCCTTTTTTCGACCTTCCTTTGCCGGTTGCAGGAAGCGGTTGAAAAAACGCAATACAGATTCCCTCTCTCCCTCCCTCTCTCCCCCCGGTCAGGAACCGGCCGTCCCCGATTCTTCCCCTCCCCCCGAGCTTACTTTTCTTCCAATAGACAGCAGGTCGGCATCGGTATATACTTCGTCTTGATAGCCCTCCCTTTCGCGGCAACCCTCCCTGCTTGGTAGCTTTTACCCCAAAAGCCCTTCCCACCACGGCTTCCCTCCTGCGTGAGAGATTGCAGCCTCCCCCTCTTCCTAGACATTTGAAGTCTTTTCTCCGTCCCCCCCCCGGGCAATGATAAACGAGACCTTCGCCGAATGGTTACGGACACCTTTCAACAACAGGCACTCTCTCCCCCGGCTAGAGAATCCTTCCCCACACGATGTTCTTTTGAAGCAAGAAATGCGTTTCATAGACCCTTTTCACCTCCACCGTTCTTCAGGACTCCCCTCCTCCTAAGCGCGCAACTTTTGCGGTTTGCTTCCTCCTCTCCGAGCTTCAGACTCGTCCGTCTATTCCTTGAGCACGGCCCTCGGGGTGTGATTTTTTGATACTACCACCTGCCAGATCCTCGAGGCTTTTTTGAGCTTAGGTTTTTTTCCCCCTATTTTCTCGGCCCCTCCGGATTTCTGCGACGTGAACACTCTGGCAAAGCTTGTTTTTGACGAAGAGAGAAATGGGTTCCCCAAAACCCACACTCCTCCCTCGCAAACAGACGCTTCCCTTGTATTAGAAGTAAAGATTGGACGCTCATTCCTTCTCAGATGTCTCCTATCTGATAGGAATTCACGGGACTGGAATTAGAAATTCTAGAAGGCGTCTCTCTGATAAGTAAGCACAGTTGCCCTTCATTGGCCTCTCACGTCGTAAGGTTAAGACTAGATCGGCCTCCTACGATTTACCTTTAGGTAGGACAGCTTTCTCCTCAGGAACTTTTCCGAAAAAAGGCATGAAGACGCAATGGTACCCTTCGATATTTCATCAATAACTTCTTTTTTCCCAGCCAGCGCCCTCCCCCTTCTTGCATAGGT
>Ga0179593_1413097_pt1 | contig 12779 bp, 12 predicted proteins | sample CZODoug2_1_08_16_FD_185931 | JGI IMG/M metagenome (GOLD analysis project Ga0179593, IMG submission 185931) | Vadose zone soil fungal communities from Angelo Coast Range Reserve, California, USA - CZODoug2_1_08_16fungal (PacBio error correction) | ecosystem: Environmental > Terrestrial > Soil >... | reverse complement strand
CGCTTGCTGTGATTCACGTTCCGCCGATGCCGAACATCCAGTGTCCCCTGACGGACTTCGCTTTTTTGGTGTGTCCCTCGTTTTCTTTGCCCACGTCCCCTTTGTTACCTTTCTTTTTTCCTCCTCGCGCCTGAGCCCACCCCGCGTTCTCACCCCCCCCTCTTTTCATTACATCCCCCCTCCTTTCTCTCTTTCTAGAAACCACAACACAACACAACAAATCCTTTATCTCTCGTTTTTGTTGGTGACCCCCTTTTCCCCTGCGCAGTAACATTCCTCTTATTTTTCGCCCACTCCAAACTCTCCCTTCCTGCATTTGTAGAGTGCCCCTGTCTCTGTACACCGTGCCGACGCCGTCCTTAACATAACTCTGCTTTCCCCCTTGCTGAGAATCCATTGCCCCTGTGTCGCCAATTTATCCGGCGGTCGTTCTAAGAATCTCGCCGGTTCCTCGCATCCCGTGGTCTCCGACCTTGCCCACCCAAATACATTTATCAAGCGGAGTGATCGGCCCAATAAGCTCATCCTTCGTTGTACCCCCTTTTTAAGAAGCACTACCATGAGATGAGCTTTATGCGAGTACTGAATATATTTGTTTCCTCACCTCCCGAGTGTTTATGCACTACAAGCGTATACGGTTTCGTTCTTGGTAACGCTCTTTTTTTCCTATGGGCGCCATTGGTTTTCGGTCATCGGCGGATGATCCTTTTCAAAACTGAGAGTCTTACATTCATTCCCCAACTTTTCAGACACACCATCACTGATGTATTCGACTTTCTGAATGACAACTTAAACTCTCCCCTGGTACGATGACATCTGAACGATACGAAGAAGATCAGCGTCAGTGATCGTTCCAAGGACTTTCCTTTCCATCTTTAGACGCGTGGGCCTGTGTGGGCACCACCACGTCACTTTTCCGTAAGCACCCACTAGTAGATTCCTTCGTGACGTGACTGACTTTTAAATGATACCCCGCCGATCGCATTCCTCTCTCACCACTCACATACTGCGTAGTGACCACAACACACTTCTTCCAGCCCAGCCGCTCTTTCGCTGGCCAGTTGGCCCCTAATCGGATGGTCCCCTGTTGTGGGACTCCTTGGCACGAACGCAGTCGCTTTGCACCCAACGATTGTCTTCCTCGCGTGCGCGTTCCCATGACCTCCCATCCTTTATATACTTCTAACGTGTTGATGTTTGGTCGTGCCCACACGCTTCTTCTCGCCCTCGGGTCAGTTTACATATTTCCCTTGTATTGTGCCCCGGATTTGATCTGATAGCTCTCATTCTTGCGGGCTCTTGTCTGTCATTTGTCACGTCCGCCAGATTCTCTACCCGCTCCTATCTGCTCACGTGATTCCCTCTCACTTGCCGCTCTCTCTTTTTTTCCCATCTCCCTGGGTTGCTGTGTGCTTTCTCCTGACTCAGACTTACAGCGATCGCCGGCTTCCCCACTTTTTATTTTGCGTCTTACTCGATGACCACCAAGTATCTCAACTTCTAATCCACAAATCCTGCGCGTGCTACCCTGAAACTGTCCAGCCACTCGCGCCACCTACATTTTCGAATGTATCGAAATCATCACAAAAGAGCCTTCTAAAGAATGCTTGAGGTGAATGTTTTTTTTAAGCTCGGAATTATAAGACTATGTGTCCTTGAACCGGCCCCCCGCTGTTTTTCGTCCGACGAGACTGCTGCAAACTCCGAATCAGGTTCCTATCGACCATTCCCCTTATAGAAGTCATTACCCGAGGCGTACCGCGTTTCCCCCACGGGATGTCGCCCCGTTCTTTTTGCTTCTGCTATATTCTTTTTTCCCGCTGCGCCCGTACAACACGGACGGTATACGAGTTCCCCCGCCGCTGCTGATCCTCGATCGTGACTTTTCGAGTCATGTTTTTATGTGTTCGACGCTGCCCCCTCCCCCGGTGACGACCTTTCGTTGATGGGTACTCGAGGAACGCGACCTAACCCTGAATTATCACTTTTCGCCGATCTTAGTCAGCTTTTTTCCATCCGACAATCATCCCCCCTAATGGCTGTAGGGTGGGAGTTTTATGGAGGATCCTGACTTTCATTGTTTTACAAGTCCTCTGTGCTGCCCGATTCAATCCATCTCCTCTCCACCAATTGCCTCTACTCCGCTTCGGAAAACCCACCATCCACCGGATGCTCCCTTGAGACTTCATCTTAGGTAGCGTTCACGTTCGCTTCCTGGCCCTATGACGTCCGCCAAAAAGATCTTCTTCCCCATATTTCCTTGGCTCACAACAAGTTTCCCCCCTTGATGAACACTCTAGGTTCGACTGGCACACTTCTCTGCGCACCACCACTTTTATTTACTTCATCTTCTTTTTCCCCCATATTCTTCTCAGGGCCTTTTTATACTTGTCCCCCCCGACCTCTATGGATACCTGACCTGGCAACTTCGGCATCCGCTGGTGATCCATTTATCGTATCTAGTGCCGGGTTCAGCTGGGATTTAAGGGACGATTCCTGCATAGGGTCTTGGATGTCTTATTACACCTTGCCTTTCAAGGCGGCTTCTTACCCGGTTCTGTTTCCACATTGTGCTTTCAAGCGGACAAGGCCGGCGAGAGTTCGCCGCGGAAATCCCTCAAAGTCTTTTGTTATGTTGATTCTCATCGTGTCTAGATAAGATCTGACTTGGCTCCCTTGCCTGACCTTCCACATCAAGATCCTCGACGATCTTGACCACCGTCTCTTCCTCTTTTCAGGGTCACATTCTTAATAGTCGTACCCGGCACAGGCCTTTCCTCAGCGGATTGATCTCCTTACCCCTCGTTGTTGTGTGTATATTTAAGCTGATGAAAGTTCTGCTGAACAACAAGTTTTCCGTTCCACCTGCTCCGGTTGGTTCGTGTAACCTCGGCGCCGTTTAGCCACCACTGGTCTCTTACGACTCCCGCGCTAAGTCTTATAGCCGACCCTAAGCCCCCCCCCTCAAGCCCCACGCTGTGTTGGGTTTGTTTTTTTTCTATCACCGAGTAGTAACCCTCACTCGATTTTCCCCAGATTTGTATCTATTCCTTCATCTCGGTAGGCAGAGACCAGTTCAGTGCCTCTTCTTACAAGACACTTACTGACTCCGCGTATCGGTCCCCCTTTTGCCCTACTCGTCCTACAAGCCGTTTCTCAGCGTCTAGGAATGCACTCTTGTTCCTTTTAAACACTGGCAATTGGTCGACCCTTTCTCCCTCACTAACCGGGTCCTTCCAGCCTACCTCTCCCCCCCCCTCCCCCCCCCCCCCCTCTTCTTTGCGCTTCCCTTCTGCCGTCCTCCACCCCCTCCCTCCACGCACCTGGCCCCCACCCCGTCTCCCCCCCCCCTTCCCCCCGTGCAATTCCTCCCCTCACCCACCACCCCCCCCTTTTTTTCTTCCCCCTCACACACACCCCCAATAATTTTTAGATCCTCTTTATCAGGTCACTCTATGTCCTCCTTGATGTTCTGAACTTGTAATATTTTTACGCCCTACAGACTGTGATCTCTTACCAAGCTATCATAAACCTTATGGATGGGTTATTAGTCCCTCCATCTAAAGATGCAACTCTGTACTTCCTCTTTCCCTCTTTTCGGCATTCATTTCTTGACAGGCAACACTCGGGGGGGCTTTATCCTTTGGTCCTTCAGGTTGAACCCTTTTTTGTCTACCTTCTCCCCTCACAGACTCTTTTCCGCGGTGTTTTCGTGCAATAACCCTCTCATTGCAAAATACACTCCCCTTCTATATCGGTCTCCTCAGATCCTTTCCTCTTAGTGACATTTTTCCCTTCCTAGTCTAATCTTGCCTGAATACTCCACTCGTGACTGATACTTCCATTTCCCGACCCTTTTCCGGGGGCCAGTGCCAATTTCTAACCCAGCCACACCGTGTGCCTGTTCTTACCAGGCTCGACGATGACGCTTACATCCCCTCTGGACGACCCGCCCGTGAGCAGCCTTAGTATTCTCACCCTCTTTTCCCTTCGCCGCACAGCTCCTCACGGAACACTGCCTGTTTTCCCATTTCGAAACCTGATTAAGCCCTGTGATTCGATCTTTTCATTCGAATAACTAGTCGTTTCCCCCCCATGATTCATGAGTTTGGCCATATCCTTCTCCGTCGGTCAGCCACAAAAGTTGTTCCGTTCCGACAGCTCCCGCTTACTTTTCCGTGTGAACTCAGCCTCACGCGCCACCCGCGTTCTCGCACTTCTTGTACCATTAACTTTCTGATGTTTCCTCTTTTCAATCGAATCGGGGTGCCCTCTCGTGTTGGGGGGCCATCTCACGGTCTTACTCTTGAGGTCTCGGCGCATTTCTGGTGGCGGTCTATCCTCGTCAATGTGTTGGAGTTCCCGGATTAATGCCGTGCATCTAATTGCCCCCGGCGACCCTTCCACCTCTCGAATATTCTCCCATCAGTTTTTGTTTGAATAGATTCTGCGTGTCTTCAAAGAGTGATCAGTGCGCATTCCGGGCTTGATTCAGACTGATCCTTCGACGTTTTGCCGTTATATGGATTTTTGAACATGTGGCCCGTACCTATAAGTGCATTGTCAGTGCGGCTCACTCCTTTTCGAGTTCTGTTTCACACACCTGAGCGTCGATCCAAGACCCTTTTAGCCGTTTTGTTTTAGCCCCCGCCCCACCCGGTCCCTTGAACTCAACAAGGGTGGGCTCCTGTCGGTTGGGACTTATAGTGGTTCTGCGGTCCCTCACTTGCTGGTTCGCCTTTTTTAAGGTGAGTTGTCGGTCACGTTCGCTTTGTGAGGTGCTTATCGGCGCTCATTGTCTGTCGACCGCCCCTTCTTATGAGCACCGCGTGTGCTCGAATCTCATTTGTGGTATTTGAAAGTGAACCCCCGTGGTCCAGAAATGTTGCTAAAGTTCTTACGTGCTTCCTTTATGTGATTCACAAGAAGCGGGAAGTTTTAAGGAAGAGTTTTACTTTGTATCTGTTTTAAGAGGGTCGCGGTTGTCACCCTCTATCGATGGTGTGGGTCTTCTAAACCTTGTTTTTTTTTTTGGCGTTTCGGTGTTTTTCTAAGTTTTGACGCACATCCTGGGTGAGGGTGTCGTGCTGGTCCTAACTCGTCTCGGATTGTTCTAGCTGTTTGATAGTTCCCCCACTTCCCACCCCCCTTAGTTGGTAATGCTGTGCAGTTCCGCTCCCTCGTCTTTGCTTCTCCTTTATCCTCTTTTTTTTAGATTTTCCCCCCTTGGATTCCCAGCTTTTATTTCGTTAACCCAAAGGTGTTTAGTACTTTTTTGGGCCCTTTTCCATTGTTCCCTTAGGTGCCCTTGCACTACACAAGTGTTAACCTCAGGTCCTTCGTGCCTATGTACTTTAACCTACCTGCTATACTGTATCTGTATTCCTCTCACCCGTTCCTTGTTCCTCATTCCATTTACGGGACTTGACGTTTGTCCCACTCGTCTCTCGCTTACTTTATTTCTTGCTCAACGGCGGTATTTACACACCTCCTCAGTTTTCTCTTCTTAGTCACAGGCTCTCTAACCCAACTATTCTGCCTGAATTTATTTGTGCCAAGCTTTTTGTTTTTGAACAGGCCTTCTTCCCCGACCCTTAGAGCGACATTGGTTTTCCCTGCGTACTTCATTTCCCTCATCCTTGCTTCCTCCTATGATTATCGAGCGGGCGTTGGGAGCACAAACTTGGGTCTGTCTATAGTTCCGGCTTGCCTATTCTACCGTCCTTCGTCTCGCCCTACGTTCCCCCTTCCTTTCCGATGCCCCCCCCACCGCTGTATGATCCCCCGCCATGTTGGTTTTTTCACTGTCCACAGCTACATATGTTTAAGCCCGTTCGTTTATATGTGTGTTGCCCCCTTATGCTTACCGTTGTTCAACCTCGGGTTTGCATAGTGTTTTCCCCTCCGGTTTCTCTATAGTCCTGGACACCTTATTTCGCCAATTTCAGTCCATTTTCAGTATCAAGCAGTTCGCCTTCGTTTACCAGATTTATTTCGTTGTACCGCTGCTTTTACACGAACCCAGCTCACCTCCATTGATCTTGTGTCCGTTTCCTTCCCCCCCGTTCCCCTTGCCTCCCTCGTCATTGATCTCCCTCTACATCATCCTTCCTTTTTTTTGTATTAGTATTATCGCATACCGTCTGATTTCAATCTACTTTACAGTTTTCTACTATCCCTATCAGAGCCCAGCTTACCCCTTGCCCCCATATAATCCATCATCTTTTTCTCTTCTCTCCACCCCCTCTACACACGTCAGTTCTAGTCTGCTCTTTCTTCTTTGATACTAACACTTTGCCTCTCATCTATTTCAGCTAGACCAGCCCCCCCATACCACATTTTACTTGCTTAATTCTTCCTCGGTCACCCTGCTTTTTCCTCCCTCCCCTAATCGTATATCCCCGTTTCTCCACCACTTTTCCACTTCTTTTCCTTCCCCTTTCTTCTTCGGTATCCACATACGGTCTCCCCTTTTGAGTCGCAAACTCGTCCTCTACCCCCCTTTCCCTACCTATTATCTTCCACCCTTTTTATTCCAGCGATGCATCCTATTCGCCGGCTGCTTGATTGCGCAATGACGTCCCGTTATTTTCTAACCCCTGTGCCCCCTGTTTTTTATCAGGTATGTTTGGTGTTTAAACTCAGTTTTTTCTCGCAGCCGGGTCGTAGCCGCGACCGGAACCTATATCTTGCAATTCTACTCCCCTAGCTAAACCCTATCCGTCCGGGTCCACTCACCCATTTCCGAATGGTACCATCTTTTACTGGCCTTCCTCCCTTCCCGTTTGTTGTCTCTCAAATCTGGTCCTGTCATTTACCGTATACATTACCTTCTTATGATTACTCATTTTTCATTCCTTCCTGCACGACCCCCCGTCCCCAGCTCATTCCCTTTGTCAACGGAAGGTTCCCCCATTTTCTATTCCTTTTACGTCCACTCTTCCGGCCATTTTCGACCGTCTTCATGTCCGACCCTTTCCTAGTGAGAACGGCAAATAGCACGTCTCCTCCCCTCGAACCTCATCCTCCTTGTTCGCCCCCCCTGCCACCACCCCCCGCCGGCATCGGACTCATTTTTTACCAAGGCTCTCCCCACCCACGGGGCTCAAGTACTTTCCTCAGGGACCCGCCTTCCCTCTTGTCTACCTACCCGGTAACGTGCTTTCACCATGTCGTACCCTTGCGACATCCCTACTCAGAACTCCGCCAATCAGGGTCGTCACATAATTATCTCAAAGCACACCTCTTACTTCTCCCTCCCACTTTTTCGACATCAACGCCCCAGGATTGTCGGGGCGGAAAGGTTGGAGGACACCCGTGGACGGTCCACTGCCCGGGGTTAAAAGTATTCATTTTCCCTCTTCTTTCCTTTTCCATTCTACCCGTTCCCTCATTTTTTTGAGAGTTTGCTTGGATTTTCTCTTGGTACTTTCCCCACTTAGGCTTCCTCCCTCGGTTCTCTTTCTTCCCCCCAAAATCCAACAGTGCTTTCCTCCATCCGTCGCTTATTTTTTCCCCTTCGTTTTACTGTGACCTTTCACCTACATCGCATGTACGGCTTTTACCCTCATCTACTGACGGTTTACCTTTTGGACTCTTTAACTTTCTTTTGGTTACCGGCCCCCCGTGCTTTCTTTTCTTGCACCTCACTTCAATATCCACATGTCCTTTCAGTCCACCTTAACGGTTAATCCCTTTCGATTCTGGTTTCTCCACGCTCCTCGAAGCGGGTTTTTAGGACTTCATAGCTCACTCATTCCTCCTCCCCCTCAGTTCTTTTTTGTTCTAATTGTTGTTCACCCCCCCCCCCCCCCTGGTCTGTATTATATAGGGGGGAGCTTCGATAAACTACGTTGTCGCCGACCCTGCGCCTGCTTTGTCCTTTGCGCTTTCGCGGTGGATTTTCTCGCGTAACCGATTGCACCCCTCCCCCGCACCCGTCCGTATCAACGTCCTTTTGCTGGCGTGGAACGGGTGACAAGTTCCCGCCATCGCCTTATTACCCCTGGTGCCCTACAGGGACTCGCCGTCCTCCTTCGAGCAATTGGTCCGAGGGGCACACAGTGAATCTGTCGGGATCCCCTATATGTGTGAATTTAGTTCTCCGTTTGGTGTTTCCTATGTGACGATTAATTAGGGACGTCTCAGCCGTCTCTGGCCTTCCCTCTTTTCCCTCTCTGCTCGTCCCCTCGGAATATCCTTTTTGTCCCGGTAATCATGGGGCGGCCGATTTTTCGGCAACTATGTATTATCCCGTTGTCCCCCTGTCTACCTGTCAACGGGAAGTGACCATCTTCTTTTCTCTATCCGGAGTGTTTTTGTCTTTTTGACTGATTCCCACTTAATATTTTTGGCTTTCTCTATACTATCTACGGTTGGTTCAAATGGCATGCGGTGTCGTCTAGACGCTTGTAACCCGGGTGTTGGTTTTTTCAACAAAACCCCCTGCGTTCCTCTACACTCTCTCGACTTTTTTCCCGTGTTCTATCGCCCTTCCCGTGTTTTTGCTCCTTCATTTTCGGCCCCCCCCCCGTCCGGTCGCTGGATTGATTTTCGTTCTTCTTGGAGTCCGGTCGCCACCACCCCCCCCCCCCCCTTTGTGCGTAGCACGCCTTCCTTATCTCTCATTGCCTTCTCGATCAGTGCTTGCATGGGTCACAAATCAATTTCTCACTTCTCGGCCTGTTTCTGAGGGTGCCGTTTTTAAGTATCTATTGGATTTCCCTGTTCGTGTCACTTGAACTCTGTTCCGTGTTTCTTACCATTTCTCTATCTAAGCCCGAACCACGCTCGGAACTCGTGCCCCTAATTTGATCATTTACACATTCGACACCCTTTGCAGTATTTTCCCTCTCCTTCTGTTGCTCTCTTGCAGTCTTTTCATCTGAATAATAGGTTTGATTACGGTCCCCCCCGCTCTCTGATAACATGAGGGATTTCTTTGCTCAGTTGAGGAACACTTTGAACCCCCCTTCCCGCATGTTTTGCTGGCCGTTCCGCCCCTTCTGCCCCCCCCCTCCCAAAAAGAGTCTTGACGTGGGTTACCCGACTTTTCTTGCGTTTCAACGCGCGGGATGCACGTCCCCCGAGTTCGAGCTCTTCTCCTTTTCATGACGGTGCCCTCATCCGCGGGGTTCATAGATGCTTGATTTGACTTTTTCCGGTTTGTCCAGCCTCATAGCCTATTTGCGATACGCTTCCTTTCCGTTTTTTCCTTATGTAAAACGGCCCCCCCTGCAAAATTTACTGTCCTTCTTTCGACTGAAACCTCTCCCCCCCCAATTCGATTCATTCATATCGGAATAATTTTCGCGCTTGTTTTTACTGACGCTGATGCCGTAAATATAGCTATTTCCCTTTCCCTCATAAGTTCTTTTATCGTTTCTGTGACCCATCTATCAGTCCATCAAAGTGTGCGCGCCGCTGCCAGGTTTTTTACCCCTAAGTTCGAGTTGTGACCGACCTTGCGCTTGTTTTTACTCGACTTTGGTTTTCCCCCCCTTTCCTTTTATAGCCGACAATGCAGGAGCGGATTTCTCTCATACCCTGTTTCGCTCAGCTAACCTCCGACTGATTAATCCCGGATTGCTCCTATTCCGTCCCATTCCGTTTTACCCTAACCTCTTAATCAAGTCGTTTTAGTTTTTTTATCACTCTCGCAACTTCCTGACTGCCTTGCGCAGTTCCTTTCATTTCATTTGTCCGTCGCATTTTTATCTTCTCCGGTCTTAACCCATCATCCCTCGCGATTCCTCGTTTCCCCATTGGACACACTCCCCTCCCCCACTATCCATTCCGTGTCCCCTAGTGCCCCTTCTTGTGTCTTAATACCGGGGTCAGCGCCGCCCAGTACCAACCCCCCCCACCACCACCACACTACCACACCAACCCTTAACCCCCCAACGACCTTCCGATTTACCTCTTCGGATCAATCAAGGCTCCTTCGTCCTGATCTCCCTTTCCTGCAAGTTTTGATTCCCCTTCCCCACCCTCCTCCGGATCCCCTCATCGTTTCGTCAGTTCTTGTCTTCCCTCAAGGCTGGGTTTTACCCTGCCTTAGAATTACTGCTCCCTGTGACTTCCCCTGTCATATCCCATCTCCCCCGTCCCTTTTCTTCTGGTCAAGTTTTCGTTCCTTCCATCCCTTTGACCTCAGCTCCCATTTTATGCATTTGCAGCGAACCTGCCCCTCTCTGTTTCTTCATGTGACCTCTCTACTTCCTTCTTTTTTTGACAAGCACACCATTTATATTCCTACGCCTTCTCCCCCTCTTTCCCCTTCTTGATATTTGCTGCGTCTCCAGATTTCTCTGCAACACTTTACCGGTTACTGTCTTTTTTTTTCTCCGTCCGGTCTCATCTCCTTCATCCTGATATCGCCATGAACACCGCAACTATCCAAGGCCCTTATCCTTCCCCACGATTTTCTGTCACCCCCCGGCCATCCTTGATTTATTAAAGTGTTCTTATTCCCCCCCCCGGCAACTTTCCTTCGCCTTCTGTGAACATTCTTCCCTTTAGTCGCTGACGTCCTCCCTACTTACATGACATCGCCCAAGCCGACCTAAGGCATGTCAATGGTCCATGCCGTGTGGCAAAATTTTCCTACACACTGCCCCCCAAACTTTGCCTAGAACTCTCCAGAGCGACGGACATAGTTTGAAAACCCGCTGCCTTCGCGATCACTAATTTCCCCTTAACAAACCTTCCGCAGTGTTCCCACTTTCCTTTGACAAACTATACATCGCGCCGCTACGTGATGTTAAAATCGGATGACTCTTATCCTTTTTATAAAGAGCACTCAGCTGGGCCAGAAAAATAAAAAAACAAAGGTCAGATTATTAAGTTCAATCTGCGAGTACCCTCAATCCCACCTAATTAAATTTCCATCCTTTAAGTGCAGGTTATTCGACTGAAAGTGTATTTCTTTATCGTGCTTGTGTCCTGTGCAGCCGAATAATCCGGTTTGTATTTAGAGTAGGAAGAGTGAATACCAAGTTGTTCCTTCCATATTTCGTCCTTCTCATAATTCCGCCACGACTTTACCTTCCCGATAACTTTCTTGGCCCATGACACTCCGTTTTGTTGAAGAGCTGTCCCCATTAGATCTCCTGTCATTTCATCTGCATTGAGCCTGCCTGACGCGGTTATCAATGTAGATCGGAAGTGACTGACCTAATGACCCCCCTCTGCCCAGTCGATGGACCTTAGACCTCCTACAGCAGCGCTTATAGATGAACATGATGTTTACCTACCCTGCATACACCTTCCTCCTTTTCCCCTACCCTGCCACTATCCCCATTGTTTTCATTTCTGTGGGACTTTACATCTCTAGGTCTGCGGGTCCTCTTCCTCGACCTGGACATTGAACTGGCGCGGTCGTTTGGTTTCCCTTTCTTTTCGACCTGCGGGATGATGTTCCCCGAATCATGGTTCCACGATCCTTTACCTACCTGTCCACCTAAGCCCCGTGCCTCGTGCTGTGTTTAGCTCCGGGGTCAGACGCGTTCTCCCCCAGTTAATTTTATGTCGCTCTTAGCATTCGGCTTGGTCGCTGCGTATTTTGACACTTCTTACCTGAGATCTCAGGGTGTTTTTCTGCAAAGTTGACTGATTTTTTAGTTGAGACTTGTTTTGCGGCCCCACCGTCTGAGGGAATGCCATTTCGTTCTTGGGAGGCCGAGGACCTGGCCGTTTTTTTATTAGCGACGATATCTCTTGCTGACTTCCTTACTTGACCCGTTCCTTCTTCGCATCTAGACATCCTTCTTCGTTCGCAATATTTTTTTCCGCTGGTGGACGGTGACCCCAGTTTGACACCTTTGTGTACGGTATGTTTCCATTCTTATCCTTCGGCCGATCTTATGCGCTGCACGAAGATCCTTAACCTACGCTCCAATCTCCTCTAAGCATCCATTTTGAGATCGCCTCCCTCTTCAGTGTGTCTCCTAGGGCCCGCCCCTTCTTTCATGTCTCCATGATTCCTTTCCACCAATCTGAGCCCCATCCCTCCCTCATCACCGGAGTTCGCGTAATCACTCCTTATCTCCCCACCTTTTTAATTGCAAACTTGGCTTTTGAGGAACCCCTGAGCGCTGCCGCCCCTTGGGCTATTCCGCTCTAGAGCGGCATTCGAGACTTTTTCTGATCCGTTTTATATTCGAAAAATTGTCCATTACCGGGATTCCATTAGTACGTGTGTCGTGTTTCATCCTTCCAGATGGTCGATAACGGTTGCGACCTTTGGCTGTCCCCGGCAGAGCTTTAACGGTGGCTCGGTGTACCCTCTCGCTGAATACGGCCCCTTTTTTATCTTCTACATGGATGGATGTCCTCCTCGGTGCCATATCGTGCACTGTTTAGTTGTTCTCGCGCCTTTTTGCTAGAGGATCTCCCGTGCTCTTCCAATTACGGAGAATCGTCCTCTCCCCTTCTAAGGCCGTGACGCGTTTTCCCTAAAGGCTTTCTTCTTCCCACACTGATGTTGCCGTCAGGAGAAAGGCCTGATTAGGCTTGCTACCTCTTCATAACCTCGTTGTTTCCCCCGATGATTGATTTGAAAGCATCCTTGAGTTGCCTTGCCCCCTTCAAGTACCTGTCCCTTCTAGGTAGCGGTAGTCACCCTGCTCCACGATCGTTCCACATGTCGCGCTCTTCATGGTCGCGACAGATCTCTCTCCTTTAGTTTCACAACTATACCTTTCTAATCCACGCGAGGTCGTGTACGAATCCCGTTCCTAATTTAATCAGCGCCAGTCAGCCGACCCGTTTGGCGTGAG
>Ga0179593_1326617_pt1 | contig 12779 bp, 14 predicted proteins | sample CZODoug2_1_08_16_FD_185931 | JGI IMG/M metagenome (GOLD analysis project Ga0179593, IMG submission 185931) | Vadose zone soil fungal communities from Angelo Coast Range Reserve, California, USA - CZODoug2_1_08_16fungal (PacBio error correction) | ecosystem: Environmental > Terrestrial > Soil >... | reverse complement strand
TCCCCTGAACTGCTCCCACATCTGTATTTTTGGAATCGCTTTTGAACCCAGTCACCGACACCACCTTTTACCCCCCGTCATTTTCTCTTCCCCGAATTTCCCTCTGTGATTTCTCTGATCCCCCTTCACCGGATCGCAGCCATACACCTTCCCCTTTTTGCTACCTCTCTTCTCAACAGGCCCTTGAATGTCGTCGATCTGCCGCGCCTCTAGCGTTACCCAAAAACCTTTACTCAATTCCTGCCTCCTCCTTCCTGTCCCCCCTTTCTTCTAATCCTTTCGACATCCGTAGTCATGGAAAACGTACTCTGGATCCCCCTTCCCCCCACGAAGTGGAGACCCCCCCTTCTCTCCTCGCCCACCCTTGTAACACACTTCTGTTCGTCCCGCTCAGGGTTTTAGATTGGCCTCGGTATGTAAGACGGATGTATTTTCCTTTGATAATGAGCCCAGGTCACCAGCTAGTTTAGAACATTGTGGTAGGTTTGGGTGGGAAATTTCACCCTCTCTTCTGCTTGCCCTGACTTCCTTGCTTCAAACCTTCCGCTCCCTTTTTCTCCACTTTCCTCTCCCCCGTGCAAGCCCTGCCCTTTCCTCAGACTATGTGCGTCGCTTCCAACCTCCTCCCGTTCAATTCTCCCCCCCTGACCAAGCTGACCGATATGTTTGTCCTACCCTCTCATTATTGAATGCTCTCACCTGACTCCCTGGTGTTCTAGTTTAACTTTCTGGTTTGTGTCGCATGACTAGATCTGTCGATGGACTCTGAATTTGCCCAAACCCCCCCCCCCCCTTCTGATCCTCCGCCTCTATGCATGTAATTTGGGTCCCTTATGGAGTTGGATTTACGTTTGAGTTTCTAGTCTCCCTTCCGTTTAGGTGGAGAGACGTGGCTTTGGCCCTCCTTCCTACATACTCACCTCAGTGTCAGTTCAGGAGTCCTTGTCTCATACACAAATCCCTTCCTGACAAAATCAGCCGCACGCCTTTTCGTTGACCATTGCCCCTTTTGCCGGTCTTTCTAGCAGCTCCTTCGAACAACCATTTTCAGTCCGTTTGTTCCCAGAGCCGCTTTTTTTAGTCCCAATTAGTTTTCGGAGCCCCTAGCTGACTATGTTGGTAATTGTTTTACCTTGACTTTGCCTCTGAACCTTCGGACGTCGTCCCTAGTCCGCCTCTCCTTCTGTTACTTTCTCAAGTTGTGTTTTTCTGTGAGCAGCCCCTTTTCCGCCCCCGTTCCCTCTTCCATTTTCGCACCCAAGTGCCTTCCTTCCAAACCGTTTGTGCTCTTGGGCTCCCCTCCCCAGGTTTCCTCCCCCCATGGCGATTGAACACAGCTGACCACTTTGTATCCCTAAATGTCTCTCGAGACCTCACAGATTAATCTCGGTTAAACACCTTCTATGGCGTCCGAGGTTCCCCCTAGCTTTTTGTTGCTCTCTGCTCGGCCTAATCTGCTGCCACCATTCTTAGTCTGTCGCCTTATTCCAAGCAGATATTGTACCTGTCCCCCCTGAGAGCCTCCTCCCCTGCATTCTCGATCCATTACGGTTCAAGTGGAAGGGCAAAGATGATTGCACGTCTCCTTTGCGACTTCTGCTCCACTGACGACTTCCCCGTGTGCTCCCCTCCCGATACTCCTTGACGCTCCCAGCATCTCGAATCTAGGTGTATGCTTTATATTTTAGTCCTAAGTATATTAATTTTGTTTTTTCTTCCATCCCTTCCTAGCTTCTTTCAATGGCGCGGTGTCTCTTTTCCTTTACTGTTCAATGAGAAAAGATTTGGTCCCCCTTTTGTGCAGGTCAGATCCGCGTTTTGGACGGCTCTCTGCGTTTTTTTGAAATGTGCCAAAGTCCCCCCTTCTCTCCTACCCACTTTTCCCAAGATCGTGCCCTGTTCGAAAGGTCTCCCGGTTCATTCCCGTCATAAAGAGTAGTTTTGCAGCTTGCAGGTGTCCAACCCTTTTTCCCGATGGGACGTTTCTTGTGCTTTTACGGGGTTTCTGTTCTTAAGAAGTTCCCCATGATCTGCTAATTCGCGGCTCCTTCGGAAATGTTCTTCCTTCCTCCGCCCATGAGTATCCACCCGTTTTTTGGCAGTCGCCTAGCGTCCCTAGACGAACTTTTCTCCCCTGAGGTGCGAATCTTTTGACTTCAAAGCACCCTGGTGTTTTCTTTGTGAGGTGATAAGTCAACCAATATTTTCCCCCTTCGAATTTATAAAGTTACTTCATATTTAATTTTTCAGTTTGTTTGCTTTTCTGGTCTCTGCGATTACCTCTCCTGCATTAGTGTGGGTTCCGCATTGTTTGATCGCCCATAACTCTTGTCGATTCGCCGCCGACCTTGCTTTTGTTTTCCTCCTTCGCTCTCAAGTAATCCTCCCCTTCCCTTTTTAGCTCCCTTACTTGCTGATCTTCCCCGATTGCCCCAGTCTCAGAGCTGAATTATAATTGACACCACCCCTTGCCCCACAGCACCCCCCCCCCCTCCTCCCTTCCAATGACAATACCTTTTAGCGTCTTTCTTTCTAACGTCCCCAACCTCCCCCCAATTTGCTCCCCCCACGATTCTGCTTAGAGTCCCCTCCCACCCCCTCACACAGACCAAATGCACTCCAATTTTACGAGAACCCTCCTTCGGACTCCCCTTCCGTCTCCTTTCCTTCTAATTTCACCTAATGCCCAAGCACTCCCCCCCGCTTCGTAAAATGAGTGGAGACGCTCACATCGCATCAAACCTTGTTCCCCCCCATCTCGCTTTTTTTCCCTCGACTTCTTCCTTTTTTTTTTTTAAGCACTTTCCAGCGGGCTTTTGCCCCTGCTACTCTTGTCGGCACTCTTTTTAATTTTCACCTCCTTGTTCCTCCAAAAAACCTTCTTCCCGCCCGCCCCTCAACGTTTTTCCGCCCCAAGGCCGTCTTTCCCTGTGTTGTCCTAGCCCTTCCCCCTATTTGTTATTGTAAAATTTGATTACCAGTTAACTCAACAGTCGGCCACTTCTCTCCCGAGAACGATTCCTCCCTAAACCGAAGTCTTTCTTCCCGTCCACACTGGGACTTTTTTCCCCAATTCTCCCTTTTAACCATTTGCCGGCGATGCCTGTAATTTTGATTCCTTCATTAATCTTTGTCTACTCATCTTTTTCCTTTTTTTTGATATCTCTCCTGCCCCCACAAGGCGTAGTTTCTCCCTGAACTGCCTGCCCCTCCCCCCTTTTACCCTCTCAGCATCCCCCGTGCTCACCCGGTGTGGCCGCCGGACCCAGTTTGAATCGGGTTTCCTTCTCCAGTTCTGTCTAGCGTCCCTGCGATTTTTTGGTTCTGGTAACCTAACGGGAGACCAAATAGCCCTTCTCTCCCTTCAACACCAATGACTCTATAACCTTTCTTGTTGGTGATTCCAACGTTCGCGGGCGTTAACTCATGTTGATCCCTGTTTTTTTTCCAATTAGAGATTGGTAGTCGCAAAGTCGCGTCGATCTCCCCGGTTTGCGAAGCTTATTCTGAAGACATTCCCCACACCCTTGCAGTTTTTGGTTACCTGTTGCTCGGCGACTTTTAAAACGGGTCCCTACCTTTTTTTTTCCTTTTTAGACTTTCCAACCTCGAACGCGTCCTTATTTTTTTTCCATTTTTCAGCGCCTATTTGACTTGAGGGTGGATGGAGATGACCCCCCTTCTGCGCCTCTTGTATTTTCCGCATCCGCTTCAATCCCAGTAAACCTTTAGTGGTATTTTACTTGTTCATCGGTTTGGGGACCAGGAGGCTGTCCCTTTTCAAGTGTATTTTCATCTTCAAGGTTGAACTCCCCGGGTACTCCCCCTCTCGTAACGTCCGATTTTCCCCCTTTTCCTCCGGTAGGACGGTCGATGGCGTATAATAGATTCTCCTCCCAAAAAACCAAACCACCCTCCTTCGCAAAGCGTCCTCACTCGGCCCCCCAATCCCCCTTCTGGATTGCTTTCACCACGTAATCGCCCTCCCCCACCAACGCCTTTTCTTCGTGTCCGACTCGAAAACCCGGAACCAAAAACTTGTCCTCCCCCCCCCACTGATCGAGAGATGATCCCTGAATCCTGAAGTGAAACGCATGCTTTCTGCCCTCTACCCTCACCTTGTCTCAGCTCAAATTTGGTTGTCCCCCCTCGGAGCACAAGGCCGTGTCGAGTCGTCTGATTTGCCCCCCGACGGCGTTCCAACATTAGTGTGATAAATTGCGAGCCCTCCGACCTACCCATTTAGCCCGACACCCTCAAGTTTCTCAGGATCAGTTTGGCCACCGTTAACCTAAAGAGCCCCCCCCCCTTTCTCAACCATAGGATGAGAAATCCCGAATATCTGCCCCCCTCTGCCAAATTTCCCCCGTTTCTGCTTCTTCCCGAGAGACATCGTTCAATGTGTCGACTAAGTCCCATTCGCCGCCCTTTTTTTTTCTCTTCGCACCATGTGTGCCCCGCTACGGTTGGATTCCCCCTCTTGTCGTTCCCCTTTCTTTTTTTGTGCCCTTCCTTCTCCCTCTTATTCCCCACTCCACTTGACTGTCCCCAGCGACTTCGACCATTGTGGCTTTAATTTTTCAACCTTTCTCTCTGCCCTATGCTCCGACTTTTCTTCCTATCTGCTCCCCAAGCATCCATGCCCAATGAAAGCATTCCTCCTTTCCCCGCTTCATTGTTTACCCTTCCGCTCCACTGGATCCCTTTCTGTGTCTGTTTTCCTGGGGATTTCGTTTTCGGTTTCCCGACGTTCCTTCCCCCCTAGATGGACTTGCGGTTTGCCCCCCCAATTCTTGTCTCGTTCCTCTTCCCCATTCTATGAAATTCTCTGACAGCAGGGATCTGAGATGCGGGTTTCTGCCTGCCGGGTTGATTGCGCTCATTGGTTTTGGCCCTAATTTCCGAAAGTAAGGTTCACGGCTTATGTCAGCCTTTTCCTTCACAAACACTACCTCTAACCTCGCGTCCGCAATAGCAAGGGGTTTCCCCGAGTTTTGTCCTATTGTTGCCCGTTTCTATATCCGGAGTAAGTTTCTTTGCACCCACCCTTAGTCCAGTCTTTTTCCCCCTGCTCCCCTAGGTTTTTTTTTCAACCCTTGTGGCGTCGCCACTATCTGCAGCCTTTTGGTAATGAAATGCTCCTTGTTGATTCCTCCCCTTTGCTTCGTCGGCGGAAAAAGTCCTACCTTCTTCCTCTCCGTTGTTGTTGGATCTTCGATCCTGATGTTTTCTATCGAGGACTTCCTTCCACTTTTAGCAACCTTCCTTTCATTCACACTGCTAGTTAGGTTTATCTCCCCCCCCCCCCCTCCTTTTACCTCATCCTTGCTCAGTTTTGACCCCCTTTCACAGTTTGCTTATACCTACTCTGCCTATTATTCCTCAAGAGGTACCCCACCGAGTTGTACCCCCCCCTCGATGGTTTTTCTCTGAGTTTTTTCTCGCTTCGTTTTCTTAGATGATCGGATCAGCGTGCGCCCTCGAGGTTTTCTCTCCAGACGCCTTTCGCCCCCGGACATTTGTCTTCAAGCAACCTCTTTTCCCTCTCCCCCCATTCTCCATCCGGCTTGCTTGTGTGAGCAGATCGGATTTCGCCTGCCTCCCTTTCTCCTATCGGTCCCCGTTAAGTTCGAAACAGCGATTCCCGCGACGTGCCTTTTCTTCCTGCCTTGTTTTCATTCTGATCGCGACCAGCATTTAAGTCGCGTGTCGTTTGTTTAGTCAGGGACAGATGTTCCGACGCTCTTATTCACTTGCGGGAGTATTGCCTAGACTTCCCCTTTAGTCCTGAGTTTCCGTTCCGAGGTGTTCAGAGTGCCTGTTGCACCTGTAGTAGTCGGAGATTTTCCTCCCATGACCCCTGCCTATCCCTCCCACACTGGTTCTCACACGAGCTGTGCAGTTCTCCATGATCCCAACGCGCTCATTAAGGTCTGTCCCGCTCGCCGTTCCCCGTTGTGACTGATGTTTCCGATGGTATGTACGATCGATTATGATCTCCTCCTTGTTAATTGATAGATTCTAATTCACGTCCACTATACGCTGAACATTCTCTTCCGGCCTTCCTGCAGGTTGCGCTTCCCCCCCCTTTGAGTCAAACTGAAGTTTTTTGGAAGCGTTCTTCCTCCTTCCAATACTTCCCTTCAAATACTTTTATCTTGTCCACACACGCCCTTTCCTTTGGATTTCTTGGTTGCTCATTCGCGGTCAATTCCCCAACTGCGGTTCAAATCGATATGCCTGATAGACCTTCCTTCTCTTCCGTCGTCTTTAGAGGATTTCCCCCCTAGAACACATTCGTGTGGTCTTGCGCAGTCGTGTTGCAAGCATAGCCAAGTTCCCTTTTGAGCGCTTCTGACGATCTTTTTTGAGTTTTCCCCTATCCTCCTCTTCCTCCAAGGTCTGCGGACAGTGCCTTTTTTACGAGAGCATCTCCTCTGCTGCTTCGACTGATTCCTTGACCAACCCCTTTCAAAGGTCTGTCACCCACGCCTACTTCCCCCCCCTTAACATAGTTTCGTTTCAGTCCTCCGTGGAAAGCTGTCCAACTCACTTCGCCACCTTCTTTCCCTTTTTTGAGCTTTCTAACAGCCACCCCGCCCTGACAACTCCCCTCACAACAGAGTGCGCCCAACAATCCCTCTTTCGTTTTTTCCTTTACCCCCTAAGCCCCAAGTAATCTTTAGTAAAAGTGCCCGTCCTTTCATCACCATTAACCCTCTTCCTTATTGTCAGAGAGAAGTGACAAGTGCTTTTCAGACATTCCCCTCGGGTGATCAGCTGGATCTCGTCCCCAGCGAGTTTGTCTTCCCCCTCCCTGTGTCGATCACACCACATTCTTGCGAACGCGAACCGGACCCGCCCACTAGGTTATAGCCGTCCGCTCTCTCCTTCCCCTAGGTGTTTGGTCTAAAGAGGTTCTCAGGCGCCACAAAATCCAGGTCTCTCTCCCAGTACAATCTTCTGCAGCTGATTAGCGGCGGCCCCCTTGTTTTTTTCCCCAATTTGCCAGTTTAAACCAAATTCAGCTCTTCCTTCCCTTCTCTCTCCTCTATGCGATAGATCTCTGTACTCCTCTTTGTTGTTGCAGAGATCTGCCACCATAGGAGTATCTTCCTTTTCTTCCACCATTGTTTTCCCTTCCTTGTCTTTACTTTTGGCGAGCAGGACTTTTTTCCTCCCGATCCTTTCTTCGTCTATCTTGTCCTGCGCATTTTGTTCTTTCCTGGAAACCTACGACTTGCGTCCCCACCAATCTTCTTCCATTGCGAGCGAAACACCAAGCCACTCTTTGGGTTTGTCGGGCGCCCCTCCTTTTTTTACTCCCCCAAGGGAGGTCCCTCGTGCGATTTCCGATTTCTTTTCTCATCCGCGTTCTCGCCCCCGCTCTTACTTCTTTTGAAACGGACCAACTACGGTCCCTTTTTTACCTTTTTCTTTCTGTCCGGGCAACCTCATTTTGTACTCCGATGGTCTTCTTGTTTTAGGCATTAGTTTGAATTCGCGAACCTGAAGCGTTCTCATTCTCCTTTTTATGTTGTCGTCTCGTGCAGTGCGGGTGTCGGTCGATCCCTGCCACCCCCCCTTCTTTTTCTGCTCTTATGTGCTTGACGAGTGCAGCGTCACGCAACCTAAATGAATTTCTCCCCTTTTGTACAGCGGTTGGGGAACCGTCTCGGTGCTATTTGCCTTGTTCCAGTGTGATAAGCTGTCCTTGCCACGTGAAGCGTTGACTCCTTCCCTATTCTTCCGTTAAGGTCTTTGCGAGCGTTCGTGTCCTCTCTCCCCCGCCCACTCCTCGTCCCGCCTCGGTCATCTCACCAAAGACCCCATTGATGCTTTCACACGCCTCCCGACAAAATTAACTTTTCTATTCTTTTTCCGCCGACCCAGTCCTCCCCCCCTGACCTTAGCCAAAAGATCCTGGTTTCAGCTTTCCTCTCTATTTTCCACCAGTCAGTTATTATGTCCTTGCTCGAATGCACCCTTTTCCTACCTCACTGAGACAAACTGTCCTGCGTTTCCTACAAATCGCTGCTCACCAATTTTTGGGTGTCCGGGTTCGCTTCTTCGATATTTTCCGGGCTGTGCTCAACCCAGTGTTTTCCCTGAGCGAATCCCCCTTCCGTTCCCACCCCCTACCGTTTTCCCCATAGTCAGATTGCCCCCCCTCTCGAATCCCCTCCCTGACTTATTATACATCTCCCCCGCGGACAATCATCGTACCCACTTCACTTTTCCTTCTTCTCCCCTCCTCCATGGGTATGGGACTTTTCCTGAATTGCGCAGTTGATCATTTATACAGTGAACCTCCGTTTGAGTCACTTTTCTCCTTTGTGGTCTGCCATTTCCAAATTTTCTCGAAGGCCCTCTTGCCCCTCCTGCACCAACCATTCTCTCACAACAGGGGCCCACTTTTTTCCCTTTCTGCCCGCTCTTGCACTTCCTCCCCTTTTTTTCGCTTCAAAAGACTTATTCCCTCCCTCTCTCTGAATTTTTACTTCATTCCTACACTGTCTGCCCTTTCTCCCTATGGCGCTTTTGGCTTTCTTTGTCGCATACTTCTCTCTGATGGAAGATGTGTTTCCACCACATTCTTGCTTGATTCCTCTCTTTAGTGCCCTCTTCTGTAAACGTACTTGATTTGATTCTGCTTTGCTCCTCTTTCCTGGTTGCGATCAGATTTGGGTTCATGTGTTCCTGACGACGTTTGCCCGGCTTCCGAGCAACTCATCCCAACATTGTCCCCCCAGTCCGCTTCCCTTTTTTTCTTCCCTTCTTCATTCTTTTTTTCTCTCAGCGTCCTCTTCAGCATGTGTTGAAGACTTTTTCCGCCGCTGGTGGTCTCCCTTTCTTTGGCGGAGAACGCTTGCAGAAGGTTTCAGCTCTCCTTGACTATTATAGGTTCCATTCTTTATTGAGTTCCTTCGGAAAATTCCTACTCTTTGCCTGTTGTTTTGTGAGAGAGGATTCTCCCCCTTTTCCTTTCCCTGCCTCCCAATTTTCAGCACATCAGTCTTTGTTTATTTAACATCTTCGAGGGACCTCCCTACAGTTTCTTCAGGCGCTTTTCACACCAGGCCGACCCACCTTTTTTTTTGACTTCAGCTGATAGATACGAACCTCCTGTCACATCTTGCCCACCCCCCTTTCGATGGTTCTTTGTGTCGAGTCTTTTTTCATCCATCTTTTAAGCCCTTTCCCCCTTCGTCCTCGGGCCGTCTGCAAAGTATTTCTTTCACAAGTGGCTATCGCGTCCCCCCCTGCATAGACTCCCCCCCCCCCCCGGGTCCTCCCTGGAGTTTCCCTTTTTTGATGTAGATTCGAATGTTGCCGCCCCTGTCTCCATTCTCTCTCTTCTTCGTTTGTCTCCCCCGCACCAGTGCCCGCGACTGCCAAGCAATTTCAAGTGCAAGCTCCTGTTATGATGCTCAGCCCGCAGAATTTTCTTTGTAAGTTTGTTGAAGCAAGTTCTTTAAGCGTCGAGCTGTACTTGCTGGCGCTTGTCCTTTGAACTCCCATGCCTCCACCTCTTTGACACTTTGTTTTAGTGACTCTTCCTTCTTGCTTCTTTCTTTTCCCGCCTCCCCCCTTCCCTCTTAAAACCCTTTCCCTCTTTTGAGGTTTCCTTTTTCTAAGCATCCTCCCCCACACCCGCGGTATGATTCCGCTCCATTGCTTGCTCTGGCTCCGACGTCAACGTTTTTAAAAGTTTTTCCGATGGATGACTGTTCTAGTTTCCGCAATGTCCTCTTTCCTTCACAGTACGTGCCACCCTTCTCTTTTCCCCTTCTCGCGAGTCCCCTGTGACTTTGCAGGTCTTCGTCTTGCCATTTGAGATGCACAAATTTTTACGTTGCACTGGTCGGTAACTCTCGACTTCCCCTCCTGCGAGCCCGCTTTTCCTCCACAATCAATTGCATTGTTCTGTGAGTTTCCTTCGTGGCACGTCTCAATCAACTGTGTTTCATTCGTATCTGCGACGGCAGTATAGCCTCGGCTTGTATCTTCATTAGTTCCGTCGTCGATTTTCCCCAAGCTTGACTTGAGTGATTGCTTGCGCAGTTCGTGTGATCCTCGCCATTCCTTTTTTTTTCTTTCTCCTGCTTGAAGATCTTTTGCTGCTTGGAATTTCGACTCAGCCTTAGCTCCGCCTGCCTGCGTTGACCTTCCTCTCCGTCTTCCTCTAACTTTGTACCAAACGATTGACACAGTGAAGCATCTCCTTAGCCCAACAACTGTCAATACGCGCATTCAACATTATTACGGACCATGCCCCCCTTCAGTTCTCGTTAGTGACCTTCTTAAAGTTTCCCCCCCCACTCTGGTTGCACATCCCCCTTCTCTTTTTGTTCTTCGCTTCTCACTCCCCGCAACCCTCCCGCCTCCATTCTCCACCCTCCGGTGACGCCACTTATACCGATTCTCTTTTTTCAGGCTTACATTCCACTGTCCCCAACTCCTAAGCGGATTCCCCTTCGTGAGCCCGGTAAGCACCAGGCAACCCCCCAACCTTTCGTTGCTTTCAAAGTAGTCAGAGCGTCACTAGCAGGTGGTCCCACGTTCCACTCGGTTCCCCCTTCCTTTCCCGAAGCTCGAATTGTCCCTAACTGTGGTCGTCCCCCCTCTGGAGACTCCTGGCCCCCGCCAGAGTTTTCTTCTTTGTTGCTCTCAATGCAACCTCATTTTTTGGTCTTTCTCGTTTTTTTACCATTAACGAACCCACCCCTCTCTCTCGCTTACCCGGTAGAGTATCGCAGCCAGCCCCTTTTCCCCCCGTTCTATCATTCTTGAAATTATCCTGTTTAACACCACTTTTGCCTTTCGACGTCAATGCTCCCCTCTCTTTTAGACTTCCCATCCTTTTTTTTTTCTCCGCTTTCCACTTCTTTCTCTCAATCATCGCCGTCACTTTCCCTTTTCCTTGCCCTCCCCCGGACATCACGGTGTGGTCCTTTGCATGTTGGCTCTCTTTGCGGTCAGCGTGTTTGGTGTTTTTTTTTTTTTTTTTTTGTAATGTAAACCTAACTCTCTTTGATCAACTCACCACCCCTTTGCATTGCGAGTCACCACAAGTTGATTAACCGGGCCCGTCTTTTCTGGTGCACCGTTTCCATGGCGGCACGATTTTTGATAAACCCTTTTTGTGTTTTTCCCAAATTATTGCTTTTGCTATGCTTTTCACCTCTTTTCTGCTCCTGCCTGCTTTTTCTGCAGCATGTTCCAACCTTTTTTTTTTTTTACTTTTGCATCATTCTCTGTCACTGGGAGACTCCCCTTTAATGGTTTTGGGGCCTCTTTTCCCTTCGCTTTCCCCTTCAGGTGATGCGTTATCGGTGTTTGTTTTTCTTGTATTCGTTTCTTTTCTTTTGTCTTCGATTACAAAAATTATCCATCTTTATTCGTCAAGCTTTTCCGCTTTCCTTCCTAAAAATCCCCCGCCACCTGCCACGGGTTGTCCGTCATTTTTTGGGAACATTGGTTTTGGCCTTTCTTCTTCCAGTTCCGCTTCCTTTTAATCGTTGACGATCTCTCTCTATTTTCCTTACCGGCATGGCTGACTCTCGTTATCTCTTCCGCTCCAAGCGCCAAAGAAGTCTCTGCGGCCTCCTGACACCACGCCCGTTCCTGGCGCTGCTTTTGCACCCCCTCCCTGTCCGCCCTTTCATTTTTGGGACTCCTTCTCCACCCTCCCCTCCCCCCAGTACCAAAGCATCCCTCGCTATTCTCCCCCTTTTCTCCTTCCGAATTGTAAAGCTGATTTATTTTTTTACTTTCACGTTTGAGCTCCAGATGGGACCCCCCCACCCTGCCCGCGTTTTCTACAATCCCCCCTTCTGCACCTTCGTTTTCGACATGTCGTCGTCGTTGCCCCTTCCCTATGTACCTTCAAACACAACTCGTGTTTTGCATCAATTTGCGAGCCTTACTTCCCAACTCTCCCGCTCTCATTTCTGATCATTTTTCAGGGTCTCCGTACACACACTGAAGGAGTTAGAATTCATCCCTGGACACAACGGACCACCCTTTTCCCTTTTCTTCGGTACTCCTTTCACTTTATGTGGAAGTCATCGATTTTCCTTTCCTCCCATTTTAACCGCCTCGTTTGAGTACCCGTCATTCTTTTCTTTTCTTTCTTCCACAAAGAGATAGAGAAGGCCCCCGACGGCCTATCTGCACCCAAGCTCCTGCCCATTCCTTTAAAATTCTTACTCGCCATTTCATCCTCTTCTCTTTCTCTCCCCCCTCGTACACTCAACACGCCAACGCTTCTCTTCTTTTTTTTCTCACCATGTGCGTACTCCCTGGTCATCTGACCTTGCGTATGGTTCTTTTTTCCCTTCTGTTTTCGCCTCTCTCGATTGAAGCACGTTTCTCACCCCATATTTCTTTTCATCCTGCTCCTTCCCCTTGATTTTGCAGGACTTGTATCTTCGGTATTGCCGTGTTGTCTCTAGCCATTGTTCTTCGGTTTCATCACTGCGAATCGAAACGAACGTTGCAGTCTTTCTATGTGTCCCTTATGACCTCACACCCCTTCAATGACCACCTCGCGGCTCCACAGTTTTCACCTAGAGTGACCCTTTCCCGGTTGGGGGGTCCCTACGATCAGTCGACGTAATCGACCATGGTTCAGCATTGGTTGTTTTAAGTCACACCCAACCCCCCCCCCAAACCCCCCCGGTGGAGGACAGTTTCGTCGTTCTACTGAAATTTTGTAATGAAAGCTTTTGTTTGACGAAACTTATTGACCTTCCGCTTTAGGCCTGACGTTCAGG
>Ga0179593_1568333_pt1 | contig 12780 bp, 11 predicted proteins | sample CZODoug2_1_08_16_FD_185931 | JGI IMG/M metagenome (GOLD analysis project Ga0179593, IMG submission 185931) | Vadose zone soil fungal communities from Angelo Coast Range Reserve, California, USA - CZODoug2_1_08_16fungal (PacBio error correction) | ecosystem: Environmental > Terrestrial > Soil >... | reverse complement strand
AACCTTCCAGACAGAAGACCATTCCAGAGGCATTTAGTTCAAGATTGGTGAGTCTTCCGTCGAACCCTCCGATTGGTACAGATAAGACCTTCAAATTGTGATCATTATATTGTTTCCCTCCCTTTAAGGCACCTGTCCCAACCCCATCAGGTGTTTTTTCCCGGGTTTTCTCCTCTACAAAATTATCGTCCCCAGATTCCGAATTCAATGCTGGTTTTTTCCTTTTCCTCTAATGACAATAAGAAAGGGTATTAATCGAAAAACCTCCCTAAATATGAGTATGTACGATATCGGGTCCCCCTCCTGTATCGTTTTCTTTCTCTTTTCCTTTAACGGTGAGTAGGTTTTTCTTTCCGTATTGGTGGGTCTTTCTCTCCCGCCTACGGTTTTAGGATAGAACTATGATAATCCTCATGATTTCTTCCGCCCCCCTTGCTCCAGCGTTGATTGCTTATGGCCCAGTTGGATAGTCCCGGCCCCCCCCCCCTCGTTGCCCCGCACAGCCGGCATCAGCTGCACCTTTTACCTTTGAGGGCAGACATAAAAATTGCCCACGCTGCCCCCCCCCCCTCTTCTTTCAGTAGCCGGAGACGACACAAGCTCTTTTATCGAGCCCTTCGCTCCACCTTTCTTTTAGCGTTAGCGCTTTCTCTAGCCGGCTAAACCTCCGGAGCGGCTTCAGTTCTTCTTCGAATCTGTTACACCGGGACCCCAAATGTGACTCCCCCCGCATAAAAGACCCCCAAACTCGGGCTCTTTTCTTGCGCGATTCCCTTTCGAAATGAACGTCTTCGAGAGTCACCCTTTTCCTCAAAGCAAACATTTAATTTGTAATCAAAGACGATGACTTCCTAGTCGGCCCGCAAAGGCTCTATCGGTCCCTTTCGTTTTATTCGATACTCCTTTTTCCCTTTCCTCTTCAGCAGCGTTGGCATAGGTCCCTTGTCCTTTGTTCTACGTTTGTCTCGATGAGACTCAATAATGGCTCCCCCCGGCGGTCTGTCCGCAAGTTGTCCAACCACACTCTCCGAAGGCGGAACCAGGAACAAGCCGCAATCTGTTCCTTTGCTTAGCTGACCATCCAGCTTATGACTCTGATAGTCGGAACCCCCCCTCCCTCCATGCTAGCATCCAGAGAGGAATTGATGAATCGTCCCGTATGGCCTTCCCCCTCCTCCCCCCGACGTCACATGTGTAGTGAGTTTTTTCCCCGAAAAGACCCCGGTCCTTTGTCCGAAAGAGAAAAGGGGGAAAGCCGATCGGAGAACTGTTTCACATGAACGGAGAGATATGAGCCTTTTTGCGGCCCTTCCCTAAAGCGGGAGAGAGTCAGCGGACACTTTCCTGCGATTTGCTTGTCTCCGCAAGTCATCAACACCCTCGCTGTTCCCGTAGCCGACTAGCACGCCGATCCCCCCGCTTCTGATTCGGCGTGTTTCGTGTGCCCGTCCGCAGGGCTATGACTCCTCCGGGTTCCAATATTGGGTTTTCTGCAAAACTATTTTTTTTTCTGCGCCCAAGGTCCGCCACTCTTTCATTCTCGACGCGAACAGCGGCCCCTCCTTTATTTTAAGGACCTTTTTGATTGAAAAACCCCGCGGTTCGGGCCTTCCCTCTTTCCTTGTTGAAACAGCGACCTGGAAAACGGGCGCACCCCCATTCTAAGTGAGTCCTCTCTTGATACCGTGATGATTGTTCTGGGACAAGAATTGACCTCCTCTTTCTGCTGCGCAGCCTCCGTTGGTCGGGAAACAGATGGGCGCTTCGTACGTCCCGTCCTTTCCCGGATCGCCACCAATGGGTCGCCTTCCCCCTGGACGGCGGAGCTGCCTTTCGTCGGGGTGCCTGGAAACAATGCTTTCGCAGGTTACATCCTTCGGGAAACTTTTATCCGCGGGATTGGGATTTTCCTTTTAGTGGAGCTCCGTTGACCCAAAGCAGTAACGACCGCCTACCTTATAGCCGCAGGACGGTCTTCCCCCTTCCGGTTCCTTTCGCTTTTCTTGTACGTGCAAGTGGTCTTATTTCAGCAGGCGTTCCTCTTCCCCCTCTGGCAAGCGGCCCCCTTTTCTCGTTCGCCCTCCAAGCCTTTTTTCGCGCGGATGGCAGGACTTTCCCCCTCCTCCTGTTGTTGATTCTGAGAAGTCCTGCATCATTTTCTTCCGGACCTCCGGCTTGATGCTTTCCGCCGAGTGGGGCCGCTTCTTTTTAGCGGACGCCTGTCCGTCCCCCCCCTTTCCTCCAGGTGCACGTTAACGCCGCCGAACCGCTAGAAACAGAAACTTAATCGGTCCCCTTCTTTCTCGATAAGGCTTCCTGATTGGTCCTGCTGTTTCTCTCTCCCTTCCCGCATCAGGCAAATACACCTTCAGATGGTAGGACAATTTACCCCAGGGATGTACCTTTTCCTTGTAGTTCCAGGCCTTTCCCGGCCGCGCCGACTTCCCCCTTTGCAGGCGACATTGTGGCGATCCGGGGGTTTCTTCTCGCACCCTCCCTTCCACCCAGCTGTGCCGAGCAGCCAACGCCTTCGTAGGAAGATTCTTTTCCTTCCCACATGGGCAGCCGCAACACCACGGGAGCATCGGTTTTAGAATTGTGAGAGTCACCGCTTTTTTCCCGTGCTCGTCGGTTTTCATTTCCAGAAAAGAGTCTTTCTTTTTTCAATCGTCCCAACGGTTGTGAACCTTCCCCCTTCGGGATTTGGCGGCCCCTTCGAGCCATTCACAACGTTTTTTCCCCTCAAAGACCCCCCCGTCCCCTAGGAACGGCCGGTTCCCAATATTGGAACCCGGGGGAACCCCTAAGGGCAGCGGACCGGTTGTTCCCCGCCTACCCCCTTCGCTTTTCCCTTCCTTTCGCAAGCACAGTCGGATAGGAACCCGCGATCCAGACCCTTACTTTGCGGAACCGCACCCCTCCAGCAACTTTATGGAATATATCCCTCTCTTTCTCTTTTTTTGGCACACGGCGTGAAGAATATCTTTCATATTAACCTTTTCCCCTTCGGGCAATCGTCTCCGGTCTTTTTTCGGTCCCTCTTTGGATCAACCTCACTCCTGTTTGTCTTGCGGTTTGCGTCGGTGCTTTTACCTGGCCTCTTCGCATCTTTTCTGCTAGCGGTCGGTGGTTTTCCGATCATCCCGGTCTCCCCCAGACCGCGCTGGGTAGATACTCTCCGAGGCTTGTTCGGGGATCTCGGCTTGTCCTTATTGGGTCGATCTGATTCTTGGAAAAGCTTCTTCTCCTTTTTTTACCAACAATCTACCCGGTCCGTAGACCCTCTTAGGACGATGCCCTTTTCGGCGGCGAGCCAGTGAAAAGTAAACACTCCCCTTGACTCCAACCCCCCGATTAGCTCTTTTTTCTCACGTGGCCCCCCGACCTCCAACGGCGTAGACTTCATCTTACCATGGGATATGAGGTGTCCTGCGCAAGGCGGATTGGCGGACGTGTCCCCGCCTTCTTATCGCCCTTTAATCCAAACCGAGCACGGCTTTTTTCTGGCGTGCGTTCACCTTTTCGGTCCCACGGAATAAACTCCCCCCTGAAGCACGCTCCTTTTCCGGCTCTCGACATGGCGACGCGAATCTTCCCTGTATGCGTGATCGACTTTCTCAATTCTCCCGCGTGCTTTCCATGACAGATTTTTCTTCCCAGCCTTTTTTTTTTTTTTTTTTTTTTTTTTTTTGTGTATTTATTGAGCGATGGTTCTTCCCTTTCTCGCTGTTCATTCGCCCTGCTTCAAGAGGGACCAACTCCCCCCCCGTGCCATCCATACCCCCCAGGCCAACGATGTTTTCGTGACCCTCCCTCCATTTTTGGCAGTGCTTTTTTCGCATCCGCCACCCCTTGTCGGGTCCGTCTGTTGAACAGACTCCCACAAATACGACCCTTTTCCCCTTACCGCCCCCTTCGTCCTGATTCACGAACTTTTTTAACACGAGACTCTCTGGGGCAGATTAGTTCTGCTGGATGTCCTCTCCTTTCTGAGTTGCATTTTGGCAGAGAACCCTTTTAGGGACCATCTTCTTTTCCCGAATTAGGATTGTTCTTTCAGCATTCCTCCACCGGCCTGATGGGGTTTCTTTCACGTAGCAATGTTCCCCTGAGCAATAACCACATTGATTCCTCGTTAAACGCGGCAGGGTTGACGAACGGGTCCTTCCAAGCTCACATCGTGTCCTTCATTATGACTTCATTGTCTGCGTTCTTCTGATTCTCTGCTTTTTCCCTCTTTTTTTTTTTTTTTCAGAGACCCACCCCCTTGAGCCAGATAACGCAGGACCCTTAGCTTTAGTTCATTTTTTGTTTGTTTTCAAGTACCTTTTTCCTCGTGAGTTTTTTCTTGTCTCAGATCAAATTGGATTGCTCATTCCTCTTACGTTAAGGCACCTGACCCCCCCATCAGGCTTGTTCACATCTTTTTACGAAGACAACACTCTCCCCCCCCTCCCCCGATGGGCAGAACCTCTGGAGGGTAGCGTGAAGTCCCTTGGCGTAGCCTCCCGACAGCCATTGGTAAGTAACCTTTTTTTACACACAGATTTGTATCAGTACGGGATCAGGACGTCCCCCTTCTACAGCGCTTTTTCCTTTTGGTCCCTCAGACGGGCCCATCCCGCTTTTTTTTTAGAGAAATTCCAATGGCCCTCCACACATGCCCGTCGGCCGTTTTTCCCCTCAGAGTTGCGTGAGTCCTGGGATGGCCCAAAGTTGGATCCCCTGTGGTCCGAGTTTTTTTTTTTTCACAGCAGGCTCATGAACAAACACCGGAAGAGGTTCTCCCCCTCGCTCAATCCTGACCCAACGGATGCACGACCTCTTGCGCCCCGTCCTTTTTCGAAACCGCTTCTCTCCTTCTCCATAGATAGCCCCTTTCGTTACAGATTTGCTCTAGACGGCCTTCCCCAGGAGCGGTTCTTATAATATGTCTTGTTTCCTGCGACGGTCTCAAGGTGTTTCCCAAGCAACGACCCACCTGTCTTTTTGAAATGGGAAGGAGATTCGTTCTTTTTCTCTTGCCACGGTAAGGACCCCCTCTCGCAACGAGTTAGTCCTCCCCCACCATATTTCCCATCCGACGATGGATCCTTTTGGAATATTTCTTTCCCCCTTTTATCCCCGCCCTATAGGTTCTTCATTGATTTTTTCTTCGATAAGCCCCTTTCCGATAACAGAGCAGAGAGTTTTTTCCGGCTCCAAAGAAGATAATGTTAGAACGTGGGATAGCCCATCGAAATTCTCAACGGAGCCCTTTTCTCCAGTGAGACGAACCACTCAGAGCGACCCGGCGAACCGATCACCCATAGATTACGGTTCTTCCCTTCTTGACCCATCCAGCGGCTGCTGCCCCGTACGATTCTCTTTTGACAGACCTGCTCTCTCCCCCTTCATTCGGCATCTTTCTTTTTTCTCAGTCTGGAACCCCCCCCCCTCCGGTCAACCAAAGCTAAATGTCGTGAGGTTGCTCTTGCCCGAAAGCCCACTAGCGGCCTGACGATTTTTACCGAGAGCTCTCTTTCCCCTGGTTCAGAGAACGCCTATGAGTGTTTGCTCCGGCAATCACTCGGTTTGCAAGAGGAACCCTTTCGGTGCTGAGATTTGCTTTATAAGAAAGTTCCCTTTTTTTTTATCAGACGGTACTTAGCCTCCTTTCTTCGAAGATCCACTCCTGGAGAGATTTTAGCGTTGGTAGTATGTGGAACCTCCCCCGAAGGTACAGCTCCCTTCGCTAGCTAGATTTGTTCCTTGGGTAATGGATGGCCCCTTTCCCGTGCTTTTCTGCTGGCGCCCCCTTTTTTTTTTTAGTGGTGAATCTCCTAACAGAGGCTAAACCAGCAGAAGCCCCCCTTTTTGCCCATTTTAAAAAAATCCGTCTAGCGGTTCGTTCCCCTCCCTCCGACCGGCTTTTCCCACCGAAGATTTTTTTTTTGCAATCTTCGTTCTTTTTTTCTTATCACCGATGCTCCTCTTTTCTTGCGGTGCCAGGTGGGTAACCCAGACTTGAATAGTAATCGTTCTCTCCTGCGGCAGCCCTTTCCTTTCTGCTCTGAGAGTTGCCCTTTTTCTTCTAAGGCCAACGCTGGTCAGCGGATCGCCACAAATGGGTTTTTTTTTTGAAGGCCGGCGTCGCTGGTGGGCGTCAGTGGTCCCACAGGATCGTACCCCCCCCCCCTTGTTGGAGGCAACGCGAAAAAGGATTCTTATTGGTATTTTCTTTCCGGCGGTTTTTTTCCAAAGCAATTACCCTCCCTCCCCACCCTACCTTATCGAGCCATACCGTACCGCCCCTTCGGTTGTAGCGGTATTCTGCTTGTACGTTGACTTCCCCGGGTCAGCGAAGCTCCTTCCTTTGTCCCACTCGGGCGTCCAACCGTTCGCCCTAAAGCCTGCTTTCTCCTTTCGAGCGTTCTTCTCCTTCTTCTCTTTTCCTCATCAGCCTCCGAGAGATGAAGTAATGCCTCTTCCTCCCCCCTGCGGGGCTGCGGACTCCGGCTTGCCTAACGTAGGACGCCGAGTGGGCCCCCTTTTTTCGCCTGTCCGGCCCATTCTCCATTCAAGTACCGCCGCCCAGAAATGATGCTTTTCCGTCCCCCCCTTCCCCGGATATTGCGAGATAAGTAGGGGTGTGATAGGTAAGGACTTTTTTTCGCAAAAGCCGCCCTCCGTTTTAAATCACCCCCCAATTTAATCCCCCCGGGAGGAATGGACTAGTTGGAAAGGTAGTACAGGCATCTCCCTGACTCGCGATTTCCGATGCATTGGTGGCTACTTCTTTTTCCTCTTGCGTTGAGTAGACAATGTCCTGCCATACCAGATGTTAAAGAGCAGCTTTGACGATGACTCTTTCCCCCTGTCCTTGACCACATGGGTCCTTCCGGGAGCATCTGTCACTTATGAGACCCTACTCTTGCGCCGTTCACGTTATTTTCTAGGTAGTCACGAACCTCCTTTTTTTGGTATGATTTTTAGTACATCCCCGGGTTTCAATCCCTGGAAGGCTCTTGGGTCTCCCTTTTTTTTCGCGTCGAGCCATTCAAACTCGGAAATTGGGCTCCCCTCCCTTCCCGAGTTGAAGGAACGGCAGTTCCCCCCCTGTTACCAATTTGGAACCCCCAAAGCGATCCCTCAGGGCAAGAGTTTCTGGGAAAACAGCCGTCCCCCTCTAAAAGAGTCCCGTTTTGGATAGGGCGGTTTTCCCCCCTTTTTCCTGGCTAAGGACCCCCCGACCAGCTCATGGTTTTTTATGACTGGAGGATACCTCCCCCTTTTCCCGCCCCGGAACGGCTTTCCCTGCATTATACGCTTAGTTGATTTCCTTCTTTGTGCAGCTCGCGACCCCTCCTTCACATTCGCCATAGGCGTGGCTATAATCGGTATGTCCTCTTCCCCCCCTTTCAATGATTTGGATAAAAACTCCATGTGGCGTCTTTTTCCTCGTTCCAGACTGTTCCCCTCGATGCAGCATGCCTGCGCTTTCTAATGCGGTCGATGGTTCATCGATCATCGAGGATTTTTGCTGGATTTCCTACGTCAAGCCCGTCTTTCGGGGATCGCTTCGTTTTTTGGTCGCTCTGCGTCGGCAACTGTTTTTTCAGTGTCTTCCTGGTTCTTTTCTTCAATCCCCTTTCGAACAAAGGATTCTCCCCCGATGCCCGAGATGGGTTTGAGCGTACTTTTTCAAAGTTCCACATCCTCTAAGCAGACCCAGATAGAGTCTTTTCTTTCCCCTTTCCCCCGGAAAATAGTACCAAGGAGGAGAATTTTCCTCCAAATGGACCTGGGCTTGCGGCCCCCCCGAGTTGACGAGCCTCCTTCGTTTGACATTCAGCCTGCCAAGATTATTTAAAAAACGGCACTCCTTTCGGTTATGCTCCCATTGGAGCCTTTCCGCCAATGTGACACTAGAAGAACTCCGCTTCCCCAGCCGTCTGTGAGCGTTCTCTCCATATTCTCGTGTAATCTGTACCCTTGGATGAGACTTCCTTTCTCAATTTCGAGCGAGACGCTCCCTGGCGACAGGTCGCGCAATTGGTCAGGGGGTTTTTTTTCTCTCGATGGTTCTGCCAGCTACAGTTGCAGCTTTTCTTTTTTTGGTGCACCCTCCTGACCAAAGTCCCCAAACTGTGCCTCAAACGAAAGCTGTTCGGCCTTTCCTCTGTGTGGCGGACGCTTCTCAGAAAACAGGAGTCCTTCTTTTTTCCGCGACCCCGACCACCAAATACGCCATCTCCCCGACGACACCTTATAACGAACGTCTCTTTTTGTGAACCCGCTCGGGGACTGCCTTCCTCTTTGGCGGCTTTTTCTCTGCTACTTTTGTTGAAGGATTCCCTCTACCCCGAAGTGAATTGACCCACGGAGATTTGGTCCTTTCATTCGGCTTTGTGTCTTTTCAGCATTCCCTCCAGCTTGCGGTTCCTTCAAGGGAGGGGCGGGGGGGCCTTTCCAGGAAAACCCCCGGAAGATAAGGCTCCCGTTCACCTTCTACACCCCTTCCCCTACTCTACCAATATAATGCCCCCCCATTTTTTGCTCTGCTCCCCCCCCCCGATCCTTTTCCCAGGGTTGGAAGAACTCCCACCAACCCTCTCCAAGCTGAACTAAGTTTCTGACTTCCTTTGATCTTGATCATTGGTTCGGTCTCCCTCAGTTGTGTTCTCTTTTCTTCCTAAACCAGATCCGATCCGAGACAATGTACCTACTGCTTTTCCTTCTTTTGAGATTTTCCAGTACCAAGTTAGGTAACCTGCGTGGAGTGTCGACGGGATAAGACCTTGGTTATTCCTTCCTTTACCATTTTTACGTATTTCACCTGAAACACACCCCCCGGCCCTCGGCGGGAATGTTTTTTTCCCCAATCCGAATTCTTCCCTCCCTCCGGATGGCGACACCGGAAATGAGGGCTTGTTTCAGCGTGCCGCTCCTGAAACCTCTGACCGTCTCCTCCTCGCCACATCCGCACGAAATATGGTTTCGGGTTACACACCGCTCGTTCGTGAACATTTTTTTGCGGAGGTTCTGCCCCCCTTTTTTCTTTTGTGGTGGAACCTCAGGGTTTTTTTTTTCTCCCTGGCATCAGCGTTTCTCCCTTGAACGGTCCGAAACGTTTTCCCCCCTCTTTTTTCCTGATGCAAGTTGGTTTTCCCCCTCCTTTGTCAACGAGTTTCTTCAAAGACTGCTTTTCTGAACATCAGCTGCCCCTTCCATCTTTTGTTTTCTCCCCCTTTTGCCCCCGGTAAAAGTGATATGTCCCCCCCTTCCGACGCCAAGTTTATTCTATCGAGGGCTTGAGAAATCTTTTCCACCTTGCATGTTCTAGTAGCAGATGTAGTTTTTTTTTAAACGCAAGGAGTCTAGCCGGTAGGAGGATGATAATCTTTCCAGCGACTTCCATGTGCAAGCCCAGAAAGGACCTTTTCTTTGGCATGTGCAGGGTGAACCTTGATTGCCTTTTAGAATGCCCTCCAATCGCGCGCCACTCTTTCGGCTTGCGCCGCAAGCCCCAATTGGAATCATCCCCCTCTTTCCTGGCTACGCCGTTTTCTTATCGGGCACGTGATAAACTCTCCTGAGGTTTCTTCCCCCCCTGACTTTTTTTACTTTTAATTTCCCAGAAGAGAGGTTCTTCCCCTCCCTCCGGCTGCCGTTGTTCTATTCCTTGAGATAGGCTTTGATTGGTCCGACTAGCAAGGATCTCAGCTGTTCAGCATTGTGGAAACCAAACCCCGAGCGAAAAAAGGAACTTCCTTCAACGAAACCCTCATATATTACGGGATTCCTAAGAGGCCTTTCCTTCACAGTCGCTCTCCGGCACAAAAATTCGACCTTCTCTTAAAGAGCTTCTACGGACAGGTCATTCTTTTTTTCCGGCAACGACCCAACCCCCCACAAGACGACACAGGTAGGTCACTTGAACGAACTCCCAAGAAGAGCGGCCTCCCTTCGAAAGCGTTTTTCTTTCCCTATTTTCTCAGTGAAGGTGGCATTAACGGGCCGCGATATGCGCGTGTGCCCAAAAGCGGGCCACTTTGGAGAGAGGCGTCGCCCGAAGAGAAGTTACTGATTTGAGTACTCCTTTCCTCCAACCTTAGGGTGAAGGAGAGACTGCTTCGCACGAAGATCCGCCCTGCCGTTGGTCTTCTGTGTCCTTCTTGACATTAGATTGTGCCTTGTGTTCCAATACTTTGGCCTGCATCGGCTGCAAAGTTTCTTGGCGACCACTCGCCACTGTTGGTGAATGGCTTTTCCTCGAAAAAGAGACTTCCCCTCCCTTCCCCCGGGGATGGACGGGTCCAAAAGTCCTTAAGGCAGGTTCTTCCCCAGAGAAAGGGCTTTTTTTTTTCCTCCGATCACGGGAACTCCTCCAATTATAAGTGAGGGACTTCCCCCCCTCTGATCCCGTGATTGCGGTATGCAAGGTGGTCAATTCCCCCCCCCCTTTGAATCTTTCTCTGCTCCTGCGAAGACTTAGGTGGATGCTCTTTCCTTGGAGAGTTGCAATGTATCCGAAACGGTTTCCTGGGTAGCATGTCCAGCGGCAGAAGGAATCCTTAAGTTTCTGTCCGGGGATGACGGCATTCCAGGCTATCCATTTGGCGGACTTCCGTCCTCAGGATTGGGTTTGATTTACTGATGGACTTTCTCTCGGTTCCTCAGACCAAATTTTCCACCGCCCCATACTTCATTTTCACGATGGGGACTTATCATCCTTCGGTTATAGCGTCTTTGCCCAAGTGGGAGAATATGGTCCTTCCTTTTTCCCTCCTAGGGCCCGCGGCCCAAATTTCCTTTCATAATAGTGAGCATTCTCCCCCTGATGGGCGGATCGTTAGGGACTCATCTCTCTCCGGTCCTCCTCCCCCCTGAAGATGAAGTAGGCATCCTTCCCCCCCCGTCGGGCGGCGGACTACTTTTTGAGAAGTATGAGGAAGCCGGTGGGCCTCCTCCTGTCCGGACCCCAGCCCACGTGCAAGAAACGCCTGGAAATGATGATCCGTCACCCTTTCTCTCTTCGCGATAAGGGGCGTGAGTAGGTAAATGCTTGGTCCTGATTTTTTCTTTAAGGAACATCCCCCCCCCGTCCTCTTATGGTAGGTCCTTTGATTGAAATGAAGAGCTAGGTCTTCTCCCCGGACGAACACCTTGAGCATACGTGCCCTTCGACGCTTTTTCCTGTTTAGATCCGGGTGCTCCTTCTTTTCTCTCAATGCGAGGCAGAAAACGGCCTTTCCCTCCTTTCCAGGAAGTATTAAATTCAGGTGTCCTCCGCAGCAATCACTTTTTTAGCATCGGTGATAAGTCCCCGCTCTTCCTCTCCCTTTGGATCGTCGGTTTTCCTTCCCGGCTTACGGTCGTAAAGAACCGCTTTACAATCCGTCCCTCCCGGGTCCTTTTAGCAACATAAGGACTTTAGAGTAGAGACAATTCCTCTTGGTGGAATTGTTCCCCTTACCAGGAAAAGTAACAGTGAACTTCAGGCCCCCCCCAAAATATTGGACCCCCCCCGAGAGAATATCTTTCAAGAGGGACCGGGAGGTTCCCAGGAAGACCAGAGCTCGCTTCTCCCCCTGCGTTCCCTAAGGCCCCCCCGCTCATGGTGGGCCCTTATGATACAGCACCCCCGGACCGGTCTCTTTTTCTTCTGGCCCTCCCCGACTTACTTTCCACGGCGCAGATAGACCGCCTCCCCCCCCCCTCCATCGCCGATGGTCTCCCGCTGTTATACCTCGGCCTCTTAGGTCCATTTTTCTCCACCTCCCGATTTTCCCCCGGTGACAGGGCCAGACCTTGCCCGATTGCCTAATGCCGTTTGGAGCGGTAGGTCGATGTTCCTGGAGTCATCCACAGCCGTAAGTAAAGCCTACCTTCTTGGCTCTCGGATTGTTATTCTGGGTAGATTGAGTCTGCAAAAGCGCAGCGTGGTCTCCCAAGGTCAGTTAGACCCCCTCGGCTTTGTCGATGCCCCGAGATGTTCCGGAAGGAAAATTCCCTTCTTCTTCCCCCGTCAATGAACAATGAAACCTGTCTCGGCGTTGTATCCGTGCCAGACCAACGGATTCGTCGGTGACCTTGAAATTTTCTTTTTTTTGCGCGCAAGCCCCCTCGGTTGCGCGCGGAGTGGCAGGATCCAAAGGAAATTTATCTCCTCCCCCCGGCCCGTCCAAAATTGGAGCCGTATTGGATAACAGAACAAGAAATGAAGCGCCCACTTCGGCTCTCTACATCTTCTCCTATGTTTTTGAGTTCTTATCCAGAGAGAGAAGTCTCGCCGGATTAGCACTGTGTTCCTCCTTGGGCAAAGTTACTCCAGATTAAAGTTGCAGTTTTTTCCCCTTTTCCGGCTGTGCTTTCAACCTCGGGACCAAAAAGGTCTGTGCCATCCTCCCTCCCCGCTGGCTGACTTCGTTAAGTGTGGCTTCTCTCCGCCTCGAAACGGCTTTCTTCTAGACGACGCACAAACCCCCTGTCGCAACCGACGCCTTTTCTTCCTGATCACCCTCTGTGTGTAAAAAGAGATCTTTCCTGTCGTCGCTGGCGTTCTTTTGCTACTCGATGAGTTGCTCCGAGACCCCTCATTTTCCTGTTCGGCAACTGGGAACTTGGGATTTGTAGTCTCATCTTTTGCAACAGCCTGAGGGGGTTTTGCCTTCCTTAGCCCCAATTCTCATGAGCAAGTACAAGTTATCTCCGGCGGGAAAGTCACGCCTTGTACGTGCCAACCCCCCAAGCCTCCCCGCTGAACCTCCCTCCCATTTCTGAGGAATCTGGTTTTTT
>Ga0179593_1540611_pt1 | contig 12780 bp, 23 predicted proteins | sample CZODoug2_1_08_16_FD_185931 | JGI IMG/M metagenome (GOLD analysis project Ga0179593, IMG submission 185931) | Vadose zone soil fungal communities from Angelo Coast Range Reserve, California, USA - CZODoug2_1_08_16fungal (PacBio error correction) | ecosystem: Environmental > Terrestrial > Soil >... | reverse complement strand
TTATTCTTTTTTCCTCTGACTTAAGGATCCCTTTTCCTTCCCTTCGATTGTTTTTTTCGGGGTGGCCTGAATTCCGCCCCCCTAACTATAAGGTCGTTTCAGAGTCTTCCTCGGGCACGCTGTACCTCCCTCTTCCCCTGCAAAACCTTTTTTTCCAATTCACTTTCTTGCCTTAGCTCGTTGCAACTTCTTTCCTTCCCCTCGCGGAGTTTAGCTTTTTAGAGATGATCAGAGACTTTCTCTTTCTAGCTCTTGCCCCCTTTCTTGACCCCCTCCAACCCACTATGATCCTTTTTCCTTTTCCTCACACACACACCTTCTCTGTTACCCTTCCTGGTCCCTCCAGGATGAGTGTTATAGAGAACTCTCCCCTGATAAATAAAGAAAGACGCCTTCATTCTTCCCCTCCACCCGGAACGATCGTCGGTACCCCTTCCCTTTCTGAATGTGACCCCTTTCTCCCCATCCGGATGCAAGCAGCCGCTCTTTCCTTGGTCTCCTGGGTGTGACCCGTCTGAGGGCATTTCCTCTTTTTTTCTTACGTAACTCCCCCTCAACTAGGTTGATGGATTTGTCTTCACATTCGAATTGCCGGACTTATTTCTCTGCCTTAATCAATTCCGAGAATCTTGATTGTCGCCTCTTTTTTTTCCCCCCCCCTTCCCCCCGCTTTGATAGGGCTATCCGAGAACCCTCCCCGAAGTCTCTTTTTCCCTTCCCCCGTTGCCGTGTTTCCAAGAGGCTCTGAAAAACTTTCCGTGCTGCAAAGCCAATAAAACGCGCCTTCTTTTCCCCATGGGATGCTTTTTCCCCCTACTTCTTACTACTTCGTCTGGAGAGGGACCTGACTCTTCTTTCCTGAATGTCGCGGAACTCTCTTTAATAAACTGTAACTTTTTTTTCTGATGCAATTGATCGACCTTTCTTTTTCTCGACCTCAACGAGAGCCCCTCCCCCACCCGGCTCAATACAGCATTATTCGTTTTTTTTTCCTTCCCTTTCCCCTTGCCCCCCCCTAGGCTCCCGCTTTTCCCCTCCCCTTTTTCCGTCGGGGACCAGGCTCTCTCTTTCTATTAGAGGCTGTCATCATCGGCCTGTTGAAAGTGTAGGTTATTCCTTTTCTTTTTTTCCCCTCTCATCGAAATTCCCATACCCTTTTCTCTTTCTTACTTGATCTCGGCCCGAGAGGGATCATTTCACACCTTTTCTTTTTCCGTGATCTGCATGACCCGGAACGTAGGATCTTTCTTTCTTTCTTTTCTTTTTTCTGCTACAATCCCTCTTCTTTCTTGTCGTTTCTTTTTCATTTCTCAGTATTTTTCTCCGACGGCTAGAATATAGCCCGTGCTTCCCTTTTCGAGTGTAATGGTTTCTGTGTCATGGCCCTTTTAGGAGGATTACTCTTCCCCCATTCTCTTAAACTCTCCGTTCTCTCCTGTGCAGCAGCCGACTCTTCCCCTCTTTTGAATATTTCTTCTTATTTCATATCTTCTTCCTGTTTTTCTTGTCAAACATGTCTTTTTTCTTTCCGCAATAGGAAAACAGACTAGGGCCAGTCTCCCACTTGGGTGTCGCTCATCCGAGCTCTTCTTCCTCGCGCCGAGAAGAGAGTTGCCTTTTCTAGCTATTCTTATTTAACGCCTCATCTTTTTCCGTTGGCAATTGCCTTGGTATTTTTTTTTTTGTTTTCTCCACCTGATGCTTTCTTTTTTCGTGACGCCGACATTCACCCTTTCATTCGACGCTGGAACGCAAGCGCGTCTTTTTTCCCCCTCAAGCCCTTTTTTTACTATTCATCCTTTTTTTCGGTCTCCATCTTGTTGCAATCTTTCTAGCGAAGAATAGTCGCAGCCTTTTGAATTGTAGGAGGCACTCCCCTATTCCCCCATCTCAGAGTTTCCTCATTAGTGTTCTTTAGCGTAGGAAAATATTGAAGTTCACTTAAATGGTGTTTTTTTTTTGTGGTGGGGGTTGTTTGGTTGGGGTTTTTTATGTTCTTCTTTTGTTTTTTTTTTTTTTTTTTTTTTGGGTGTTGTTTTTTTTTTGGGGGGGGTTTTGGGGGGTTTTCTTTTTTTTTGGGGGTTTTTTTGTTTTTTTTCTGTTTTTGTTTTTTTTTGGTGTTTTTGTTTTTTTTTTTTTGAGACCATAATTCTCTCTCTAGGTTCAGATTCCCCCTAGACGAAGCCCCTTTTCTTTCCCCTCAGGAGCCCCCTTTTCTTCCCCCCCACTTTTTTTTGTATCCATGCCTCTGGAAAGATTATGCCTATTTTTCCCTTCCCCTCCTATTTCCTTCAAGAGGCGCTCCTTCTTCTTCCCTTTCCCCGATAAATCCCCTTCCTTCCCCCCCATCCCCCCTTCCCTCCTGTGACGGTGCGACTCTTTCCTTCCACGGATGACTAGGAGGAACCCTTATGTCCCCTCTACAGGATATTTCCAAGCCCTTGTCGATCTTTCTATACGGCCTTTGGGTAAAGCCCCCAGAGTGTCCCTTTTCCGATATTTCAACCCAAAAGTCAGCATTTTGACGGGGGAAGGGGAGTCAAAAGACCCCCCCGCTGGAAACCCCTTCCTCCTTGCGCTCCCATGCTCATTAACCCCAATCAAAACTTTTTTTTTACATCGCTCTGCATCAGCGAGACATCGCCCTTTCTTTTGGAATTGCGATTATTTCCCCACGGCGGAGAATAACCTCCTCTTTCCCCCCTTTTTTACTCGCCGTCTTCTTTTTTCTTTCCTCTCAGACTGTTTTTTCCCCCTGCAAGCCGCGAAAGGCGCTGTTTAACACCTCAGGGTTTCCCACGCCGACTATTTCTCTACTTTCTTTCCCCACCTTGTTTACCCTGTAGGTCGAAATAATGAGTTAGTAGATAAGCCCCTCTCCTCCCTCGGTTAAAGTTCGCCTGACCCATATTGAATCTTCAACGAGTCAGGTCCCTCTCCTCTTTCTATTAGTAATAATTTGTTTTTCATCAGCAAATGTGTCATTCTTCTTCCCCTTTCGTCGTTGTATCCCCTCCCCTCGCCACTGGAAGCGATTTAAGGGAATAAAACGAGAGTCCCCTTTCGTCTTTCCGCCTCTTTTCTTTCTTATGGCCGTCTATCGCTCACAGTAGCATATTTTTTTTTCAGATTCCTTCCCCCTCCCTTTTAATATTTTTTTCCTTTTCTTCTTATCCTTATGCCCAGTCCCCCGATTTCGAATGTTGCCAAATCCTAGAAAGGCCTCACCCTAGGTAGGTTTAAGGGCGTTTTCCTCTCGCCCCTTTCCCAACCCTTACTTTTTAATGCCCAGCAGCTCCCCTTCCAGCCGTCGAAACTTTCGCATTTTTTCCCCCTTTCTTCTGTCGAACGATGTGAAAAACGCTATGGGTTCCCCCTCCTTCCCTCCTTCGCGTTTCCCTCCCTTTGTCTTCTTTCTCTTTCATCATGGGGTTTCCTGTTTCACAATTTTTTTCTGTGCCATTAGATCTTCCCAGAGCCTTTTTTTTCGATTTCTTTTTGTTTAATTTTCAGAACAGAACCTTAAGAGCGAGAGGCGTCTTTCTTCTCTCACTCTCTGCCCATCTCCTTCTGTGCCCACTCGAGCCTTTTCTAATATTCTTCAGCTTTATCTATAGGAAGCGGACCTGTAAACGACGAGGCTTTTTCATATTTTCCCCCTCTTTTTTCCCTGGATTCTCGTTCTTATATTTAGGTCTGGAGCCGAGCCTTCTTTCCCCCTCGGCATAACCCCCTCCTCTCCTTTATTTTCCTTGAGTATCCTGTAATTTCTTTTTCCAGGAAGGAGAATCAATCGGTGATATATCTCTTTCCCCCCCCTTCCCTTTTGTGTTGCTTCTATCCTATTCCCCCGTGATTTCTTCATGCCGGCTTCCTTCCTCCCTTCCCCAAGATCCCCGGAGTAGAGTTCCTTCCTGACCTGCCTGAATACTTTCCTAGTTCAGCTCTCGACTGCGATTTCCCTCGGGCTCCCAAAGTTAAATTTGAAATCTTTCCGCGCCCTTCCCCCCTTCCATTATCCCAATCCTCCTCTCTCTCCTGTCTTGCAAGAACTTTCCCTAATCGACGGAGTTCGCTTCTTTCTTTTTTCCTTCGCGGGGCATCTTCTTTCTCTTCTCTTCTTCTCCCAAATGACAGTAGGTTCTCCCTCCACAAAACTCTCGAAAAACCCCCCCCCTTCTGTTAACTCCCCCCTCCTCCCTCTCTCCAATTGATTCCCTGAGAACTCGGAACCCCCCCTAGGAAATGACTTGGAAGGATTATGACAAACTCCCCTCTCTTCTTTCACGAGTTCAGTGACTTCTTCTTAGTTTCCGGTTAGCTAACTTTTTTCCTCCCCACTCGCTCTTCGAAAATGACGTTTTTTTCTCCAACTGTAGGCTTCTCCCCTTATTTTGTTTCTTCTTTCGACGTAGTAACGCCCCTTCCCCTGAAAAAGAAAGACTTCCATTCCCTTTTTCTCTTCTTCTGATCCCCTTCGAAATATCGGGACTTTGTCTTTTCCCGGGTGCAATGGAGAAGACCTCCCCTTTCTCAATACTGACGTAGGAACATCTTCCTTCTTTTTCTAGGGCGATGACTTACCTCAGCCCAATTCCCCCCCTAGTAGAGTCCCTTTACATCCGAGTATTCCTGGGAAAGAGGATCTTTTCAACCGCCTTTGCTGACCAGACACGCAGAATGCATCTGTCTCCCCCTTCTTTGATGTGGTTTCCCTCCTTTTATTTCCCTAGGTTTCGTTCCTTTGACATGAATATTGGAGCTTGCCTGAATGCGCGCTCAGTCCTCCCTCCCCCTTCTTAAGTCCTGATCCTCATTTATACGATAAGTTCAGACCTTTTCCCCCCCCCTCAATAGATTTCCTCTCAGTTGTCTGCCTCCCCCGCATCTGCCTCCTTGCCGAAATGGCAAGGTGTTTTTTCTCCCCCCTCTTGCTTCGCCTTTTTCTTGGACAGTGGTGTTCCCCTTCTCAATTAGAGTTCTATTTCATCGCCGAATCGGCTTTCAAAAAATTGTGAGAAGTGTATTTTCTTTCCTGTTAACTTTTGGCCTCCCCTTCCCACCTCCCTTGGACGATGTCCGCGGTAGAGGAGTACCTTCCCTCAAGCCCCTTTTCCCTTTTACTTTTTCCTGCTTGGACAAAAGGAAATTTTCTGCGAGTGTAGGAGAAAAGGCCCCCCCCTTCTTCTCAGGGGATTGTCGACGTCCGGTTATAAATAAGCTTAATTTAATAACTTTTTTTCCCCACGAGCCTTCCTCTCCCTGATTCTTTTCTTCTTTTCGATTCTGTGTCCTAGAACAAATTGTCGCACTCTTGATTTATGAGCTTAATGGGAAGGAGGAGATCTCTGTCTACTCTTCAGCCTACTGACTACCTCTCCCTTTTTCGTTTGGATTTCCGGGATTGCGCGTCCTCACGTTTTTGTCATAGTGAGATCCCCTCTCTCCCTTATTTCTGCGTTTAACTTTCTGTGTAACCTGGATTTCCCCCTATTCCTCGATGTCGCTCCTCGGTAACCCCGAAATTAAGGAAATTCTAGATTCCTCCTTTTGAATTATGGGCGCGTCTTATGGAGCCCTCTCCCACCAAAGGAATCTCTTTGGGCCTCCACCTTTTCGCTTCCCAGAAGGAGTTCATCTTGAAGGAATTCTTGTTACGACACTCGAGTTGGACAGTCGAGTGCACTCCCCGTCCCAACGGGCTTGAAATTTCTCGTTCCCCGGTTCCTAAGTAGAGATGAGTACCCTTAAGAAACCTTTTCTGTTATATCTTTAAAATCTTCCTGTTGTGGTAGAGCTCTCGCGTTTTGGAGTCACGAAAATAGAAGCTTTCTCGAGGGAATTTAACCCCCTTTTCTCCTGTCCGCCTTTCTAGTATTACCCTGCTTTTGTTTCCAATACGTCCTCCTCTTCTTAAATACTCTGTAAAGATTCTCAACTTCCCCCCTATTTCCCCCCCCCCCCCCCCCCCCCCCCCCCCCCATTTTAGGGCCTAAGATCTCCCCCCTTTGTCCAACACTCTTCTCGGGAGATCTTTCCCCCCCCCATCCTCCCCCCCTTGAGTTCACTAGTTCTCCCCATCGTCTCCGGAACTTTGTGTACACATGGAATCCCCTCGTCAAAAGATTTTCTTCCCTTTTCACGATCTTTCTCGGATGATGCACTCTCCCCCTCCTTTTTTCTTCCAAAAAACGAACCCCTTCTCTTCCCTTCCTATCCGCTCCCTCTTCCTAGGAGATCCCCCATAAGCTGCAGAGACCTTTTTTCCCCAAGCGCCACTTTTCAGCTTGCTTCTCCCGCTGCCCCCCTGCTGAAATGACTCTCTGAGTTTGAAAAAAGCCATTGAATTCCCCTTTTTTTCGGACTTTTTCTCTCCTTGAAACCCCCTTTTTGGGCGCCAGATCCGGCCCTTCCAAAGTCCAAATGGCTTGCTCCCGAAAGAGGAGCCTCTCCATCGCCCCTCTCTTTTTTTAAAAGACCTTCCCCCTCCCACTGGTCAACAATGTGTTTCTTGAGGAGATAAGATATTAGTAAGAAATTTGTTCTCTCCTCTGGCGGACTTTTCTTTGCCCCCACTAATGGGTCCCTCTCCCCCGCCGCCTATGCGGACATACCTTTTTTCATTTAGTTCCCCTCCTCATATGAAATGGTCGTACTTTCTCCCCTCCTTCTTCAGACCCGACCTTCTATCTCCCCCAGAATGCTAGCCCTCCCTCTCAAGAGTCAGGTCCCCCCCCTCTGCAGAGACCTATTGTAATCCCCCCTTTTTTTTCGTCTTTCCAAATCCCCGGTCTCTCGCCCAGAGTTTTTTTTTTTGTTTGTTTTATACCGTTTCAGCACGGAAGCCCTCTTTTTCCTCCGTCTGAATAACTCCCTCTTCCATCGGGAGTACGCTGAACTCCTTCTTTGTCGGATTTTTTCGCTCAAGTAGCCACTAGCCCTTCCAGGGCCGCTCTTTATGCTTGCTGCTCCCTCTTTAAGGAATGCCATTTCCTACCTAACCGTCAACGCTTTTTTTTTTTATTTCCCCCTGGAAGAGACCTTCCACTTTTTCCGTCGCCCTTCCAGATACCGGACAACTATTCTCGTTGAATGAATAACGTCCCCCTTCAGCCGTAGAAATTAGCCTCTCTTATGCTTAAGATTCTTCCCCCATTCAACTCTTTCCCGAACAGTTACCGACGTCTTTTTCAGAATACTTCCTTTCTTCTTTCCTTCTTCTTAAGGGGTTTTTCTCCTATTCTTTTCTTGCCAATTCTCCTTATGTCATTCTTCTTGCGGAGATGAAGAGGATAATTATCCTTTCACTTTTTCATTCCTAATAGACCCAAAGATAGATTTTCTCTATATGACACTCCCCGCCTGAAGCAATTTCACAGCGAGATGCATCCTTTTCTTGAGGAGAATAAGCGATTTCTCCCTTTAGTGTGCCCTCCGTCTTTTCTCCTTATCACGTGAACGGTCCGTGCCAGAGGAACTTATCTAATAACGTCCCTTCTATTTCTTTTTTTCTTAAATGACCCCCTCCTCCGGAAGAATCGCGAACGGGCTCTGAAAGGCCCCGGCCCCCCACCCCTCCCGGATCTCTTCCTTTTTCCCTTTCCCCCTCTCTTTTTGTTTTACTCCTTCCCGGGCTCGATTTTCGCCGGCCTTTTTTCCGAGACCTTCCTGGCATTATTCATTCCGTTCTTATTGTGTCTTCTTCGGCCCAGTCCCTCCCTCTAAGGTCTTGTGCTCTGATAGGCACGCTGTCTTCACTGTGAAAGATGACGACCCCTTTTCTTATGGGGCAAACGCCCCTTTCTCCCCTCTTTTTTCCGGCTTGATTCGTCTGCTGTGAATTATTCCCTCTTGCGTTTCGCCGTTCCGTTTTTTTTTTGGGCAGAGATCTTCCGAGATCTCTCTCAAAATACATTGTTCTGACCGACAAACTATGATTTCCTTCTCACACACCCTTTTACATCGAAGTCTCCTCCCCCAGCAGACAAGTTTTCTTTTTCGACCCATTTCATGATAACTCTAGGACTCTGGGAAGGATTATGACCCCCCCTCTTCCCTGGGAAAGGTTCTTCCCCTCTTGGCTCGTCTACATTTTTTCAGAAAGCAGCCTTTCTCCTGGTCGAAGGTCCCTTTCTTTGAGCAACTGTCGGATTTTTCCCCCCCTATAGTACTGGTTTGTCTTCGCTGACTGACTTTTTGGCCGTCTCGTCCCATTTTTCCCTTCGAATTCGGGACTTTTTCCTTAATTTACATGCTCCTCCCCCCCCTCCTTAATCTTGATTGGTCTCTCCCAGAAGGGTTTCTTTCTTCGATTGCCTGCCCGTTCCCTCACGCCTGAAAGACTCGCAGATGTATCCTTCTTTCGTCCTTCGGTTCCCCCTCTTCTCTTCTCCTTCCCCAGCCCCTCGAATTGCCTCGTCTCTCGCTTTTTTTCTTTTGTTCAAGACAAGTCTGCCTTTAGAGAGCATGGAATTGTCTCTTCTTATGACTGTCGCTCTCCCCCCCTGTACCCGCTTTTTTCTCATCTTACGAACTCGTCCCGTTCAGATTCTTAGCCGAAGGAAAGACCCCCCGCTCCCTTTTCCCCGCATAGGGCTTCGCAATGGTCCTTTTGGGGTCTTTTTCTTTCTTTAGCGGCTTCCGACAGGAACTTTCCCGAGAGTCTTATTCCCGCTCTTCCCCCCATTGGTTGACGTGTAGGCTTTTCCTTTTTGGGAAAGATAATCGCAATCCTTTTTCCCTGATTGTGCGGGTTCGCCCCCATTCCAGCCATTTTGTATTTTTCCTTCATTTTCTTTTCGCACAAACCGGTCTCGGGTTTACATACTTATGGGGATTATTGTCCTTTCCCCTCCCGTCAGATCAAGGTCCCTTTTCCCGTTTCTCTTTTTCATTTCCTCTTTCCCCCCCCTGCGAAGGATCGTATATCCTTTTTCTTCTTTCTTCGCGTGTCATCTTCTTTATGATGGAGAAAGGACTCGCCTTTTTCTTTCCTTTCTCGCACCGTCCCTTCTCCTCTTCTGATTGTATAGTTGACATTCTCTTTTTTGCGTCTAGTGAGATGCCTAACCCTCTTCCCAATATCGGTTCAGAGTCCCAATGTATTTTTAAGTATCCGCTGCTTTTTTTTCCTCCATTTTGGTGAATTGCATTTCCCTCTCTTCTTTTTGACTCTCTGGTCTCTTCTTCCTCCAAATGACCCTTCCTATTTGTGGGCCGTTTCTCGGTCAAGGAGCATTTCTCTTTCCCTTCCTCTGAGGCCTCTTTTGCCCCCATGTTTTGAACATTTTTTTTCTTCGCTCGCAGTCTTCTCTCGTGAAAAACTTTCTCGTTTCCTCATCATAAGTGTTCTTTCCCCCCCCTGTTTTGTAGTGGTTCCCCCCCTCTTTTCAAAGTAATTCCCTTTCCTTTTAGGCAGGCAAGCACTCTCTACGGCCTGAGTTCGGGTCCATCTCCCTTTTTTTCTCCGGCTGTCACAGCTTCTTCTTCATCATTTGGTCTCCCCCCCTCCCATAAATTTCAACAGCGATTTCTCTTGCTCTCCCCAAACTAGATTATAGGCGAACAGAGAGACGGAAAACCCCCTCTCCCCCCCTTTTTTTTAAAACGCTTCAAAGATATTTTCCTTTTCCAGTCGTTTTTTTTTTCCTTTCTATACCTCTCCTTTTCCAAGGCTACCCCCCCTCCCTTTTTCTTCTCTGTACGGTGAGACTCGTCCCTGATGACTCAATAAGAAATCCCTTCCCCTTTTTCTTACACGCGAACCTTCTCCTCTTTCTTTCGCTTGTCAGCCCCCCTATCTGAGTGAAGAACCCCCCCCCTCCCTTTTCGTTCCGGTGAGGGTCCCTTTTTTTCCCCAAAGAGAGGGCCCCCCCCCTTCCTTTTTGTTGGCTGCAGATTCTTTTTTTTTTTCCCTTTATGGCTTCTTCCCCCCTTTCCCTCTCGGACCCTGAAAGATTTTCGGAATCAGCGAGCCATAGCTCTTTCGCTTCCAAAAGTTTCCTTCTTCGATACCTCCTTCTGTTTACTCCTGACTTCTTTCCACTCCTGCCCTTCCTTTCCCTGGTCCGAGATTTGAAAGACGTTTATTACTCTTTGTTTCCATCCTTTCCCTTTGTGTGGGGATCGTTTTCGGTAGAGAAATCTTGACTCTCTCACCCCCCCCCAATGAGATAGCGGTTACCCTTTTTCCCTCCCCCTCATATCTGTCTCCTTTATTTCGTACATCCAGATTTCTTTTCCTTTTCTTAATCATTGTGCAGACTCTTCCCTGCTTGAACAAAAAAGCAAAATTCCTCCTAGGCAATTTTCTCCTTTTTTTCCCCCTTCACCTGACCGTTTCGCCGCTGCCGAGGTTCCCCTCTCGGATACATCGGGATGTATTACTTATTTGAGGAGGTTATAGCCTTCCTTTCCCTTAACCTCTCCACTTGTCCCCCCGGTGCCCACTTTGTGAGGTCTTCCTCCATTGAACCTGCACCTGGGAACGACCCGATTTCGAATCAACTTTCCTCTCTTTTTCCTCTTTATTTTAAGTGGTTTCCCCTCTTGACAAAACCTTACCTTTTCTGATGACTTCCGGCAGTTGATCAACTTTTAGAACCTTTTTCCTCCGGATATGTCTAACCTTTTCCTTGACTTCTACTCCCAAAGTAAAGGCCCGCTTTTTCTGGTGGACAAGAGAAAGGTTTCTCTCTTGAATAATTTTTTTTCTCTATACCCTGCCTTCGAGGCCCTCTCCGGTGTTGTTGCATTAGTTTTGTTAATGGTCACTCCCCCCCCCCTGTAATTTTCTCTCTTTGTCCCTGATTCCACGAATGCCCCTCTTCTGACACTCAGAGAGTATTTTCTTTCTGAAGACGAGCACTTTGTTGGTAGTCCTTCCTTTCCCTGGGGTGTCCTCCTTTTTTAAAGAGTGACTCCTCCTAGAGAATCGCTGAAATATATTAGGTCCTTTTTTTTTTCCTCCTTCCGTCACTCTTCCCATCCTTCTGCCTTCCGGTATACTGCGGTTCTTAAAGGCCAGGCATTTCTCCCCGGATCTATATCTTTCCTTTTTTTTTCTCTGAGACGTCTGATCTTTTTTTTATCCCCCTTCCTCCCCGTACCTTTCATTCCTGTTTGTGAGCCGAGTTTTTTGCTCCAGGAACGAAACCTTTTAAGAGATCCCTCTTTTTTTTTGCGGCAACCTTTTCTCGCCCCTTTCCCCCCCCCCCTCGTAGTGGCACACCTCTCCAGGAGGCCTCTAGTGTTCTTTTTTCCCCCCTTTCCCTATTTTCTTTCTGTCGCGTTCCTTTGATCAGAGATTCCCCCCCTCTTTTTTGGAAAACCTTTTTTTCTGACATTAAAAACCCATGAGCCCCCCTTTCCCCACTGTTTCCCTTTTCCCCAGGCCGCCAGGTGCTTTTCTCTCCCCCTCGGAAACCCCATTCCTTAACTCTATAGAAGACGCTTTCCTTCTTGATATGCTTTTTTCTTCTGTGAAACCCCCCCCTCCCCCCCCCCCTAGATGGAACTTTTTGCAGACGCTCTTAGAATCTCCTTCTCCTCTTTTTTTGTGAGAAACTTCCTTTCCTTTTCCCACGGAGCATAGTCCTTTTTGAGAAAGTAGTACTCCCCTTTTTCCCTCCCTCTTTCTTTTTTTTTCTTAAAACCCCCCTCCATCCCTTCTCCTCCGGTGTCTTTCCCTTCTTCCCTTCATTAATTAACTTAGAGGAAAAGTGATTTTCCGATCGGGCACTCCACGCATGATAGTTGTTCGCGGAGTCCCCGGCCTCCCCCCCCCTCGTCCGTGCCTTCCTAGAGTTTTTTATTTCGGGCAACAGCGGATATGACCCAGTGCTGAAAGAGGTCTTTTTAAACCCCTTCTTCTTCTTTCATGTACCCCACCTTTGGTCAAGACACCTGTCTCCCCCCTATTACAGAATATGTAGAGCGCTTCTTTGGGACATGGACTCTGTCTTATTCCTTAATTTCTGATCTCTGGGCGGTCTCTCCCTAGTAGCAGAGGTTATTAAAGAATCTTCATTAGATTTATCGTCTTCCTTTCTTTTCGGTAGCATTTTATTAGTGGGCCTTGGTTTTTCTTCCCTTTCTTTCGCGGATTTCCCCTCTACTCTTTTCTCATATCTGGATCCTCCTCGGCAGGGTTCTTAACCCCCCGTATAGTGTTTCTAAAGGGTCCCCTTCTTCTTTAAGAGAAATTCCTTTGGCGATGTCTCGCTTATTTCCCTGTCTTTTTGTGAGGATCAATTTTACCCCCTCATTGTCTTTGGCTTCCCTCTTTTCTGGCGTTGTTTTGAAATATTATTGGGATATTTTCTTTCCCTACCGGTCGATCCTTTCCTTTCTTTTATCATTCATCAGTAGTTTTCTCTTTCATATCGCCGATGTCTGTTTTTCTCTTCTGATCACTAGCCCCCTTGTTTTTTTTCTCCTTGGAGACGTCTTGAATCAAACTCTCCGTTTTCTTTTTTCGCCCCTCTTTTTCTCAAAGTGCAGCATCCTTTCGTTTCTTTCTTCTTGTATATTATTCGTACCCTTCTCCATGTGCCCACTTTCTTCGTCCCCGCTGTGGCCTAGTGAAACCCACCCCTTCCCTTGTCGATTATAGAGTTTGTGCGTCTTCGCCCCCGAGACCTCTTTTTACCCCTTCTCTTGAAAACCCTCGTTTTTCCTTTTTGTCGATTGACAGCCGAGGTACGAGAATTCTTTTTAGCCGTTAGTCCTTGTTTTTTCCCCTTTGTTGAAATCCTTTTGTCTATGCCCTTTCCCCTCTGG
>Ga0179593_1518432_pt1 | contig 12780 bp, 16 predicted proteins | sample CZODoug2_1_08_16_FD_185931 | JGI IMG/M metagenome (GOLD analysis project Ga0179593, IMG submission 185931) | Vadose zone soil fungal communities from Angelo Coast Range Reserve, California, USA - CZODoug2_1_08_16fungal (PacBio error correction) | ecosystem: Environmental > Terrestrial > Soil >... | reverse complement strand
CCTTCTTTTTTGGGTGACCTCCTTTTTTCGTGACTGTTTGGGCTCTGGCGAATGGGAATTTCTTGCGGTCAGTCTGTGCGCGTTCGGACTGTTGGCGGCAGCGGGTTGCCGCGACCCCCTACGGGTATACCGCCTCTTCCTAGTGCAGCCCTGGAGGCGATGAACCTGCTGCTCAGCGGTTTTTTGTCCGGCCAATCTTTTTTGTTGCCTCCGGCCCTGGATGCAAAGGTGAAGTTGGCGTGTTGGACCTTGACAGTGGTGGGGTTAGGTGTTTCTGCGTGACCGTTCAGGCTTTCCCCGCTTTGGCCATGTTGATTTCTACCTTCCCAGGACGTTCGTGCCTGTTAATGGCGGCTGTTCGTTTGCCCGATGATTTGAGTCACTGGGGCGCCTCTCAGTTTTTTGCCCTCCCCCTTCCCCAGCGGCTTACCAGGCGGGCTGTGCTCAGGTCTTGGGTTCCCCGTGCCCGAAACCACCAGCGGTCTTTCCTTGTTTTGTTCCTTTCTTCCTCTGCGCAAACCCGCCGGGACCCTCCCCCATTTCCCATTGGGCGTGGATTTTTCTTTTTCCCCTCCCCCATAAAGTTCGCCAAGTATATGCGTTTTCCTCAGCTTGACCTTTTCCCGTTTCAGGTTCCGTTTCTCCAAACTGCAACTCCCATGTGTAGTCTTGTACTGGATGATCACCCTTTGCGGTTTTCTCCCCCTTCCGATGAGTTTTTTTTCGTGGAGCGTTTACCTCGAACATTCAGACCGCCTGATTTTCGGGGAGTTCGGTAATCCCTTTTGCCCCCCCGGTCCCGTGGTCTCCGTTTTCCCCTTGCTTGTTACCTTCCTTGCTGATGAGTTTTGCGTTAACAGTCTAAGTGCAGTCCTCATTCCCGCCCCTCAGCTTTTATACAGGCTTATCTTTACTTTTTCCTGATCCGCGCCGAGTCCACAGGGTCCCCTTCTCTTTCCGTCCTGACGTACAATCAACAATTTCCGTTTGCATCCCTCCCCCCAGTTTGTCTTTTCATTTGCCCCGGGGTTTCTTTTTTTTCCCCCTTTTCTTCCACCTTCTCTTCTGATTTTGAGATTTTGCCTCCATGGCCGCTATTGAGCGCCCGGACTCTAGGCGTTTTGGGGTTTGACCGGTACGAGGTCCTTCTCGTCCCCTTACCCCCTTTTAACCCCCCCCCGGTGTCGAAGGCCCTTGGGGGCATTGGCTTGTTCCCTTCCACTCTCTCCAACGGTTCTTCAGCTTTGTTGCAACGACAATTCGGGGCCAGCGCCGATGTAGCGGGTGAGCGTGTCTCCACCGCGAGTCAAGGCTTCTCCTTTTCCCCCTAACAGGGAACCCCCCTGGTCGGCGACGAATCGCTCCTGCTCCCATTTCCCCCCTTGAGTCCTACCCTCCTCCTTTGGGGCCGGCCAGTTTGGAGGTTTGTACACCACTTCCTCCTTTCTGTGGAATCCCCCATGTTTCGTCCCCCGGCGGTTGCAAATCTTCTCCGGTTTTTCCTTCACAGCCGAGGTGCCCCGCGCCTAGGCGGTTCTTTCTTTTTCCTAACTTTTCGCTTTCTAACTGTGCCCTTTGCTGGGCATGGACTCGTCCATCCCCGGTCTGCTTTTTCTGGTGACTGCTTCTATTCCGGGTTGGCGGGAAGCTTAAGGCGTTTGTCTGGTGCCTCCACCCGCCCCCCCCGTTTCGCTCTTTCCCGGAGTAGTTGTCGCCCACGCCTCTCCTTTCTTTTCCCCCCCTTTTCATTTTTTCTCCTCCGTTGGATTCAGGCCCTTTTTGGCTCGGCGGATTTTTCCATTCCTTTCCTTGGAGGAGATACTTTTTTTCCCACCCCCCCTTGGCTCTTTTGGGTCGATTGATTCTTTTTAGATGCGCCCCTTAGTCCGCGTCCAAGATGGTTATTTTTCTCTTGCGCCCCCCCTTCATTGTATGACGTGTTTTCTTTTTTCATTTCCCCAGCCGTTGCAACCCGCCGCGTCCCTGGTTTTTTTTCCGATCAGATCTGCCATGCATTGTTTGCGGTGGCTTTTGTCCATTCAATTGTCCCTTTCGAGGTGCCCGCCCAGCGGCTGTTTCCTTTTTTACATTCACCAGGTCCGATTCTATAGTTCAGCACTTGCCGAGTTCTCAGACTGTTTCCATATCCTCCGATCGAGTCTCTAACCGATTTCCGCTTACCTCCCCTGGTTTTTTTCTCTCCCCCGGTTTCCCCGTTTTTATCGGTCCAGTTGTGGTTCCTCCATCTGGGCCCAGGTATCGGCCTGATTTATCACGGTTTATCGCCATTTTGGTGATCATTGTGCTCCCCTGTGCGAATCCACCCCCCCTTTTCTCGCTGCTGTTTCTCTCCGTCCCAAGTTCACTTGTGCCATTTCCTGAAGCCGCGCTTTTCATCTCTTCTCCCTCACGATCCGGCATCTTCCGACGCTGGCTTTTTTTTCGAGGATATCTTTTTTTCGACGTCCATCTAGATGAATCTCCTCGGTCGGCTCCTCCTATACTTTCCCCCCCTGTCCTATTCTCAACTCCGCGAGTTCGGTTTCTGAGTTTTTTTCCACGGCTTTATCAACCCAAGTGGTTACCACCGGCTCTTGTTTTTTTTTTTTTTTTTTTTTACCAAGGCATATTTTCCTCCTTTCTTTAGTTGCCGAGCCGGTTGCCCCGATGGACGTTGCATTTCTGGATTATCGGTGGTCTGTGCTCATGATTTTTTTGATATTTTCCCTTCCCCTCCAACAGTTGTTGTTGTTTCGACTCGTGCCCCCCCTTTTCAGTTTGGCAGCATTTCAGCCATCGGAGTAACCCCTTCTCCGGAGGCACCGTCTTCTATTTTGGGCCGCCGCAAGCTGTCTGAAACTCGTCGTTTTTCCCACGACATCTCCTTTTGTTGTTAAACTTGGGTGGGAGTCCGCATGCTTTGGCTTAACCCACGCCACTAGACAATGCGTTCTATCGGCCCCTGGAACGGATATGTCTTTCTGGGGCGGAACCGTTCTTTTGGTCAGGCGGTTATATTCTCTGGTTCCGCCCTTTCACTCCCTCCCCCCTTTATCCGCCAGGTGGTTGTTCGCGTCCTTCTTCCTCTGCCAGGCTTCCCGTTCTGGATTTCCGCGTTTGATGTAGTTCCCGTCCGTCGGCGCGGTCCTGTCCATTTTTTCTTGCACGTCGGGTTTACTCACAGCATCTTGATGCTATTCTCCCTGAGCTTTCTCCCAACTTGCTCACCAGGCCAGGCGGGCCCGTCCCCTTTTGTTTTTTGTTCTTCACCCGGGGAACCGGCGACTACGGTTCCCGCTTCTTTGGGGATCTCTTCCCCAGTCCTTTTTTGGACCGGAACTGGGGACTTATGTCCAACCCGGCTCCCCCCCGGTGGGGTGGCCTGATCTTGAGTCTATTCTCGCACCTGGGTTTGGCTCATGGCACCGGAGAGAAACTTCTTTCTGTTTCCTCTTTTGGGAAATTTCCTTTCCCCCTGCTTTTTGATGCTGATATCTTTTGAGTGTTCGACACACTCCCCTTGGCTGCTGACTGTTCTCGATGATCACCATTGATTCACCCACCGCCACAACGGGGCCCGCTCTGCGTTGTTCCTTTTCTAGTTGAAGACAAACCTCCCCCCCCCCCTACGGCGTGCGGGTGGCCCTTTTCTGGAAGCACTGCCCTGGATGTTTCGCCTGCGCCAATTTTAGGGGTTTACCTGGGACCCGCGTTCTTGCGCCTTTTTCGTGTCTCACCCTCTTTTCGGCCACCGTGCCTGTTTCGTTGACTCGTATGCTACCCCATCTTTCACTGTTTTCGGGTGAGAGCTGCCGACGCCTTTCCATGGTTCTTTTCCTGGCGGCGCCCAAGCCCCGGTTGCCATTGACCCCTCTTTTATTTTACGTGGTCTCCGTGTCCTTCGGGTTACAATCCCTCCCTGGATCGTGTTTTTCGGTTCCCAAGACTTCCCGCTGTTAGGTTTTTTTTCTTTCCAGCCCTGCTCGCATGCCTCACTTCCTCCCCTTGTTGGATTGGATTTCGCCCTTGCAAGGACCCTTTTTCCTCGCTCTAACGTTTTTCCCCTCACTACCGACGATAGGATGGCCCCTCTGGCCTTGGTCCGTTTCCGCCCCCGAGGTGGCTTTTTTACCGCCGACCCATGTTGGTTTGGCCTGGTTATCGAACAATCTTTTACACCTTTAGGCTAACACCTGGCCGTCCCCTGGGTTCGTTCTTGAACACCCCCCGCTTTCCCCGCTACTCTCAGGTTATATTCTCTCGCCTTGGTGTTCCAGGTTTGTTCCGCCTTTACTACTCTCGCGAGAATCTCCCCCTCGAAATTTCCTCCATTTTGTTCGCACAGTAGGTTAGTGTCCCGTGTCCCTGCTGCAGCTTCGTGACGACCCCGCCTGCTACCCCTGCGGCCCGTTTTCCCTTTGTTCTTCAGACCCTTTTTTCCTGGGAGCGTTCCGCGGACTTCACAGCAAAGCCGGCTCCTGGCTTGGCTCGCTTTTCCTTTGGGTTTCTTTTCGGGCGTTCCTTTTGCATCCAGACGTCCGTAGTTCTTTTTCGTGGGGGAGGAGGCGTGCTCCCCCCACTTCCCTTTCCGTCAAACATTTGCTTGGCTTCTTGAGTTTTCTGCTCTTTTTCGGCTTTTAGGGCGACGGTCAGTTCCCCCTTCCCAGGGGGGGGCTCCCCTCCAAGAGACGGATCCGTTCCTTTCTTACCCTCGGCTTTTCAGCCCTGGGTTTCGGTCAAGATTGACTTGTGCGGTCTGGTCCTGCTGGTAGACGGTGTGTGCCCCCAATTTTTTCCTTCCGTCAGCCAGGTTCTTCGATGTAGAATTTCCACGGGATTCGGTTCCCGGGAATACCCCCGCCCCCCCCTCCCTCCAAGGGGCCGTTTTCCTCTGGGAGCCTCCTTCCCTTAACGGCACGGGACGGTTAAACGGTTTACGTGTCGCATGTACCCCCAGGTCACGAAACCGGCATCCTTTTGAATCTTTTTTTTCGTCTTTTTCTTGACGGACCGAAACTGACGGTCCCCCCCTTTCCCGCATGGGGCCCTCCTTCCCTTGAATCTGTTTTTGAGGAACTGGCTTTTGTTCTTTTTCTTTAGGTGGTTACCGTCTCAACCAACTCGGTTTCGGGAGTTTCCTTTTTTTTTGTTTTTTTTTTTCTCGGTTTTTCTGAGCGATTGTCCCCCTCTTTGCGCCCCAAGCCGGGTCCGCCAACCTTCGTTTTGTTTTCTTCGTTGGCCGACCATAGTCGACCCGGACCCCTCCTTTGTACGAGGGCTTGTGTTCTCTTCCGACTGTTCTCCCCTTCCCCCCTATGGAGACCCCTCTTCCTTTCGTTCCCGGGCCGCAGTCTTCCGGACGTTTTCCACGTTCTTTTTTCGGTATACATGGAAATTGGCCACTTTAACCCTTCCCTCCTTAAGGTACGTGAAAAAAACCTACCCTGCTATGTTTCCTTTTTTTACTCTCATTTCTGTTTGGCGCCGTCACCCCACTTCCTCCCCCCTTCCCCTTAGTCGTCATGTTTTCAGCGCCGACCCCGGCTTTTTCGTAGTCTTTCTCTTATACGATCGGTGTTTTGTTTTTTTTTTTTTTTTTCTGTCCCAAGTATAGACTTCTTTTTCCGATATTTAATTACATTTTCCTGGACCCCGTGAGTCGACCGCCAATTTTTCCCCCTGTGGGTCCCAAGTTTTCCCCCTCCCCCCTCCCGTAGTCCCCCACTAGAAGTCCTTCTCCCCTTCATACGGTGGTTTTTTTCTCTCAGACTCCGTTCGGTGTTTTTCCGACGTCGTTTGCGTGGTTTGATGCCTGCGGCGATTTTTCGTCCCTTTTTCCTTTCGTTGTGGGCTGTATGAGGAGCTTTCTTCCGTCTTCTTCTCTGTTTGTCCCCCCTCTCCCCTCAGTACCTCCGCCCGGGCCCCGAAGCTTTTCCCTACCCTGTTGCTCAGGATGGCCCTATTTTTTCTAGATAGGCCAGGAGCGTTTTGGACTTTTGTCAGGCGGTGTTACCGCCCCCTTTACCTTCTTCCGGGAGGCTAGATGGCACATGACCCATGTTTTACTTCCAACTCCGTTCCTTTCGGGTGCAGGCGCTTTCGGCAACCTCTTTTTTCCTCACTTTTGCCGATTGGCTGGCCCAACCTTTTCCCCATAAGTCTTCCCCTTTCCTTGCCGCAGTTTTTCCAGGGGGGTCCACGACTTCAACCACGCGAATTTTTGCCCGTTCTTTTGTCCCTTTTTTATTCGTTCTTCATCCCCTGTACCGATCCCGCACGTTGTTGTGTTCTCTCCCCCTCCTCTTTTTTCCGCCAGCTTTTCTGCGGTGGGGTTTTAAGTTGACATTTGGCCTTTCCGTTCCGGCCCGTTCGCCACAAAACTGCCTGCCCTTTCTGCCCTTGTTTTTTTACTTGCGACCTATACACCGTGCGTCGCCCTTTTTTTTTCACGGTGTCCTTGTTCGTGCCCCTCGAACAGGCCCCTTAGCGTGAGTACCTTTTGGTGCGGGTTTCCTTTCTCGCGCGCGCCCAGGTCTAGATGGACTTATTTTCATTCTTTTTTGCTGGCTTCCCTCTTTCTTTGAGTGTACCAGGTTAAAATTGTTCATCCGTTCCCTCCGCCCCTTTCAGGGGTTCTCTTTTCCCTTATGGAATCGGTCAGGAGGTTTTTTTCCTTGTTGATTCCTCTTTTGCAAAACATCTTAGTATCTTTCCCGGACATTTTCATTTTTTCAGCGCATCGACAAAGAAGTTTCGTGTTGCCCTTGCCACGGTGTGAGCACCTCGTGCTTCCCTCCCGAGCCTTTTCTTTGTCTGGGATTGGGGGAGGCAGACAGGACAGGTTTTTCTGACTCCATGCATGCTCTGTGTCCTTGATTTTCCCTTCAGGGCGTTGGGCTCCCGGGTACCCCCACCTGTCGACCTTCCCCCTTTCGAGTGTTTTTCTTTGCCCCCGGCCGGTGCCTCAAAGAAGTCGCCCCCCGCCTGTTATTTTCACCGCGGCACGAACCCCTTGGGTCCCCCAGCGATGATTGTCTGAAGGTGTCGGTCGTTTTTCCCTCGAGATGTCCCCTTGAGCTGCGGGCCCTTGAAACCTGGACCAACCCCCGGGGCTCTGTAAGGAGCCTTTTTTATTTCCCCGTAGTGCGAAGTGGCACGGGACGCCGTCCCCTTTTTTCGGTTGACGTTCTTTTTACCATTGTGTAACGCTCCCCGGCTGTAGTACGGTCGGCCCTCTTCGATTGTTTGTAGGACCCACGGTCGATTGTGCCCTGAGGTCCTCGGCGGGGAGTTTTCTTCCACACTTTCCCCCTCCCTGAGCCGTTTGGGGCAGTTTGCGCTGGAACTCCCTGCCTTTTCTTCAGGCGGGGGGCTTTTGGATCCCCCTTCCCCCGTGGAGGGCGGACGTCCCCCTCCCTGGATTTCCCCGGCACGTCACGTCGCGTGGCCCCTTGCGGGTGTCGTGCCCGTGATCGCCTACCAATTTTGACCACCCTTTTGATTGTTGGGCCTTCCTCCATTTGGACTGGTCCCGACGTCTTTTTTGAACTGGTGAGTGTTTCACTCAGTATTTAGTCTTAGCTACTTTTTCCCACCCCTTTCCCTCCGTGGGCGTGTGGCGGAGTGGCCTTCCCTCTTTGGACAAGTCCCGGTCCCCCCAGATGGTCCCCCTATTGCTCCGCTTCAGGTCACTTTCCTGACCGTGTTTCTTCCTTTTTCAAGGCTGGGCACCCGCCCTGGCCCCTTGGCGGCTTCTTCGCGTCGACCTCAAGCTCTGTGCTGGAGTGGCGTTTGGTTTTTTTATCCTTTATAATGTGAGGCTTCGGCCTTCCCCCTCTCATAGATTACTCTTCTCCTGCATCATTGGATTCCGGATATGAAGTGTTTCCCTAGTTCCCTAATGTTCTCACCGTAGCCTTATAGGAGGCCTCTTATCTCACAAATCTTTTTTCTCGTCCCTACTTTTTCCTCTTTACAGGTTCCGGAATGATCGGTAAGTCCCGGGATGGGGCTACAAGCTTGACACGGTATCGCTATGTTTGGATCCCCCCCCCCTTTATCGCCTGTGTTGATCAATTTTTCATCTTTTCAGGAGGATCTTTTTTCCCTTCTCAGTCTGCGTGGAGTACACCCGTTTGAACCCTTCCTTCCTGACCGCCCCCCTGGAGGCAGGTCCCATACTTCTGCTCCCCAATCAAGCGCGGATTCCCCCCGCACTTCTCTTAGGCTCTAATTCTAGGCTTGTGTTTAGGACCCGGATCCGAACCCAATGGCTTCCCTCCGTTCGTTCTCCATCATCCTCCCCTTCCCTTCATCCGGGTGTCAGTTCGTTTTTTTTTTTTCCCTCTCTGGATTTTTTTCCCCCCCTTTCACCCCGTTTGCGATTTTTTTTGAAACACTTGACGGTTTCCCCCCTCCTGCGGGTGCCAGTCATCTTGCTGGTCCTCTTTGGCCTGGACCTAATTTCCGGTTCCATTGATTTTGCGCTGCTTGCTTTTTTTTTTCCTTCCCTTCTTTTCCTTTCATCCCGTTGTGGTTTTTTGATATCTCCACCCATCAGTTGGGAAGGCATCAGCCTTTCTTCCCCTTCACTTAGTCCGCCGTGTCCGTCCCCCCCGTGATCTGTTTTTTTGCCGACTGTCGCCTGGGGCCCCCTGACCTTCGTCGTGTTCACCCCAATCGCCGTTGTTCCCCCCCCCGGGGGTTTGAGGACCTTTTGCTGTCCTTTTCCACAACTGACCCCTCTGACCCTGGAGTTGCGGACTTTGCCCTTTTTCTTGGCGAGTTGAGGGAGCCGGGATTTTTTTTCGTCACGTATATCGATCTGTTTCCCCCGCCAGGCCCCTTTTAGATTTTCTCCCCGTCGTCGGTGCTTGGGTCTGGTCTTCCGTGCTCTTGGATGGGACTTAGTCTCTCCTTATGGTGTTTTTTTTGTGCCCCCCTTCCTGGCGAGGTCCTGCAGGTTACCTTGCAAGGAGGCTTTTCCAGCATCTTCTGCGAAGGTTCGCCCTTGAGCCCCAACTCTCACAAGCATTTTCTTCCCCCTTTGATCCCCCTCCCCCTTCCTACTTTTTACGGTGGCCCGGTCTTTTCTCTCGCCTCAGTCCTGGGTCCCGGATTCAGCTGAAAACGTCTCGACCCCCGTGTGATGTGAATGCCTGCAGCGTTTGATCACGGGTAGTGATCTCGGTTTCATTTCCCCCTTCCCTCTATTTGGTGCTTACGGGGAGACCGTTCTTCTGAATCTGCGGGAACCCCCTATCGCGTCTGGCTGCTTCTTTTCTAGGATCGCCCCAGAGCTGGGCGTTCTTTTTTCTTCCCGTTCTTCCCCCCTAGCCCCTCCCAAAGCAACTCCAGCGATTGGCTGTTTATTCTTGCTTGGATTCTCGAGGAATCCACCCCGTCCCAGCGGCTTTTTCTTTCCTGGATGTCCACGTTGACATCCCCCCCTTTTTTTTTATGAATTTCCCTGTAAGACGGTCGTCCGACCTTGCGGTACATCTGGTTCCCCGGGGCCTTTCATTTTCTCACCCGTTCTCCGTATGCTTTCCCCTCTACCGCCCACGGCGGCCCCCCTGGTTATTCGCTGCTACCCCCTCCCCCCACGGTAACTGATGGACACTGCCCGACCGTTCTTCTGGCTTGAGGCGCCATTCCAGTGCCCTTTTTCTTCTTCATCGGCCTTTGGCTCCCCCAGCCCAACTTTTTCCCCTTTCGGGCATCCGTTTGGGGCGGTTGCCCAGATTTTTTTCCTCGTTTCCCCCGGTTTCTTGATTACACCCACCGCAGATCCTCCCTGGCACTGCCTTTCAGACCACCTTCTTTTGGCTTGCCAAGGCCTCATTCCCTTTTTGCCTTACGTGCGAGTGGACGGGGTTTGGACCACGCCTCCGTTCGCTGGCTTGTTCTTTTCAACCGCGGAGGCTTGCGCCTTTCAGGCACTCCTTTGTCTGTTCCCTGCGTACATTAATGTACCCAGGCCTTCCCACGTACTTCCCCCCATGCGTCCGTCGTGCCGTCGTTTTCCTTTCCTTCTGAGCTCGTAGGCTCTCCCGTTTTTCCCCCTTGGGTTTTTTTTTTCCAGGCCCTTTCTCTATGGAGCTTTGTCCACTTCCCTCTCTCTGTTTCCTTGGTTTCGGGTCCCTTTTTGATCACCTCGTCCGCTTTTTTTTTGACTCCACACGGCCGGTACACGGCTCAGCTGTGTTTGTTGGTTTTTTTCGGACCTTTTTCCTTTCTGACTCCCTCCCCTTCAGTTTCTTTCCCCCCGGCCCGCTTCTGGGCTTAGCGCTGGCCTTTGGTGGGCTGGCCCTCAAGGGGCCACCTTCCCGCCGGTTTTTTTTTTTGGGGTCTGTTTAACCCCGGGTGGCCGCCACTTGCTTGTTGCGGGCCCGCTGCTTTTGACGGTAACCTTGCCGACGGACTCCCCCTCCCCTTTTGGTTCCCGCCTTGCTTTTGCGTGATCAAGGACGACCGACCATCAGCCTGGGTTGATTCCTGGGCGGTCGTTGCTCTCTTGCTTTTTTGACCCCCGGTCAAAAACCCCTCTCTCCCTCACCCTTTCTCGACCTGCTCACGGGTTCTTCATTTCTTCCCTTCACCTTGCCCCGAACTCATGATTCGCTTTCTGATTTTTTTGAAACGACAAAGACGGCCCCTGCTATTTGATCCGACCCCACGGTTCCTTCTTCCTCAGTACCCAAAGACCCGACGATGGAAGGTTTTTTCTTTTCTTCTTTTTGGCGATGGCAGGTCAAGTTCGGCGTTTCCATTGACTGTATTGGAGGAACCTGTATTTTGTTTTTTACTGCAGCCCGACGGGTGCGGAGGCTTTGTTCCTGTCTTGTTTTTCTGATGGCTCCCCCTTTTGCAAAATTCCCGGGGGCTTTTTCAACATCGCGTTGTTCCCCGTCGTGGCTCCATGCTTTTGCTTTGAAAGACTGTTCCCTCTTCTTGATTTTTTTTCTAGGTTTTTGTCATCTCGGATTCGTGCAGTTTCATCTCGTTCCGGCGCGAATTTCCCCCCCCTAAACTTTTTTCTTTAGATGTTTTCTCTTTACCTTGCCGCTGAGACTGGAATAGGAGGTTTCCTTCCCCCCCCCTTTGCCTTTCTTTTTTCCACAGCTAATGGGTCCGCGCATTGGGTGAGCATCCCCACATCTTTTTCCCTGTGACCCTTTTTTTTCCCTAATTGCGGTTTCTCCATGGTCAAGCCGTCAGCTTTTTTTTCTGCCAGGCGATCTTATAAGTTCTCCTCTTGCCCATTCTTCCCTGACCCCCTTTTTTTTTTCCAGATTATAATTCCATTTTCCGGACCACGCGTTCCTTAAGCAATGCATCGACCCCAAATTCACTGCCCCCCCTGGGTCGGCCCCCCCATACGTTTTTCAAGTTCTATTTCTCTCCTCCGTTGTTATGTTTGTTTTTTTTTTCTAGCAAACGTTCCGTCTGGTGTTGTGCGAACGCCGTTTCAATTTCCCTCTTCTCTGTTCGGAAGTTTCCGAGAGCGACCTGTTTTTTTCTCGTTTTTAGACGACTTTTCCCCCCTTTTATCCCTTTTCCCTTTTCCGCCTTGCCGTCTTTCTTTTTTTTTTTTTTCGGGACGTCTTTTTGTTTGGCGGCCTGCGCTTGCCGTCGTCGTGACCTACATCTTTTAGGGTTCGTCCTGAACCTTCCTCGTTCTCTCGGACCCTTTTTCCTTTTTCTACTTTTCCCCCCCAGACTTCCGTTGCAGAGCGTGGCCGTTAACGATCTGGCCCTGTCTGGGCTCCCGCGGTTTTCCCCAACCCGCTACCAGCTGGGGCGCCCTTCGTGGGTCCTCAATGGCCTATTGGGGAAATTAAGGAACCAGAGTTTTCGCCTGTTCTTTCTGTTTTCATTTTTTCGGCTTCGTTGCAGTAAACCACGTCCCCGCACTCGGGTTTGCAATCAGCCACCGCTTCATCGCAGATCTTTTTGGGTGTCCCTGAGAATGATTGCCCTCCTCTGGTTCCGGTTTTCGATCAACTTTTCAGGCCTTTTCCCCCGTTCGTTGTGTTGTCCTCACCCCCTGTTGGTCTGAAACACTCCTGGTCCTGTCTTTCGGTTGTGGGCAAATCTACGCGGCTCCTTTTCGTGGTTCGGTCAGGTATCCCGGCGCCCGGACCCAGGTTACCGAGCATTCTCTACCGTACAGGGGCTTCTTATGGTTTCAACGCTTTAGTTGAGTCCTCCCCTTGCAGTAAATCTTTCCAATGATGATAGCGTAGGGGTACTGTTGCTAACGCTGTTCGCCCACCCTTTTTCCTTTTCTCCGTCCCTACCCCTTTCCCCCCCAATCCCTCTCCGCCACGCCCCCTCAGTTTGCGTTGAAGTGCCCTGTTTTTGAGGCACCTTCCGGCTTACCATTAGGCCTGTCCTTGTCCCAGTTCGCCAAGTTTTTTCCCCAGTTGGACCCGGCGAGCCGCCCTGGGGTGGGTCAAGTCGTTTCTTCTGACTGACTTACGTGGAGGGCCCGGACCCCCCCCTCGACCTCCAGGTGTCCGAGCCTGGTCGCGGATTTTTTTTTTTTTTTAAACGCAAGAGGACCGCCTTGTCAGCGTCCGTCCCTTTCGGCCCAGCGTCCCGATGTCTCAAGTGTGGTCATCCGCGCTGCCAGGAAGTTCCGGCGGACCGGGACAGACACACTTTTTTCTATCCCCCTTCCTGTTGGAGCATGTTTTGTCCGTCTGCTGCATCCTTGCGGCCCCTACCGTTTTACCGCTTCCTTGTGGCCTGTTCCCATTGATGGCCGTTTCCCCT
>Ga0179593_1501362_pt1 | contig 12780 bp, 8 predicted proteins | sample CZODoug2_1_08_16_FD_185931 | JGI IMG/M metagenome (GOLD analysis project Ga0179593, IMG submission 185931) | Vadose zone soil fungal communities from Angelo Coast Range Reserve, California, USA - CZODoug2_1_08_16fungal (PacBio error correction) | ecosystem: Environmental > Terrestrial > Soil >... | reverse complement strand
AGTCGTAGAAGCGCCTGTTCGAGGTCGGAGGTGTGTGCCCACCAGCTTATCGGATTCCGATTTGATGCTCGTGCCGTAATTCCCCTCTGAAACCCGGTGAGGCGCAAATGGCTCCTCCATTATGGGGGAGGTCTAGGTAAACATGCCCCCCTACAACATCTCGAGGATGGAATTTGATATCCATGCAGCATCCCCCCATGGGAATGCATCCTTCCAGTGCGGGCATCTGTGGTCGTCGCCCTCCTCTCTGTTTCAAAGCCAAGAAGATGGACCCCGGATCCGGCCAACTTTTCTGATCTCGCGGCTTTTCTTATACTCACGGCACAAGAGGCACGCATTTAACAGCGTGCCGGTTAGATTCTTCCATGCGGCGCACATCGAGCGAGGATTTATTTCCCCCCCTTCTTCGCGTCTTTCTCAGGCCTCGAACACCTTAAATTGATCATTGAAGTTCCTATTCGCGGGTTCCCCCTATCTTTGTCCCTAATTCCGTAGTAGTTGTTGTCTTGGCAGAACGTCAGTTAAGCATCTTTATCCGTTTTCTACTATTTTTTTTCTGCCGTTTTTTTAATGCGCCGGGACGCGTCCAGAGAATGCTGTGGGGCCATGACTGCGACTGGTTCAGGTTATTGATATTCGGACTCATTCTTCTATAGGGCTATACTTAGAATCTTAATAAATCTTCATTATGGCCGCTTTATTCCCCCTTTTTTATTGATTACGACGTGGAGGGGGAGTTTCCTTTGCCGGCCGGTTTCGTTTTTCTTTCGATTTATCTTTGAGTCATGGGTATAGGTTCTCCCCCCCATTACGGACGAGCAATGTGTTCGTCCGCCCTCGCGACGTTGCGTCTCATTTCAAATCGTATTTGGTCTTCCCCTTTTGTTTTTCGCGATTCCTTCCTGAACTGGTTTGGGCAAAGCGTTGGGAGGCGATGAATACTTGATTCTACGACGAGCTCCGTTCTTCGCTGTGCTAGCGAACGGGCACTACAAGCCCCCCCCCTCGGCCCCTCCCCAGACGGCCCTTCCGTTGAGCCAACCCCCTTTTCTTCACCTAGATGCTTCGCCAAAGCTTTGTTTTTGGTCGGATGTCATCATTCCCATAGCTTTTCACCCCCCGACCACGTGTTCAGTTTAAGTACCCTTGAGCTTCAATCTTTTCCACAACGGAGACGAACTCAAGGGATAACGGGAGTCTCCTGGTTTACTTCCTGGCCCGGCTGCTTTACCCTAAGGCTCCACGAGAAACGACTCTTTCCGTTCGCTCCCGCTATCGATTAGTTGCGACAGCGACTGATCTTGGATGTAGGCAACGTAAGGCATGATCTTCTTCCTATGACTGGTCCCTCGCTCGCCATCAGGCGTGAGCAGTTATCGGCGGCGCTCGTGCCTCTCTGGACTCCTCACCCTTCTGGCATTAGACTGGCACAAAAGACAGTGGTGAGTCGCAATCTCTTCGGCTCTCCGGCCTTTCGAACCGTATAGGCAGTTTTCCGCTTCCGCCCCTTGCTCTTTACCCTGTTACCTGGCGTCTTTTTTGACGCAATTCGCTCTAGGCATTTTTGCGTCACCTGGACCCTCCGACACACGCCTTCTGGGCGATGCCGGCGGCATATGAACCAATTTTTGGCCTCCTGCTTTATTCTTTTTTGCTCTTCCGAAGCCCGCGTGATTTACCGATACGCCAGCGCTGGTTGCCGGAATACCACCTTAACTCACCGCTTTTTGTGCCGATGTGGTATTTTCCTTCCCCAGACTCGCGCCGACCTCATCCAAGCCCTAGGAGAATTCTTCCGTCACTGCTCCCTTGCACTCTTTTTGCTGCGATGACAACGTTCAGGCTCTATAACGCTCGACTCACTGCTAGAACAATCTGTTGAAGTTCCCATCAGCTTCTGGGCCCCTCCCCCGGGTCGCTGCGAACGAAAACAGGCAGGCCCCTACCCTCTTTCCTCTGTGGCGCAGCTCCATGTTCACCTATTCCACCAATAAATGGACAGCCGATCACGTAGGAAGTTTGCGATTCTGCATGCGATTCTGTTTTTCGTTGCGACGTGGGCTGCCGACCGATCAGGACTGGCTTACCAAATCCATTATTCTTTCCCTCCTTTGGCTTTGATGATTTTTTCGCGGTGTTAAGCTGTTAGGCCACGTCTGAATTGAATGGTTTTTACGGTTATTCTCCCTCAGTTCTTGTCGGCCTCTCCTTTTTGCGCGCGGCGTTGGCTTCCCCTTCCGCCGTAGCACAAGCCATGTGCTCTTGTTTCCGTCTTTTTTGCGTTTTCCTCGTGTTAGCTCTTTGGCGACCAGGTCGTAGACTAGATGATGTTTATTCCGTTTTTTTCGTTTTTCCTTCTGTCTTCCTCCCGATGAGTATCGACCCTGAACTTCACCACGAGCAGTCCCTCTTTTGGCTTAGTTGTCTGATGCGGGTCCTTACCGAGGGAGTTCAGCAGGAGTATGGCCCCCCCCCCCCCCCCCCCCCCGCACACCATGTGTATACACCATCGGGCCGCGTGTTGGCATTTTACGGGGGTATGCCGGCACTAGCCTGATTGATATGGTAAAGGTCAAGCAGGCCTGTTTCGGACCCTAGCATTGCCGAGTACTGCTGCAAATTCTGATGTTTCCTTGCCGGCGCGACTCGCCCATGTTAGGCGTGTCTTGGGCCGTGCCTGTGTCGCCCTCGATGCTAGGTGGCGTCTCGTCAGTCCAACTTTCGGCGCTCCGTTTCTGAGGTTCGTGCGCTCATGCGGGAAGGGACTCTAGACTTGCTACGTCCTGTCGCCAGCGGGATTCCCTAGCTTGAGGTCCGGTCTTGTCAAGGACGGTGCGTTTTTTCACGAAAGTGATTCGACGCCGCGCCACGACTCCATAGATGAAAATCTTTGCTTTTTCCCGTGAGTCATATTTCGATGTTTTTTCTTGCTCCTTCCCGATATAAGGTGTAGATGGTTGCACGTTTATTGTGAGACCAGGCGTTGATTTGCCATAATTTCCAGTAGTTTTTTGCCTTAGGTCCTCGTTTTCTGGTTTGTGTGTGCCCCGGGCGGGATTCCCGTCAATGTAGAACTTATACAGCCTGTTTTTGAGTCCTTTTCCCGGCTTGTGTTTTATTTCCGCTCTTTTTATAAGCTACAGGATTTCTCCTGGTCGGCTTGTTGCCGATTGCTTCTGCTCCGATTCGTCTCAGTTGTTGTGATAAGCTTCGCCGAGTTCTTCTCCCCTTCCGGTTAGTCGCCGAGTGGGAGGACAGTTTCGAGACAGCGCCAATGTTCTTCCTTGACGCCTGTTGCGTCGGTCGCGAGAAATATCACTCCAAAAGCTTTTTCAAACTCTCCCTTTCCAGGAAGGATCCGGCTTGCTCGAGTCTCAACCCCTCTTTTTAGTCTGAAATGCAACTGGTAGGGTAGAGGGGCCTGTTTTTCCCTGACCCTGCTTGTCAGCAGGGTTTGTTAGACACCGATACCCAGACCCCCTTTTTGGTCCTCCGCTCGGAAATCCTCCACTCACACAAAGGGTGGGAATGGCTTTGGATAAAGAGTGGAGTTTTTCCTTCTCTTTTCTTTCCCTTTAGCCCTCCGACTTTTTTATTTGGAGATCACTCCGAAGAATTCGACTCCCCCGTCGACTTTCTGTTCTTCCGGCCCGCATTCTGGGATTTCTCGTCTCGGGAAACACCCCTGCCCGGGATGAAGAGAAAGTCCCCTTTTTTTCTGGTCCTCTTTCACACCCCCGTTAAGGATCTTCACCTCACCAAATACTAGATCGGCAATATACTTACCCCGCGATATGCCCGACTCAGATCTTCCTGTTTACTGTGTCGACATTTGTCCCAGACGCGATCTCATTGCGAGAATCCTTTTTCTCTTTGACGATTGTTCTCCTACCGCGTGTGTGAGCGCCTTTTGGCCTGGGCTCGGTATCTTTTCGATGCTTCTACGGTTTGGAGCTGCGTAGACTTCCAGATCGTGGAGGTTACACCCTTTCGACCGCCCCCCGATCATAGGCACGAACGCGACGGGAAATCCTGTACGTGGCGGGGATGCTCATTCTGACGCCTTATGCGCAGCGTTTGTCTTTGGGCATGTCCCCGGTCTGCGCCTCGATGGCGCGCATTTTTTTCAACTTTGCCCTTTTCCCTCTCATTTTTTCCCTAGATTTCACAGATTACGATGGGTGCATGACGCGACCTCGTGGAAACTGCCCCGAAGAATGCTCTAATCCTATCCGGAAGTCATAATGTTTTTGATCGCTCTTCTAAGGGCTTTCTTCCGCAAGCGGCAAATGTGGAAGGTCTTTTACTGCTGCCAGCTTCCTCGGACGCTCCTATTTCTCCAATTCCCCTTTTTATTCTGCCCTTTTTCGCCACCCTTCTTGCTTCCTCTTCTGCGACTGTCCCCCCGACACCCCATCGATAGCGGTGCTGGTCCCCATGCGCATCCCTCCACGGTTGGCAGAGTGTTTTTTTTTGCAAGGAAGGTCCGCTTTGACGCTAGAAGTTGCTCCCCCTTTTTCTCAGCTGTCAACGAGTACCGAACCAACCACGATGGAAATCGTCCACCGCGATTCGGTCGATCCTTCCCTGGTCGAGCAGGGAGGGCTGATTGCGTCGGTTTTTCCGATCTTTCTTAAAGTCTTTTTCGTCTTGACTTTTTTTTTTCATTCTTCCGCGGGAGGGTTATGTTTCTACTAGTTCTTATATAGTTGCTTTTGTGGATACGTCTTGCAGGAGGATCTTACTTGTACTTGTCTAGTAACACTTTTTTTATTGGTGACAGCTGCGTCGTTCCCTCTTCTCCCTTTCGTTCGTTGGAACTTGGAAGTCAGTAGATATTCTTCTCTCTCCGAATTACGGAATATCGGAGGCTCGATCTCCCTTTCCCCTCCAATCTTACTTTTTCCGCATTTCTTCCCACTTTGGGTCCTGTAGGCATTTTGAAGTTTCTTTTATTTTGCGTTAGTTAACACACGGCGCGTTTATTGGTATCGGTGGTCGCCCAGTTATCCCTAGCAAACAGATTTCTCCCCCCCTCCCCTCCGTCTTCGCGTTGAAAAAAGTGCGTCTAATAGACTCGTGGGTACTTTGCGTTTTGGTGTGCTCTCCGCTCCTGTCCGGTTGTTTTTTTGTTTCCAAGATTTTTTGGTCTTCTCCTCCTGAATTTTCTATTCGAGACCGCTCCATGACGGCGCGCTCGGGCGCGCTCTGAAATGTCCAACCCAATGGCGAACACAGTAACGTTTTTTCAGCCCCCGTTCGGAGACATGGGTTCATTGACGTCACTCTTCCCTTTCGGAAAGTCATCGCTGTTGCTGCGTACCCGTGTTCTACCCCTGCCCCACATTCCTTGAGCTGATATAAGAGCGATCCCACATCGTGCTGATCGCATCCCACTATTTCGTGCCGGTTTACTCATTTCGTGCTTTCCAACACTTTTATAAGGACAAGAAGAAGCGATCCCTTCGTCGCTTCCCCGCCTTGCACGCCCGTTGCTCCTGACCTGATATCGTTTTTTTTTTTTTCTAGTAGTAGTCTTAGGATATCTGCAAGCATGTGTAATCGGGCCTCCTGCTTGTTCTTTGATTCGGCGAGGTCGACGATCGGAGATCACCGTCTGTTTTTTTCCCCAGCGACCTCACCCCAAAGATCCATAGTGGCATCCAGCTTTTTAGGTCGACTGGGCAGCCACTTCGTTTTCCTGGCGCGCCTAAACCCAGGCGGCTTCCCCCCCGTTCAAACTTTTCCTTTATCGACCGCAATCGACGGCGCATGCAGTCGCGCTCCGGAGGCATGCCATACCGCCTCTCCGGGAGTCGCTTCGAGGACTCCTCTCATTGAGCGGACACATTCTCTCCTCTTTCCTTCCTATCTGACTTAGCCGCGGCGTGCCTTTACCAGATCCGAAGCGCTCGCGTCTTCCCGGATACCCCCCCTCGATGGTTTCTCGCACCCTTCGCCTGCGAACCCTTCATCCCAAAGACACCTAGTCTTCCTTTCCCCCCTCTCTGGTCTACCTTTTTTCCCTGAACTCATCCACGAGGCGGATGCCTTGCGGGCGTGTTTAAATGTCGGGCGCTTTCGGAGAGCCTCGAACCCAGCCTTTTCTTTTTGTTTTTCGAGCACAGTTCCCCTCGATTTTTCCCCTCCCACCTGCCGCCTCCCCGTTAAAACGCGGGACTCGCGGGCTCAATACTCTTTTTTGCTCCCCTGATGTCTTTCCGTCCCTGAAGCCGTGGGACTCGGCCGGGCCGTCTGCGATGCATGTTATCTTCTTCTTTGCCGTTTTCACTTTTTTCCTGATTTTCCGGCACCGCATGATCAAGTATCGTTCCTATCTTTTTTTTTTGCGAGTCCGACCTTGTTTTTGATTACTCGGAGATGAGCGGTGCCCCAGGTCACGTTGACGGGAGTCCCTCCGCGTCGTTTTTTTTGGCGGTCTTCGTTTGGCGGCAAGAGTTTTGCTATGAGGCACGGGGAAACAGGCATGTGATCCTTGCGCCTAGTTTACGGTTTCCCTTCTTTTCCGGTAGTAGATCCTGGTCGCTGCCCGAGTTTTTGATGGACTCAGTTTTTTTGGGTTTTGAGAATTCTCTCCCTCCTTCCCTTATATCTTTGCCTTATTTGAACACGCCCAGCACGGCGGGCCTCGGGCTTAGTCGGCGTATTTACTGAGTGGTCCTCCGTTGACTTGTTTTAAGCTTATGGTTAACACTTCACACGGCTTTTTTTTTTTTGTTGTAATGACGTCTCTGACAGCCGAGCGGATGATTCTTTTTTCCCTCTTCGGCTGTTGACTTAGGATAGCACGCAAAGGGAATTTTTTTTTGCCGGGACTGTTTTTTTTTCCGGCCGCTCCCACCTGTCGTTTGACCCCTCCATTTGTAGCGCTCGTTTTTTTCTCTTGGCGTCGATTTTCCTTTCTTAAGTTTGACTTTTTGCGCCGGGAGAGCTGAGCTGCAGGCGGAACGGCCGCCTAGCGTGTTTCGACGGCATTCCCAAGACCAGAATTTACGGCTTTTTTTTGGCACATTTTTTTGACCCTCCTTTGCTGGTTTCTCCTTCCCCTCTTGATCCGGCGCCGTAGATCAATGTGACGCTTCTGTTTTTCCTTTTCCCCCTCATATAGTCTTGATTTTTGTACCTGTATATGTTCTTTCCTTCCCCTAGCGTTTCCCGCACAGCTGTCGAGAATGAACGGTTCCCCGTGTTCCGTGCTTCGGTCAGAGTGTCCGGAGGTAACCAACCGTCCATGTAGACTCCGTGATTTTCCCCATTTTTTTTTTCTCTATTTCCCCGGAGGTGGATGTCATTATCCGCTCAGTGTTTCCCTTACGAATGGTTGGAGAAGCCTTCTGCTCAGAGCAGACCCTTTTTATGAGAGTGCGCCCCTCCTTTTTCCCGGCGACTGTTTTCACGCCGGGCTGTATGTTCACGTTTTTTTTGGTCTTTTTTTCCAGTTTCGCGCAGGTCCCTTGTGCGCTTCACTTGCTCGTGCTCTTCACCTTGATTCAATCGTCTTTCCCAAAGGCTGTGCCTGGTGTCGCTTGCGGCGTATCGTGCTTCAAATCCTTTTTTTTTTGCCTTTTCCCCGAGTTAAGACCACTTTGGTCCGGTTCTTTTTCAGAAATCTTGCCTCTTTTTTCCCTTTTGTTCTGGAGTCCTGACACACGATACCCGCCGATTGTTCCTCCCTCACCGGGCACCTCCCCCCAGCCAATAGACAGTAAATTTTTTTGACCCACGCTTAATTCTTACTTCCCTGGACTTTGGTTTTCGATTGCTTCTTTCTAGGTTTTTCAGCAGAGTTCGGAGATCACGAGTGCATCTTTTCCCTGCCACCAGTTTATTTCGTAGTCTTTTCTCGGACGTTGCTGCCGAGGCTTTCCCCAAACGTGGCACCCCCTAGTTTCCGAGCACGTTACAGAACTAAAAGCTTCTCATCTTTACCACCTTCGGTCCCACCGATAAGAAGCCTCCAGAATTCAATTCCGATTTTCAGTTCCCGCGTTCATTTCAGCAGCGCCTCTTCATCTCCCTTCCAACCCCCCACCCCCCCCCCCTCCCCCCCCCCCCTTTCCGCCCCATATTATTTCTCCTTTGAACAGAGGCGGATTATACTTTCCCGGGGTTGAGTGTGGAGCGTGGCCATCGTGGTCCGGTTTGTTTATTCGTTGATGCTTTACAGATTTTCCGTCCCCTCTGTTGGTTTGAACCTTTCCCTCCCTCAAACAGATGTCCTCCCTAAGATGGATGCACTTACTAATGGAGGCTTGCCTTATGGATGCATCGTTTCTCCTCCCTTTTTTTCTGTGGTTCTTCGGTTCTGAGTCCGCCGGTTTCTCAAACCGTGACGGGCCTCCGGGTTCCAGCTCTCCACTCCTATCTTCGTCATTTTTGTGAAGCCTCCTGAGCCCTCTTGAAATTAGATTAGACCTCGTTAAATATTCTTCCCTCTTCCTCGTGTTGTTGATTCTTTAGAAGCGAGCGTTTCCCTCATGTTCACGAGGTCGGCCCTTTTCATGTTCCCAGATTAATATTCTATCGCTTGCTGCTATTTTCCCTCCCTTCACGGTGAGTCCGAAATCCCTCAAGCACCTCTCTGTCTCTCCCCGGCCACAGACACGCTTCGAGGTTGATGCGATTCTCTTTCATCAACTCACTCTTTCCTCGCCGGGAGGCCTGTTTGCTGTTTTAGAAGAAGGTCCCTCCAACCCTACTTTATGGCCTCGACGCGTCTTTCCCACTTGGCTTAGCCCCATCGCCGTCCGACTTGACCACCCCTGGCACTATTCCCTCGTCCACCATTTTGAGATCCGCTTTTCCTTCGACTTGGGTAGGATTTTCCCTTTTTTCTGTGCTGTTTGCCTCCCCCTTCTAAATGAAAAAGTCCACGTATTAGTTTTCCTAATCTTCCGGTTTTTTCCTCTCGGTGTCCCGATCGTGTTGTAGGTTGGAGTTTCCTTTTGAGTTTTGCTCCTAGTTCCGTCGTTTTACCTTCCTTTTGTTCTTGTTTTGACGAGCGAAGGTTTGCCATGCGGTTTTCTGGCTTCCTTTCCTTTCGTACTCTTTTCTCTTTTCGGATGTCCCGTCCACGTTTTTCTCGGCGGCCTGATAGCACCTTTCCTCTTTATCCCTTTATTCGACCACCACTTTTTGATACCCCCCCTGAAGGGGCGGGGCTGGTCTTTTCCTCCGTTAGTTATTCCCTCTTCCCTTTCTCCTCGTTTACACGACGACTCAGGCCCCCACCTGGTCCCGCAAGCCCTCGATCCCTCTCCGTTGGTTTCTCCTTGAACTTTCTGGCGAAAATTTGCTCTTTTTGTAGCTCGTTCCCTTTTCTCCCCCTCTGGCTTTTCAGTTTGGGCCCGCTGTTGGAGAGTCTCTTTCCATCAGGTCTTGAGTCTCGCCCCTCTTACTTTTACTGACTTGCCCTCTAGGACCTTTTCTCTCACCCTGACTCAATCCCCCCCCCCAAAACTTGCAGCAGGCGTGTTCGCAACGCGCTTGGTCCCTCCCTCTGCGGTTCTTGCGCACCTTTTAGAATTTCGGATGGGGAAGCCTCTCTGTCGAGCCAATCGACCCCACCCTTTGTTCGAAGGCCTCTTTCTCTGATCATCTCTCCCAAGGTTTTCAACCATTATGGATCAGGAGTCTCCTTTTTTCGGTTTTTGTTTTCACCCCTCTGAACTGCTTCAAGATGAATATTTTATTCCCACGTCTTACTCTTCCCCTTCAGTTTCATTTTTTTTCAAGGATTTGACAGCTTGAAAGATCTCATTTGGCCCTCAAGGATATATGCAATCTCTTTTTTGCCTCGTCACATTTTTTCGTTTCCCCATCCCTTGTAGCTTGATCGTCCCTAGGCGACTACCGCCCTGTTATTTTACCTGACCGGCCCCGCATTCACGTTTCATTCTGCCAGACGTTCTTTCTCTCAGCTCCTCCGCCGCGTAACGGTTTTTAGCCCACCCGGCTCGCCCCCGTGATCCATGTTCCCCCTGCGCTTTTCTCGATCCCAATTCAGGCATCAGTTCCAGATCAAATGAGCTTCAAGGTCCCCCCCATTTCTTTGGTCGACTTTTTCTCGAAAAACAAGATCCCGGATCCCTCGCTTGCTCAATTTCTTCTCTTTGACCAGTTCCCTTCTAGGGTAGTGACGTTTTTCCCCCTTATCATATCTGATTGTCTCTTTTCCCCCCCGGGCTCCCCCTTTCTCCGCATGGGCATGTCCCAACTCACTGGCGGAAACCCTTTCATCCTCCAAGCCTCGGATCAGGACCCCCCCTTCCCTGTTAATTGCCGCTCACACCTCTGCCTTAGTGCATGGGTTTGCAGGTTTTTTCTTAGTCTCTCTGCCCTGCTCGACCCACCCCCTTTTCAGGCAATCATCTTCGTGTTCTCCCCTCCCAAAAAGATACGCACGCCGAGCAACGGTACAACAGCGTGCCTCTCTTGCCCCTCCCCTGCTGGTCTCCCCACTAGGAGCCTCCTTCCTCAATACCTTTCCTTCTGCTGCGGACTTTTCGATCGTCTCCTTCGCGCCTTTTTTTTTTTTCGCTCAGTGCACGCATGCTTTCACAAAATCTGTCCCTTTTCCTCTCCTTTTTTTTTTTTTCTCTCTCTCCCTGATCGCTTTTGTTTTAATCTTGGCGGTCGTACTTCTTCGGCGACCCGTTCTCCTCGTGCAGCGCTGCGTGCCGGACGTAGGCGGCTTAACCGCTTTCCCTGCGGACATGGATGTATCCTTTTTCCCCAGCCATTTTCTTTTTGGCCCCGCCGCCTTCTTCTTTTTGTTTGTAGGTTTTTTTCTCTTTTTTTGGCGAACGGTGTGTTTTCCACGAAGTTTCTGATGCTTGTCGGTTAATCCTACCTTCGAATTATAGAACTTCCTCTCTTCCCCCCTCCTCCCATGTGCACTCTTTTTTTCTTTATTCCCTTCCGTTCTCCCTTGATAGGACGGTTTTTGGCTTGAGGATGAAGGTTTTCCCCGGCAGTCCGTTGGCGAACACCTTTTGTGGTGAAGGGGGTAATGAATTGAGTCTCCCCTTTTTTATTTCTTTGGTTCAACGTCCCTCGCGTTTTTTTTTTGGAGAACTTGAATGCGAGTTTCGCCGCGCACTCTGTTGCGATGAGAGCGATTTCGTCGGGTTGTTTCCCCTTCCTTCCCCTTCTTTTTTCTCTGATTTTATTCGGCCTGTTTTGCGTCGTGGAGCGAAGTTGACCTTTTTTTTCCGGGAGCTTTTGCGTGGTCTGCGCCAGTGAGTCACGGTATTATCGCCTCGATCCCTCTTTGACTCCCCCAGTCTTTCTTTTTTTTCAGGGCGCGGAGCCAAAATGTTGCGGCGCGTCCCTCCTTTCTGCTTCGACGCCCCTCGCTTCTTTGAGATGTCCCACGCTTATTTTCCGATTAAGTTCTCTTCCTCTTCCTCCATCCTTTCTTTTTCCCAAGATTCGTTTTTGGTTTCATCAGAGGTTGACACCCTGATTTTTTCTCATTGTAGGCAGTTATGCGTTTCTGGTGAGTTGTTTTCGATTGACCTTTTTCAACTTTTCTTTTTTCTCCTTTTCCTCAATCTGTCCTAGAACTTTTGGTCTCTCCTTTTCTATCTCCAGTGAGCTGCCTTCTAACGGGTTAGCTGGTGAGAGAGATTCTTATGATTCTCATCCCCTTTCTCCTCGCGTGAGCCTCCTCTCCTTCTTTTTCCAGCGCGGTTTTACTTTTTTTATCTTGTTGTGGGTGGCTTTGATCAGTTAGTCTCTACCCTCGCCCTATCGTTTTCCTCCTCCCTTAGCCTCGTCGAGATCATCTGTTTTAATAGATATCCCAAAGCCTTGCCAGCCATGAAGGCCCTCCTTTTTCCTCGGCTCGCCCTCCATTTCCCGAGTTCAATTACGGCCTTGGCACTTTTCTTTTCCCTCCTTTTTTTTTTCGTCGAAACGGGGTGGGCTTACCTACCCCCTGGACCGAAGATTTTCCTCACTCCTTTGCAAATTTCCCTCCCCTCACTTCTCCCAAGGGTGGGTGATTCTTTGTCTACCCCCCACCCCCCACAAAAAAAACAAACCCAAGGTTTTCTTCCAGGCCGTCCAACTCTCTTCGATATTCTTTTTCTTTTCGGACAAATTCTCGATCCTGGACGATTGCTGTTCTCGGGCCCTCTTCCCTGGGGCCCCCACTGCATGAAGACATACGTCCTTAGAAAAGTCCCTTCATCCCCCCAACCCTTTGACACGGGAAAAGTTTTCTTTGGAATGCCAAGACCTTTCAATAGCTTTATTAAGGTAGAGGCTGTCCCACTCGCTTTTTTCCTTCTGGGCCGTCCTTTTTGAAATGGATTGTTCTTTAGTTATCCAGATTTCTTTTCGTTTTTTTTTTTTTTTTTTTGTTTTTTTTTTTTTTTTTTTTTTTTTTTTTTTTTTTTTTTTTTTTTTTTTTTTTTTTTTTTTTTTTTTTTTTTTTTTTTTTTTTTTTTTTTTTTTGGAGAGCGGATTTTTAGTGTCGTTTTTTTTCCTTCTGACAGATGTTCCGCTTTCTCCTTGCTCGCCTCGTGGGAGTGGCAACTTCTCCAGATCCTCAAGAGCAGGGATGCAATTCCCCCCTTTGAGGCTTTCTTGTCTTCCTTTTTTTTGAATCCTCGCCGTGGTGAGAAGCGCCCTCCTCAGGCTTTCTCCGCCTTTTGCTCTCACCCGTGCGTGGATAAGATCGCTATAAACAGATCGTTAAGATCCAGTTTTTTTTTTCTCGTGCTCTTTTTCCCCAGGACTTACTCGGAGGGC